>Ga0302320_10016691_pt1 | contig 14967 bp, 15 predicted proteins | sample Bog_T0_3_FD_202130 | JGI IMG/M metagenome (GOLD analysis project Ga0302320, IMG submission 202130) | Peat permafrost microbial communities from Stordalen Mire near Abisko, Sweden - Bog_T0_3 | ecosystem: Environmental > Terrestrial > Soil > Wetlands > Peat | place: Sweden: Abisko, Stordalen Mire... | reverse complement strand
TTCAAAGCTGATTCGCGCAGCAAGGCAACGAGGATCAAGGCGCAAAAGCAACTCCAAGCGATGAGTAGAAATCCATCGACAAGGCTCAAGCTGTACGCTTGAAGCCGCAGCCGGGCGCCAATCAAATCAAACGCACGCGCACTTGCGGAGGCAATGCCGGAGGATTTGGCGTAGAGTCCCGCCGCCATGGCACGAATGTTCTGATCGGCTATCCAGTTGCCACCGCTGACGTGAAGTCCCAGAAGGTTCGAGTGCAGCTTCTCCCTCTGAGCCAAAAAGTGGCCCATATAAATGGCGCCCGCTGTGCCGCCGAATAAGCGAACAACGTGAAAGAAAGCCGAAAAGGTCAGGACCCACTCAGGTTTTGCCAGAGCGCCTGCGAAGATCGCCTGCAGGACGATGCAGCCGACCAGGCCGATGAAAGCAAAAGCTTGTCCGACGCCGACGAGCAATTCTGTACGATAAAAGTTCTCCGCCGCCCAGGCAGTGGTGTACTGCGCACACAACCACGCAGCGAACGCCGTACAAGCGAGCCCTACTGCGAACAGCAAGCGCGGATCGACTTTGCGCAAGAGCAGGAGCCCGGCAATGAAGGCAATCGGAATGACGGGAAGGGCGCTCCAGATAATGGCGGGACCAATCTGGTCGGCCTCGAAACCGCGAATGGCCAGTGACTGGGGGATGAGGATGATGGTGGTACAGAGCGTGAAGCGGAACCAGAAGAGCAGGCAGCCAAGCAATATGGTGTTCCATTTCAGCAGATAAGGTAGCGCCACGAGAGGATTAGGAGCGCGTAGTCTCCGAACCAGCGAACACAGGAGAAAACAAGATCCAGACCAGAACAAGGCATTGAACACGCCCGAGCGCCACCAGTCGAGCCGCTGGCCTTGCTGAAGAGCAGCGAACGTCAGGGCCAATCCCGCACTAAGATAAAGGAACCCGGCGAAGTTCGGTACGGCCCCGCCCTTTTTGCGCGGCGGTGCTGGCGGAATGCCGAAGTAGATGCATATCATCATCAGTGGGGCGATCAGAGCGGAATTCCAGAACATCCACTGCCACGAAAGATGATCCCTGTAGAAACCATATAGCGAAGGCGCGATGTTCACCGCCCCGTCCACAAAGGTCGCATAGAGGGCGATGGTGAAAGGAAGGTACCGCAGCGGAATGTTGCGAAGGGCGAACGTCAGTGTGAGCGGATAGAAGGTGCCTGAGGTCAGCCCGGCAACGATCAGCGCCGCAACGAGGAGGCTGTAGCTGTGGATGATTGGGAGATAGAGACTGGTTACGGTGAAAAGGCCTGCCGCAAACAGTAGCACGCGCCGCGGCCCTAGCAGCCCTCCGAGATAGACAGTGAACGGGCCGATAAACATGAGCGATGCATTGAAGGCACTATCGAGCCACGCGCCGTCGTCGAGGCTCATGCCCACGTGCCCCTTCAAATCGGCAAGGCCGAGACTGAGCATGCGGCCGGCAAGGGTGACGAGTCCTGCGCCAGTGACGACTCCCAGGATGCCGAGAAGAGGACGCGTCGATACCTCGGACGGGATAGCCGCGGCGGCACCGCGCGCGATCTCTAGCGCAGACGGGCGAACTGTGATGGTCGAAGCCGCCATAGATTTCCGGTTATCGTCTGGTGCGGACAGTTGCAACCACAGAAAGTCCGGGGCGCAATGTGGTGGCGAGCGAAGGATCGTCCAGCGCGATCTTGACGGGAATACGCTGCACCACTTTCGTGAAATTGCCCGTGGCATTATCAGGCGGTAACAACGCGAATTGCGACCCGCTGGCTGGCGCAATCTCGGCAACTTTGCCGCGAATGAGTTGTTCAGGATATTCGTCAACTCGCAGTTCGGCAGGGTCTCCAATTTTCACGTTGGTCAACTGTGTTTCGCGATAGTTCGCTTGCACCCACTTTGTGAAAGCGACAAAAGAGACCACAACTGTCCCGGGCGACACCAGTTGCCCCGGCCGAACTTGCCGTTCACCGACAGTACCGTCATCAGGAGCGTAGATTCTGGTGTAGCCAAGGTTTACCTCAACTGCGGCAAGGCTGGCCTGCTTGACGTGTAATTCGGCCTGAAGTTGGGTCTCCTGAGATTCGAGCACGGCTTTGCTGCGTTGCTCGGCTTCGGCAGCGAGTTCACTACTACGCAGAATGGTTTGCGCCTGACTCAGATCGGCGTCGCGGCTGGCAAGCTGGGCGGAGAGGCTTCCTTCGGCGGCAACAGCGGTCTCGAGGTTCTGTTCAGTCGTCGAGTGAGTCTGATACAGCCCTTCCTGACGTTTGCGTTCTGAGCGAGCACGAATCAACTGAGCCTGCACAGCATCCTTGCCAGCCTCGGCGGCAGCGATCTGTGCCTTCGCCTGATCGATGCCGGCCTGCGCTTTCGCGATGCGCGTATCCTGCAACTGGCGCTGGCGAAGATTTTCCACAATTCCGGCACGGGCTGCCTCAACCGCCGCTTTGGCCTGATCCACCTGCGCATGGTAGTCATCGTCCTGCAATTCGACGAGGAGATCACCTTTATGTACTTGCTGGTAGTCCGCCACGTCGACGGTGCGCACGATGCCGGCCACTTTCGTACTAAGGGGAGTAAGGTCGCCGCGAATATAAGCATCATCTGTGACCTGTTCGACCTTTCCGCCTTCCCACGCATTCCAATTACGCGTGATGGTGATCAGAACGGCCAGACCGAGAAGCACCACAAGAACGGGAGTTATGAAGTTCCGCCAGCCCGCACCTCGTCGAGGAACTAGCTGATCTGTATCAGTCTTGGGCGGCATCGGTTTAGCGACCGGGACCGCGGGTCCCGCGGAAACTGGCGAGGTGGACATTAAGGTTGCTCCTTGGAGCATGCGAACATCTCGAGCACTGGAGTTCTCACGATTTCCCTGGAGCAACTGCAGTTCCACTCACGAAGACGCCAACTAACGAATGCAATCGAAGGTTTGTGCTCACAATCGAAACAACTTCGTACATTTTCTGCAAGAGACAGACGGTCCTTTTGAGTTCCGTAACCGACATGTCATATGACACGTGACACTTGACACCGTTTCGCCGCTCACGTTCAGAGCTCGGGGCCGATCTCTAGACGAAATTGCGATCAAAGGTAGTAAAAGGGCGGGGGGAATATGCGGTCTTGCGCCACTTGAGAGGTCGATAGTGCTGTTCAATTGGAACCGCGCTTGCTGAAGAAGTTTGTCGTTGAACCTGCGCGCCACAACCGCGCCGAACTCAAATGACGCCCTTCATGAAAGGAAGCCATGAACCAGAAGAATGTTCGTGCAATCATCCTGACGTTAATCGTGCTCGGGTCGGCAGGTTCCGTGTCGGCCCAGAATTCGACTCCTGCCAAAAAAGAAGCGGTCAAGGCCTCGGCCCCTAACGACCAGTCTCAAGGGAGTCCTGACGAGTTCGTCGACCTTTTGCGCAAGGATATAAGATCCCAGAAGAAACAGATCATCGCTGAGAATATGGAATTGAACGATGCTCAAGCGGAGAAGTTTTGGCCCGTCTACGATCAATATGCGGCCGAACTCTCCAGGATCTACGACGTGAAAATTGCGTTGCTGAAGGGCTATGCCGACAACTACAGCAGCATGACGGGTGAGCAAGCCGAAAATTACATCCGCAAACGTGCTGAGGTAGAACAGTCAATCATGCAGCTGCGATTGAAATACATACCTGCGTTCCGCAAAGCGCTGTCGGGCAGGGAAACCGCTCTGTTCTATCAGCTCGACTGGAGGCTGGGTCTCGCGATTGACGTGCAACTCATCCAAGTGCCGCTGATTGATCCGTAACCGCCATCATTCTCGAAGGCACATTGAATCGGTAAGCGCACGGATGGGAATCGTTTTTGCATTGTGGAGAGCAGGGCCTGGGCATCCAGCTCGATTTCGCGGGCTAGCTTGCTTCGCGTTGCGTCGAAGCCGTACATTCTCTTGTTGTCGCCGGCGTTACGATTGCTTCCACACGATAGGTCCCGGCTTCACTCTCCTCCATGTGTGCGCCAATATTCCCTCTCACTCTTGCCTGAGTCGTGTTTATGTGTAAGCAGCCAGAGGATGAATCTTCGTGTGCTGATGCGCAATGCGATCGTAACCAGAAGTACGACTGCCAAAGCGAGCCAGTCAACAAGGTGGGAACCGAAGGCGTAGTTTTTGAGCCAGTGCATAAAAGCCCGTCTCGGTCGATTTGCGACAACGAGGATGGTAGAGACAGAACTAACGAGTTCTAGCGCTGTTGTCTAGAACACGAAGCCGGTAGCTTGCATGCGGGATTGGCCGCCGGATCTGCTGAGCCGGAATCATTTGGTCTCTAGTCTTTCTGAGCGGAAGTTGAACCGGCAGCCAAGCCGCCGGATACTGGAGTCACCAACTTCTCAATCGCTCGTTCCATCGTGCGGTTTATTTCCGAGACCACCGCTGGCACATCGCGCTTGTCGACGTCTCCAATCTCCGAAACCGCGTTGCTCCAAACAGTCTTTCCGGTGGCGATGCTGGTCATCTCGGCAGAGATGGCAACCTGGACTTTGACGCCCCCCTGGTAGTCGAGTTCCTCAAGCTTCTCCAGGCGTCCGCTGAGCACGTAGTCGACACTACGGCTTCCGTCGTAAGCCTGCACACGGGCAAAGGATCCGCTTGCACGCAGTCGGTCGACGATCGCGTTGGTTACGAAATCACGAGGATCGATCGCCCAGCGATGGTACGCATAGAAGCCGATCTGTTCCGGAGATGTCATATAGACAATTGCTCCCTGACGCAGGTAGGTAGGGGCGCGGAATTGACGGATCGCGAGACTCGCGTGCGCCTTCTCCGAAGCGGGCCGATCCGGCGGCGCAGGCAGGTTGAGGGTGTAGTAGTTTGGGTGTCTCACTCTTCCCACACAGCCCGTCAGAGTCACCACAACTGCCAGGCAGAAGACACCTTTCGTCACGCCTCTTCTCATGATTACCATCCGCCGCTCCGTGTTGGAACAGGCCCCATCCCGTTCTTCTCGTTCGAGTCGCGTCATTTCGGAACCTTCCGATCCTCGGGCTGTTTGATCCGAATCAGGCTCCACGGACGCTGTTTTACCGATTCGGTCAAGTCATCCAGGTTCTCAGTAGCCGTCCGCAGGTTTTCGATTGTGTCGTCAATCTTGTAATCATTTGCTTTCACCAGTACCTGCATGTCAGCCAGCAAGCGCTTCGTTTGGAGCAAAGTGTCCTGTAGTTCAGCCAGATCTTTGCGGACGGGTTCGCGCACATCGCTGACGGCGCCATTCACATTTTGGATCGTTTCGTCGGCATGCTGGCTGAGCGTATTCAACTGATCGGTAAGGCGGTCAATCTTGGGCCGCTCGGTCGCAAGCATTGCATCGACGTTATCGAGAAGATCTCGTATCTTCCGTTGATTGGGTGGGCCCGTCACACTATTCAGGTTTGCTAGCACCGTGCGGGCATCTTCGCTGATTCCTTGCAGTTCGCCCCGCGCCTCGGTAATCAATCCATTGGCATTGTCGGCAACGACCGCCATCTTGCCGGTGATCTCGTCAAGGCTTGCGGCCTCCTGTGATGGAATCGTGGACCCTGGGACTAGACGCTTCGCATCGTTGCTGCCGGTGGTGATGGATAGAGCCGCGCCGCTCATCACGCTGACCAGGCCGAGTTTGGCCACGGATTTTTCGTTCAATGGAGTGTGTTCCTTCACTTCCAACAGAATCTCAATCCTGGTAGGGTCGGCGGCGGCGGGCCGCACCGCCGTCACCTTTCCCACATCGATTCCGCCAAACAAAACAGTCGTCCCCGGCTCTAGGCCGCCGGCGTAACGGAGATACGTGCGGTATGGAATGGCGTGAACGCCAAGCTGCGCGTTGATCAGATAGATGAGCGTAAATGCCAGAACCGAGAAGCATCCCAGGACGAACGCCCCGACTTTCGCTTCAGTGGTCACCTGTAGACCTCCTCGGACCGCATGTATTTTTCGAAGTAAGCCGTTACGGCAGGCGTCTTCGCTATGTTTTCGGGAATCCGGTCAAGAAACTGCCGCACCCTGGGATTCTGGCTCGCTTTTATCTCGTCTTTCGTGCCGACTGAACTGAATGAACCTTGATAAAGCATGGCGATGCGGTCTGCGATCCGGAACGCGCTCGGCAGTTCGTGGGTAACGACGATGACCGTCATCTGCATTGCTTCCTTGACGAGCAAGATCAATTCGTCGAGCTCCGCGGCAACGATGGGATCAAGCCCGGCCGATGGCTCATCGAGCACTAGAATCTCGGGGCCGAGCGCGAGCGCCCGCGCCACGGCCGCACGCTTCTTCATCCCGCCCGAGAGTTCCCGAGGGAGCAGCTTGCCAAAGTCGGCCAAACCCACTGCCGCCAGCTTCATCCAGACCATAAGGTCGACGATTGAGGGGGCGAGCCGCGTATGTTCACGCAGTGGCAAGGCGATGTTTTCTTCCACCGTTAACGAATTGAACAACGCCGCGCTTTGGAAAGCCACACCAATCGAGCGCAGGACCGTCTTGAGCTCGGACTTTGAGCAACGGGTAATATCCGTTCCCTTCACGTTGATGCTGCCCGACTTAGGGCGCTCCAACCCGATGACCTGGCGCAACAAAGTGCTTTTTCCGGAGCCGCTTCCGCCCAGCAAAACCATTGTTTCGCCGTGCTCGATGTCGAGATTCAGCCCATGCAGCACGCGGCGGCCGTCGTACTCAACCACAAGATCGCGGACGGAAATGATAGGCATCAGCTTTTCACCGTGAAATAGAAAATCGCCGTAAACACCGCATCGGCAACGATGACGAGGAAGGTCGATTTCACAACGGCACTGGTAGTGGAGCGACCTACAGAATCGGGGCCTCCGCGGACACGGAATCCTTCCAGGCATCCGACGTGAGCTATGATGGTTGCGAAGACCACACTCTTGATGAGCCCCGTGATCACATCGCGCAAAGTAATAGAGGCGAATACATAATGACCGTATAGTAGCGGCGACAGGCGAGTGCTGAGGAACATGAACAGCCCCCCGGCCACTATGCCGAAGAGATTCGCGATGATGCTGAGGCAAGGAACCGAAATCAACGCGGCTAGGTACTTGGGCGCGAGGACAAACTCTATCGGCTCAAGCGCCATGACGCGGAGGGAATCGAGTTCCTCCGTTACCTTCATTGTTCCGATCTCAGCCGCGAATGCCGACCCTGAGCGCCCACTAACCGCAATCGCCGTGAGTAGCGGTCCGAGTTCGCGAGTGAAGCCAACCGCTACCAAGTCAATGACATAGTGCAACGCTCCAAAACGGCGCAGTTCCGAGGCCCCCTGCATTGCCAGAATGAATCCCGTGCAGATCGACATCAACGAAACCATAGGCATTGCGTCTACGCCGATTTCCAGCATTTGCCTGACGGCGGCCTGCCAGCGGTAGCGATTTCCTACATAGGGCAGCGCCCGTCCCATCGCCCGCAGCGTAGCCCACCACTGAATATTCAGACTTCCGACGTAATCGAGATGTTCGATTGTGCTTTCGCCAACGCTTTCGAGAACATTCGCCATCAAGACACCTCTTGTCCCGAATTGCTCGCATCGAACAGGGCCAGCACTCCAGTGACCTCGAATAAACGGAGCGCGGCACCACTAATCCCCCGCAAGCGGAAATTAATCTGACGATGGCGGGCGATTCTCAGAGCTTCAATCAACGTGGCGATGCCGGATGTCTCAATGTAGGAAACGCCGGCTAGGTCGACAATGAGGGTCTGAGCCAATGGTTCTTCCGACAAAAGAGTCCGCAGGTGACAGCGAAGATCGGGCGAGGAATCGACATCGACTCGGCCGCTCAACTGGATGATGGCGTCCTCTCCCACTCGATCGACGGCGATCTTGAGGTTGCTGCTTGAAGGAATTGCAATCCACGTCATCGCTACTCCCAGTCGTCTCTACGATCTAAATTCGCGACCCTGATTCACACCCGTGCCACACGATCAGAAGCCTGCATGTGGCCTTCCAAATATTGGCCGCAACGAGGCGCGCATGGGAACTCACTCCGCTCCTACCAACGTCAACTTGCGCCGAGGAGACGCTCCAAGTTGGCAAGACAAGTGCTTTACGTTCGACATGGACACCGCATTTGTCGTCGACCAGTGTGAGTCGGAAAGTGATATTCGCCCTGATGTCACGAGCAATGACGTGTCTGTCAAGTCAATGACACGCTAAATGGCGCTCAAGCCGCAACGATGGTACCTGAAGCAAGGTGCGCAGGTAGTTGCCTGTTGCGCGATTGTCGCTGCTGCGATGGCCGGAGGGCTCTACGCTGACACCCCGCCAAGTACATATCAGCTTCCCTCGAACTCAGAAGTCATTGGCTACGTCCTTCAATCGGTGAACTGGTATCGCCATGTGTACACCGAACGGCAAGTTGCAAACGAACCGGCCGACTTAGTGTTTCTCGATGACAATCAAGCGATCGAACGGCAGATTATGAAGCTATCGTTCGATTTTGCAAAGGCAGATGCCATGCTTGGAACGAGCACCGCTTCTTCACGTGGCCGACCTTCCTCCTCTGACCCTCCGCCTGCTGATCTTGCGCACTTTATCGAACTAAAGGACCGAAATGACCAACTGCGCCAGGAAGCAATCGAGGAAATCAAGAACCTCGGCAAAAGGCTGAACAGAGCGAAGGGGGTCGAGCGCAGGAAATTGCAAGCGGCTGAGGAAGATGCTCAAACGCGACTGCATCTCCTGGACGCAGTCGCGCAGGGCCTCAGTGATCTAGTCGAGTTTGTCCAGAGTCCCGGTGAAGGAAAAGCTCAAAGCGGACATTTGGATTCCACCATCGACGACCTCGCGCAATCGATACCGGAAATGAGGGGCGAGGCTGTTCCCTCACCGACAATACCCTTGCAAGAGGCAACTTCCAGAACGGCTGGCCGTGACGCCGGCATCCTCGCACTGGTGTCAGATGTGTCTGCGATGAACCGCAAGCTTCGCGTAGTTGACGAGAAGATACGCCTCACTGACAACCTGACGCTGGCCGCGAATAATTTGCGAATTCCGCTCGCTGATTTCATCACTCGCCTCATTCAGACTGTCGCCATAAGCAATTCGCAGACCAGCGATCTCTTGTCGTTGCGTGAACAGAAGTCGCACCTCGATGCGATTACTGTCGACCTCAAGGAGTTGTCTCCGGTCATCGTAGCGCTCGACAAGCAAAAGGTCTTGCTCGCACAGTACAAGTCACACCTCCTGCCCTGGCGAATTGCAGTGGCCGGCGAATACAGGCAGGCATGGAAACAACTGTTAAACCGCGTGATCGTCGTTTTGTCGATCATCGGTCTGCTCCTCGCAGTCGGCCGGCTTTCACGCCGGTTCACACTCCGGCATGTTAGCGATCCAAATCGGCGACGGTTCATTAGTATGAGCCATCAATTTCTGACTCTGTTCGCCGTTACGGTCGTCGTCGTATTCGTGCTTGCCTCGGACTTGAAGTCGGTCGCAACCTACTTTGGGCTTCTGAGCGCCGGACTTTTACTCGCACTGGAAAACGTCATTCTTGCCACCCTCGGCTCTCTCCTTTTGGTTGGGAAGCGCGGAATCAGAATTGGCGACCGCGTGCAGGTCTCGACAGTTACTGGCGATGTCATCGATATGGGCCTGCTGCAATTCCAACTGAGAGAAGTCGACGTAGAGAGCGGGAGATACACCGGTCACGTCGCAACTTTTTCAAATTCGCTGGTTTTTGTATCTCCAGCCACGGGTCTGGTGAGATTCGATTCCGCTCCGGAGGAGACCTCGAAGGCGGCAGCGAGCAAGAGCGGAACAGAGCGGCAGGCAGAGGAGCACGTTGCGGTCGCGAGTGATTAGAGTTAGAGATGGGGCTCGCGGCGCTCAACATCTAGACCGCCGCGTCATTCCATCGACCTTGGCTTTCCTGTCACGGTCATTGACACTGGCCATTTCCTTCCGCACCTGATTGTTCAGGTCCATCCCTAGACGATTGCCTCGAAAATCCGGCATTCAGTCTGCGCCTTCATGCGCTCGACAGCTCAGGTACCATGCTTCGCGACGGCACTGAGCTTGCTTAGACGAGGGGTGGCACGCTGGGATGCCCCGCACACTGCGGCTCGGCTCGAGCACTTTCAGGCTTTGAGGTGAGATGACAACCAAGTCACCCTCATGGTTCGAGTTTCCGCCGACAAACATAAAAGTTGGAGATCTGAAATGCTTAAAGGCTTCAATTATCCACTTACTGCAAAGGGTAAATCGACCCTAAATCCGGCTCCGCCCTGGTACTACTCTTCAGACTTCCTCAACATTGAATTTTGGGCGGAGCCCGCTGCCGTGGCAGCTCTGTTGCCTCCAGGGCTCGACCCCGATCGCTCCGCGAATGGGCACGCCAATGCTCTTTTCTACGATTGGCAGTTCAGCGGGAACGACGACGAATATCTTGATCCGGCCCGTTATCAGTATCGCGAGTTTTTCATACTCGTGGATTCTTTATACCAGGGCAAGTCGATCGCCTATTGTCCTTATATCTTCGTGGACAACGACGCGGCGCTTGCCCGCGGCTGGACACAGGGCTACCCCAAGCGCATTGGGCAGGTATTCCAGACAAGGTATTACGCGGCGACGGGACGGGCGGGACCTGCACTCGCCCCGGGATCTAAGTTTGCCGGGTCTCTAACGTCGAGCGGGCAACGGCTGGCGGAAGGCATTGTCACGCTGAGAGAACCGACAACGGACTTGTCGCTACTGAAACAGAAGCCCGTGGTCAATCTCCTTCACTCTCCGCGCCTTGCCGCTGACAGGCAGGACCAACCGGCAGTTCACGAACTGGTCGAGAACATCCCGCGCGATGTGAAGCTTGAACAAGAATGGGTAGGAGAGGGTTCTCTAACACTTCCCGTCTGCCGAGGCGAAGAACTCTCCGACTTGGCGCCCGTTCGTACCGGCAAAGGCGTACGGGCTTCCATGGCATACGTCGTCGATGACCTAAAAACACTGAAGGAGTTGAGAAGGTAATGCGGCCAAGAGCGTACTTCATCTATCTTCTTCGTCCCAATTCAGAGTGCTGCGTAATATCGCATAGACGCGGCTTAGAGTTGGCCGGCAAGTGCGGATGCGGGCCGCTCGAGCTCGTTCCGGGACGACTGTTTGATTGCCCTGGCGATATTCTTGGCCAGGTTGTGAGTAGCCCTCATATTGCTGCCGAAAAAGCGGACTTCACCGTTCACGGTTCGCTCCAGAATGACTTTGCCCTCGCGTGTTACGAGTTGAGTCCTCACCGTTAACTTCGTCGCACCGCTCGCAGTGGTCACCGCGCGCCGCGTTTCGCTGCCAGGTGTGTACTTTTCTACAGTTGTTTTGAGCATCAGCAAATATGGAACTTCGTTCGCCTTCAGGTCGCCGTCACGGATCACCTCCTGGAATGGCTTTGTCTTTTTCAATTCCTCGACGAGATTCTCGTAGATCGCGAGTTGGAACGAATAGGCTAGTTCCAGGTTCCCAGGGTCAACCTGGTCCACTTGAATGCTCCAGTGCGTAGCGGAAGTCCCATCGCCACCAGAGGGTTTCGCAGCTGCAGTTTGGCCCAGCATCATACTAGGAAGGGCAAGCACGACCGCTACCAGCACAATCACAAAGGAGATCGACAGACCGCATTTACCTGTTCTCATGCCTGGCCTCCGCAGCTCTTCCGTTCTGTGACCGATCTTTGTGGAAATTGATAGTTGCGCCATGGGCTACGAGTTCGTTCTTTACAAGCTCGGCGTGTCCTTTTGCCAACTGGAAGATCGCACCATGAATCCCTCCATGATCGTCCACATATTCCAGAGTCAGGGTGTCGTACTTCTTGTGGGCGAAAAGACTGACGACTCGGCCACCGCCGTGCGGAGCCGCAGCCTCGCCTAAAGTCAGCGGTAGTCCGCCCACCTGCCGGCTCTCCTGGCCCAGGAAAATATCCCGAACAGAACTGATCTTTATGTGTGCTACCGATTTCCCGGTCTGCTGAAACTCCAGCGAATCATCTTGGATGGATAGCGTCCCTCTGTAGTTGGTCTTTGTGTTTTCGAAGCCCACCAGATGAGTGGCCCGAATGCTGAAGGGTTTGCTCGCCTTTTGCTGTGTTGAGTACTGTGCTGCCTCGGTCAGGCCGCAGCAAATCACTGCCACCAAAAGCCACCTGGCGCGGCGATGAATTCGACAGGGATGATCCCACTGATTGCGTAGACCAACGGGCCGATCCATTTTTCCTCCAATCGCGGTGCTCTAAGCGCCGTGGTGCATATGGCACCCTACCGTGTCACTCAACTTGACAGAGACAGTCATACTCGTGACATCAGAGCCTCTGTGTTTTTCGCAACCGAGAGTGCTTGGCTGGGAGAGATGATGTCCACGTAGAATGCAAGCACTTGTGTTGCCAATAGCAAGAACGATCTAGCAGGATCCGTGCCCCGTTTGGAGGGACCAAATCAGTTGCCTCACGACATAAATGCGCGCTGCCTAATCGGGCATCGTTGTGGAACGCCGCATGCAAGCACTAGTGCTAAATGGTTCAGGCATGACTCAGGATCGTGCAGTCAAACGCGACGTCCGAATCAAAATGGTCCAGATGACCGGACAAAGCAGCGCCTTTCGGGTGGCCTCCACACGCCTGCCTACCACGTTCGGCGTGTTCGACCTGATCGCCTTTGAGCGAGCGAACGTGGACCGAAAAGAGACTGAGGGTGCCCTCCTCCTGATGCTTGGCAATCCGACAAATCGAGCGCCTTTGCTACGCATTCATTCTCAATGCTTTACCGGGGAAATGCTCGGATCTCTACGCTGTGATTGCCGAGGGCAGTTAGAACTAGCAATGGCGGCCATTGAAGACGAGGGATCAGGACTAGTGATCTACGAATATCAGGAGGGTCGTGGCATCGGACTCATGGCAAAACTGAGAGCATATGCCCTGCAGGACCAGGGCCTTGACACGATCGAAGCGAATGAAGCGCTTGGTTTTGACGCCGACTGCCGTGATTTCAGTCTGGCCGTGGCGGTACTGCATGAACTTAACGTCCGGCAGGTCCGCTTGATGACAAATAACCCACACAAAGTTGAAGCACTGACAAAAGGCGGGATCGAAGTCATCGAACTGATTGCGTGCGAAGTACCGCCGAACGTCCATGCACTGTCCTACCTGCGGACCAAGAAGAAACGGATGGGGCATTCGCTCACGATCGTGTAAACGATTGGAGATTGACCTTAATCGGAGTACCTAATGTCTAGTCAGCAAGCTGACGTAGTGGACCTACTTGTCTCGTCCGAAGTCTCGCGTGTGTCCGGTGGTGATGGACACTGCCTCGTCGCCCAAACAGCAACGTTCGCCGAAATCGAGAAGTCGCTTAGCGAGTTACGGTCCGGACGTATGATCGTCATTGCGGATGATGAGGATCGCGAGAATGAGGGCGACCTCGTGATCGCGGCAGAGATGGTCACTCCTGAAGTCATCAACTTTATGGCAACCTACGCGCGAGGTTTGATCTGCCTCGCAATGACCGGCGAGCGGCTTGACCAGTTGGAATTGGGACCGATGGTGCGCCAGAACACCGCGAGCCTAGGTACAGCGTTTACAGTCTCGATCGATGCACGAGAAAGGGGCGTAACAACCGGAATTTCGTCGTACGATCGTGCTCAAACCATCTTGGCTGCGGTCGACCCCCGGACTCGCCCTGAAGACCTCGCGCGCCCTGGTCATGTGTTTCCCCTACGCTCCCGGCCCGATGGCGTTCTCGAAAGACGCGGCCAAACAGAAGCGTCTGTTGACCTCGCTCGATTGGCAGGGCTGCATCAGGCCGCAGTGATTTGCGAAATCATGAACCGCGATGGCAGTATGGCACGCGGCTCCGATTTATCCAGATTTTGCTCAGAGTATGGCTTGACAATGGTGACTGTAGCTCAACTCGTTCGCTACAGGCTTGAGACAGAATAGACCGCGACATTGCACAACCTGCGGGATTGAGAGGCAAACACGAGTGCTCGTGGATTTTATGCGAGCACTCAGCGACCCCATCCAAACGGACAAGCCTGCCCTCACTCGACCTCTCGATTATCTGCGTGGCCCCTACCGCACACAGGGCTGATGCCTGTAATTGTTAATACAGCCCACTCCCCAGTTTGAGGGGTAGAACTGGGAGCCTCCCTTGGAATAAAGTTAAATGTCACCAAGAGCGAACGACTCGAGCAGCACGCCGTAATCGAAGCGATTCCGGGGTTGTTCGTCTGTAGGCTGCTTGACGGTGCCCTTGAATTTGGCTGCGGCTCATGGCTGAGATCACGACCATCGAAACGTTCATTCAAAGTTCTCCGCACCCCGCATGGTTGGCGACCCCTCAGGGTCGTTGCGTGTATGCCAACCCAGCCCTGGAACGCCTCACGGGTTTCAATTCAGATCAGGTCATCCAAACTGACTGGCTCAATTTCCTTCTGGAGGAGGATCGAGCCTTCGCGTCAGCCTCTTGGCAAAGATCCCTCACAACTGGAACTCCCTATCGCGGGCAGGTCCGTATGCGAAGGAGCGATGGCCTCCCCGCACAGGTCGAACTCACCGCCTTTGGCCACAGACCAGGCACCGGCACAGAAATGTGGTTGTTCACCGGGTTAGATGTGAATGACGTTGCTGCTCAGAATCGCTCGCAGCTCGAAGCGCAACTGCAAGCAACTCTCAGAATTCGCGAACAGGAAGCGGAGCTACAGCAGATTGTGGACCTCGCCCCTCAACTCATCACGGTGTTTGGTCCCCACCGCGAACGCCTTTATGCCAACCGCATTCTGCTGGACTACCTCGGCATCAGCCTTGATGAGTGGCGCCAGCGACTTAATAGCATTGAGTTCATTCATCCCGATGACGGCGAACGGGTGCGCGCTGAGACTGATCGTGCTCTATCTAGTGGCGCTCCCTACGAACTGGAGTTCCGAGTGCGCAAGAGCACTGGAAGCTATCGCTGGTTTTT
>Ga0302320_10016690_pt1 | contig 14968 bp, 14 predicted proteins | sample Bog_T0_3_FD_202130 | JGI IMG/M metagenome (GOLD analysis project Ga0302320, IMG submission 202130) | Peat permafrost microbial communities from Stordalen Mire near Abisko, Sweden - Bog_T0_3 | ecosystem: Environmental > Terrestrial > Soil > Wetlands > Peat | place: Sweden: Abisko, Stordalen Mire... | reverse complement strand
GGGATTGTGCTTCTGCAATACCTTGGTGATGGCCGCCGTCAACGTCGTCTTGCCATGATCGATGTGCCCGATCGTGCCTACGTTTACGTGCGGCTTGCTGCGATCAAATTTCTCTTTCGCCATTTTCCTGTGCCCTAGTAGTACCGGTAAAGTTTGTTGAACTTCTCGCGCAGAGACAGGTCAAGCGTCTCCAGCGTGGTCAAATAAAATTCGCGCATCTGCGCCTGGTCGCTCATCGGGAGCGCGTCATACAACTGCTGCGCCGTTCTTCCGCGCTGCGCGAGCTTCGGGTCCGCCTGCTCCAGCAACTTCTCGCGACGGACGCGATCGAAATCGCGGATCGGAACGCCCTTGCGCTGCAATAGCCGTAGAAACCGTTCCTCGGCGCCCGAAGCGAAAACTCTGGTCAGGGCCGAGCGCAACTGCTCAAATTCGTCCAGCTTTTCAATCGCCAGACCAGCTTGCTGGAACGGCGTCCGCGATGCTGGCTGTTCCATCGAGGTAATCACTGAATCGGGTACCCATCCTGCCCGCCCACGCGAGCTTTGCTTAAACTCATGGAGCTGATGATCGGGATTGAACCGATGACCTCTCCCTTACCAAGGGAGTGCTCTACCAACTGAGCTACATCAGCGCCTTATTAAAAGGGCTCCGCAACGCTTCGCTGCTGCGCCCTCGCCTGCGGGACTCGCTGTACGGCGAGTCTCCTCGGCTTCACCCTTTAGAACCCATGGAGCGGGAGACGGGAATCGAACCCGCGACCAACAGCTTGGAAGGCTGTGACTCTACCACTGAGTTACTCCCGCCTAACTCTGTGCCGTCCCTACGGGACTCAATTCCGTTTTTCGCTCTTTCCCAGGGCTTACGCCCTGGGCTAACTTCACTTTCGCCCCTGCGGGGCTGGATTTCCTGCTCGTAAATTCCGTCGACAAAACCGAACTTGGTTATCAACAAGTTTCGTGCGCACTGAGCAACATCAATTTCGTTCCTACCTGACTTGGCTCAAAGACTCAGTGACGTCACCCGCCGAACGAAAAGCCGATTATCGAGCCTAGCGGTCCGAATCACCCGGATTAAAGCTATGCCGCTTATGTCCCGCATCAATCTTCGTCGTGCCTTTCGTGGTGTTCGCGCTGCTGCTTCTTGCTCCACGACCAGGTCCGCACCGCAAACATCACTAAAATCGCCAGCGTGGCCAATTTGAACTTCTGCTCGCTGATCGTGGTCCATGCCAGGACCGCCAGCACCGCATACACGCCCAACGCCACCCACAGCCGCTTCATCCAAATAACCTGGTGCACAGGGGAGGATTCGAACCTCCGTAGCTCGCAAGGAGCGGCAGATTTACAGTCTGCTGCCATTAACCACTCGGCCACCTGTGCACGTTCCACCACCCCACCAAGCGCAAAAGCGGCGCTTGTCGGGGACCCCAGTTTGACCGAGCATTCCGCCCTCAATCGCAGCCTGAGGGCCCACGTCGCCGAGGCCCGGAATCGCCAGTCTCTCCACCCCATGACGCGCAAACCCGGCGCGTCATGGGAACCCCGATCCTGCTGTCAAAGAACTCCACGCGCCAAATGCGCCGCTCTGCGACTCCGGCAAGACTCCGCATCATCCGCGCGACCATACTTCCGCGCGCGTTTTGCGATTGAGAAAGCTGCTGCTGGAATCAGTTCTCTAGGAGAGCTGCGCGTCTCGTTTGGCTTGCTCCTGCTACGCCTCGCGGCGCGCTCATGGTTACGATTCTGGAGCTGGCGAAGGGATTTGAACCCCCGACCCTCTGATTACAAATCAGATGCTCTACCAGCTGAGCTACGCCAGCCTGCTGGCCCCGGCGGGTAAGCGCCGAGCCAAGCATGATTCTTCCTGCCAGCCGGGACAAACTCTGAGCTTAACACAACGGCAGCCCGCGTGCAAGCCGCCAACCCGCTGCATTTCCAACAAGTTTCCCTGTCATGGGAGACCTGAACTCGCCACTCCCACCATCCTGCCAAAGGGCAACCGGCGCCCGTCGGGCGGGGGATTTTACATCCCAACAAGACCAAGAACGGGACGCGTTGAGGACGCCAATTCGGCAGAGCACGTTCACGCCAGTGAACGCGGAAATGCGGTCAAACTATTCTAGCTCACAGGTCAGCAAACCAGCAATTGTGGGCGCGTCTGATCGCGAACCTGACGGCGCACGCGTGGCCCCTCAGAATGGCAGCAGATGATGTTTCTTCTTCTTCTTGGACGAGCTCTCGGTATTGCTGTCGGCAGCCGGCGCCGGCTGGGCAGAGGTGCTGCTGGCCGCCGCCGCCGGCGCGTTGCTGGCGCTGGCACCTGCGACTTCGTTAACTTGCGTAGGAGGGGGCACCGGCGCCGCGCCGGCGGTCGGGGCCAGGTCGTTGCTCATGTCTGTTCCGGCAGGCGCAGTGCCGGTTGCGGGCGCGGCTCCACTGGCCGGGTCGGCCGCCGGAGTTGCTGTGCCCGCAGCCGCGTCGGAGCGCGGGACGGCTGCATTTTCCGCGGGCGGAGCGCCATCGTGTATTTGCTCAACCGAAATTTTGTTGCCGACGCCAGCGCCTTCCAGCACGCTGGTTACGCTGGCATTGGCGGCGCGAATCATGTCCGGAGCGCTGGCCTGTTTGGGATCGACCAAAGTGGGCTCGCCCACCGTGGCCGCCTCCGAAACATCAGGCCCCTTGTGGAAGTTCTCCATCACTTTGCCGATGGTTCCCAGGGAACCGCGGCTGGCAATTTCAGCCTTGTCTTGCGCAATGGATTGCGGGGTCGCTTGCGGCACCTTCTGCTTCATGGCCATGAGCCGCTTCTTGGCCTCGCCGGCGCGGCTCTCCATGGGATAGCGGGTGACGATGCGGTCGTAAGCGGCAACCGCGCCTTCGGTATATTGCTTGATCAACGCACCTTTGGCGGTTTCCGGCAGCCTCGACCTGCGAATGACTTCGACTTCCCTCTCGTAGGCGGTACCCAGCTCGAAGAGGGCATCGTCGGCCCCGCTATAAAGCGGATATGTATCGGCCACGGACTTCAGGCGGGCAATGGCGGCAGGATAACTTTCGCGCATGAAGTAGAAATGCCCAATGATGTACTCGCGATCAGCCAGGACCTCTTGCACCTCCAGAAGGCGCTGCTTGGCTTGCGGCACCAACGAGCTGTCGGGAAACTGCATGATCAGCTGGCGGTATTCCTCTTCGGCGCGCCGGGCATGGGTAGGATCGCGGTCCGCCTTCTCCATTTCGCCAAAGTGGATGTTGGCGATTTTCATTTGCGCCTCGGCGGCTTCGGGCATGTTAGGGAAGAAGGTGATGAAGTCTTTGTACTCGCTCTCGGCCTGCGCCATCGCGGCGGTGCCACCCTCCTGATACCAGGAATCGCCGATCGCCAGTTTGGCCCGGGCCACGTACTCCGAATCGGGATAGGTGTTAATCAGGGTCTGCAGGCTGAGGCGCGCCACGTCATACTTGCCGTGCTTGATCGCGTCCTCGGCGCGATCGAATAGCACCTTGTCGGGCTGCTTGGAGTCGACGTTAGCAATCGGGTTCTCCGCCTTTTTGCTTTTTTTCTTTTTCTTATGGCTGCTGGGCGGCGGGCCCTGGGTGGAGTTGGTGTTCTGCGCTTGGCTGGCCGCGGTACTCGGTGTCTGACTAGCACTGCTGGTCTGCGTCTGATTGGCGCTGGTGTTCTGGGGCGGGCTGGCACTGCTGTCCTGGGCGACCGAGCACAGCGACGTCAGCCCGAATCCCACCATGAACAATATGAGTACGCGACGAAACATCCTAACCACCTTTGGGAACCTACCGTAGTAACCCGGCAGACACAGGGTCAGCACTGTCCGGGATCAATTTATTAATGCGCGCCAGTCAGGCGCGCTGCAGCATGGCTTCCTGGGCCGCTTTCAGCAGGGCTTCCACGTTGCGTGCCGGATCGCCTTTCCCGAACACGTGGCTGCCGGCAACAAAAAGCTCTACTCCCGCGCGTGCCGCCGGGCCAATCGTTTCCAGATCGATGCCGCCGTCGATCTCGATGCGGAAATCCAAGCCTTTGGCGTTGCGCATCGTCGCCAATTTGCGGACCTTCTCCAGTGCGCCGTAAATGAATTTCTGTCCCCCGAAACCGGGATTGACCGACATTACGAGTACGTGGTCCACAATATCGAGCACTTCGCCCAGGGTCTGGACGGGAGTGGCCGGATTGATCGCCACTCCTGGCTTCATGCCCAGGCTGCGAATCAGTTCCAGGGAGCGGTTCAAGTGGATACAGGCTTCCTGGTGGACCGTAACCCAGTTCGCGCCGGCAGCGGCGAACGCAGGAATAAATTCATCAGGATTTTCGATCATCAAGTGGCAGTCGAGAGGAACGTCCACAGCTTTACGCAGGGACGCGACTACCGGTGGACCGATCGTAATATTGGGCACAAAGTGGCCGTCCATCACATCAACATGGAGGAGGGTGGCGCCACCTCGCACCGCGGCGTTTGCATCTTCCGCCAGGCGGGCGAAATCGGCCGACAGAATTGACGGCGCTATTTCGATCAAGACAAGACTTCTCTCGCGAGTATTTCTAGAGGGATTTTAGCACGGGAAGAAGACCCGCCGTACACCCAGTAAGTGGTTGAAGGTAACGCCCCTAGTGTGGGTGTCGTCCCCCAGCGGCCGGCCGTTGGTACAAAGTAAGGAAAGAGAATCAGCTGGAACATGTCTCTTGTCTGCGAGAAACTCTATCGCTGAGGCAGCTCCGGCACATGGGCGGGCGAGCCATGCCCTGGCGCCTTCCCAAGCACCACGACGAGATAGAAGTTCCATGACAGGTCTGGCCTGAAGGAGAGCAAAGGAGTAGCCTTAGATGCGAGGAACGGAACACAAGGCCGAGAACGTTTTCTTAAATACAAGGCTTTGAACACTTATGGGTTGGGTGCTCACGCATAGTCCGAGACCAGCCTGCGTGCTTGCTTTCGTTATTCGGTTGAGACATTCGATTGACAGCTAAACCATTGTGTCCCGTGACTTCGTCCCCGAAATCCTGCATCCTATACTTCGCGGAGAACAACATTTATGAGTAAGACCAACAAAGTATCTCCTCTTATCTTTCTGGCAGCCGCGTCCATCGCACTGATGTTTGGGGTTGCCGGATGCAAGAGCAACAATACCCAGGACACTAGCACGCAGGGCCAACCGGCGCAGACCGACCAGTCGCAGAACGGCGCCGATAACGCCAATCTGGCCCCCACGGACGGGTCGCAGGCGAGCGGCGGCAATCAGCAGCCGGCGAGTCAGCCTGCACCGCAGAACTATCAGCAGCCCGCGAGCCAGCCCGCACAACAGCAACAGGCGCAACAGCCTGTTCAGCAGCCCGCGCCGGCCCAGAACGCCCAGCAGCAGGCCGCGCCCGAGCAACAGCAGCAAACCTATTCTGACCAGAACCAAAATTATTCCGACAACGACACCAGCTCGCAGGATACGACCTATAACCAGCCGGTGATTCAGGCGCAACAGCCGCCGCCGCCGCTGCCGGAATATTCGCAGCCTGAATGCCCCGGCAATGGCTATCTGTGGACGCCGGGATATTGGAGCTATGCCCCTCAGGGTTATTACTGGGTGCCCGGCGCATGGGCGCAGCCGCCTCAAGTGGGCTTCCTATGGACGCCGGGATATTGGGGATTTGTCGCCGGCATGTATCGCTACAACTACGGCTTTTGGGGCCAGCATATTGGCTACTACGGCGGCATTAATTATGGATTCGGCTACACCGGCATGGGCTATCAGGGCGGGTATTGGAACAACAATCGGTTCTACTACAACCGCTCCGTCAACAACGTGAACATCAACAATGTGAATGTGTACAACCGCACGGTCATCAACAACACCACAATTAACCGCGTCAGCTACAACGGGCCGGGAGGCATCACCCGCCGGCCTACGAACGCGGAAATGGCCGGCATGCGCGAGCAGCGCATTCCTCCCATGACCACGCAGTTGCAGCACCAGCAGCAGGCAGCCCAGAACCGCCAGCAATTCGCGTCCGTCAATCACGGGCGTCCGGCTATAGCTGCCGCGTCCCAGCCCATCCGGGAAAGCAGACCGATCGCTCCGGTAATTCCGGCTCGCACTCCTGCAGCTACGCGACCGGGTGCGCCGAACGGGCAACCAAATCGGCCACAATCTCAGATGCGGCCCACTCCTCAGGAACGGCCCCAGCAGCAGACCAAGCCTGCTCCGCAGCAGCGTCCGGCTCCCGAGCAGCGGCCACAACAGCAGGCCAAGCCTGCTCCGCAGCAGCGTCCGGCTCCCGAGCAGCGGCCACAACAGCAGGCCAAGCCTGCTCCGCAGCAACGTCCGGCTCCCGAGCAACGGCCACAACAGCAAGCCAAGCCTGCTTCGCAGCAACGTCCTGCTCCCGAGCAACGGCCACAACAGCAGGCCAAGCCTGCTCCGCAGCAGCGCCCCGCTCCCGAGCAACGGCCACAACAGCAAGCCAAGCCTGCGCCGCAGCAACGTCCCGCTCCCCAACAACGGCCACAACAGCAAGCCAAGCCTGCGCCGCAGCAACGTCCCGCTCCCCAACAACGGCCACAACAGCAGGCCAAGCCTGCTCCGCAGCAGCGTCCGGCTCCTCAGCAAAAGCCGCAGCAAGCCAAGCCTGCTGCGCAGCAGCGTCCAACGCAGAAGCCCGAAGAAAAGAAGTAGTAGGGGTACAACGGATGGGCGGAGCACCAGCTCCGCCTTTTCTTTTGTTCAGTTGGAATAGTTCTAGCAAGCCGAATTCGGAAACTCAACCCCGGCGTGTCACGTCGCCCGGTATCGTGTCAGTACTTCGGCATCTTGGGATCGACCCGCTCGGCCCAGGCTTGGATGCCGCCGGCGAGATTGTGCACCTTGCCGAAGCCCGACTGGCGCAGGAAGTCGACCGCTTTGGCACTACGTCCTCCCATCTTGCAGTGGACGACGATCTCGCGGCTTGAGTCGAGTTCGCTGACGCGCTTGGGCAGGTCGTTCAGCGGGATGAGATGTCCGCCGAGATTGCAGATCTGGTATTCGTTGGGCTCGCGCACATCGAGCACAAAGAGATCGTCTCCGGCATCGAGGCGCTGCTTCAATTCTTCCGGTGTCATGTCCAGCATGGTAGCAGTTGCCCGCTTCTCCTCGCCACGAATGCCGCAGAAATGCTCATAGTCAATCAGTTGCGTAACTGTTGGATGGTCGCCGCAGATAGGACAGTCGGGGTCCTTGCGCAGCTTCAGTTCGCGAAAGCGCATGGCGAGCGCGTCCACCAGAAGCAGGCGTCCGATGAGCGGCTCGCCCGAACCCAGGATTAGCTTGATGGTTTCTGTCGCCTGGATGACCCCAACCAGCCCGGGCAGAATTCCCAACACACCGCCTTCGGCGCACGAGGGAACCAGTCCTGGCGGCGGCGGCTCGGGATAAAGGCAACGGTAGCAGGGACCATTTTGCGTGGCGAACACGCTCGCCTGGCCCTCGAAACGGAAGATCGATCCGTAAACGTTGGGCTTGCCGCTGAGCACGCAGGCGTCATTGACGAGGTAGCGCGTGGGAAAGTTGTCGGTCCCATCGACGATGATGTCGAAGTCGCGGAACAGCTGCAGGGCGTTGGCGCTGGTCAGACGGGTTTCAAACTTGCGCACGTCGACGTAGGGATTGATCGCCGCAATGCGATCGGCGGCAGAGTCCAGTTTCTTGCGCCCGACGTCTGCGGTGCCATGAATCACCTGCCGCTGCAAGTTGGTCATGTCCACAACATCGAAGTCGACGATACCTAACATCCCAACACCGGCAGCGGCCAGATAAAGCGCAAGTGGCGAGCCCAGACCGCCGGCGCCAATGCACAGCACCTTGGCCTGCTTCAGCTTGAGCTGCCCTTCCATACCAACTTCAGGCATGATCAGGTGCCGCGAGTAGCGCAAGACCTCGTCGTTGCTGAGCGCCGCCGATGCCGTTTCAGCTTTGTCTGCCAGGGTCGTCATGTTTCTCAACCCTCCCCACCGGCAATCGAGGGGACGATGGTAAGAATGTCACTTCCGCTCACCGGGGTTTGCTCCTGCTGCAGATAGCGAACGTCGTCTTCATTCAGATAAAGATTGACGAAAGCGCGCAGCCGCCCCTGCTCGTTGTAGAGGTGTTTGCGAAGATCCGGATGCTTTGCGATCAGGGCCTCCAGCGCCCCGCCGACGGTGGCCGCCGAGACCTCCACCGCCGACTGCTTGTCGGCATACTGACGCAGCGGAGTGGGAATCAGAATCTTCATGGGCACCTGCAAAGATGCCAAGCACTACGACGCGGATTCAAGCGGTGGGGCTGGGCCAGGAGTGGGTAGGCTTGCAGCTGTGCTGTATGCTCAAGGACGCGCCAAAGCCGAGCCGCTCTGCGCAGGCATGTTCCGCGGGCGAAATCTGCCCGCCATCTTTGGAGGAGACTGCTATGAGTTCTACCGATACTCTTCTCGCGCCCATGAAAGGAGCTCAGCACTCCGAGGTTGGAGGCGTGAAGCTCGACATCGTTCGCGCCGGCGCCGCTCGCGTCAAGCGCGTGATTTACCCACCCGGATTCCGCTGGTCGACGCACATGAAGCCGACGGTCGGCACCGACTTCTGTATGCATGCTCACGTTGGATTCCTTGCCCAGGGCCAGATCCACATGGAGTTCGCCGACGGCTGCATCGTGGAGTTTATGGCTCCCCAGGTGGTCTCGATCGAGCCCGGGCACGATGGCTGGGTGGTGGGAAACGAGCCGGCGGTGCTGATTGAGTTTGACTTTGAAAACGACACGGTGCGCAATCTCGGAATGCCCGAGCGCCATATGCATTAAGATCCAGGAGCGCAGTCTGCCGAGCCTTAGGCGGACCATGTCTTCGCGAGTCGGCCTGCGACAATACTGGATCCGGCCGCCCCGCGGGCACCGCCCTTAAGCATTGCACGCCGAAGCAGGCACTTGTATATTCTGACCGTCGAGAAGCCGAGCCCAGGATTTCGCATGGACCTTCACCTGCCGTTTATGAAGTCTCGTCTCCAGCACCTAGCAACTGCCCTGGTTTGCCTTTTAATTGTGTCAGCCTTGGTGTCGTCAACCGGCTGCGGTCAAAAGTCAGGCCTGCGTACCTACAAAATAGGACTAGGTCCATTTGTCGGCTTTGGTCCTCTTTATCTGGCAAGAGACAAAGGATTCTTCAAGGACGCGGGTATCGATGCAGAGTTGGTCGTCCTGACCGGTCTCGCTGAGCGCAATAGCGCTTTGAAAGCGGGACGAATCGATGCCCTGGCCGCACCCGTCGACTACTTTGTTCTGTCCGCCGGCAACAACCTCAAAGCTACTATCGCGATGGCGATTGACGAGTCCAATGGAGCGGACGGCATCGTTGCCAATGCCTCAATCAAGACCATTGCCGACTTGCGCGGCAAAACAGTGGCCTTCCAGCGCGGCTTGCCGAGCGAGTTCTTTCTGCGCGCGCTATTGCAACAAAATGGGCTCAGCCTGAAAGACATAAAGCCGGTGGACATGGAAACCGCTCAAGGGGGCGCGGCTTTCATCTCCAAACAGGTAGACGCCGCGGTACTTTGGGACCCCTGGCTGACCAAAGCCAGCCAGCAGGGCAAGGGACATATTCTGGCCTCTTCCAAAGATTATCCCAACCTGATTGTCGATTGTCTGGGCTTCAACCAGCACGTGCTGGCAAGCTCGCCGCAGGACGTTCAAGCTATCGTCAACGCGGTGCTGAAGGCCATCGATTATTGGAAGGCCCATCCCGACGAAGCTAATGCTATTATGGCTCCCTACTTCCAGGTGGACGCTGCCAAGTACGCCCAGATCCTGGAGGGTATTAATTTTTGCGATCTAGCACGGAATCGAAAGTATTTTGGAACGCAAGCCGGGCCAGGGCCGATCTTCAAGGTTGCCGAACGTGCCTCGGCTATCTGGTTGGACGCCAAAGTTATTACGCAGCCGGTGAAGCCGCAGGACGTTATCTCTACCGATTTTATAGTTAACGCGAAGGAATAGCATGCCACGACAGAAGACGGTCTTTATTGCGTCGAGCGGCAAGGCCAAGGCGCTGGCCAAGCCGCTGGCCCTCTACTTAACCGGAGAGCTCCCCGATTCGGACATTAGGGAATGGTACGACCAGAACACGTTTCCTCCTTCCAAGGCCACGCTCGATGGTCTGCTGGCGCAAGCTGGAGAATGCGATTTTGCAATTGTGCTATTGACCAGGGACGATTTCCTGGATAAAACCGCGCAACTCTCAGCCCTTGGCACACCAGCCCCGCTCACAAATGATGTCTCCGGAAAAGGAAATCAGCAACCTGACGCGCCGCGCGACAATACCATTTTTGAATTAGGCATGTTTATGGGCGCCTTGGGAGCTGAGCGCTGCTTCATGGTGTGCAGCTTGGACGAAAATTCAAACGCGCTGCCCAGCGACCTTAAGGGGATCAAATACTACAAGATTGAGCCTCCAGCGGACCTCAGCAAAGCCGATGAGTGCCGCAAGTGCGTCAAACTCGCCGGCGCCTGGATCGTCGAAATTATTAATCAGACCCGCCGCTTAAACCGTCCCGAGCTCTCGCTCATAACCCGTGACGATTTGTCCGAACTGGAAAAGGGCACAAAAGAGGGCGGCAAACTGGTGCTGGCACCAGGTCGCATCGCCGTGGTCGTAAACTCGGTAGAGCCCGTGGAAGAGACGGACACTCAATTTTCCGCTAGAGTTCTCAAAAACATGCAAGCGGGGGCCCGGTACGAGTATTTCTACGGCGACTTTTCGGGTAACATCGACGCCACCATTAACCTAATCGTGAGGATAGCTACCACCGGAGTGATGGAGCCCATTGAATGGTCTAGACAACCCGGTCAAGTCAGCCCGCCGGACTTGGAGAAGCTCACCCGCAACTTACGCCTCATGCGGCAGAACTTGAGTATTCATTTCCGAAAGCGGCCTCCGGTACAGTTCTGTATCCACAATGCACTGTCGGAAGAATGGGCAATTTGCTATCTGCGTTACCAGGACGCCTTCGTGAAATGGAATGAGCATTGGGAAGCAACGCAGATCGCGACCGAGCTTACGCAGTCCTGCACCGTATCTGAATCTGACCACGACGCATGCATTTTCCATTCGACATCCGATGTCAGGTTGACTGAGAATGCTTCCCTCGATGCCTCAACCACCACGATAATTAGATCGCGGCGAGACAAGATCTTGCGGTCGGTCAAGGGGTGGTTCCCCGTCGAGCTAGAGAAAGAGCTGAACGAAATCTGTCTGGGTAGCTGACGCAATGGGTCCGAGACTGCAGGATCGCGCCACAAGCTTCGCTCCGATTGCCTTCCTGTTGCTGGCTTGGTACGGGTTAACGCGGACCGGCATGGTCGATCCCGTATTCCTACCCGGACCGATACAGGTGTTTCATAGTTTCCTTTCTCTTTTGTCATTCAGCTTTTTTCGGGAAGAGTTACTACCCAGCCTAACTCGAATTGGAGGCGCATTTCTTTTATCTGTCATATTGGCTTTTCCGCTGGGGATTCTGAGTGGGCAGATTCCCCGGATAGCTCGTCTGCTATTTCCACTCTGCGGATTTACGCGCTATTTGCCTGTAGCAGCGCTAGTTCCGTTGTGCATTTTGTGGTTCGGCATAGGCGATGCCCAGAAAATAGCAGTCATTACCATCGGAGTAGTTTTCCAGTTAATTCTGGTTATTTCCGCGGATTCGGTGGCGGTCCCCCAAGAATTGATCGAGGCGGGCCGGACTTTCGGGCTTTCCCGCTCGCAGGTCCTCTGGCGCATTGTCGTACCGTGGTCGATGCCTGCCATCTGGGACGATCTAAGGATTGCAGCGGGCTGGGCCTGGTCTTACCTGGTGCTGGCGGAACTGGTGGCCGGCAATCGCGGCATTGGCTACTTCATCATTCAGTCGCAGCGCTATCTGGAAACCGACCGCGTTTTTGCCGGCATCCTCTTTGTCGGCATTCTTGGCGTGCTCACCGACCTTCTCTTTAGGGTCTCCGGAGCGAGACTCTTCCGATGGAACCATGAGCAATAGCTCCCTGCTCCAGTTCGATCGAGCGTCAAAGACTTTCCAGGGCGCCAAGAAGCACCCTATTGTGGCCTTGCAGGAGATTACTTTTTCTATTAGCCATGGCGAGTTCGTTACGCTGCTTGGACCATCGGGATGCGGGAAGTCAACGGCGCTACGACTGGCTGCAGGTCTGGAAACCGCTACGACCGGGACAGTCCTCTACCAAGGCCAGCCAATCGGCGGCCCAAGTGTCGATCGGGGGTTTGTTTTTCAGTCTTACAGCGCATTCCCCTGGCTGACGGTCAGGGAGAACACCGGCTTCGGTCTGTCCCAGCACTCTGGAGATTCGCGCGAGCAAGAAGTATCGCACTGGTTGAGCCTGATGGGACTCAGCGAATTTGCTGACACCTACCCGAGAGCATTGTCCGGAGGCATGCGGCAGAGGCTGGCTCTGGCCCGCTCAATGATCATCAAACCCAAACTACTGCTTCTGGACGAACCCTTCGGGGCCCTGGACGAGCGCACGCGAGAGAGCATGCAACAGCTACTGCTCGATGTCGTTTCAAAAACGGACTGCACCGTTCTGTTCGTGACCCACGATATCCGGGAAGCGATTCTCTTGGGCGATCGGATCATCCTCTTGAGCTCGCGTCCCGGCAAAGTGCTGCGCGATGTGGTCTGTCCTCTGTCCAAACCCCGCGGCCGACAACACTTGAGGACACCGGAGTTCAACTCGCTGTATGAGACAATCCTGGATGAATTCCCGGCCTAGCGGGCCCGCCGCACAGCTTAACCAGGAGGGGACTGGAATGGCGTTTGTCAATTCTATTCTGCCGTGGACGGACGCTCCTGTCCGCGAGAACGCGAATCTGGTGGCCCACCTTAGTGAGCATCTTCCCGCTGCTTGGCTGCGGTACTTGCCCGCGTCAATCACCCTCTTTGTCGATCGCGAAGTCAGCGAAACTGCCGTGTCGCAGTTTCTCCACGGCATGGCCGAACATCTGCGCTGCGAGCTGGACAGACGAATTACTCGCCAAAGCAGGTTTGTCTCTCTCGGCCTCTTGACGGCAGACGAAGTCGAAGCTTTTCTCACTCAGCGGACGGCCGCGCAGCCGTGGGCCATCTACTTCTCGAAGAATGGCGGATTGGGAAGGCGAAAGTCAGGACGGGGCGAGGCGGATGGTTCGCGCGGAGTCATTCCCTGCTCGACCATGCAGAACCACGGAGTGGCGTGGGCGCAGGCAGAAGATGGGCGGCTTCGCATCTGGCTGGCGACCGCGCGCCGCGAGGGATGCGATTGGGACTGGGAATCCGACATTGGCCACGAATCGGCGCACGCGGCGTTTGCCCAGGTGCCGCTTTTTGTTCAGGCATTCCCCCAGATCGGAGAGAACGTTCTGTCGGACATTGCGAACGCCGGCGAACTGCAGCCAATCCATATTACGCAGATGATTTATTTGTACTCGGAGATTGCAGTGGTAGCGATGCGCGGGGAGAGTCGCGCCACTGCTACTGGCCTGCCGGTGGCGAATCCTGCGGAGTTGGACGCTTTGCTGCGGCTGTCGGCGGAATTGGCTGGGAACCTTGGCTTTGAACGCGCAACGCAGACTTGCGAACGTAGCGAGGGCATGATCGGCGTAAACCATGGGGATGAGATCTTTGAAATCGCGGCGCCGATTCTGCGGATCATTCCTCATCTGACCCAGTTCACAAACGACCGTGAACCACCCACGTTGCACGTCTTTGAAAAAGCCTTGGCTTCTGCCGGACGGCCCAGCATGCTGCGAGGGGCTTAATGCCTTCCATGCTATCGGTAGCGCTCCTACAATTTGCGGTCTGCGGTGAACCATGTTGCGCATAGGATTGACGGGCGGGATTGCCTGCGGCAAGTCCACCGTGGCCCAGATGTTAGTCAAGCGCGGCGCGCATTTCCTGCAGGCTGACAGTCTGGCGCACCAGCTCTACGCGCCGGGCGAGCCTACGTACGATAAAGTTGTTGGTCATTTTGGCCGCGAAATCCTCCACGCTGATGGAACAATCAACCGCTCGCGGCTGGCGAACCTGGTCTTCCCCGATCATGTCGACGAACTGAACGCGATCGTCCATCCCGCAGTGATCGCGGCGCAGACACGCTGGATGGCCGAGGTCGAACGCGACGATCCGAATGGAATCGCTATAGTGGAAGCGGCGCTGCTCATCGAGGCCGGTGCGGACAAGGACTTCGACAAGACCATCGTCGTAACCTGCGACTTAGAGCATAAGGTTGAGCACTATGCCCATCGCACGGGACTGTCACTGGAGGCGGCGCGCGGCGAAGTTGAGCGTCGTAGCGCGGCGCAGTTCAGCGATGAAGTGAAAGCGCGCCATGCGGACTACGTGATCGAAAATTCAGGGCCAATTGAGGACACGGAGCGGCAGGTGGAAGAGATTTGGCACGAGCTGCAGCCGATGATTGGCCGATGACCAGTTCCTTTAAGATGCGCGAATCGCGCCTATTTCGTTACACTTTCTTATAGGCGACGTCTATCTTCCGGCGGGTAACTCCGAGGCGATTGGACCTGGTAACGGCATGAGACTTGTACGGCCACTCTTTCTGGGCGCACTACTGGCGGGAGCGTTCTATTGGTTCACCACCCATCACCCGGGCGCGAACCCGGCGGCGGATGTGATTTCACGTCCCACGCACGTCGAACTCAGTGAAGCCGCTGGGCCGGAGAAACTCGATTCCGAAGAGCAGAACAACATCGATGTCTACCATCGCGTGATCCCATCGGTCGTCAATATCACTTCCAAAATGATGGCATACGACTTCTTTTATGGATCTGTGCCCGAAGAGGGCCAGGGTTCTGGCTTCATCATCGACAAAGCGGGACATATCCTCACCAACTATCACGTAGTGGGCGAGTCCTCGCAATTGGAAGTGACGTTGCATAACAAGAAGACCTACAA
>Ga0302320_10016689_pt1 | contig 14969 bp, 12 predicted proteins | sample Bog_T0_3_FD_202130 | JGI IMG/M metagenome (GOLD analysis project Ga0302320, IMG submission 202130) | Peat permafrost microbial communities from Stordalen Mire near Abisko, Sweden - Bog_T0_3 | ecosystem: Environmental > Terrestrial > Soil > Wetlands > Peat | place: Sweden: Abisko, Stordalen Mire... | reverse complement strand
TGCAAAAAGTATACTTAGGAAAATGTCAAATGATCCGGCTTTGCTAAGAGGCATATTTTTGCGTTCAGATATTGCAAAACTTTTGAATTGATCTATAAGTCATCACGAACCGAAATAACTTGATATATAGCGAAGCAAGAATTTTCTTTGGCCATTTTTTATAAACTGAATGGTTACCTTTTGATCATTTCCAGAACCTTCCGTTGCGACAACTGTCCCTTTCCCGTACTCCGGGTGAAGCAAAGGCCTCCCAACCCAATCCTCTGCAGAAGAAGAAGAAACCTGAGTCATGAGCCCAAACGAGTGAGGTCGACTTTGAAATTTTTGGGGCAATCTTTGGGATAGCCCTTGGGGCAACCCCTGAGAAAAATCCTTGAATTCAAGACAATCCCGAGGAATTTCAGAAAAAAAACGAGAAGGCTCCGGATAGTTTACATTACCCCAAATTCTTCGGACCACTACATTCATTAAATAGAGAATTTCCCTAGCCCTAGTCATTCCTACATAACATAGCCTTCGTTCTTCTTCGATATCTTCTTCAGGTGTTTTCTCCCAAAGCTTGATTGAAGGAAAAAGCCCCTCTTCCATTCCAACTATGAATGCAACAGGGAACTCTAACCCTTTTGACGAATGTAAGGTCATTAACTTCACCGAGCTCACTTCTCCCTCAAGTTGATCTATATCGGAAGCAAGAGTAGATTGTTCGATGAAAATAGGAAGCAAAACTAGCCGCCTTTTTTTCTGTGTTTCCTCATCAAAACGCCCCAGCTGATCTTCTTCAAACTCTTGAAGCAAAGTACCAAATTCTTCCAAATTCTCTATACGTGAGCGCGCTTCTTCGGTCCCCTCTTGCTGAAGGTCTCGAATATATCCGGTTTCATCCAAAATCAGGTGATACAATTCAGTCAAAAGAAGTTTAGGCTGTTCGGACATCCACCTTCGAACTAGCTCAACAAATTTGGCAATTTTTTTTGACGTTCCAGAGGAAGTCAATGTGGAGTCTTCAGCTGCTTTCTCCAAAACATCCCAAAAAGTAGGTGACGAGTGCCCCCCCCGAAACTGAACTTGCTCAAGTTTTTCCAGCGTTGTTTTTCCAATGCCTCGTGCAGGAACATTGATCACTCGTTTCAAGCTTACCGAGTCAAAGGGATTCAATATCACCTTAAAATAAGCAAGAATATCCTTAATCTCTTTTCGATCATAAAATTTGAGTCCTCCTACCAGTTGGTAAGGAATTTTCTCTCTTCTTAATACATCTTCAAACTGACGACTCTGGGCATTGGTCCGATAAAAAATAGCAAAATCCCCATAAGCCCGTCCATCTTGCTCTGCCACACGTTTAATTTCAGAAACAGTCATCTCTGCTTCTGCGCGCTCATCTGCCAGTTGAGCGCGGATGACTTTATGACCTTCTGCGTTTTCCGTCCACAGCCTTTTATCTTTACGACTTCTATTATTCTGAATAACATAAGATGCTGCCGCCAGAATCATTTGGGTCGATCTGTAATTTTGCTCTAATTTGACAATTTTTGCTCCAGGATAATCCTTCTCAAAATCCAAAATATTTCGAATATCAGCCCCCCTCCATTTATAGATGGACTGATCTTCATCGCCTACTACACAAATATTTTGATGCCCTCCTAAGGTTGCAGAAGCCAAACTGGAAAGCAAAAGATATTGAGACCGATTGGTATCTTGATATTCATCCACATGAATATAGCAATACCGTTGTTGATACTTTTTTCTTAAGTCAGGATGATCACGAAACAAACGATAGGTCATGCAGATAATTTCACCAAAATCCAACGCATGATTTGCCAGTAATTCTTTCTGATACTGCTCGTAAACCCGTTTTACTTGTCTGGAAAAAATGGAACCTTCCTCATGAGACGCATCCATTTCATGAGGTTCCTTGGCATCACACTTTGCTCGATTGATTGCAATCTGAATTGACTTAGGATTAAAGGCCTTCTCATTAATTTGAAGCTGCTCAAAAACGGTTTTAATCAGATGTAGTTGATCCGAATCATCATAAATAACAAAAGGCCGCGAGAAGGGAGTTTTTGCAATTTCTCGTCTTAAAATCCGAATACAAACCGAGTGGAACGTCCCAATTTCCGGAATCCCCATCGAAAAATCCCCACCACCCCAACTGAGAACCGATGGCGCTCCTAACAACTTCTCAACCCGTTGCCTCATCTCAGCAGCTGCCTTATTAGTAAAGGTCATCGCTAAAATCTGATGTCCAGGCACCCCGCACCCTTCCATGAGATGAGCGATTCGCGATGTCAACATTTTCGTTTTTCCTGAGCCTGCCCCCGCTAAAACAATCAGCGGACCCTCCGTATGCAGCACTGCCTCTCGTTGGCGCTCGTTTAACATGGATTTAGGTGGGATCATCTACAGGGTTTTCGCATACCCAAAGCGGATTGTCGAGCCATCTCACGCTCATAAGCCTGGCGTATTTGAAATGAAAAAAGCAGCCCCAAAACCTTTCCTCCATCCCCCAACACAGGAACACAAAGGGCATTTTCAAAACGCCCAATAACGCAAGAAAGAGTATCATGAGCTTTGGCTGGTTCTGACTGCATTCCTAATCGTACACCAAAACGATAAATGAGATCTTTGGCTTCCAGTAGCTTTGAAAGTGGTGTTGCTGCAGTTTGGGGAACACTGGACTCAGCTAGCCAGCACTCTTCAATCCTATCTACGGTCAATAATCCTTTAAAAACTCCCTGAGAATTAACAACGGGCAGAAAAGGGTAACGAAAACTCAAAACCTTAGAATGCAAATCAGATAGAGGCTCCTGCTCATGAATCAAATCAAAATCCGTTGCCATCGCATCGCGAACTAAAATGGAATTTAAAATTTTTTCTGAACGGCCTGAAACTAAAGTACAATCCCGATCCTCAAGATGAACTTCTATCCAGCTTTTTGGATGCACCTTTTTCCTCACCCACAGAGCCAGGAAACTAGCCATCATACAAGGCAAGACTAGTTGAAGATTCTGAGTCAGTTCAAATGCAAGAACGGAAGCAGCCAAAGGAGTCCCTAAAATAGATCCCAAAAGAGCAGCACTCCCCACCACCCCTGCAGCGGCTCCACAATTAGTGAGATCGCGCAAGAACCAATAATTTATGCAAAAACCAAAAAGTCCACCTAGAGTAAAAATGGGCCAAAAAACTCCTAAAGTTCCAAAACTCGTCGTTACAAATGCGAGGGATATAGCAATAGCAATCCACAACAAAACCACTTCACCTAGGGAGTAGTGAAGCCAAAGCACTTGTTCCAAAAGACCGTGGGTTGAAAAAGGAATCTTTCGAAAGATGAAAAAGACTAGGGATAAAACCCCTGCCCCCGCTAAAGTCTTCATCCAAACTTGAGTTTGAAAAAGACTCCTCAGACTGGTCTGCACGTAGGTAAAAAAGCAGATCATGCCTCCTGAAAGCAAGCCTCCACAAATCCCTATGACACCAAATTCCAAAGCAATTTTCCATGAATTGAAATGAAATCCGGACAAAACTCCGCTGACATCAAAAATTTCGATAGAAAACTGTGACATTAAAAAACGAATACTTAAATAAGCAGCCATGGCGCTCACGGAGGAAGCAATACTGCGTCCTCCTATTCCAAGTTCAATCGGGAACAAAACCGCTGAAAAAGGTGCTGCAAATGCAGCAGCAATCCCAGCAGCGATGCTCATAGCACAGTCTGTCCGCCTTCTCTGCTCAAACCAGCGTGAGGCCCTCCCTCCCAGTTTCACCTGCAGTGCTAAAAGCCATTCCATGACAGCACCTTCGGAACCAGCTCCACCTCCAAAAAGACAAAGCAGGAATGTTTGAGACCCTCGCATCATCCACCGAGTTGCCGATGAAAAACTCAAAGGTGAGTGAATGGTTAAAAACAAATCTACCAATCCATCATAATTGGAACTTTCAGCTTTTCGGAAAAGCAAAATTTTCTGTAAAAAAATGGAGAAAGCACCAATCCCTAAAACAGCCACCGGTGTATACCCATCTAAGGATGGAAACCGAGAATGCAAAAATTTGGGAATAAAAGCTATACAAGCGGCTAGAAGTCCAATTATCGTAGGCCCGAGCATCTGGTCCTTTTACCTTCTTGGTTACCTTCTGGTTACCTTCTGACAACCCTTTTAAAACAGGCTCTCAGGAGTCACTCCACAGTGACGCTTTTAGCCAAATTTCTTGGCTTATCGACATCTGTTCCCTTCAATACTGCTCTATGATAGCTCAAAAGCTGCACGACGGGTGCAAGAAGAAAAGGTAACAAATCCGTATTAACAGCACGATTTTCCTTAGGCAAAGGAATCCAATAATCACAAAGCTCCCGAAGATCGCTATCATTAGAATCCCCAATTCCAACAATTTTTGCCCCTCTTGCTTTCACTTCCTCTAAGTTAGACACTGTTTTGTCTCTCCAAGCATCCCTAGGGGCAAGTACGACCACTACCATCCCTTGGTCAATCATAGCGATCGGCCCATGCTTAAGTTCCCCGGCAGCATAACCCTCTGCATATTCATATGCGATTTCTTTAAGTTTTAATGCACCTTCTAACGCCATAGGGTACGAATAACCTCGGCCTATAAAGAAAAAACCCCGTACCTGTTTAAGAGACTTAGCTGCTTTTTGGATTTGAAATTTCATTTCAGAATTTTCTTCAAGCGCTTTAGCCAATAGCTGCGGCAACCTCACCAGATCTTCAAATGACCTTGCCATTTCACTGCCGTCTGCTTTCTGTTTACGACTCCCAAGATACCCCGCCATGAGATACATCACTAACATTTGAGAGAGAAATGTCTTTGTTGCTGCAACTCCAATCTCAGGGCCTGCCGAAGAATAGAAAACTGCATCTGCATCCCGAGCAATGGTACTTCCTCTGACGTTGGATATCCCCAAAGTAGGCACCCCTCGTTGCTTCATATCTCGAAGGACAGCCAAAGTATCAGCCGTTTCTCCCGACTGTGAAACCCCCACAATCACAGCACCTGGCCTTAATACAGGTGATCGGTATCGAAATTCGCTTGCAAGCTCAACACTGACAGGAATTTGAGCCAACCGTTCAATCCAATATTTTCCTAAAAGGGCAGCATGCCAGGATGTTCCACAAGCCACAAACACGATCTCTTGAGCCTTTTCTAAAATTTTCACCCCTGGCTGAATAGCCAGCGAATAAGGATCTGCGCTCACTCGATCCAATAAACCATTGAGAGTCTCAACCAATGCATCTGGCTGCTCATGAATCTCCTTGAGCATATAATGAGGAAACCCGCCTTGATCCAGTTTATCCAGTGACCATTCCAATTTCGTCGTATGACGATTGACAAGCTTGCCGCTGGCCAGATCATAGAACTCCAAACCTCGAACCGTACCAACAACCAGGTCTCCATGCTCTAAAAAAAAGACATCCGAAGTCAACTGAAGCAGGGGCTGTGCATCACTTGCCAAAATAGCCCCACCCTCTGGATCAAGTGCAGCTACCAAAGGTGAACCATTTCTCACTCCCACTAAAATTCCAGGCTCACGCTCCGACATGACCACTACACTGCATTGTCCCTTGAGCCGACTAAAGCTTCTCCTGACGGCTTCCCTTAAATTTAAACCTGTCTCCATTTCATCAAGCACAAGAAATCCAAAAAGCTCACTGTCTGTTTCTGAAATAGGCTGATGCCCTTTGGCCAATAGGTCTCGTTTGATATCGAGATAGTTTTCAATGATTCCATTGTGCACTAAAACAACATGCCCTGTTTTATGAGGATGGGCATTTTGTGTTGTAGGTTTTCCATGAGTTGCCCAACGCGTGTGACCAATCCCGCAAGTAGTATCGGCATAGGCGTGAGGCATGCCATTCAAAATTTTTTCAACATTTTCAAGACGCCCCTCTGACTTCCGAATTTCAATTCGTTCGCCTATCAAAAGAGCAACACCAGCAGAATCATATCCACGATATTCTAAACGTTTTAAACCCTGAAGGAGAACTTTTGCAACGGGCCTATGCCCTGCGTAGCCTACAATCCCGCACATGACTTGTCCTTTCGTAGAGCCTGTTTTAATCTGAATCCAAAATCTCTATTTCGCGGCAGCAACTAGCTAGCCCTTTTTAGACTTTTTTGCCTCAGTCAGCCGTTGAGCATATCCTAGTTTGTTGATCTGAGCACTGCGAGCAATAGCTAAAGCCCCAGGAGGAACATCCTCAGTCACCGTGGATCCTGACGCAACATAAGCACCCTTACCCACGCGTACTGGAGCTACTGTCTGACAATCGCTCCCTAAAAATACCCCATCTTCTATAATAGTCCGATGTTTCCTTTGACCTTCAATCACTCGGCCATCATAGTTGCAGGTCACAAATCCGCAACCAATATTTACATTTTTTCCAACCTCAGCATCTCCAAGGTAAGACAAATGAGCAATGCTCGTATCTTCTTCAATCCGAGTCTTTTTCAACTCGACAAAATTGCCTATTTTAACACGAGCTCCCACGACGGACTCAGGCCTGAGATGAGCATAAGGGCCTATTTTCGCTCCAGATCCAATCTGAGATTGTTCTGCTATCGTACCCGTTTTGAGATCCACATTTTCCCCCACGCTCACATCCTTAAGAACCACTCGAGGCCCAATGACAGTTCCTGCTCCCACCCGAGTTGAACCTAATAAAATAGCACCAGGATGCACTACAACCCCTGCCGACAAGCTCACCGTTGCGTCCAATTGCACGCTAGTAAAATCAATAAACCGAACCCCTTGCATAGACCATCCCTGAATCAGCCGCTCATTTACGCAGCGCCCTGCCTGTGCGAGTTCCCAAGGATCATTGACGCCTTTAAGATCTTCTGGCGTTTTCCAAAGCAATCCCGCAATTTTCTTTTTTTGTTTAACAGCAAACTGTATTACATCAGTCAAATAATATTCACCTTGAGCGTTATTGGTGGTCAAACGCTGAAGGGATTTTTCTAAAAAAACCGATTGAAACAAATAAATTGAGGCAGAAACTTCACGAATTTCCTTCTCCTTGGTGTTTGCATCTTTTTCTTCGACAATGCGAAGCACTGGTCCACTTTTACCCCGCCTGATCACCCTTCCATATCCCGTAGGATTGGGTAGCTCACAGGTGAGAAGCCGCATGACTTCATCTCGCTTTAACTCTGGAAGCATTTCATAAATTAATCTGTCCGTAATCAAAGGTAAATCACCTGGAATTATTAATAATAGACTTTTATTTTGAACGATTTGCTTTCCCCAATCAGACATCATGACGCATCGAGCCGCATCTCCGGTCCCCCGCTGTTCCGATTGAAAAATAGTACTGAGTTTCATTGACTGCAATTCTGACTCCCTTGCTAAATAGGACTCAACCTTATCCCGTCCATACCCGACAACAATCGCAACAGGAGCATGCGGCAAAACCTGTTTTACGTGCTGCAAAACATGAAATAGCAATGGTTTTCCATTAAGCTCATGTAAGACTTTAGGGACTGAAGAGCGCATCCGTTTTCCTAATCCCGCTGCCAACACAACAATTCCGCATGACTTTCCATCAGAATTTTGACTCATGAGCTTTGGTAACATTTTTCCCACCTTTCGCAAAAAAAAATCTTTGGTTTGTTTTAATTGATATTCCTTAGAAGTTCTTATAAAACTCGTTGTCAAACCCTGGAATAGGGATAAAATAGTCAAGATTATGAATTTCGATTCAGAGCTTGTTTTATGGGCTCTTACTCAGCGTGAGGGGATGAATAAAAGTATGGATGCGAAGATATTGGCTAGATATAAAAAACTGTTACTAGAAGAAAAACAACGTATCTTAAACAATTCTAAAAATGCCCTAAAAAATGAACTGGCACTTTCTCCGGATGATCTCCCTGACGAAACGGATCTAGCTGCTAGTGAAATCAATCAAAACTTAGTATTCAAGCTCAGGGACCGAGAAAGGCAGCTACTATCCAAAATCGATGAAGCACTAGGAAGAATCGACGAGGGAACCTTTGGCACTTGCGGGGACTGCGAGGAGCCTATTGAACCCCGACGACTCGAAGCTCGTCCTGTTTCCACTCTTTGCATTGCTTGCAAAGAAAAACAGGAACATCGGGAAAAAATTTACGCCTGAAAATTTATTTTATTACCGCTCTATATATCAACAGCGAGTCCCAGCATTGAATTGAAAAAGAATAAGAACTTCACAAATTCAATACTGGGACTTGTCCTACCATTGACGCATCAGTTCACAAGAAAGCACTAAAGCCCCCCCGCCGTTCCGCCGAATCATACTTTGAGCCATCAAAGGAAACAATGCGGCAAGGCGCTAGGAGGCCCTGGAATGGTAACTAATTACGACGGCGAACAAGTTGAAATCCCAACGACCCTACCTATGTTGCCTGTCCGGGACATTGTAGTATTCCCCTACATGATCATTCCGTTATTTGTCGGACGGGATTCATCTATTAGAAGTGTAGAAGAAAGCTTATCGCGTTCTGACCGGCTCATTCTTCTTTCATCGCAAAAAGAAATATCTGACGAGCATCCTACTCCAGATGGAATATATAAAACTGGCACAGTAGCGATGATTATGAGAATGCGCAAACTACCAGATGGTCGAATTAAGATTCTTACCCAGGGATTGTGCAAAGCTAATATTCAAGAATTTTCTCAAACACAACCTTTTTACGAAGTTAAAATTCAAAAAATTACTGAGACTTCAAACGGAGTATTAGCAGAAACTGAAGCTCTCATGAGAACAGTCAGAGAACAGCTTGAAAGAGTCATCTCTCTAGGAAAAGTTTTAACCCCTGATATCCTCATGGTCTTAGATGATATAACAGATCCAGGACGACTAGCTGATCTAGTGGCATCTAACCTAGGATTGAAAGTAAGCGATGGCCAGTTTATTCTTGAGACTTTCGATTCAGTAGAACGACTGAAAAAAATTCACGACATTTTGGCCAAAGAAATCGAAGTCCTTTCCATTCAAGCTAAAATTAGGTCTCAAGCTAAGGATGAAATGACGAAGTCCCAAAAGGAGTACTTTTTACGCGAGCAAATTAGAGCCATTAAATCTGAGCTTGGAGACACAGATGCCAAGGGAGAAGAAATCGGCGAACTCCGAGAAAAAATTGCAACCGCGAAAATGCCTCCTGAAGTGGAACAAGAGTCCTTAAAACAATTAGGACGCCTTGAAAGAATGCATCCGGATGCTTCTGAAGCTTCCATGTTAAGAACCTACATCGATTGGCTGATTGAAACTCCCTGGAGCAAATCCACAGCAGACAACTTAGATCTCCTTAGGGCCAAAAATATTCTTGATGAAGAACACTACAATCTTTCTAAGATTAAGGAACGAATCCTAGAATATCTCGCAGTAAGAAAATTGAAAGATAAAATGAAGGGCCCACTACTTTGCTTTTCTGGCCCTCCCGGAGTTGGAAAAACCTCACTTGGACGTTCTATCGCTCGCGCCCTAGGAAGAGAATTTGTCCGAGTATCACTGGGCGGCGTTAAGGACGAAGCTGAAATTAGAGGACACCGACGGACTTACGTTGGAGCTCTCCCTGGACGCATCATTCAGGGACTTAAACAAGCTGGAACTAATAATCCAGTTTTTGTCCTAGACGAAATAGATAAGCTTGGCAGTGACTTTCGAGGAGATCCATCTGCTGCCCTCCTTGAAGTCCTAGATCCTGAACAAAACAATACATTCAGAGACCATTATCTTAATGTTAATTTTGATTTATCTAACGTCATGTTTGTTGCCACCTGTAATATGCTCGATACGATCCCCTCCGCACTCCGAGACCGAATGGAAATTATTCAGCTTTCAGGATACACTGAGGAAGAAAAGTATTTTATTACTAAAAAATATCTCATTCCAAAACAGACTCATGAAAACGGGATAAAAGACACTCAAATTGAGTTTCTGGATGAAGCAGTGAAAACAATCATAGCCCAATATACTCGAGAAGCTGGATTAAGAAGCCTAGAGAGAAATATCGCCACAGTTTGCAGAAAAACTGCTCGACTCGTTGCAGAAGGCAAAACAGAAAAAACTCAAATTACGAAAGAACTTGTATACAAATTTCTAGGCCCTCCTCCCTTCATTCGCGAGGATGAGCAAGAAAAGGATGAAGTTGGAATTGCAACAGGACTTGCTTGGACTTCTGTAGGTGGAGAAATCCTCTTTGTCGAATCAACCATTATGAAGGGCAAAGGTGGCATGACTCTCACAGGACAGCTAGGTGAAGTCATGAGAGAATCGGGCCATGCCGCCATAGGGCTCATTCGTTCTCGTGCAAAAGAATATAACCTAAATGAGGATATATTTTCGAATATTGACATCCACGTTCACTTCCCAGCTGCTGCAGTACCCAAAGATGGCCCTTCTGCTGGAATCACGATGGCAGTTGCTATTATGTCCAAACTCACAGGAATCCCAGTACGAAGGGACGTAGCCATGACTGGAGAAATCACCTTAACAGGCCGAGTTCTCCCCATTGGCGGCCTCAAAGAGAAAGCATTAGCTGCGATGAGACATGGGATCAAAAACATTATTATTCCTGAAAAGAACAAAAAAGACCTAGAAGACATCCCAGAAGAATACCGAAACAAGCTGAACTTTATTCCAGTAAAAAACTTCGATGAGGTTTTGGCGGTTGCGCTTACTCGTAAGATCTCAAAAAGCGGAGAAAAGGGCGCTGGTTCCTCTCAAAAAGAGGACAAACCTTCCTCTAAAACTTCCAAGAAAAAGTCGTTATCGACCCCGAGAGCAGGTTACGATAAAGCAGCATAAGATTGGACCCATCAGGGAGGTATTCGTTTTGATTGATCCGAATCGCCAGTTATGGCAAATCTATAGATGATGACCTCCTTAGAATTGCTGATCTGTGTTTCTCTGATTCTCGTATCAGCCTACATGTCCGCATCGGAAATTGCACTTTTTAGTCTTTCCCGTTTTCAACTGAGATATCTAAAAGAGAATTTTTATTTTACTCACAAGAAAATTAAATACCTTCTTTCGGATCCCGGTGGGCTTCTCATCACTATACTTGTAATTAATGAAGTAATTAATATATCAATCACTTCTCTCATCACTGAGGCCATTTCAAGAAATCATTTTTCCATACCTGAATATTTTGCAAATTTACCCAGATGGGCATTTGAAGTTGCGCTAGGAACAATAGTCACAGCACCAGTGATTTTATTTTTTTGTGAAATCACACCGAAAGTTATCGCAGCCAAAATTAATCAGTTAGTAGCCACTCTAAATGCTGGACCACTCTGTCTCATTTATGACACACTCAGTCCAGTTCGTTTCTTATTAAAACATTTTGTTCATTTTATTCTTCTATTCATTCAAAGAAGAAACCCTCGTTTTTCTTCGGACTCTTTTAAGAACAAAGAAGAGACCGCAAGCATTCTCAAAGAGTCGGATTTTCTACTAATGGTTGAGGAAGGTCACAAAGAAGGAGCCATCCAGGAAAACGAGCTCGAACTTATTAAGAATGTATTTGAGCTGGACAATACCACTGTTGCTGAAATTGCAACCCCCCTATCAAAAGTTTTATCTTTAACAACAGATACAACCATCCAAGGGGCGTTAATAGCTGTACGTAGTCAACGGTACTCTCGAATCCCGGTTCTCAATTCCAACCGTAAAGAAGTGGTTGGAATTCTCTATTCAAAAGATCTATTGCGCTGCAAGCTGGAATCTCAGCAGGGTTCTACTCCTATCGCTGCCCTAATGCGTAAGCCATTTTTCGTTTCCTCCTCAGTACGTCTGAACACTTTATTTAGAAAATTTAAAGAGCAAAAAATTCATATGGCAATTGTAAAGGGCCCAAACAATGAAATCACAGGGGTCATCACCATGAGTGATATTTTGGATGCCCTCTTTGAAGACCTTTTCTTGGAAGTCGAGTCAGATCACTTAAGTAGGTCAAAACAAAATGACTCAAAGGCCATTATCCAGACATCAAAACCAACAAAGGGGGCAGTTTGATCACCTTGAGTCTGTGGAATGTTGCCACTGGTGTAGTGCCGTTGCTATTATTGGAAGGATTTTATTCCGGATCCGAAATCGCTCTTCTGTCAGCTGATAAGTTAGAACTAAAGGAACGGTTAAAAAATGAAGAAAGAGGCTCCCATCTTGCGTTTGAATTAGCAAGCCATCCGGAACGAGTTTTCTCGACGACCCTACTCATGACCAGTCTGTGTGTCGTTGGCTGCTCTGCTCTTATTTCTCTGTACATTTTAGACAGTTCTCAAGAGTTCATTCGAAATCATGCCGAGCTAATCGCAATTTTAGTCACATCTCCTTTAGTCGTCTTGCTCGGCGAACTTTTACCTAAAACTATCTACCAGCGCCATGCGGCAGCTATAGCTCCCTGGGTTGCTTATCCCATTCACTGGACTTATTGGTGCTTCTTTCCTATTACGCGGCTGCTGTCTTACTATACAACTCGGCTGTCAAGAATTGTCGGCCCAATTGAAGAACTCCTCTCAGGAAGGCGCAAAAGCACTCGTGAGGAAATTCGGTCCTTGCTTTCCTATACGCAGGCAGAAACGGAAATAAAAAACAGTGAAAAACGCATGATCAAAAGGATTTTTGATTTTCGCTATTCAGAGGCAAAGCATGCACTGATTCCATTGGTTCAAGTGGAAGCTATCGAAGAAATTGCTACAATAGGAGATGCTCTGGAACGCTTCGAGCGACACCGCCATTCAAGAATGCCAGTTTTTTCTAAACGGATTGATAACATTATTGGAGTCCTAGAATCTGCGGATCTATTGGCTTCTAATGATCTAAAGCAATCCGTTAAGCATTATATTACTCCGGCCCACTATGCTGCTGAATCTCAGTTTCTGGAAGATCTCCTGCTAGATATGAGAAAAGAAGATAATGAGATGGTAGTAGTAGTAGATGAACACGGGGGAGCTGTTGGAATTCTTACTTTCGAAGATATTGTTGAGGAAATTGTTGGTGAAATCAGCGACGAATATGATTATGAAGCCAAGCCTTATAAACAACTTTCTGAAACATCATGGAGTATTCAGGCAAAAATGGAAATCCAACAAATCCATGAAGTATTAAAAATTGAACTCCCTGAAGGAAATTACGAGACACTGAGTGGCTTTTTATTGCAGCAGTTTGGCCGTATTCCAGAGTATAAGGACGAGCTATTTTTTGATACTCCAAGTGGGTCCTATCGTTTCGTGATCCAAAAAGCCACGGAGCGTCATATAGAAACAGTCCTCATCCAAAAAATAGAGCACTCTTAACGCCTGTTCTTCTCAATGATCGTTTTTTTAATATCTTTTGTTTGGAAATCTGTACAATAAATGACAAAGAGAGATTCTGTATGGCAAAGACAGTTCTAATTGTCGACGATATTGCTTTTGTCAGAAAAACACTTTCTGAGATCCTTACAAAAGCCCATTATCAAATTATTGGCGAAGCATCGGATGGCGCAGAGGCGGTAAAACTCTACGCGAGACTCCAGCCTGATGTCGTAACCATGGACGTAGTCATGCCTCAAATGAGTGGAATTGATGCTACACGTAAAATTATTAAAGCAGATAAAAATGCAAAAGTGATTATAATATCGGCGATGGGCCAAGAAAACTTAGTCATGGAGGCGATCAACGTTGGGGCAAAAGACTATATTCTAAAACCCTTTAGTACAGAAGACGTATTAAGAACCATAGAACGTGCGCTTACGAGCGACGAATTGGCAGCAAACCGCGCGATGCAAAGAGAAAAGATGAGTTAGTTTGCTCGTGAAGCATCTCTTTCAATCACCCTGGACCCTAAATCAATAGGACAAGTTCAATGGAATTCAACCTCAGCCAACTTGCAGACGCATTGCCCTATGAACTCAATTTTTACCACCTAGGTAAAGTCGAGCAATATTTTTTTCCCTTTGCATTTCAAGAGGTTAATGGAGTAGTCTTTCGTATTTATGGAGATTTAAATGCAATTATGGTTATCTTATTTGATAGTAACCTAGACTGCTCAACTTATACAGAATTAGGAAATCTACTTGCTGGAAGATGGGTCACACAAATTCAAAAAGAAAGGAAACTGGATCTTATGATTTCCCCTCCTCAAATGATTCAACCCAATTTTTTGGAAAAACTCAAAAATCGATTTATGTTAAGTGAGCAGCCCATCATTCAAAAAACTTACGCACACATGTTCAAAAATTTCATCATTCCTATTGAAACTCTCATTTTCTTATCCCCAGCAGAAGGGATGGGTTATGCTTAAACTCCTTGGGTACTGCATAAAAATTGCACTATTCACTGTGATTGTTTTGATTCTTGGAAATTGGGTTAGGTGGGATGGGAAAACCATTTCGGATCAAATTAAGGTCAGGATGTCCCATGCCGAAAAATCTGGTGTTTTCGATGAAGCCCGTACTTGGACAGAAAAGCTCACCCTAGACGCAAAAAAAGGGATTCAAAAAAAGCTGAATCAGGTTTCTAATCAAGTCTCGATCGAAGAAGACATTCCTGCCTCTGAAAAACAAAAACTTAAGGCACTGATTCGAGAACTCAACAGTTCACACAAAAAGGACTAGATGACACCTCACTCGTTGTGCGTTAGCCGAGCAGAGCTCGATGTTGATTTCCGTGCTTGACCAGACGGATCCCCCACATTTGCACTTATTTTTTTCTCGTCTTCAGGGTCAGAATTACACCGCACACTCTCTGGAGCATATTTCATGACCGTTTTATGATCATTCTCACCTACAGGGAAAGATGATCCACTAGCAAAAATTGCTGGCGTAAATGAAACGCCTAATGCAAGAATTAGCAATATTCTTTTTTTCATTTCAAACTCCTCACTCAACAATCACTCAAGAACCACAACACTTCACTGAAGCCGAGTAAGTGCAACACCAGTGCCACATCTGTCAAGTGAGACACATACATATAACTATATGAATCTATTAAACTT
>Ga0302320_10016688_pt1 | contig 14969 bp, 14 predicted proteins | sample Bog_T0_3_FD_202130 | JGI IMG/M metagenome (GOLD analysis project Ga0302320, IMG submission 202130) | Peat permafrost microbial communities from Stordalen Mire near Abisko, Sweden - Bog_T0_3 | ecosystem: Environmental > Terrestrial > Soil > Wetlands > Peat | place: Sweden: Abisko, Stordalen Mire... | reverse complement strand
ACCCCCGAGTTCGCCGCTGCGTTTGCAGCGGCAGTTCGCAGCGGCGGGGAGGGATCAGGCGATGCAGCGGCGACCGATTCCGCCAATGATTCCGATGGGGTGACCGACGGGTTTCGAACCCGCGACAGCTGGATCCACAACGCACCCTCTCTCCACGAAACGTCGAGAATTCTCGCTCCGAGGATGGTCAGGGCGTGCCTGCGGATGCCTCCACGGGACCCGATTCCCGGACCGGGGCCGCCTTCGAGGTCGCGGCGCGCGGCCTCGCGCTTCAGGTGGCGCAATGGGACGCGTTCGACCGCCTCGCCTTGGCGTGCGGGGAGGACACATGAGCGCCGACGGGCGCTTCGGCGCTGCGGCCCTCGGCCTGACCAGTCGAGGGGGAAACCCCGGGCGGCATACGCCGACCGAGGACCGCAGCGCCGAAGAGCCCACGCCCCGCCCCCGGTCCGAGGGAGGCGGTGCCCGCCCCGGGGTTTCCGAGGGGGGGCGCGAAGCGCGGGGGAGCGAAGCTCCCCCGGTCCGCGCGGGGGTACCCGCTCGCGAAGCGAGCGGGGCGCGCGCGCATGATGGCTCCGATCGCAACGTCGCCTCTACGCCGGGTGCAGGTATCACCCGGCGCAATACGCCACCAGCGCGCCGCGCGGGTGGGCGAAGCGCGACGGGAACCGCGTGCGCGCCAACGGGCGCGCCCCACGTTCCTCGCGTGCTCTGCACGCGTATCGACGCGTTCAAGGTGGCCTACCGAGGTGACGTGCGAACCGATGTTCGGCGGCTTCTGGTTGAACGTCTCGCGGAGGCTCGCTCTCTCCGCACCGGGGTGGCCATCGAACTGGCCGGCAGAAGTTTTGAGCTCCATCATCGCTCGCGCGATGGATGGTGGCGACTCAGCAACCCCGACGCGAGCATCGTCATCAGCGACGACCCGACCATCGACCGCTGGTCGGTGGTGATCGAGGCGCGAGCCGTGTTTCTCGCGACGCGGGGCCCCGACGCGGCGCTTGAGGAAGGCCGCAGACTCGCGAGCGAGGCCCTTCATGTGGTGCAAGGGGAACGTCTCCGCCGCGCGGATCTGTGCGCCGACGTGGCGGACATGCCGCTTGATCAGATCCACGAGCGAGCGTGGGTGCTGCCACGGCGCACGAAGCTCACCAAGCATGCGACGCTTGCCGACCACTCCCGCAGCGACAAGCGCACGGGGTTCACCATCGGAAAAGGTCACTTCGTGGTCCGCATTTACGACAAGCGCGAGGAGCTTTCCGTTACGCGAGACGAGGAGAAGAGGGGGATCGAAGAAGCGCGCTGGTCGGAGTCGAACTGGAGAGCACACCAGCCGGTCACGCGCGTCGAGGTTCAGCTCCAAGGGGATGCGCTGAAAGAGATCGACGCCGGTGCTCTTGAGAACCCCGAGACGTTCCTCGCGCGATGCGACTCGACCTGGGCGTATGCGACCCGACGCGCAGTGCGTCTCGTGGATCGTGATTCGGCGACGCGCGTACATCGCTGCCGCGTCGATCACCGCTGGACGGTGGTACAGGGGGCAACATTCAATGGGCCGGCAACCGAGATTCCCCGTCGCACGCGGCGACGTGAGGCAACCAGACCGCGCATCGCGTTCGCGTACCTGCTGAGCGCCGCGGCAGGCGCCCGCGCGATCTCACCGCTGCCGTATCTGGAGCGCAGCGCCCGCGAGCACCTAGCCACACGTAGCAACGCCAACTGTGAGGCGTTTGTGCACGAGCGCGTGAAGCTCATGATGCGTGCGATGGAGCCGGTGATCGCGGATGCGCTCATAGACTCCTTCGGGCCGCGTATGGCTGCGGAGCATCTGATCGAGCGCCAAAACGCCACTTGCGCCCGCGTTAGACGGCTCGACGAAGAGCGGCGTGAGCTCGTCACGGAGCTTTACGGGAAGGTCGTCCGCGCTGCGGGTCGGAGCGGCGTTCACGCGGAGTCGAACATCACGTCGCCAGCGCGTACGTCGGGGGGCCACGCGGGCGGTTGTGTGCCAAGTGCCGAGGATCTAGGCGGTCGTCTTGCTGCGGCCCTTTGACGGCTGGGTCAGCGGACGGGCGCGCGCGTTTTTCCGAGGCCGCCCGCGCGCTGGATTCATCTTCCGTGGACTCTTGAAGAACTCAGCGACGCGCGCGTCGAGCACCACCGCCAGCCGCGCGATGGTCCTCAACGTGAGATTCTGCAAACCGTGCTCGATGCGCTGGTAGTTCGGAACCGTCGTTCCGAAGCGTTCGGCCACCTCTGCTTGCGTCAGCCCGGCTTTCACGCGCAATTCGCGGATGCGGCGCCCCACATTTTCGAGAAGGCGATCGTGAACGTCCTGCTGCTCCACGCCGGACAAGAGCCGTCGCTTGTGGCGCGAGAAAAACCCTCATATAGAATTTTGAATGACGCTTCTCGCGACCAGTCCTTCTCGGCTTCCCACGCGGCGCATGCTCCTCCTCGCCGTCGGCGTGCTCTTCACCGCATGCTCGTCGTCCTCGTCCTCGTCACCCGCGGCGCCAAGCGATCCGCTTCCGGTCGCCGCCCAGTGTCCCGCGCTGGAGGGACTTTCCAACTGCACGTTCCAACTCGACGGTGACGTCGACGGCGGGCCGTGCGCCACGAGCTCCGCGGCGTTCGCGCTCAACGAGAGCACAGCGGCCTACAATACGAGCGGTGGAGGCGTTTGCACTCAGGCGCTCACGGACTGCGTCCTGCGGCGTGTCTGCAATGCGTCGTTGGACGCTGCGGCGGCCTCGATCCTCGACGTTCAGTTCTTCGCGGACGCTGATGGCGGAAGCTTGACCGCCGTCGGGTCGATCATTGACCCGGAGTGCGCCTACAACGTGCTCGGCGCCGTCTGCCACTAGAGGCCCTATGAAAATCCTTGCCGTTGCCGCGCTCCTCCTCACCGTGACCGCGTGCTCCCCGTCGCTCACGCCTGCGGGCGCGCGCGTCCCCTATGTCGACGATGCGCGCACGCTCGAGGGGTGCACACTCGTGCGATCTTGGCCGTCCGAGCCGTGGCGCCGCAATGACGTGATCGCCCAAAATAAAACCGCCGAGCTGCCCGAGACCAACGCCGGGGGCGTGCGGTTCGCGGCGATGGTCGCCCTGATGCCCGCCGCGTTCCTGTGCCCGTCGAGATGACGCTCCGGGGAGAGAAGACCCTCGCCCGACTCGAACGCCAGCGGGCCAAGCTGCGCGCCCGCTTCGCCGCGGGGCAATGCGTCCACGGCCTGTGCCCGCTGCCTAGCGACTCGATTCGCGCGGACCCTGTGCGCGCGTGCAGGCGCTCGTTGCGCGGATCGGCCCGCCCGATCATGTTCCATGGCACATGAGCTCGAAACGGTCTGCTACTCCTCCTCCTTCAGTTAGCTCTTACGTCGCCGCATCCGACGAGAAGCGGAACGCCCTACTGGCGACGGTCACCGCGCAGGCCGAGTTCGCCGCGTGGAGCCCCATGTGGCTCGCGAAGCCGGCGGCTGCCGAGATCGTCTTTCGGGCGACACGTGCCGTGCGCGTGGATGAAGCCACTAGACGCGGTGAGAAGTTTCCGAGGGGCTTTCTGGACGCGGTGCGTCGCGATGAGCGTCTCCTCCTGGAGTTCTATCGAAGGCTGTTTCTGCCGCTAAGCAAGCGCGACAGTTCCCCGCTTGGCCAGCGGCAACTCGTCCTCATCTGGGCGATCGCTCAGCGCGCGTCTACCGAGATTGCGTCAACTCGCGTCGATGCGGCGGTCGACACGGTCGTTCACGCGCTTACGCGGAGCTTTCCGGACTTCGATGTCGAGCTGCCGCGCAAGAAGGTCGCTGAAGCCCTCAAGGTGTGGAGGAATTCGACGCGTTCGCTGAAGGAGCCCAAGGGGGCCGTCGAAATCGAGCTCACAGGGGGCCCGCGAGCGTTCGAAAAGATCGCCGAGATTGTCGCCGATGATGATGTGAAGCGCTGGTTCGGAAGCGCCAGCGCGGACTCCCTCATGCGCGAGTGGCTGAAGGAGCGGGCGAAAATCGAAAAAGCACCCGGTCCCCGTTAGCGAGCCTAAACGGTAGGACTTTGGGCATGAACGAAGGCACACGGAAAACGGCTCCACTGCCCGCAGAGCAACTGAACGAGCTGCGCGCTTTGATCGCGACGAAGGGGGAGCGCGAGGCGCTCCGGCGAACGGAGCTGAGTCGCGTGGCACTGCTGCGATGTGCCGCGGGCTACGCGGTCTACCCCGGCACGCGCGCGCTCGTCGCGCGGGCGCTCGACGCTGCGCGATGGTCGAGGGTCGCGTGACCTCCCGCCCTGCACGGCCGCTGCTCGCTGATTGCGCGTTTTGTGCGCGCCGGCTCGAACATTCATGCAGCGCGTATGCGCGATTATGCCGCGCGTATGCGCGATCTACTGCGAATCCCATGGAGAACCGACGGTGAAAACGCCGGACCGTGAGCAGGGATTTGCGCAGGCGAGGAGCATCGCTGCGGCAAGCGCGGAGGCATACGCCCGACCCGCGCTCGCCATAGTGTGGCCGCTCGAACCGCATCTCGTCATCTTCGCCGGGCTCCGCGAACGTGCCGCAGTAGCGCTCGCTGGGCGCGGAGGCGCACGAGCCGACGAGTTCCTGCACCAGCTCGCAATGGCCGAAGCGCTCGCACGGGAAGCGCAACGCGTCGCCTGCTCGTACCCGACGTCGCTCGACGCCCCCGCCAGCGCAGGGGTAATCGCGACGCTCAGTTTCGCCGCGGGACTCGCCCAGGATGCCCTCGCTGAGCTAGGCGTCCTGACCACCAAGCAGGGCCTGCGCAAGCTCCGGCGCATGGAACGTCGGTTCAGGGCCGTCCTGGAGACCCTGCGCCTCGCGCGAATTGAGGCGGAGTCGGCCAGCTTCCGAGCGAGGCGCGAAGAGAAGCGGAAGCGCCGTGTCGCCTAGCGCCGCAACGCTGCGACTCCTCTCCCGCGAGGAGGTCGCGGCCGTGTTGAACATCTCGGTGCGGACATTCGCCCGGCACGTTCAGCGGCACCTCCGCGCAGTTCGAATCGGGGCGAAAAAGATGTACGAGCTGGAGGACGTAAAGCGATGGGTCGAAGAGCAGAAGGATTCGGTATCCGCTGGAAACGAGGCTGGGCCTACGTACGTTTCACGCACGAGAAGGCCGAGCACTGTATCGCCCTCGGCACGCGCGACGCTGGAGAAGCTCCGGCGCTCGCCGCGCGCGAGTACGCCGCGGTTGTTTCCGGTCGAAGACGCCCCGTCGCCCCCTCCGGCACTCTCCTCGCGCTAGACGAGCTCCTGGCCGAGTGGATCGAGGCGCACCGAGGTTCGCTCGACGACACGACACTCAAGACCTTCGTCATCTATGCGCGGAAGTTCGTCGCCTTCTTTGGGACGCTCGATCGAATCACTGAGGGATCGATCGGCGACTTTTCGCGCGCACGACTTCGCCAGGTCCTTCGAAAGACCGTCGCGAAGGAGCGTTCGGCGCTCCTGTCGTTTCTCGAATGGTGCCGGGAGCAGGGCGCAATTCCAGAAGTGCCCACCTTCCCCCAGCTCCCTCGCAAGGCCACCGGAACGCGCGCGGGTGGACAGCGCGCGACCTCAGTCGACGTGACGCCCGAAGAGGCTCACGCGATCATCGAGAAGCTTCCCGCCCGCTCGAAAATGATCGCCGGCCGCCGGTGGCCGGTGCGCGGTCGCTTCCTTGTCGCATTCGAGACCGGGCTGCGTCCCGCGACCCTCTCGCAGCTCTCGGTGCCCGAGCACTACACCCGGGGGGCTGCGACCCTCCGGATCGCCGCCTGCGACGACAAGGCGCGCTACGCGCGCGAGGTGCCGCTCTCTGACATGGCCCGCGCCGCTCTCGATGCCGCGCTCCCCGACGCTGGCCTCATCTTCGGTGGCCATTGCTTCGACAAGGCGCTCAAGGCGTCAGCTCGCGCGGTGCTCGGCGAGGAACGTGGAAAACGCTTCGCCGCCTACGACTTTCGGCACGGTCGTGCGACGCAGCTCGTCGCGGCGTCGGGCGACCTGGTAGGAGCTGGCTTCCTCCTCGGGCACAAGCACGCCACGACGACGAACCGCTACGTGCACGGGAGCCGCCGCGCTGCGGAGCGCGCGTTGGCTGCCGTTTCCGGCCCATTCCCGGCCCAAGCGGGAATGGGGGTCCCCGTTGGGGTCCTGTTTTCTCGGGGTGACCGACGGGTTTCGAACCCGCGACAGCTGGATCCACAATCCAGCGCTCTACCAGCTGAGCTACGGCCACCGAAAGCGACGTCAAGATAGCGACGCGCGCCCGGCATGCAAGCGAAACGAGCCTAGCCGACCGCCTTCTTCCACGCCTTGGACGCGGCTCTGCGTGCGCGCGCCACGTCCGCGTGATCCGGCTCTCGCGCGATCTGCGCCCCCCCGGCGTTCGGATGCACGATCCCCTCGATGGCCTGGCCGAGCCCCGCTTCGAGCGCGACGAGGTCGTATCCCCCCTCGAGCACCAGCGCGATTCGCCCCTTCGCGCTCTTGTCGGCGACCCCGGCGAGGGCGCGCGCCATCCAACCGAACGCGTCCGACGAGACCTCCATCTGCGCCAGCGGGTCGCGCGTCGCCGCGTCGAACCCCGCGCTCACCAGCACGAGCTCGGGGGCGTACTCCGCCGCGATCGGCAGAAGCACCTGTTCGAACGCGCTCGCGTAGACGCCGTCTCCGCCGTGCGCCGTCATCGGCACGTTCACGGTGAACCCCTCGCCGGCGCCTTCCCCGCGCTCCCGGGCCGCCCCCGTTCCCGGGTAGAACGGCCACTGGTGTGTCGACATGAAGAGGACGCGCGGGTCGCGCAGGAACATCTCCTGGGTGCCGTTGCCGTGATGGACGTCCCAGTCGACCACGAGCACGCGCTCGAGGCCTCGCGACACGGCGTGGGCCGCGGCGACGGCGATGTTGTTCAATAAGCAGAAGCCCATCGCGTGGGCGGGACGTGCGTGATGTCCAGGGGGACGAAGGAGCGCCACCCCGCGCGGCGTCGTGTTCTGCAGAGGGGCATCGATGATGCGGTCGACCATCGCCACGAGCGACCCCGCGGCGATCCGCGCGGCGGCGATGCTCTCGGGGGCGACGTAGGTATCCGAGTCGAGCAGCGTGCGGGTGCCCCGAAGCTTCTCGAGTCCCGCGACGTATCCGGGGTCGTGAACGCGCGCGAGCTCTTCGTCGGTTGCTTCGCGTGAGGTCACCGCATCCCACGCGACGGCAGCCCGGCTCGCCGCGGCGCGGGCAGCGACGAGGCGCTCCGGCCGCTCCGGGTGGTACGCGCCCGATGCATGGGCGTCGAACCGAGGGTCGTCGACCAGGAGAGCGCGGGGCGCGTCCGGTGGAAGCGACTTGGGAGGAGGGGGGGCGGAAGCGCGGAGCATGATCGAATGACGCGAGAGCTCGGATGACGCGGAAGAACTCAGCTGAAGGAGCGGAGACGCGAGGAGGATGTTGCCGGGCTCGCTCGCACGATGATAGCGTCTTCCGTGCCACTTTCCGGGCACTTCGCGGGGCTGGGGGCCCGGAGTCGCGAAGCGTCAGCGAGGTGGAACCGAATCTCAGCGAAGTGTTAGGCGCGCGTTCGCGCATGGCTCTCGCTCGATCTCGACGCCCAATACGCGAAGGGGAGGCAGAGTGCGAAATAAGATCATCGCCGTCAACGCCATCATCGTCCTCATCGTGGGGCTGCTGTCGTACGTTCTGATGCACCAGGCGATCAGCACCGCGGCGACCAACCCCACGGTCCTGCTGGGTGACGCGAAACACAGCGTCCAGGGAGCGGCCGCTCGGCTGCAGCTCGATGCGCTGCGCGCCGAGCGCTGGCTCTCGCAAAAGTCGAACGATCCTGCGGCTCTCGATGCCTTCCAGAAGTCCAGCGACAACGCGCGCAAGGAAGCCGCGACGTCGTTCTGCGACCACGTCCTGACCGACGCACGCGCCAGCTCGGCATTCGAGGGGATCGCGCCGGCCATGGCGATGCTCATCGACGAGAGCGGCAAGATGGTCGGGCGAAACGGCTCGAGCTTGAACGCCGGCCGCGACCTGAGCGCCGACTATCCGGCCTTCAAGGACGCCCTCACGAAGGGGCGTGCCGGGAGCGATCTGTGGGCGAACAAGGATCGCCAGGACAGCTTCCTCGCGTCGTACGTGCCGGTGCGCACCGCTGACGGCAAGATCGCCGGGATGATCGCGATCGGCGTCACGATGGCCGACGAGCTGCTTCGCGTGAGCGAGCAGACGACCGGCGGCGGGCTCGCGCTCGTCGTGCCGGACAAGAACGACATCTCCATCGTCGCGAAGTCCACGAACGCGACCGCGTCTCTTCCCGATGCGGTCAGCGGTCCTGCGAAGGATCTCGTGAGCCGCGTCCTCGCGGGCGGCAAGGCCGACGCGGCCCCCGCAGCCGACATGTACGTCGGTGCGGCCATACTCGACGGTCTCGGCGACGGAAAGCACGCCGCGCTCGCCGCGGCGGCACCGCTCGCGGTGATCGACAACGCAGGCGCGATGGCGCAGCCGCTCTTCTACGTGGCGATCCTCGGGGTCATCCTCGTCATCGTCGGCGGCTGGATGCTCGGCAACTACATCACCCGACCGATCAACATGCTCGAGGAAGGGCTCCTCGCCATCCTCAACGGCCAGCAGGAGAAGCGCTTCGAGCTCGATCACCCCGAGCTCGGTGGGCTCGCGTTCCGGATCGATCAGCTCCTCAACCAGCTGATGGGCATCGAGGAAGATACGACCGACGAGCAGGGGCGCCCTTCGAAGGCTCCGACGGCGGCCGACTTCCGCGACGCGATGTCGGTCGATCGCTCCACGCAAGGTGCGATCGGTGAAGGGCAGCAGGTGGATCCGGCGGCGGCCCAAGCGCTCGCGACGGAGCCGGCGCCCGGGTATTACGCGCGCATCTTCCGCGAGTACATCAGCGCGAAGAAGGCGCTCGGCGAGCAGACGGATCACATCACCGAGCAGGCCTTCGCGACGCGCATCCAGGGCATGGAGCGCGACGCCGCGCAGAAGTACGGACGACCGGTGCGCTACCAGGTCCACGCGCGGAACAAGGAAGTCGTGCTCCTCGCGGTACCGCTCCCCCAGTAAGCCCGCCTTTCGGCTGCACTCTTTGCGCTGACGCCTGCGGGACTCTCGAGTCTCCGCGGGCGTCGCGCATTTGGAGCGCGCCCGGGAAGATTGTGGCGCCGTTCGTGGTAAAGGAAGCGCCATCCATGGGTCTTTTCGATCTTTTCAAGAGCAGCAAGCGCGGCAAAGGCGACACGAGCGAAGAGAAGCCGAAGGCGAGCCCTGCCGCGAAGTGGGCGAACGTCGCGGCCGACAAGCGAGCGCAGAACTACGACCGGCAGGAAGCGATCGCCGCACTCGCCGCCATGGGCACCGGCGATGCCGCCTCCGCACTGCTCCGCCGGTTCACGTTCCACATGGATCCCTCGATCACCGACCAGGAAGAGAAGGACGCCGCGTTCAACGGTATCCTCCGCGCCGGGCGCGAGGCCATCGAGCCGGTGCGGGCGTTCGTGACCAAGGCCGAGAGCCTGGCCTGGCCGATGAAGGTGATGAAGGAGATCACGAGCGGCGAGGAAGAGCTCGTCGAGGAGCTTCTCCTCTGGCTGTCCAAGTGGGACACCGAGTACTCCAAGTTCGTCGACCCCAAGATTCAGCTGCTCGTTGCGCTCGAGGAGCACAAGGGGCCGAACATCCGCGCGGCCGTCGAGCGGTTCCTGCTCGACGTGAACGAGTCGGCACGTTTCCACGCCGTCGGCGCGATGCTCGCTCAGGGCGATCCAGAAGCGATCCCGTCGCTGCTCGACTGCCTGGTCGACGAGGAGAGCGTCCGCGTGAAGCACCGGCTGGTCGACGGTTTCGTCACCCACGGTTGGACCGTGCCCGAGGAGAAGCGCGAGGCGGTTCGCAAGGCGCTCCCGAGCGGGGCCACGATCGACGCGAGTGGACAGATGCGAAAGCGCGCGTAGGCACGCGACGCGCTCGCCACACGGCAAGAGCGCATCGCGAGCAACGGTGCCTTCGCCGTCGAGCGACTACTCGCTGACGGTCGGCGCAGCGGGGAGCGAGAAGCCCAGCGAGATGGTCATCATCTGGTTGAACTTGAACGTGTCGTCCGCCGACGTGATCTTGTTGTCGGGGAACTTCCCGTCGTTGCCGCCGCCGCGCGTGTCGAAGCCAGCGCGGTCCCATGCGAAGGGGAGCGCGCGGTATTCGAGACCGATCGACACGAAGTTGTTGATGTAGAAGTTCAGCCCGAGGCCGAACGTCGGCGCGATCTTCGTCGACGATGCGAGCCCGAACGACGACGGGTCACTGCACGAGACCTGGCCGTTCGAGCCGCACTGCGCGCGCTCCTGGATCCCGACGAACGCGGCACCGCCGTGGAGGTAGGCGTCGGTATCGACGAAGATCTTCTGGAAGATGGCGAGCTTGCCACGGAAGGGGGTGAACTGGAGCTGAGGAGCAGCGACCCAGTTCATCTTCGCGGTCTGGTCCACGAACGACGTCCCGTTGTTCGCGTCGGTGGGGGTGCCGGGGTTCACGTTGCTCTTGGTGAACACGTTGCGCGGCGCCGAGCTATCGATCTCGCTCGTGAGCGCGGTGGGAAGGCTGGCGATGCCGTAGCCGCCCCACACGCCGATCGAGAGCCACTCGGTGAGGTTGTACTGGAGGCGCGCGCCGATGAGGATCGTCCGCCGATACTCGTCGAGGAGCGTGAAGGACACGGTCGGGGCGAGCTCGAAGCGCCCCTGACGATACAGGCGCTCCTTGCGTACGGCGGGCGCGCCCGCGAGCGGCCCCGTGATGAGGATCTCCTGCGCCGCTGCGTTTCCGGCCGATGCGAGACCCATCGCCACGACGAGCCCAGAGATGAATCGCTTCATCTTCATCTTCTTCCTGCGTAGCGCTTTCGCTTCTAGCTCGTTTCGCGCGCTCATTTGGGCAACCGGTATTCCCAGCTAAAGGGCAGGAAGATGCTCACCCCGAGCTGCGCTGCGACGTTGTTCGTGAGCTTGTCGGCGCCGTACCAGGTGCCCGGATCCTGCGGCGAGTGCGGCGCGTAGCTCCCGGTGCCCGTCGTGTTCGAAGGCGCCTGGCCTATCGACGTGTTCTCGAGCTTCTCGTTGTAGATGTAGTCGCGCACTTCGAGAGTCACCGCGAACCAGCGGTTGAGGAAGATGCGCAGACCGATCCCGAGATCGACGTCGAGATTCGGCTGGTAGGAGAACGTGCGGTTGTCCGGGTCGATGACCGGGATCGGGCGCGTCGAGATGGCGCCGAGGCCGCCGAGTATGTAGGCGTCGTAGCTGAAGATGAACTTGTTGAACCCCGCGAACTTTCCGTAGACCGGAACGTAGGTGAAGTTCAGGTTCCCGCCCCACTGGTACTCGTTGAGGGGAACCGAGAGGTGGGCCGACTCACGGACTTCGAAGTTGAACTCCGAGTCGTTGTTGAGGCCGCCGTACCAGCTGCCGCTCACGCCAATGGCGAGGACGTTGGTGATGTAGAAGTTGAGCCCGAGCCCCGGGCCGGGGTGGCTCACGAACTGGTCGTTGAGCGTGAAGCCCCAGAACGGGTTGATCTCGAGGCGGTGCCTGCGCAACGCGTAGATCTGCTCCACGGCGTAGACCTCGGCGGTGACGGGGCGGTTGGCCGCCTTCGCCACGTCCTCGGGCTTCGGACAAGCCGAGGGGTCGATCTCGCAGATGCCGCCACCCGTGGCGGCTCCGCCAGCCGCGCCAGCAGCCGCACCCGTGGCCTCCGCGCCGGGTTGAGCCCCGGTCGCGTCACCGCCGGGCGGTGGCGTAGCAGGAGCATCGAGCTCGATCTCACCGCCAGCAGCCGGCGCTGCGGGCGCAGGCGTGGTTGCGGCCGGAGTCGTGGCCTGAGGCTTCGGTTTCTTCTTTTGGGCATGTGCCGCAGTCGGCAGCAGCAGCAAAGCTGCTGCTGCGCTTACGAGGCGCAGCCACCTTCGAGCCTTCATCGCTACCCCTTCCGCATCCCTTCCAACGACGAGCACTTTGGGCGCAAAGCGATACTGCTAACGGTTCGAAAACAGTTGGGAATTGGGCACTTGGCTAAAACGCGCGGGACTATAACACGCACGATTTTGGCCAATCAACGACATTCCCTAGCGATCCCGCGTGTGATGAGTGCCGGGACGAGACGCTTACGTGGGCTACGGCGAACGAACAAACAATATCTGCGTCTCTCATCCACGAACCGCCTTCTCTGCCCCCCACGCGATAGTCCTGCGCGATTAATCCTGAATCGAGCGCGCTCAGCGCCTCGCGAGTCACCGTTTCGGTCTCCGCTTCGATGTCGGAGGCGCTCACGCGGCTGCGGCTTCATCGCCGCCCTGACCGAAGAGGGCCTCGACGAACTCCTCGGCCATGAACTCACGCAGATCTTCGGCGCGCTCGCCGAGGCCTACATAACGAACCGGCAGCTTCAGCTCGTCGCAGATCCCGAGAACGATGCCCCCTTTCGCGGTCCCATCCAATTTGGTGAGGATGATACCCGTGAGGTCGACCGCCTCTTTGAAGAGCGTCGCTTGTTGAAGGGCGTTTTGTCCGGTCGTTGCGTCGAGGACCAGCAGCGTTTCGTGCGGCGCCCCGTCCATCGCCTTCGCGATCGTCTTGCGCACCTTCTTGATCTCGTCCATCAGCGGCGCTTTCGTGTGCAGCCGTCCGGCCGTATCGACGAACAAGAGGTCGGCGCCGGCGGCTTTCGCCTTCTCCGTGGCGTCGAAGGCGACGGCGCCGGGATCGGCTCCCTCCTTGCCCTTGACCACTTCGCTGCCGACACGCTTTCCCCAGACCTCGAGCTGCTGAACCGCTGCGGCGCGGAAGGTGTCGCCCGCGGCGAGGATCACTTTCTTCCCGTCGTTCGTGTACCGCGTCGCCAGCTTGCCGATCGACGTCGTCTTGCCTACGCCGTTCACGCCGACCATCAGCACGACCGTCGGCTTGTTCGTCGCCTTGATCGCTCCGCCGCCGATGTTGAGGATGCGCGTCGCTTCCGCTCGCAGGGCGGCCCAGACGGCGTCCGAATCGGTCAGTTCCTTCTTCTCGAGTCGATCGCGCAGGCGGGCGAGGATCGCTTGCGTCGTCTTCACGCCTACGTCGCTCGAGATCATCACTTCTTCGATCTGCGCGAGAATCGCCGGATCGATCTCTTTCTGGCCGCCGAAGAGCGCCGTGAGCCGCGCGATGAAGCCGCCGCGCGTCGCGGCCAGCCCCTTGCGCATGCCGGCGACGTCCTTCTTCGAGAGCTCTCTCGGGGCAGGGGCTGCGGGCCTGTCGGACGGGAGCACGTCCGCCGAAGCGAGCGGTTCGGGGGCCTTCGCGACGGGGGGCGGGGGCTTGGAGGGAGCATGCGGGCGTTCGGCAACCGGCTTTTCAGCGGGCTTCGGCGCGAGCTTCGCTTGCTCGGGCTTCGCAGGGAGAGCCGCGGGCTTCCGCAAGAACGCGAAATAGATCACCGCCAGCGCGACGATCCCTCCGACGACGTAGACCCAGGCGTCCATCCGAATGCTTTCTGCGTCGTCAGCCCCGCGGCGATCGACGGCGCCGGACTATATAGGGAGGCGCGGCGGGTCGCGTCAACGTTAGGCGCCCTGCGGCCCGGGCGGTCCTTGGTTCTTCGGGTCCTCGTCGCGGGGTCGGTTCAGCGATTGGCCTTCGTGGGGTTCGCCAGGGCGTGCTCGTTCTCGTCGCGCTCCGACGGGGCGGGGGCGACCGCGGGGCTAGGAGCGAGGCGCTCCACGTCGGACTCGACGCGCTCGTCCACCGGCTCGCCGGCATACGCGGCTCGCTCGATGGCGTCGGCCCACCGCGCAACGCGGAAGTCGTCTCCTGCGGCGCGCCGTACGTGGGCGGGGGTCGGATCGGGGCGAAAGTCGAAGGGGCGACCGCGGAGCTTGGCCCACTGCACCATGCGCGTGAGCATCGCGCGTTTGCGGAGGACGAGCTGGGCATCCAGCTCGCTCGGAGGGGGGAGGGGGCGACGCAGCGAGACGTGGAGCGGTGCCTCGACGGCGAGCTGATCGCCGGAGCGCCCCACGACGTGCGGAAGATCGAAGCGGCCGTCCTCATCGGCCATGACCCCCGTGAGGACCTCGGCGCGACCGAACGCCGGTCGCTCGATCTGCACGCGCGCCTTCGAGACCCCGGTGCCGTCGTCCGCGTCGAGCACGCGACCTTGCCACCCTGCGCGCGGATCGCGCGAGAGGCGAACGACGTCGAGCTTCGCCTCTCCGCGTGAGACGGCGCGGGCGGTGCGAGGGACCGACTTGGCGAGCGATCGCGCCCGCTGCGCGCGAGACGCTACGAGCCAAGCCACGAGCGCCAGCCCCGCGAGCAAGAGCGGCGCCTGGTGAAGCGGGCTACGGCCGCGAACCGGGAGCCTCCAAGTGGAGTCTGCGCTCGGCTCGAGCCAGGGGACGCTCGGTACGTAACGGAGAGAGAGCGGGATCTCGGTCGCCGCGCCGGATGACTCGGCGACGGAGAACGTCGCGACGATCTTCGCGACGCCCGCTTCGACGGGGGCCGCGCCGACGACGAGATCGTTCACGCGAGCCTCGACGCTGCCGCTCGTCACGTCGCCCCCTGCTGCGTGCACATGCACGACGATGGGCACGCCGTCTTCCGGTGCACCGGCGGCGAGCTCGTCGTCGTGGGCCTCCGGCACATCGAGGACCACGCGCGCCCGTCGCTCGATGGAGGCGACGCGCGCTGCGGGTGCGGCATCGACGTTCCCTTGAAAACCGACCCGCAGCTCGCCCTGACCCGGGGGCCCCAGCGTCGAGAGGTCGACCACGAAGCGCGCGTGGCCCGTCGCGTCGGTAGTCGCGCTTCCGAGGGCGGCGCTCCGCTCCGTGCTCAACGTCAGGGCCAAGCCGCCGCCCGTGATGGTCGCCCCGTCGCTCTCGAGGGCTGCAGTCGCGTCG
>Ga0302320_10016686_pt1 | contig 14972 bp, 15 predicted proteins | sample Bog_T0_3_FD_202130 | JGI IMG/M metagenome (GOLD analysis project Ga0302320, IMG submission 202130) | Peat permafrost microbial communities from Stordalen Mire near Abisko, Sweden - Bog_T0_3 | ecosystem: Environmental > Terrestrial > Soil > Wetlands > Peat | place: Sweden: Abisko, Stordalen Mire... | reverse complement strand
CTACTCTCCACTCGACCAAATCAATGCAGGCAACTTCAACAAACTCGAGTTAGCCTGGCGATTTCGCACGGGCTTTCTCGGGCCCGTTCCGGAATTCAATCTGGAAGGTACGCCGCTGATGATGCGTGGCAGGATTTACGCCACTGCCGGATCGCGGCGTGACGCGGTTGCGCTCGATGCCGAAACCGGGGAGCTTCTGTGGATGCACAGCGAAGATGAAGGCGAACGCGGGCGCAACGCTCCACGCCCGATCTCCGGACGCGGCCTGGCGTATTGGACGGATGGCCGGGAGGAGCGTATCTACTACGTGACGCCGGGCTATCGGCTGATCGCGCTCAATGCGAAAGACGGCATACCCATCGCGGGCTTTGGCAGAGATGGCGTCGTCGATCTGAAACAGGATGACGATCAGACCATGGATCTGGTGAAGTCCGACATCGGCCTGGCGTCGGCGCCTACGGTGGCGAACGGCGTGATTATTGTTGGCGCGGCGCATTTGTCAAGCGGCGGCCCGCGCAGCAAGATCAACGTGAAGGGCTATGTGCGCGGCTTCGATGTGCGCACCGGCAAGCGGTTGTGGATTTTTCACACTATCCCCAGGCCGGGTGAGTTCGGCTACGACACATGGGAAGGCGATTCGGCCGATTACACAGGCAATACGGGGGTGTGGGCGCAGATCAGCGTGGATGAGCAACTGGGCACCGCCTATCTTCCGGTCGAGCTTCCGACGGGCGATTATTATGGCGGCCATCGTCCAGGCAACGGCCTGTTCGGCGAAAGCATCGTCGCCGTCGATGTCAAGACGGGCAAGCGCAAATGGCACTATCAACTGGTGCATCACGGGCTGTGGGATTTCGACATTCCGTGCGCGCCCATGTTAGTTGACATCACGGTTAACGGCCGGCCCGTCAAGGCGTTGGCGCAGCCCACCAAGCAGGCTTTCCTTTATCTGTTCGACCGCGTAACCGGCCAGCCGATTTTCCCCATGGAAGAACGGCCGGTGGAGCAATCGACTGTCCCCGGCGAGAAGACCAGCCCGACCCAGCCGTTCCCCACTAAGCCACCGCCGTACGACACACAGGGTTTCACGGCCAACGATCTGATCGATTTCACGCCTGAGTTGAGGAAGCAAGCCGAGGCCCTGCTGGCGCACTACAAACTGGGTCCGGTCTTTACGCCGCCGGTAGTGAGTAAGGCCCCGGGGCCGCTCGCGACCATCGCGTTCGGTGGGGGAACCAATTGGCCGGGCGGAGCCATCGACCCAGAGACGGGTATCGCGTATGTGTTTTCGCAGAAGTTCCTGCTCAGGCTGGGTTTGGTGCCGGGCAATAAGGCGAAGACCGATTTCGCTTACGTGCAGGGTACGGCTACGGGAGGGGCGGGGTCGCCGCCGGCGCTGAGTGTGCAGAATCTGCCGGTCTTCAAGCCGCCGTATGGATCGATCACAGCCGTCGATCTGGGCGCGGGGAAGAATCTATGGCAGATCGCGCATGGAGAGACGCCGGATTTTGTGCGCAATCATCCGGCGTTGAAAGGCCTCAACATTCCGCGTACCGGCCGGGCGGGGATTGGCATGGGCATGCTGGTGACTAAGTCGCTGTTGATTGCGGGTGAGTCGGGCACCAACACTATGCCCGACGGGACCAAGGGCGCTTATCTGCGTGCGTATAACAAAGCTACGGGCCAGGATGCCGGTATGGTCCCTATGCCGGCCGGTGAAACCGGATCGCCCATGACCTACATGCTCAATGGCAAGCAGTACATTGTAGTGGCGGTGAGCGCGGCGGGTTATCCGGGTGAGTATCTGGCTTACCGGCTGCCGGATTAGCTGGATGCTTTTCGTGTATAATCGCGTGGTGATGAAAGCAATTATTGCGGGTCTGATTTTGCTGGCGCCTTTGCCGGCGCAATGGATCATTCAGGATAAGATCCCGCGCAACAAGGATGGCAGCCCGAATCTCTCGGCGCCGCTGCCGCCGCGGAAACCGGATGGACATCCCGACCTGAGTGGTATATGGATCGCCGAGCCCGCACTGCTGCACGACGCGACGGCGCATCTGAAGCCCGGCGAAGTGCAGTTGACGCCCAAGGGACAGGCTATCTATGACGAGCGCAAGTCCGGCGCTGTCGCCAACGAAGATCCCGACGCCCATTGCCTGCCGCAGGGTGTGCCGAAAATCCACCACACACCTTTGCCGTTCAAGATCGTTCAGGAGCATGACCTGGTGGTTATGCTGTATGAAGCATTCGGTCAGTACCGGCAATTTTTCCTCGATGGGCGGCCCCTGCCTACCGATCCCAACCCCCAGTGGTACGGGTATTCGGTGGGACATTGGGAGGGCGATACTTTGGTGGTAAATTCCATCGGCTTCAACGGCAAGGCGTGGATGGATCAGGCGGGGCTGCCAACATCCGAAGCATTGAAAACGGTCGAGCGCTTTCACCGGATCGATTTCGGCCATCTCGAGATAACCACGACGATCGACGATCCCGTGGATTACAAGAAGCCATGGACCGTGACTCAGCCGGCCGTGCTTTTTCCCGACACCGATCTGCTGGAGCATGTCTGCAACGAGAACAACAAAGACCTTGAGCACCTGTCAGGTAAGAACAAGCCGTGAGGATTTCATCGGCAATTATCGCGCTGCTGCTGAGCGCTTCGTCAGTCTTCGCACAGAGTGAGATTACACTTCTGTCGCCGGGCAGCATTCAGGCGTCCATGGAAAACCTGGTGGCGTCCTTTGAAGCTAAGACCGGCGAGAAGGTTAAGGCTATGTTCGCTTCGGGCGGTGTGACCAGGCAGCAGGTGATGCGCGGGGAAGTATTCGATGTGATCGTGCTGCAGCCGCCCTATGCGGAGGTTTTGGCGACGGGGCACGTTAATGCCTCGACTGAGACGCCGCTGGCAACGGTTTCCTTGGGAATTGCCGGCCGGAAGGGCGAACCTAAGCCCGATATCTCGACCGCGGAATCGGTCAAGCGGACACTGCTTGCGGCCAAAGGCGTAGCCTATCCCGATGAGCCGGGCGGGGCTTCCGGCATCGCGTTCCTCAAGTTGCTGGATAAGGTGGGAATCGGCGCCGAGATGCAGCCTAAGCTTAAGCACGGGCATAACGGCGCGGGTACCATGGATTTCGTCCTCAAGGGCGAGGCGGACTATGGTGTCACCTTCGTCAGCACCATGAATTATGCGGGGCTGGAGGTAATCGGCGCCTTCCCGCGCGATCTGGTTCCACCTACGGGGTACGTTGGGTTTCTGTCCGCCCACACACCAAATGGAGCAAAGGCCAAGGCTCTGCTCGATTATTTGTCGTCGGCGGAAGCTGCTAAGGCCTGGACTTCGCGAGGCCTGCAACCGGGACGGTAGGGGCAGGCATCGGGAAGAACGGCGAGGGCAACATCGAAAAAACACCGTGCCGCCGGTCCCGTAGCTTGGTACACACCCGCGGAGGCCGATTGCCAATCGGCCGCAGGTTGACAACCAGGTTGACAACCTGCCCCACGTGGGGGCCACGGATTTCGTTACAGTTCGTGGGCCGGAAGCCCGTATGGGCAGATCGGAAATCTGCCCCACGAGGCACCATGAGCCTGGTTAATCGAGGGACTGCAATACGAGGGTAGTGATCATCTGGCGGACGTGTACCCGCATGTCGCCCGGCGCGGCAGCCATAAATACCACCACCAGTTCCTCTTTGGGATCCACCCAGAAGTAAGTGCCGTTCGCGCCGCCCCAATCGAAATCGCCCGCCGTGCCCATAATTCCCGAGACGCCGCCACCCTTGCGAACGGCCACGCTTAACCCGAAACCGTAGCCATTCATGTTAGGAAACTCACGCAGCTTTTCGGTGTCTACTTCGGGGCCAAGCTGGTCGGAAGTCATATACTCGATCGTCTTACGACCCAGATACTGTCTGTCTTCGAACCTCCCCTTGCTGCGCAGCATTTCGGCGAAGCGGGCATAGTCCATGGCGGTGGAATAGATGCAGCCGCCGCCGCAATCGAACTTAGGGGGATTGACGGGATTGCGAAAAGCCTGCGGCTTGCCCGTCACAGGGTCGACGGGCAGTGGCTTGGCGAAGCGGGAAGCCTTCTCCGCCGGAACGATGAATCCCGTGTCGACCATCCCCAGGGGCGTGAACAGGCGCTCCCGCAGATAATCGCTGAGCTTTTGTTTAGTGACAGCCTCAATGGTCAGCCCGGTCAGATCCATGCCGAAACTGTAATCCCAATGGGTGCCAGGCTGGTAGAAGAGCGGCAGGCCGCCGAGGGTCTTGAGGAAGGCGTCGCTGGTCATGGTATCCGCGGCTTCATTCGAGCTTTGCGGGTAAAGCTTGTACAGCAGGCTGGTGCCCCGATTGCCGTAGGTGAAGCCGGCGGTATGGCGCATCAGATCCTGAATGGTCGGCTTGCGGTGGACCGGTTCCGTGCCGGTCGGTGTTGCCACCATCACGTTGTCAAGCTGCGGCAGGTACTTACCCACCGGATCGTTGAGCAGCAGCCGGCCTTCCTCGATCAACATGAGCGCACCCGTGGCCGTCAGTGGCTTAGTCATGGACGCAATGGTGAAGATGGCGTCTTTAGGCATCGGTTTGCCCGATGTTTTGTCAACGGATCCGAACGCTTCGTAATAGACCAGCTTGCCTCGGCGCACGATCGCCACCACGGCGCCGGGATACAACCCACCATCGATCTCAGCCTTCAGCGCCGTGCCGACACGCGCCAGCCGGGCGGAGGATATGCCGACCGCCTCCGGTTTCGCAATGGGCAGCGAGGCGCCCGCGGCCAGAGAGACAACCGCGCACACAGCCAGACAATGTCGAAGTATCATGTGGGACCGAAGTGGTCAGTAATGAGGAGCGGCCGTCGTCTCCGTGTCGCCATGAGAGGAGCCCGCAAAAATTCTCTTCCCATCGGCCAGCGTCACGGCTGTAGCGTTGGCCAGATTCGAGCCATCCTTGGCGCGGTAGCCTTCCACCGTGACCACATCGCCCGGCTTTAAGGAATTTCTGGTCCAACCTTTCCGGATCAGCGAGTTCAGAGCAGCCAGTTCGAATTCCCAGTTGGTGACTTTACCCTGGTCGTCTTTGACGTCGATATAAAAACGGGCATGGGGATTGGTCCATTCCACTTTCGTCACCGCGCCGGTCAGCTTGATGGGTTTGTGATCGTCGAACTCCGCGGCGAACGAATGATGGGCGAGAAGCGGCAGTGCCGCCAAACACATTCCGACGGTTACGGCAAGGATAGTGTTCTTGATTCTCAATAGCATAGACCTCCGACTTTTCCCTGAAAGGATATCATGGGGGGCCGGGCGCCGGATATTTGAATCCTGACCAAATTCATATATTATTGGCTGCATGTCCCACCGGTACTTACTGGCCGCTCTGGCCATCCCGCTGTTTGCAGCGCAGCCTGAATTCAAGGCTCACGATGTCGCCGAGGTCAAGCAGGCCGCCCAGATATTGGCGGTGGACATGAACCACGATGGCAAAATCGACCTGGTAGTGCTCCCCCAATCGGGCGATCTGGTCTGGTTTGAAAATCCGGGCTGGGAGCGCCACGTCATCGTCAGCAATGTCCACAGCATGATCGACCTGGCGGCTTGGGACATTGACGGCGACGGTATTCCCGAGATCGTACTCGCTTATGAGTTTTCTTCGCGCACTAAAACCAGCGCGGGAATCGTGTCTCTACTGAAGCACAACGGCGATCCGCGCCAGCCCTGGACCATGACGGAGATCGACCGTCTGCCTGGCACCCACCGACTGCATCTGGCCGACATCGACGGATCGGGAACGAAGGTACTGGTCAGTTCTCCCGTGGCCGCGGCGGATACCGAACCACCGGACTTTCGCGGCCATGTGCCGCTGAACTACTATCGCGCGGGTGAGTGGAAGCGGCATCTGATCGACGACAGCAATGAGGGTGTGGTTCATGCCATTACGCCGGTCGATTGGGACCACAGCGGTCGCGATTCGATTCTGATTGCCGGGTTTACCGGGGTGCGCCTGTACAAGCTGGGCAATGACGGCCATTGGAGCTATACCGTCCTGACTAAGGGCGATCCGGCTCCGTGGCCGAAAGGTGGCGCCAGTGAGGTGGCTGTCGCGCATCTCGGGACGGAGCGCATTCTGGCAACCATCGAGCCGTGGCACGGGAACAAGGTCGCGGTCTATCGCCAGCGCGATGCGGAGTGGCAGCGCGAAGTCATCGACGACAGCCTGGTCTACGGCCACGCCCTGCTCGCCAACGACTTCAGCGGGGACGGGCGCGATCAGATTGTCGCCGGATGCCGCGATCGCGCCGAGTGCCTCTACATTTACAACTACGACGGCAAGCAGTGGAACCGCCGGTCGCTCGATACCAACATGGGCGCCGATGGCTGCGTGATGGCCGATATCAACGGCGATGGAAAGCAGGACATCGCGTGTGTCGGGACCATTACCAACAATGTGAAATGGTATGAGAACGTGAGTGCGAAGAAGTAAGAAGGGCAGATCGGAATCTGCCCCGCCGGCTAATTCATTCGGCCCGCTGTGCCGGGCGGGTTCACGACGAATTCGTCCCAGTGTTCCTTGACCATTCCTTTTTCAACCTTGACCAGATCGTAGTGGTAGAAGTTATAGGTCTTCTTAGGATCGTCGGGATCTTTCTCCCCCGGGCGCGGCCAGATCATCATCGAATAGGGCCCGTTGATCAGCGTCAGAATGGGGGGGTTGCGCCACTCGGGCTGGAGCGGTTTGGCATCTTCCGGCCGGCGTCCAGGACGCATGCTCATGGCCTTGACCAGTCCATCACGTCCTTGCGGGAAGTTGGCATTGTGCTGGAGATAATCGGCATCGAGCAGCGTCTGCGCCATCTCCAGATGCGCGCTCTGCAGCATGTCCTTGAACTCGGCCGTGGCCAGGCGGAGCGTCTCCTCTTCTTCTTTCGAAAGCGTGCCGGTATTCCAGTCTTTCATGGGTTTCGGAGAAACGCCTTCCACGATCGGACCCGCGCCGGGCTGCTTGCGCGCGCTGTCCCAATGCTCCTGGATCTTCCCGTTCTGCAGTCGGACCAGCTCCATGATGGTCGAGTAGTAAGTGTCGGACGCCTTTAAGGGGCTCTTCTCGAGCTTCTCAAAGATCAGGTAAACATAGTCGCCCTTGGCCGCCATAACCACAGGGACGTTGGGAAGTTTGGCAGGGATGGGATTCATCGGCGGGGTGGTCTTGCGGATGTATTCAATTAAGCCCTCGCGGCCGGCTGGAACGTTGGGTTTGTGCTGGATGTAATCCGCCGCCACGTATTTCGGTATCAGCTCGGTATGTCCGGCAACAAAAACCTCACGCCAGAATTTCAGCACGAACTGAAGATTCTTTTTCTCCTGCGCGTTCATGGGGGCGACCTGCGGCTTGGTGGGCGGGTTCATCAACTCCGCCGCCAGCGGCCTCGGTACCAGTGAAAAAGCCACCATTGCAGCGCACGGGATAATGCTCTTAAGGTTCATGGAATCTCTCCTCCCCGGAACAAGGGTCGAGCGGGGACCAGTTAATTATACAGAAAGATCCTGAAGTGGCTATATAATCTATGGAGCCATGCTGCATAGATTCCAGTTTCAACTTGCCGCGGTTGTGTTGCTCGCGTCCGCGGGGACAGTGACGGGCGCCACGGGAAGCCCCGAACCCCTGCCTAATCCCTACCATCTTGTGCCGGATTATTTCAAGATGCCGCCGGGCCGGCAATGGGGTCAGGTTGCGTCGGTGGATGTGGATCCGAGGGGCAACATCTGGATCTTCGAAAGGTGCGGCGACAAGGCATGCAACACCAGCACTGAGGATTCGATTTTTGAGTTCGATCAATCGGGCAAATGCATAAAGCACTTCGGATCGAAGATGTTTTTCTCGCCGCACGGCATCACGGTGGACGACCAGGGAAACGTGTGGGTGACGGATGCGGAGGACGGTCCCGGCGCCAAAGGCCACCAGGTTTTCAAATTCAATCAGGATGGCAAGCTGCTGATGACACTGGGTAAGGCTGGAGTGCCGGGAACTACCAACGACACGTTCAACCGACCTTCAGATGTGGCCATCGCCAAGAACGGCGATATTTTCGTAGCCGACGGGCATGGCGACGCCTCTAACGCGCGCATCGTCAAGTTCAACAAGGACGGGAAATTTATCAAGGCTTGGGGGACCAAAGGGTCAGCCCCGGGACAATTCGATTTGCCGCACGCTTTGGCTATCGATTCGAAAGGGCGGCTCTTTGTGGCCGACCGCAATAACAATCGCATCGAAATCTTTACGCCGGATGGGAAATACATCACTGAGTGGAAGCAGTTCGGACGGCCGAGCGGGATCTTTATCGACAAGCACGACAATCTCTATGTGTCGGACTCCGAGTCGAATAACCCGCGCAATCCCGGCTTTAAACGGGGTATCTACGTGGGGAGCGCGAGGGATGGGAAGGTCGCTGCGTTCATCCCCAACAACGAACCCGACGACCCGGATCACACCAACTCCAGCTCCGCGGAGGGTATTGCGGCGGATGCCGCGGGCAATATTTACGGCGCCGAAGTGGCAGGCAGGAAGCTCACGAAATTCGTCAGGAATTAAACGGGCGTTGTCGCGGACGGGCTACTGCTTGTCCCAGACGACAGTGAAGCTGGTCTGCTTACCCTGCGCGTCGGTGCCTTTGTTTGCGATAGTCATAGTCTTACCGTCTTTCGAGATTGTGGTGAGACCTTTCATGTGATACTTGCCCTTCTTAGTCACGCTGGGGAACGTGTTGTCATCCTTGCGCGTGATGGCAATAGTGTCAAACACCGAGCCGGTTCCACTGACCGGATAATCCTTGCCGTCATAGATGACCGTGACGGTGTAATTGATCTGCGTGCCGTCTTTGCGTTTCCCGGTGGTCGTGATTTTTAATCCGTTCGGAACAGCTTCGCGCACCATAATCATGTCGACGATCGGATTGGGGTTGGCCGACTCGTATTTGGTTTGATCGATGTTACGCTTCCAGATGCCGACTGAGTTGTCGCCGGCGAGCAGAGTGAAGGCTGTGAGGGCCAGTGCCGCTATTAGCTTGATGGTCATTCGTTCGCAAAGCATATCAGGCAATTGCCTTCACCACAAGACGCGCACGGCGTAATGTTCAATTTGGGGATCGGGTGTAAGAATCGTCATCCCGTGGACGATGGCCTGGGCAACCAGCATACGATCGAAGGGATCCGAGTGAAGCCCTGGCAGTCTGCCCGCGTGGAGAGACGAATCCTCGTCGATATCCAGTGGAGCGATGCCGCTTGCCTCGCGGAGCCTCGGCACAAAGAGATCCGGCCTTTCAGGCAGGGGAAGACGCCCTGCCGCGTGTTTGATACTGATTTCCCAAGCCGACGCGGCGCTCAGGTACCGCTCGTTGTTCCTGTCCAGAAACGCTGCCGCCGCAGTCTTGCTGAGCCGGGGCGACTCCGAGAGGATCCAAAGAAATGTGCAGGTGTCGACAAGAAGCTTCATCGCTTCACTGGCCGCTGAAAGCCCTCAGAATGTCATCGGGCAAGGGCTCGAAGAATGAATCGGGCACGACGAATTTACCCCGCGCCGCGCCGATTCGAGGTTTGGGGCCACTCTTCCGGCGAAGCGACCGAAGTTCCGCCACCGGCTGATTGCGGTTGCAAAGCACCAGCGCGTCACCCGGCGCCAACTCGGACAGATAGCGCGAGAGATTGGTTTTCGCGTCGTGCATATTGACTCGCTTCATTAGCTACATTGTGAACTATCAAGTGAACTAAGTCAATCGGTTGCCGGAAGCTCGATAATGCACCGCGTCCGCCGGCCTGAAAAACGCGGCTGGTCGCCGCATGTCCCTCCCTATCGCGGAATCTGCCATCTCGTGTCGCACACTCTCAGAAGCCGTAAAGGCGGGCGGGGTTATCGACGAGGATCTTCCTGCGCACTGCGGCGTCGGGCTCCCAGATGGGGAGCTGGTTCAACAGACGCCCATCGTCGATGCGATGCATGGGGGTCACTTCTGTCGCCTTCCGGCCCGGAGGCGTAACTCCGGTTGGATGCGGCCAGTCGGTGCCCCACAGAATGCGCTCTGTGTTGGCCGCGATCAGCGCCCTGGCGAACGGCGCGATATCCGCATAGTCGGGGGTTTGTGTGGAACACCGATAAGCCGCCGAGAGTTTGACGTACGCCTTGCCGGAAGCGACCAGATTCAGCAGATCCTCGAAGCCCGGCTGATCGAGGCCGAGTGACGCCTGCAGGCCTCCGAAATGATCGAAGACAACGGGGACCGGCGAGTCCTCAACCAGATCCTTAATGCCCGCGATCACCGGCAGAGTGGTGAAGATCTGGATGTGCCAGTTATGCCTGCTGACACGGGCGGCCAGTGCCTGAAATTGTTCGCGGCCCCGTTTGGCGTCGTGCTCTTCGGCGTAGCTGAGCCGCAGATTGATGCGCGCTCCGCGCATGCCCGCTTCGGTCAGAGCGTCGATCTCCTGGTCCGAGGTTCGGTCGTCGATCAGTGCGATGCCGCGTGCATTCGAGCCCCGCGCCTGCATCCCATAGAGCGTCACCGAATTGTCCGTGCCATGCGTGTTGGGGTGGACGATTACGACGCGCTCGATGGCAAGCTTCTGGTGAAGCTCCGACATCTCCCAGGGCTGGACCACTTCGGGAGTGTAGACGCGCTCGGGCGACATCGGGAAGCGCCACGGGTCGGCGTAGATGTGCGTGTGGCAATCGCAGGCGTGTTGCGGAACTTCGAAATTCACCGGCGAGGTAGTAAGTGGCTGCATTAATAGCGTTTGGTTTGAACCGGGCATCCCGGGAAGTAATTCCCCTTGGCTAACTCGGATGCACAGCGCGCGCGGGTTCGCTCCACGCCTTCTTTAATCATTTGCAGCACCTTGGCTTGAGGCAGCACGTCGGGCGTCCAAACCGCATGGACGGGCGAATCGTAAGCCACGTCGAGCTTGTAGTATTCGATGGCATCGAGGTAGTTATCGGGCCAGAACTGGTAGTCGTAAGCGGCCGTAGCCATGTCGGCTTCGGCGATTACTTTGGCGGCGGGCGCGTAGGCGAAGACCGAATCCGCCGTGTGAGTGTCGTCACGCGACCAGTAGACATCCACCGTCATCGCCTTGTCGGCGAGGCGCAGATGCTCGTCGACGGGAATGAATTTCATGGGCTTGGGATGCTGTGCGAGCGCGTCGGGGAAATCGGGATCGGCATGCTCGACCTGTTCGCGGAAGATCCCCTCGTTGCCACGTCGCGAGATCACCGTGATCCCTTCGGCCACGGCTGCTCGAAGCCCGTTGACGTGGTCGAAATGATTATGTGAGCAGATGAGTTGAGTCACCGGTTTGCCGGGCACCATCTTCTGTGCGAAATCGAGTGTCGCCTGCGCGGGCCTCACACTCTGCGCCAATTCGAAAAGCGTAAGGTGGTCGGCGAATTCAAATACGGTGGTGCCGCTGTTTAGGCGCCAGATGCCTTGCGCGATGGGGGTCGCTTTGATGTCCATCGGGAGTTGCGGCTCCGGCGCGGCGCGAATGGCCGGGGGCGCGGCCAGATCAGGAATCTTACCGTCGATTACATACGCGTCGACATAGAGCTTGAGATAGGGGACGTGGCGCCAGTCAAGGTCCGTGTTGTAACCAAGCGGGAGCAGCAGGCCATCGTGCGGCGTATAGCCGGTGAAATGCGTTGTCAGCGTCGCTTGCCCCAGGTTGCGCTGCGGATTCGACCAACGCACCCAGGCCGGCAGGTTCGTACCTGGATCTATGGCGAGGCTGAAGCGATCACCCTCCTTCATCACGACATTGAAGACGGACAGGCCGGCTTCGGTGCGGCCCTGTGACACCTTGTTCTGTGGATCGAGCGCAACACGGACGGCGGCGATGGGATTGTTGATCGACCACATACGGCGCATGTGCACGCCATCGATGTAGTGGGAGTCCTCAAACCAACGGTAGATGCGCTGGGTGGTTCCGTCAGGCAGCACGTCGTACGCGAGGTCGCCATCGAGCCGCTGATCGATCGGATGATAATCGTGGCCGGCGGGAATGGCGAAAGGAAACAGAAAATTGCGGCGCTCGAACTGGCGGTAGCGATTATTATTGAGGTCGTAATCGCGCTCCAGAGTATTCGCCGCCTCGAACTTCATGGGGGCATTCGGATCGCCGGTAATGTTGCCGCCGCCGAACATGTAGGCGTACTGGCCGTAACCGATGAGCGTGATGTTCTTCAGCTTCTGGATGCGATCCAATCCGCCGAGGGCGTTGGCCGCTTTTTCGAGAGACGGCCTCGGTTGCGCGTTGGCCTGGATGACTAAGGCCAGTAAGAGAATTGGAAAGAGTCTGGTTATTTTGTTTTGCATGGTTGCGGGTCCCACTTAGACCCATCCGGTTCCCACTTGAATTGTTCGCTGGTAATGAAAATATCGCTCAGGTATTGCGGATCTTCGACGATCGAGGTCAGGATCAGGAACGGCGTGCCTTCCACGTCGACGCGATCGAAATATTCGGTCAACACGGCGTTGCCGCCGTAGGGTACGCCGTTCTTGCGCAGATACCCGGGACGCATGTGAGTGGTCACTACTTTCAGAGTTCCGCCTTTGCCCGGTTCCGGTCCACCGGCGGGCGGCTCGAAGCCACGGTATTGAAGCTGCCTTTGCCAGGACGCCACGGAATCCCCTTGCCAGCCTGGCGTGCCGCCTTTCCACTTAGCGCCATCGAAGTGGAACAGGCGCGTTTGCTCTCCGGCGTCGGTATCGAGTTGCAGGGTCTGATCGTCGGCCCAATGAATGCGCACACGCGTAGGCAGACGCATCAGTCCCGCCGCACCATATGTTTTGCACTGCTCGCCCGCCGCTTCATCCTTCGCCGGATCCCACGCATTGCCCACTTTGCGGCCCGCCTCGTTGAGCGGCACGCTGGCGAAATCGCCTTTCTGCGGCGTCATCATGCGCCAGCGCCAATCTTCATTGACGACTGAAACCCAGTTCCCGGTGAGATCGATCACGGCGCCGGCTTTGCCCGAGGGGGACTGCGCGAACGCCAGCGACGCAATCAGTAACATGAGCGTGCGCTTCATTTCTTGAGTTCCCGATATACCGCGGCGACGAACATGTCAGTCGTCCACGGGCCTTTGTCCACACCATAGCCGCCATCGTAATCGAACGTTGGATTGGCCTTGATCACCTGCTCAAGCGTAGAGCCTTTCTTGACCAGGTCCTGAATACGATCGCGAATGATGGTAAGCATGTCGCGGTAATTAGCCAGATCGTTGCGGTCGCAGACGCGGCCATGGCCGGGAATGATGTAGGTGCCACCTTCCTCATTTTCTTTGGGAATCGCCACGTCTTTCAGGATGTGATTGATCTCTTTCAGAATGCCGGCCAGGCTGCCGCCTGCCTTCTCATCGATGACTGGATAGCGGGTCATGTCGAAGAGGTCGCCGGTACTCACCACGTCGGAACGGCGGAAGAAGACCACACTGTCGCCGTCGGTGTGCGCGTTGGCTGCATGTTCGAGAATCAGCGGCTCATCATTTGCATAGAGGTGCCAGGCTTCATCCTCGTAGGTCTCGGTCGGCCAATCCGCGTGCGGGACGCCGGAGCCATCCGCCGACATACGATCCAGAGTCTTCAGATGCGAAACGATGGCGGCCTGCTGCGGCGAGCCATGCACGGTCGCGAGCATGTAAAAGCCGCCCTGCGCGAGGTTGCCATCGCCTCCGGTGTGGTCGCGATCATAAGAGGTATTAATGATATAAGCGATTGGTTTTTGGGAGACAGTGCGAATGGCCTTCATGACCTCCGCGCTCATAGAAGCGGGGCCGGAATCGACCAGCACCACGGCCTGATCGCCCGCCTGCATGGTGATGTTCGAGCCCGTGCCATAGATCAGATAAACCTGTCCCTGCACGTGGAGCACACCCACTTTAGATTGCGCGGCCAGGGCTGTGGAGAAGGCAAGCGCCAGCAAGATTCTGTTCATGGCTTGGCGGGTGGGGGGATGGGCATGGTGGAGAGTTTCTTCTGATATTCGGGATACATGGTCTCGGCGCCACCGCGAGCGGCTGCAAACGGGACACGATACTTGATGCCGAATTCTTCGAGCCAGGGATTGGTTCCCGGAAGGTGGTTCGGCACCCAGTCCTCGGGCTTATCGATTTGTTCCGAAGCCACGCAGGATTGCGGGCTGGGCGCATAGCCGGGATTGAGCGCCCAGTTCGAGGTGCGCACCAGCGGCTCGGTGAGGAAGATCGGATCGTGGACGATGGTGACGACCGTCAGGTAATCGCCGTGGCGCAGAAAGTATTCGGTCATGGTGGCCTTCTCACTGCGCGGGAGCCCGTTGCGGCGCAGCCAGCCTTCTTTGAGATGGGTGGTTTCGACCTTCAGCATGTCGGCGATCCAGACACCGGTGGAGAAGCCGCTCCATGTGTGTGGCGCGTATTCATTGGGATGCGGGCGGCCATCCATCCAGATCGTCCGCTGCGGATTCATCCACATGACGGCCGTGTGCCATGCGGTGACCCGCTGGGTAAGCGGATCGATATCCGGCCAGACGCGCATGCTGCCGGGACCGCGGAAGGCGTAGTCGGCAGGGTGCGGCTCGCATTGATGCTCGCGCTGGGCCCACTTGCCGGCGTCGAAGGTATCGGCCTGGGCACGAGCGCGATCGTTAATGGGGAGGCCGGTGTAGTCGCCGAGGCGCGGACCGTCGGTGCGCTCGATGGCATCTTCCTGGACCTTCTGGCCCCACTCACCGGAGAGATCCATCTGGGCGATTGCGGGTATGGATGGGACAAGAAGAGCCAGCAGGAAGATTCGCACACTCATCACATAAACTTTATCCGACGGGGTTCGGTGAGTGCAATGGATGGACAGGTAGAGTCGAGGATGGGCGCGGGTGCTGACGGTTAGCGCCGCCCCGTTTCCCATCCCCGCTCATCAAACCGGACGTGCCGATTTCCGGCATC
>Ga0302320_10016685_pt1 | contig 14974 bp, 10 predicted proteins | sample Bog_T0_3_FD_202130 | JGI IMG/M metagenome (GOLD analysis project Ga0302320, IMG submission 202130) | Peat permafrost microbial communities from Stordalen Mire near Abisko, Sweden - Bog_T0_3 | ecosystem: Environmental > Terrestrial > Soil > Wetlands > Peat | place: Sweden: Abisko, Stordalen Mire... | reverse complement strand
CGCGCCAGGATGCGCCTCGCGACTTCTCGCAGCGCGTCCTCGTCCTCGACGATGAGGATGGTTTCGCTGCCCCGGACGGGACTGGGTGGTTCGTGATCGTTCACGACGACCGGGGAGAGGTTCGAGACGGGGAGATAGACGTTGCACGAGGTGCCAATGCCGAACTCGGAGTACAGCCGGATGTCGCCGCCAGCCTGGCGGATGATGCCAAAGACCATGGGCAGGCCGAGGCCCGTCCCCTCCCCCGTGGCCTTGGTGGTGAAGAAGGGCTCAAAGACGTGTTCCAACACGTCCTTTTCCATACCGAAACCGGTGTCGGTAACTCGTAGGCGCACGTAACGGCCCGGGACCAGTGGCGAGTCGGGTTGAGCGAAGGTGGCGTCGACGTCGACGTTCTTGGTGTCGATGATCAACTTGCCACCCTCGGGCATCGCGTCGCGCGCGTTGATCACGAGATTGACCAACACCTGTTCGATGCGACCCGGGTCGGCTTCGATGTGCCAGAGGTTTGGCGCCAAGGTAAAGGTCAGTTCCACCTGCTCGTTGATCGTGCGTCGCAACAGATCTTCGACGCCGTTCACCACGTCGTTGAGATCAAGCACCCTCGGTTGCATCACTTCCTTGCGGGCGAACGCCAGGAGTTGACGGGTGAGGGCGCTGGCGCGTTCGGCCGCGGTACGAATGTGCTCTAGGTCCGCGAGGGCGGCCGTTTCGTCATCGAGTTCCTCGCTGACGAACGTGGCGTAGTTCAAGATGACCCCGAGCAAGTTATTGAAGTCGTGCGCGATGCCGCCGGCGAGTCGACCCATGCTCTCTAGGCGTTCGGACTGATTGAGTCGCGCCTCGAGCGTGAGTCGCTCGCGCTCGAAGGCGAGACGCTGGGTGATGTCTCGAGCCATGACCGAAGCGCCAGTGACGTCCCCCGACGCGTCAACGATCGGCGCGATCGTCACCGAGACGTCGAGTGCCGTGCCGTCCTTTCGCAGACGCTGGGTGTCGTACTGCTCGACGACGTCGCCGGTGCGCACGCGCAGGAGTGCCTCGTCGAGTTCGTCGAGTCGGTCCGACGCGAAGAGCATCGCCACGTTCTCACCGATCACGTCCTTCGCCCGGTGCCCGTACATTCGTTCCGCGCCACGGTTCCAGCTCGTAATCGTCCCGTCGAGTTGCTTGCCGATGATCGCGTCCACCGTCGAGTCAACGATGGAAGCGAGCAGTGAGGCAGTCGCGGCCGCCTCGTCCCTCGCGGCGGTGAGGGCCGCTTGGGCGTCGCGGCGAGGGGTGATGTCGTGCATAAAGAGGCTGAAGCCCGTCTGGTCGTCCAGCGCCCACACGCCCAATTCGACGGGAACGTGCTGTCCGTCGCGGTGCAGCACCGTCATTTCGAGTCGTTTGCCCACGAGGGCCGACAGGGCACCGCTTCGGTACTGGGCGAGGTCGGAGGTGAACTCCGCTCGGTGTTCGGGGGCGATGACGCACTCCGCCAGACTCTTGCCCAGGACGGCGGACGCCGACCACCCGCAGAGCATCTCGGCCCGGTGATTCCAGGCGGTGATCTCGCCCTCGGCGGTGATGGAGACGAAGGCCTCGTCGATCGACTCCAGTACGCGCACCATCTCGCGATCACGCTGCTGAAGCTGAAACTCGGCCTCCCGACGGCGTCGACCCGTGAGCAGAATCGTGAGTCCAACGGCGAGGAGGATCAAGATGAGTACGAGCGCGCTGACCAGCACGGTTTTCTTCAGTCGATTCAAGGCGGCGAAGGCCACGCTGTGTGGCACGGACGCCACCACGGCCCAGTGAAGAGCGGTGATTGGTGCGTAGGCCGAAATCTCGGTCGGGCCGCGCGCACCTCCCGCCACGGTCGGTGCAAAGGTGAGGAGGCCCTCGTGGCCGCTCAACGCGTCACGCACCCGGGGATCTCGCGCGAGTGAGACGAGTCCGTGGGCACCCCCGGCGGTCAACGACGTTCCCGCACCGTCGGTCACCGTGAGGGTGATCCCCTGGGCTTGACCGACGTGGCGGGCGAAGGCCGTGATGGCGGCGAGTCCGTACTCCACACCCAGAATGGCCACCCGTTGTCCGTCGGAGTTTTTGATGTAGGCGGTGATCGTCACCGCGAGGGGACTTCCCACCTCGTGGGTGACGATGGCGCTGGAGACGTAGGGCTGGCCCGACGCGACGAGTCCCTTGTACCAGTCCCGGTACGCGAAGCTGGTGCCGATGATCGCGGGCTCACGGGGATAGACGAAACTCGACGTCCCCTGGAGCGTCACGACGAAGGAGGCGGACACTCCGGGGAACGCGTGGGCGAGGGTGGCCAGGTTCGTCTCCACCTGAGTGTTGTTCGACGCGCCCGAGGTGAGGTCGCCGGCGAGCGAGGAACGCGTGGCGTCACTCTTCACGAGCGTCACCAAGTCCGAGAGCTTCTGTCCGACGACGACGGCGCTCACCGAGGCGGTAGAACTCACCTGCTTGTTGACGTCACCAGTCACTTGGTTCGTGGCGAGCACGATGGTACTCACCGCCATGAGGACGACCAACAGCAAAGAGATCGCGGTCAGCGACGCGACGTAGCGTGGCCAACGACCGCTCTTGGTCACTGGTCCTTCATCTTGAGGTCATGCGCCACGGGCGCCCGGCTAACTCGCTCCTGCCACACTTAGCAGAAGCCACCGCGGTCCTGAGCAGCTACGACGAAACGAGCGTTGAGCTTCGTCGAATGGAGCCTACCCGCGGGGTCGCGCTCGCGAACCACGCGACGCCCCCGGCGTGAGGTGCCGTCCCTCGACCGCACTGGCGACTAGGGACGGCCGATGAGGATCGGCGAAATGCCCGGTCGTAGGTTCTTGAACCCCCGGACGGCGTCGACGCCGTTCGCCGGTCGGCCGAAGAGGTAGCCCTGGAGGTACGAGCAGCCGAGTTCGTCCAGGATGCGGCGTTGGTCCTCTCGCTCGACTCCCTCCGCGATGCAGGTGAAGCCCATCGCGCGACTGAGATCGATGATCCCTCGCACGACCGCCGAACCTTCCGTGCCCACGGTGATGCGATCGACGAATGACTTGTCGATCTTGACGAAGTTGACCGGAAGATCCGAGAGGTAGCTCAGCGACGAGTATCCAGTGCCGAAGTCGTCGATAGCGAGGCGCACCCCGAGTGAACGGAGCGCCAGGAGTCGAGGGACCGTCACCGCCAAGCTCTCGATCAAACCACTTTCGGTCACCTCCAGGACGAGCGCCCGAGGGGGAAGGCCCGAGTCGTCGAGGGCCCGAGCGACACTGTCCACCAGGTCGGACTCACGGAGTTGATGAGTGGAGAGATTGACGCTGACGTAGAACGCCTCGTCGACGACGCCGGCTTGCTTCCACGCCTGCACCTGGCGCGTCGCGGCGCTGAGCACGTACGCGCCGAGGGGGATGATCAGACCAGTGTCCTCGGCGACCCCGATGAACTCCAATGGCATTAGGAGGCCCCTCGACGGATGATGCCACCGTACGAGTGCCTCGGCGGCGGTGAGTTGGCCACTATGGGCGTTGACGATCGGCTGATAGAACACTTCGAACTGACCGGCGTCGAGTCCCTCTCGGATGCCCACCTCGGTCTCTAAGAGACGAAGTGCGTCCTCGTGCATCTTCGGGCGGTACATCTCGAAGCGACCCTTGCCGTTGCGTTTCGCGACGTACATCGCGAGGTCCGCGTCGCGGAGTAGATCGTCGGGGCTCTCTTGTGGTCGATGGGCAATGGCGATGCCAACGCTCGCGCGCACCACGAGATCGCTGGATTGGAGTCGAAAACTTGGCGTCAGCACGTCAATGATTCCTTGGGCCGCCGATTGAGCAGCGCCGGGCATGGTGCCCGACTCCACCAGGACCGCGAACTCGTCCCCGCCGAAGCGCGCGACGGTGTCGCCTGGGCGAGTCGCGGAACGGATACGACGAGCCACTTCCACCAATAAGTCGTCGCCCGCGGGGTGACCGAAGCTGTCGTTGACGGCCTTGAATTCGTCGAGGTCCAAGAACAGCACCGCGACGGGGTTCTGCTCACGACCGTCCTGGTCCATGGCGTGGGTGAGTCGGTCGATGAACAGCGACCGGTTCGCGAGGCCGGTCAGCGTGTCGTGAAACGCCTGGTGGTTGAGCTCTTGCTCCAACGCGTGACGCGCGGTCATGTCACGACTATTGAGCACCACGGCCTCGACGTCGGGCTCTTCTAAGAGATTGGTGATGACGACGTTGAGCGTTCGCCACTGACCATCGTGATGGGAGATTCGAAACTCACACGTGGACGTGCTGCCCAATCCTCCGCCGAGCACTTTCGCAACCTGGGCTTGGGCGGTTTCCACCTCGTCGGGGTGGACGAGGTCCTCTAGGGACAGTCCAATGATCTCCTCGGGTGCTCGGCCCAGGATCTCGTTTATGGACTGACTCTGATAGAAGACGCGCAAGTCGGGGCCCAGCAACGTAATCATGTCCGAGGAGTATTTCACCATGGCCTGGAATCGTCGATCGTTTCTCGCCGTGTCGACCTCGCGAGTCAATTCGACGCGCTCCAGTGCCAAGAAGAGTTGACTGGCGACACTGTCGAGGATTGCCCTGAGGTCAATGGGCAACGGGCGATCGTGGGCGAGGAGGATCCGTTCTTGCGTGCGGTGGCCCTCGGGTGATCTCAACTGCGTCCAGATCGTCGAGGCGGGCGTACCCCCGATTGTGAGACCACCGACCAGCGCGAGCGTGCGCAGGTCACTTCGCTTGTCGGGTTCGGTCACTTTGACCTTCGCACCCACGAACTCGGGCCACGTCGCCGCGACGATCTCCGCCCGGCTGGACCCGGAGGTGATGACGACACAGCCCATGACGCCCGACGCGCGAATCCTCACTATGGCCTCGACGCCCGCATTCCACACCCCTGAACGGTCGCTCGCCGTGACGAGATACTGAGAGAACTCCCGTAGGGCCTGTTCTCGGCGCGCGTCGACACCTTGGGCCCGCACGAGGCCGATCAAGCGAAGAATGACGAGGATGAAGCCGGCCGCGGAGACGGTCGCAAGGATGATCCCGTCGTTGTGGAAACCCGTGGCTTGACGAAATACGAGAGCGAGTGGAGCAATCAGCGCGGACACGCAGAGCACCGCCAGCGTCGGCAGACTGAGATGGCGAGCCCGCCAGGGCCGCTCGATGGTCAAGTCGCGCATGGCGGGATGCAGAGCGGCCGCCGCCCAGCACAGGTAAAACAGCACCCAGCCCACGTCGGTCGGGCCGCCGACCTTCCACGAACCGTGTAACTGGATCCAACCGTAGATGCAGTCGGCACCAAACATGCCCACGGCACCCGCCACCAAGAGACGGACCGACGGATTGCGGGTCCCGCCGCCGAACACCAGTCGCAAGAGCACGACCAGGAGCAAGATGTCACCCAAGGGATAAGCGATCGACGTTAACTTCGACAGCATCCCCAAGTCGGTCGCGTAGGCGTAGGGCTGGATCAAGTAGATCCACGACAGCGCGCCGATACCCGAGGTGATGATGAGGGCGTCCAGGGCCGCACCGGAATCGCTGTCACGACGTCGGCGCGATCGAACCATCATGATCAAGCCCGCAGCGAGCAGCACGTACGTCGCGAGATAAAACACGTCGGCGATGGACGGATAAGGGTTCTGCTCGTGCAGGAACTCCGTCAGCACGTCGTAGGAGATATCGCCCGAGGCGAACGTCGCCACGCCGAGCGCCACCACGACCCAGGCGGCGGGCCGTGTGGGTCGGTTACGTAGGACCCCGACAGCGACGGCCACCGCCGAGCCGACGCCCATCGTTCCCCAGAGATAGACGTGGTACGCCGGCAGGGCGAAAATGGCCACCACCAGCGGCACGTTGACGCCGAGATAGATCCACGGTGCGAGGACTCGGGGGGTAACAGACGACGTCGCGCTCACGAGCGCTGGCCTCGATCCCGCACGGGGCGCCTCGATAATCGCCGCGGGGATACGTGGCTCATCAGCCGTTGTAGGGGAATCAATCATCGATTTCCTAACTGACTGCTCATCGGAAGGAACCCAATGACTTGGCACAACGAGGCGGCGCCAGTGCTCTCGCCATCAATCCTGTCACCGCTATCACTCGTTCTTCGCTATTTCGTCACAACTCGGTTGACCTCGATCTCGTCCGAGGGGAGATCAATGTTTGAGTATCACTAAGTGACCGTGATCGAACGAACGTACTGGGGTGACCCTCGCGCAAGCTGCTGGCGCGACCAGCGGTGGCGTTGTCGGCAGATGCGTCACGCACCACCTCACCGCTGCGGTGGTGGTGCTCGGAACGTCCACCAAAGGGAGCGGCGCGTGGTCGCTCGTTCCACTGTCGCCTACGCCAATGGTCGCACGATGCCGAGTTCGGGATCTTCTTCGGAGTGGGTACGCGCCACGTTCATGATCCAACACACCGTCACGAAGTAGCCAATCAGCGCGGACAGCTCGACAGTTCCCTCATCGCCAAAGGTCGCGTGAACTCCGTCGTAGAGCGAGTCAGGGACCGCGTGGTCGCTCATGAGAGTATTCGCAAACTCCAGAGCGAGTGACTCGTCCTCGGGACCACCCGCGGGGACTCGACGTTCTAAGACCGCCGAAATGGTGTTCCGCGATACCCCCGCTTCAACGGCGAGGGGAACGTGCACGGTCCACTCGAACTGGTTCGAGGTATGGCGCGCGACGGCCAACACCACCAACTCTCGGATCCGGTCCTCCAATCGTCCGTGGAATCGCAGCTCTGCCCCTAGGGGCTCCATCAGATTGAGCAGCCGGGGAGTCTGGAGCAGTGGGATAAACGGACCCACGACACCCTTCCTCGGACCACGGATGAGCGCGTCGGCACACTGTCGTTGATCTTCGGTCATGGCGCTCGCCTCAGGCAGGGAGATTCGCTCCCCACGCGCACGATCGTCGGATCGGGACTCCTCACCAGCGGGACCGGTCATATCGAACACCCCTTCAACGGCGATGAGCGTCGCGAGGTCGGGAGTTGCGCGATCTCACACTTCATCGAGCGTGACGTCAAAGGTGGCGGTGGGACCGCTCATGTCCACGACGAGCGACTCCCTCACTCCAAAGACGGCGTCGGAGTGCAGACGAGGCGACGAGGCGTCAAAGACGTGGGTGACCACGGTCTTGTAGCTGTCACACGAGACGCGAAAGTGCGTATGCGCGGCCCGCCAGGAGTCTCGTCCGGTCGCCTTCAACATGGTGCCCACCGGACCGTCGGTGGGAATCTGATAGTCGATCGGTCGAGAGGTCCTGAGCGAGAACGTCCCGTCGGCTCCGGTTCGAAACGTCGCACGAAAGTTGGGAAATACGCCTTTCGCGTCTTGGACGTCGTAGAGCCCGTTCGGCGCGACCTGCCACACTTCAATCACCGCGCCCTCAAGCACTCCCCCCTTTGCGCTGCGAACGGTCCCCGCCAAGGTGAGCGGAGCGACGTCGTCACCCTCTCTACCGATGAAGGCGTTCATCTCCATCAGTGGGGCGTCGGGCACGTAGAACGGGCCAAGGACCGTGGCATCAGTCGCCACGTCGGTAGCCATTTGATTCACGATTTCGACGAGCATCGACACCCCGAGCGTGTCGGAGAGGAGGATGAACTCCTGACGGGAGTCGACGGACTTCTTCCCGGTGTCGGTGAGGAACTCGATGCCCGTCATCCACTCTTCGCGCGTGAGGCCCGTCTCCTCGACGAACGCGTGAAGGTGCCGGACGGCCGCTCGCACTACCTCGACTAAACGGGGGTTGGCGGACTCGTCGAAACTGTCGAGCACCTGTTCTAAGAGGACCTGCTCGGACTCCTGATCGCTCACGCTGCCCACTTTCTCACTACCGACCTAACGCGCGTCGAGGACGACGGCGATGCCTTGGCCCACGCCGATGCACATCGTCGCGAGTCCCCACCCGCCACCCAGACGGCGAAGCTCGTGCGCCAGCGTGGTCAGGATTCGCGCTCCGGACGCCCCGATGGGGTGACCGATGGCGATCGCCCCGCCACGGGGGTTCACGATGGTCGGGTCCAACTCGGGCCACGCCTTCAGGCACGCCAACGCCTGCGCCGCGAACGCTTCGTTGAGTTCGACCACACGCAGGTCGCCCCAACTGATCCCCGCTCGCCGTAGGGCCGTCTCGGCCGCTTCCACCGGCCCCAGTCCGTAGCGATGGGGTTCAATGCCACTCACGCCACGACTGGCGATTCTCGCCATGGGCGCTGCGCCGCTCGTCGTGACGGCGCGCTCGCTCATGAGTAAGAGGGCTGCGGCACCGTCATTCATGGGCGACGAATTGCCGGCGGTCACCGATCCGGAGGGTCGAAACACTGGAAACAGTGCCGAAAGTCGATCGATCGTGGAGTCAAGACGTATTGACTCGTCGATCGTGAGCGTCGTCTCCGGTACGAGGACGATCTCCTCTTCGAAGTAGCCCTCCTCCCACGCGCGTTGTGCGCGATGGTGGCTCCGAAGCGCAAACTCGTCTTGCTCGTCGCGAGAGATGGCGAACTCGTCAACGAGAATCTCCGCGCCCTCGCCCAGCGGCACTCTCCACTGGGCGGGCAAGAGTGGATTCTCCATACGCCACCCGAGCGTGGTCGAATACATCTGCGAATGCTCACGGGGGAACGGGCGCTCCGCCTTCTGCACCACGTAGGGAGCCCGAGTCATCGACTCGACGCCGCCCGCGACGACGATCTCGGCGTCGCCGACTTCAATGGCCCGACTCGCCTGGTTGACGGCTTCCAAACCGGAGCCACAAAGCCGATTCACCGTCGTCCCGGGCACGCTCACCGGATAGCCCGCGAGTAACAGGGCCATCCGTGCGACGTTGCGGTTCTCTTCACCCGCACCGTTGGAGTTGCCGAGCACCACGTCGTCGATGTCCGCGGGATCGAGCGTCTCGTTCCTCTCGACGACGCTGGAGAGCACGGTCGCGGCGAGGTCGTCTGGTCGCACGGTGGCCAGCGCGCCGCCAATTCGCCCGAGCGGCGTGCGAACGGCGTCGACGATGAATGACGACGTCACGATGGTCGTTGACCCGACACGGCCGAGCGGAGCAAGTCCCGCGCCTGTTCTTCGTCGATGGGACGCACGTTGCCCGCCGCCGCCTTGACGATCAACGGAGCCGCGACGTCGACGCCATCGTCGGGAAACCCGATGCTGGCCAGATCCTGTGGTGCACCGAGGGTCGCGACGAGGTCGTAGACCTTTCCGGCCGCATCCCCCTCGAGCACGTCGTTCAGACGTTCATAGATCGCGGGAATCGCCGGTGCGTTGAAGTGGAGGGCGTAGGGCAAGATCACCGCGTTCATCTGTCCGTGGTCGAGCCCGTAGAGCCCCCCGAGCACGTGGCAGATCTTGTGATGCAGCGCCGTGCCCGTGACGGCCAGTACGGCGCCCGCGAGGTAGGCGCCGTAGAGCACGCTCGATCGCTCATCCATGTCGGAGGGTCGCTCCACCAGCTGGGGCAGATGGTTGACCAGGACGCGAATTGACTCGAACGCTACGACCGACGAGATGGGATTCGCTCCCGGGCTATACAACCCTTCGATCGCGTGCGCGAGGGCGTTCACGCCGCTCGGCCCCGCGATCGCCACCGGCAGCGCCAACGTCAGCTCCGGGTCGTAGAGAACGACTTTGGGGAGTGCGGCGAGGTCGCGCCCGGTCTGCTTGTCCTGTCCGCTCGTCATCCCCCATATCGGCGTCTGTTCCGAACCGGCGTACGTGGTGGGAATGCAGATCTGTGGGAGGTGGTGACTGAGTCCGATGGCTTTGCCAAATCCCGTCGCCGATCCGCCACCGAAGGTGACGGTGACGTCCGCGCCCACGTCGTCCGCCAGCGCCCGAACGAGCGCGGCCTTCTCTACCGGCACGTGTTGCGCGACGTCACTAAAGAGCGCGACACACCGGTCACCGAGGTAGTCGGCTATCTCGTTCGATCGCTCGTGGTCGTGCGGGTCCGCAATGAGCAGCACTCGCGTCGCGCCGAGCCGCTCGACCTCTTCTCGAACACTGCGTCGACTGCCAATCCCGAAGACCACTCGGTTCGACAACGCGTCGTAGGTGAATGAGATCATCGCGAGTGTGCCGACGACTCGGAGAATCGACGCAGCGCGGCCAGCTCCTCCTTGGTAGGCGGCGCCGTCTCTTCGAGGTCGTCACTGATGATCACCGGCCAGCCGGTCTGAGCGAGGACGTCTTCAACCGAGACGCCCGGGTGCAGCGAGGTCACCTCGAACTCCCGCGATGAGGGCTGGTAGCGAAGGACGCACAGGTCGGTGACGATGACCTGTGGTCCGTGGCCGTGTCGTGCGCGCTGACGTTCCAACTCCTCATCTTCGAAATGCCCCACCGACGTCACGAAGTCCAGTTTTTCGACGAACGCTCTCGCGCTGTGTCGAAGGGTGATGATGACCGTGCCGCACGACGTGGTGATCTCCGGAGCGCCGCCCGCACCGGGGAGGCGAACCGTCGGTCGGTCGTACTCTCCGACGGCCGTGGTGTTGATGTTGCCCCGCTTGTCGACTTGCGCCGCCCCGAGGAATCCGACGTCGATCCGACCGGCCTGCAGCCAGTAGGAGAAGATCTCCGGCACCGAGACCACCGCGTCCGCAGTTCGACTCAAGACGCCGTCGCCAATGGACGGCGGCAGACGATCAGGTTTGGCGCCGATGCACCCGGACTCGTAGACCAGGGTGACGTTGGGCGCGTGCGTCGCTCGAGCCAGGATCGCCGCCTTGCTCGGCAGGCCGATGCCGACGAAGCACACCATCTCGCCGGTCAACTCTCGGGCCGCCACGACCGTCATGATCTCGTCACTCGTCCACTCGAGGGCGGTGTCGATCTCGGCGACCTCGGTCACGTCGTCACCCCGATCGCGGTGAGCGACTCCATGAAGGCCGCGTGATCCTTCGTCTCGAGCACGTGGTTCGTCATCCACGCGTGAAACGCCACACGATCTCGACTGATGCCCTCCCACTGCGCGTAGAAGTCGTTCGCCCGCTCGGAGTAGTCCTCGGAGTAGGAGGGATATGAACCAGACGGTACGACGCTGACCGCGTCGATGGTCCACGACGGCAGTACCACAGCGTTGACGTGCGGGGTGAAGTCGTCGACGATTTCTTCTACGAGGACGACGGAGTGTTTCGCCGAGAGGACGGCCTCTTTTTGCACGCCGGTGATACCCCACATCATGACGTTGCCCCGTCGGTCGGCCTGCTGGGCACAGATCACGCTGACGTCGATCGAGAGCGCCGGCACGGCGGCGAGTTCCTCGCCGGTGAAGGGGCAGGTGATCCAGCGAATGGTCGGACTGAGCTGTGAGAGGTCCGTCCCGGCGTAGCCGCGCAACACGCCAAAGGGCAGGCCCGACGCGGACGCCTGGTAGCGCACCGCCATGCCCGCGTGACTGTGCTCTTCGATCTCCAGGGGATGGGGGTAACCATTCTCTACCGCGTCGCGGAATCGGTGCAGGGAGCCGGCCCCGGGGTTCCCGGCCCAGGAGAAGATGAGTTTCGACACGCAGCCCATCCCGATGAGCTGGTCGTAGATGATGTCGGGCGTCATTCGCACCAGTGTCAAGTCGCGTCGTCCCTGACGAATGATCTCGTGCCCCGCGGCGAAGGGAATGAGGTGCGTGAACCCCTCGAGCGCGACAGTGTCACCGTCGTGCACGAACTCCGCGACGGCGTCCGAGAGCGTCAGGGGCCGTGCGTTCACTGGTTCCTCGGGTACCACGCCGGCAGATTCGCGTCCACGTTAATCCACGTCGACTTGGTCTGGGTGTACTCGTGCATCGCTTCAAAGCCCATCTCTCGGCCGTAACCAGACTGGCCGACCCCGCCGAAGGGTGAGCCCGGGCTGACGCGCTTGTAGCTGTTGACCCACACCATGCCACTGCGCAGGGCCTTCGCGACACGGTGCGCCCTTGACAGGTCGTTGGTCCACAGCCCATTGCCCAGTCCGTACTGGGTCGAGTTCGCGATAGTGACCGCCTCGTCGTCGGAGTTGAACACCGCGACCGTCGCGAAGGGACCGAAGACCTCTTCTTGGCTGACCCGATCCTCGGGCCGGGCCCGCACCACCGTCGGGAGGACGTAGTAACCGTCCTTGAGATTCGCATCGTCCGGAGCGGCCCCACCGGTCAGCACCTCGCCGCCCTCGGCGCGGGCGACCTCGACGTAGTCGAGCACTCGCTGGCGGTGCAGCGCCGAGGTCAGCGGGCCCATTTCGGTGCCGGCTTCGAGGGGTGCACCGACTCTGATGGACGCGGCGAGTTCGACGAAGCGATCGAGGAACTCCTCGGCGATGTTCTGGTGCAGGATGATGCGCGAGCCCGCGATGCAGGCCTGGCCCTGATTGTGGAAGATGGCGAACGCGGCGCCGTTGACCGCGGCCGCGAGATTGGCGTCGTCAAAGACGATGTTCGCGCCCTTTCCTCCGAGCTCGAGTTGGACCCGCTTGAGATTGCCCGCCGACATCGCGACGATGGCTCGTCCCGTGACGGTCGATCCGGTGAAACTGATCTTGCCCACGCCCTCGTGCGACGCCAGGCGCGCGCCCGCGACGGCGCCGTATCCCGGGACGACGTTCACGACACCGGGTGGGATGCCCGCCTCGTCAATGAGCTCACAGAGTCGCAACGTGGAAAGCGGCACCAACTCCGAGGGTTTCATCACGACCGTGTTGCCCGCCGCCAGCGCCGGACCGAGCTTCCATCCACAGAACATCAGGGGGAAGTTCCACGGCACGATTTGACCAACCACGCCGATGGGTTCGTGAGTGACGAGGTTGAGGAAGCCCTTCTCAACGGGCGGCACGGTGCCCTCGTACTTGTCCGCCATGCCGCCGAAGTAGCGAAACGTCGCGACGGTTCTCGGCACGTCCAGCATCCGAGTGTCGCGCAGCGGATGACCGGTGTCGGTGGACTCTAAGAGCGCGAATTCTTCCGCGTTAGCTTCGATGATGTCGGCCAGGCGCAAGAGGATCCGACCCCGCTCGCTCGCCGGCAGTCCCGACCACGCGGGAAAGGCGCGTTGGGCCGCGTCGACCGCTACGTCGACGTCGCGTTCACGACCCTCGGCCACGACGGCCAGCAACGATCCGTCGTGGGGGTTGAGGACGTCGATTGTCGCGCCGTCGGCGGCGTCGACGAACTCACCGTCAATGAACAGCCCGCGGGTCAACACGCCGGACTCAAAACTTGACCGGAACGACCGATGCCTCGCCGCGAGCGATCATGTCCGGGATCGCCGGCGAGTTGTTCTCCCACACGAGCAGCATCGAACGCTTCGGCGAGTAGCCGCGGTGGCGGATGTCGGCGGGCATCGACGCACAGTCCCCCGCCTTCATCACGACCTTGGCTCTGGGCGTACCGGTCTTGAGGTCCTCGACTTCCCAGATGATCTCGTCGCTCAGCTGGATGAACCACTCGACGCGGTCGTTGCCGTGGATAATCGGCAGGATGAACTCCTCGGTCGTTGGGCAGTACAGGCTGTCTTTGCACACCGAGACGACCGACGGGTTCCACGTCACGTCGCTGCGCGAGAGATACGCGAAGAAGTTGTACGCCGACACCTCGTTCTCGTACCCGGGCTCCACCTCGACGACTGGTTGACTCTGGTCGACGTCGTGAAAGGCACGGTTCACGGGGTAGCCCGACTCGTCGGTGCGTAGCGGCTCGTCATCGGGCATGCCCACCATTCGCTTGGCCGTCACGCGCGTTCTGGTGACCGCGGCGTCGTTGTTGCCCGACTTCGCCCCGTAGGCCGAACCAGTCTCCATGGGCGCGGCGAAGGGGTCAAATGTCGCGTTCGTCCAGTCGCTCAGCATGGCGGTGAACGTGGCTTTGATCTCGTCGTGGGGGAAGTTCTCCATATGGTCGAGCTCGGCTTTGCGGTAGGCCTCATTGAAGCGTCCCGCGAAGAGGTCGACGTTGCCGTAGTGATTCGTCGTACCGAGGACCGCGTCAAAGTTCACGGTGCCGTAGAAGAAGTTCCAGGCGACGTCACGCATCAGCGCCTTGAGGAACGGCTCCGCCGCGGTGACGTGGGTGCCCGAGGGCCACGTGACGTGCACGAAGTGCTCGTCGCGTGAGAAGTTGAACTCGCCGATCGAGAAGGGCTTGTAGCCGTGCTCGTTGGCCTCTCCACTCAGTACCGTTACGTCGGTTACGTCAGTCATGATGTTCTCCTTTTCCTTAGTATTTCTGACAGATCTCGGCCCAGCGCTCGATCGTGTCGGGCCCGTGGATGGTTTGCAGTAAGACGACCGAAGGTGAACTCGCGCTCATTCTGTAACAACGTCCGGCGGGCAGCAACGTCATATGGCCGTGCCCGGCGGTGACGCGACCCATCTTCTTACCTTCGGGTTCGCCGGCGAGCGCTCGAGAACCCGAGGCGTCTGGATCGACGAGCGGCGACGAAGGATCGATGAGGTCGATCACGACCTCGCCGTCGACCACGAGGGCGAACTCGTCGTGAGGCGTCACCCGCCATTCGGAGACGCCTTCGGCGCGGATGCACTCGACCACGTACTCGAGGTTCTTGCCGATGGCGACTTTCTCCCACGGCTTCGAGCGACTGGCCACGTCGAACATGTTCGAGAAGACGTAGTTCTTGGGGTCGTCATTGATGACCTCAACACCACCCTTCGTGAAGTTGTCGAGGCTACCGTAGACGGTTTGGTATTCAGCCATTGTGTTGCTCCTTTTCTCGGTTCAATTCCATACTCGATGTCGTACGCGGGGTGAAGGTGAACGCCACGCGGGTGCGCCGCTGTTGGGTGAGCGATGGCGCGGGCACGTGGTCACTACTCCTCGGACTCTAGGTGTGACGCGACCGTCACCCGATGGCGAAGCGGAACGAGGGAGCGTCGGTTGTGGGGATCGACCGTGCCCCAGACGCCTCGCGGCAGCCAGAGGGTGACCGCGATGGCGACGGCGCCGAGGATAATC
>Ga0302320_10016682_pt1 | contig 14975 bp, 15 predicted proteins | sample Bog_T0_3_FD_202130 | JGI IMG/M metagenome (GOLD analysis project Ga0302320, IMG submission 202130) | Peat permafrost microbial communities from Stordalen Mire near Abisko, Sweden - Bog_T0_3 | ecosystem: Environmental > Terrestrial > Soil > Wetlands > Peat | place: Sweden: Abisko, Stordalen Mire... | reverse complement strand
CTTCTTGGATGAGATGGCGGTAGCACATTCGGCAAACCTTACTTGGTGGTTAGGCTTCCTGGATGCTACCCCATCCCATCCACCTGTCACCGGAGTTGCCGTTGCACTTCGTTGTTGAATCCGCCAGGCGAAAGAATGCCAACCAAAAAAACTGGGAGACTTAATTACGATTTTCGGATATTTTACGCGCGCAAACGACCATATTCAGGCCGTTTGCACCCGGTTTTCCAGGAATGGCTGTATCCGGAAGTACAAGCCATCCCGCACTCAATAACCTCACAAGTGCGGCTCTCCGACCCTGCTTCCTTCAATCCCGCTCTTCCTTCTTCGCGTTGTGTGCCTTCACCTTGAACCAGATTGGCGTCCCCTTGAATCCGAAGGCCTCGCGGATCTGATTCTCCAGGAACCGCTCGAAGCTGAAGTGCAGTTTGATCTCCCGGTCGGTGAACAGCACAAAGGTGGGCGGAGCCACAGCGGCCTGCGTCATGTAGAAGATTCGAATGCGTTTAGCCATCGGAACCGGGGCTCTCTGAAAGTCAATTTTCTCCAGGAAGCGGTTCATCTGCCCGGTCGAAACCCGCTTGCGCCGTTCGGCTGCAACAGCCACCACCTCGTGCAGCACGCGCAGCATTTTTGGAGCTTCGGCGACCGTGCCTTCCAACGCGGAGAGGAAGATTACCGGCGCATAATTCAGGTACTTGAGCACCCTGCGCAACTGCTCTTCAAAAACTTCACGATCCGCCGGAGGCTTGCCGTCGGTTCGTCCCGTAGTCACTAAGTCCCATTTATTCACCACGATAATCACGCTGCGCCCGCTTTCGTGGGCATAGCCGCCGATGGTGGCGTCGGCCCCCGTCACGCCGTCCACCGCGTCCAGCACCAGCAAGGCAACGTCCGCCGCCTCCAGATGCCGCCGCGCCATGACCACGCTCATCTTTTCGGCCATCAGGTGCGTTTTGCCCTTGCGCCGGATCCCCGCCGTATCCACAAATCGCAGTTGCTGGCCTTCAAAATCGATCACCTCATCCACCGCGTCCCTCGTCGTCCCCGCGATGGGCGAAACAATCGCTCGGCTCGTCCCGGTTAAAGCATTGAGAAGAGTAGACTTGCCCACATTCGGCCGTCCGATGATGGCCACCGAGGTCTCGTGCTGCTCAAACTCGCCATGCGTCCGGTGGAGCGGATGAAGCTCCTCGTTCTCGTCATCAGCCGGAGTCATTTCTGCCTCAGCGGTCTCGGCCTCGGCCTTTTCAGCGGCCTGAATCTCTTCCTCGCTCAGCACAGCCTCAGGAGGCGCGGGAATCGCCTCGGCAATGGCGTCCAGCAAGTCTCCAATGCCCAATCCATGCTCGGAACTGATGGGAAACACATTGCGAATGCCCAACTGGCGAAGGTTCTCGGCGGCCATCGCCATGGCCTCGCCCTCAACCTTGTTGACCGCCAAAAATAACGGCTTGCCGCCGCGAATCAGCATCCGCACCAGATCGTAATCCGGGCTGGCCAGCTCGGTGCGCGCATCCACCACCAGCACCAGCGCGTCGGCTTCCTCCAGCGCCACCTGTGCCTGGGCATAAATCTCGGTAGGAATCAGCTCCGCATCGTCCGGCACCATGCCGCCGGTGTCGACCAGCCGAAAGTGGCGTCCCATCCACTCGTACTCGCCGTAGATGCGGTCGCGGGTGATGCCCGGCTCGTCGCCCACAATCGAGCGGCGGCTGCCGGTGAGCCGGTTGAAGAGCGTGGATTTGCCCACGTTAGGCCGGCCCACAATGGCCACCAGCGGAAGCGCGCCCGAGCGCGATTTGTTTGGCATTACCGACTTGTGATACTTCGACAAAACTTGTCTCCATCCCCGTTCAACCCATGCTTGATGGGCTGGACGAGATCTCCCGCTACTCAAAGTTTAGTCTTCCTGGCATTGTCCTGCGGAGTTCGGCGGGAAAAACAGCAAAATTAGCATTTTCTTGTGTTTACGGAAGATTTCCGGCACGATGATTGCCCTTCCGACCTCAGGAGGGGACGATGCATATTCACGGGAACTCCATGAACATCAACGCGGCCAGCTTATACTCCACCACCCAACAGGAGAAAGCCGCTGCGGAACGAGCCGCCAATGTTCGCAAGAAGCTGCTCAAGAACGCTTCGGAGATCGATGGCGCGGCAACCCCCGAAGAAACTCTCATGATCGGCCAATGGATGAACTCTCGGCACAGCCAGGAGCAGAGCGGGGAGCAGAATTTCGAGAACCTTTCAGGCAAAGACCCCGATTTTGGATGAGTCGCGGGCAGCAAGCTATAGAAACTACACAGAGAATGCCATGCCCTTCAAGAACGCCAGAGGTGCTTTCCTGGGGCGGATGCGCGGATGACGCCCGCAAGAATCCCAAGTGCGGTATGCTGGTAATGCGCGCCCGTAGCTCAGCTGGATAGAGCGAACGCCTCCGGAGCGTTAGGTCGGGAGTTCGAATCTCTCCGGGCGCACCATAAAATCACTTTATCTACAGCGTTTAGAGCGATCAGGAAAAATCGTCGATAGTTGGCTTGATGACCAATTCCGGCACGTGCGCGTGAGGCGGAAGTTTCACCAGCAGTCGCACCGCGTCGGCAATATCCTGGGGCTGAAGGATCATTGCACGGCGCCCTTCGTCGGCCGTCGCACCCAGTCGTTCTGCGCGCACGCCCAGAAGCGGAGTATTCACTTCGCCGGAGTAAATTACGGTTGAACGGATCCCTCGTCCTCGCTCTTCACGGCCAATGCTGATGCCCAAAGCACCCTGGGCGAATTTAGCCGCGGAATACGCCGCCCCGGTTATGGTGTTCGCCCGCAATCCAGCGAGAGAAGAAATCTGCACAATCAAACCGCCTCCCCGCGTGCGCATCGACGGCAACACAAAGTGAATCGCATTGAACGCCGTAGTGAGATTGGCAGCGATGACGCGGTCCCAGTCGGCGGGATCGAGAGAACGCAGGCTGCGCTGGCGCACGTTCAATCCGGCGGCACATATCAGGACATCGATGAAGTTCATCTGCACGAGAACCTGCTCGACCATGGCTTGCGCCTGCGCACGGTCGGTGAGATCGCAAGAAAGAAGGAGCGCGCCCTGCGCGGCTGCTCCCAATTCACTACGGACACTTTGCAGTTTCTCGATATCCCGGCCCACCAGAGCCAGCGCATATCCTTCCTCTGCAAGCATCAATGCAATGGCGCGGCCTAATCCGCCGCTCGCGCCAATAACTAAAGCTGTTTTCTGCGTCATCGTGCGAATCTCCCGTCAAAGCTCCGCCAGGAACAGACCGATCGAGTAGACTTCCTTGAAATCAATCAGCTTGAGTCCCGCTTCGGCGACAATGGATTTCCATTCTTCTGCCGGTAGCGGCATGCCCTTGCCGCGCAGGCGATGGATCAGCAGGTAATCGAGCTGAGAATACTGGGCCGGCTGCTTCTTGACCGAGTCCGGCGCAGCCGGCGGCATCGTTTCAGAAAAGAGAAACAGCTTGCCGGGGAAGGACACTTTGATCTGCCGCAGCACATCGATGATGCGCTGCCTGCCGCAGCGGCCGATCTCGTGCAACAGATAGATAGAAGCGACCACATCGATTTGGCTGCGCGTCTCCTCATCCAGCGGCAGCGGCTCAACGCCGATCACCGCCTGCATCAGGCGAATGCGCGATTCCAGGCCATAGCGGCGGAGTTTTTCCTCTGCGCCGGCGATTTTCCCCGGCAATCGATCGATTCCAATTCCGTGAAACGACGGATCGGAACGGGCCATCTGCACCAGAAATCCGCCAGAGCCGCAGGCCAGATGCAGCATGGAATGGAGGTTGCGCTCGGCAAGAATCTTCAGCACCGATGGAACGAGCCGGACGCTGGTCAGTTGTTCCGTTCCCAGGCCGGAATGTTTTCCTGAGTGGGATTTTTCGATCTCCTCGCGCGTAACTTCCTTGCGCAGCAGCGGGCCGATATTAGTCAGTTGCGTACCGTACCCTCCGAGATTGATATTCAATGTGCCGCGCAAGACAACATTGGAAAGCCGGGAGCCGTATTCGGTCAGTTCCATCTGCTCCTCTGCCACGTGCAGAATTCCGCAACCGACGAGATGATGCAGCAGCATCCCGAGGACTTCCGCGTCCAGGTGCAACTCCTCGGCTGCCTCGGCGATGCTAAAGTGTGGATGCGAGAGCGAATACTCATAAAAACCACTATCCCAGAGAGCAAACAACACATAAGCCAGCGTGGTGTTGTTGATCATGCGCATGCCTTCCACCAGGCACTTCACGCCTTCCGCCTCGCCCGACAACTTTCGCGCGCGCGCACCTTCGGCCAGCAGATCGTGCGGATCGGCGGGAGGCGGAGGAACGGGTGCTCTGGGAGCCGTGTTTTCGCTCATGCGTGTCTCCTCATGCGTTTTTTCGAGCGTTGGCTCGTTTTCGCAAATAGATGCGCGAAAATATCTCGGTCTGCGGACTGGGCGTGCGCTGAGACATCACGTTGACGCAAGCCGGCTTCCCGGATGCGAAGGCGCGCTCCAGCGCCGGACGAAGCTGCTCGGGAGCATCGACGAATTCTCCGTGTCCGCCGAGGGACGCGGCCAGCAGGTCCCAGCGCGTATTGGTCAGTTCGGTGCCCACCACGCGATCCGGGCCAAACCATTTCTGCTGGTAGTAAACCTCGACGCCGAAGGCCGCGTCATTGGCCACCACGATCACTACTGGAATGTGATAGCGCACGGCAGTTTCAATTTCCATGGCCGAAAAGCCCATCGCGCCGTCGCCGGTTAGGACGACCACCTTGGCTTCAGGAAATGCCAGTTTGGCGCCCACCGCGTAGGGCAGGCCGACACCCAGGTGCCCCAACACCGTGCTGGCAAGCCACCCACCGGAGCGGCGGGCGAACATGCAGTAGCGCGCCCAGGAGGAAAAATCGCCGCCGTCAAAGGCTAAAATGCTTTGCTCGTCGAGCAGCTTTTCCACCTCCAGCGCAATCCGCGCCGGATGGACGCCGGGATGAGTGGATGCGGACATTTTCTGTACGCGCGTAACTTGATCGCAGCGCGTTTGGCGAAGCAGCGCGACCCATTCGGACGGCTCTTTCCATGGCCGGGACTTTGCCGCTTCAAGAAGCTGCGCGGTCGCCGCGCGCACATCGCATGCTACGCCGCACTCGATTGGATGGTTCTTACCGATCTCATTCGCATCGGGGCAGATGTGAATAATTTTGGCGGATCCAAAACAACTGCCATAAGCAAAGGCGTGATCCAGCCGGTCGCCCAGCAGCAGGAGCACATCGACGCGGGTTTCCAATTGCGCGGCCATATTCACTGTGCCGTAGCCATCGCCGAAACTATACGGGTGATTGTCCGGAACGATTCCGCGGGCCTGTTCCACGGTCATGAGCGGGATCTTCACGGTCTCAATAAACTGCCGAAGCAAATCGCCGGCATGAGACCAGAAGGCGGCGGCTCCGGCGACGATCAGCGGCCGCTCCGCATTGGAAAGAAGCTCCAATGCTTGCTCGATAAACGCCGGCTCCGCCTGTGCGGCGGCGGTTGGCTGCGTGTTAGTCGGAGGGGAAACAACGCCTTCATCCACCTCGAACAGTCCGGAGATCGTATCCGTCGTAATGCTGATATGGACCGGTCCCGGCATTCCATTCATGGCGATCCGAAACGCTTTATCGATGTACTCTGGAATCCGTTTGCCGTTGGACAGCAGTGCCGCCCATTTGGTGATCGGCTTGCACATCTCCACCTGCGGTAGTTCCTGGCGGCCGCCTCGTCCCAGGTTCGCCGGCACATCGATGCCGCTGAGCACGATGACCGGAGAGCATTCGGCAAACGCGATCGAAATCCCCGGCACGGAGTTGGCAAGTCCTGGACCGGGAGAGACCAGCACAACCGATGGATTTCCCGTGGCGCGCGACCAGCCCTCGGCGATATGGATCAGCCCCGATTCATGGCGGGCCGTGAATACCTCGATGCCCTCATCCAGGCACGCTTCGTACACCGGAAACAACGGCGCGCCGGGAAGCGTGAAAAGGCGGCGGATTCCGTGCGCCTTCAAAGCCCGAATCAACAACAGCCCGCCTGTTATCTTTTCCATCAAGGGCTCCGTTTCGTCACACTGTCAGCCTGGATTGATCGGGCTTTTTCAACCGGAACATAACCTTTGCCGGATTGCCGGCTACCACGCTATAGGGAGGCACGTGAGTACGGACTATGGAACCGGCGGAAATGACGCTGCCTTCTCCAATTTTAACGCCGGGAAAAATGATGCACTGCCGTCCGATCCACACTCGGTCGCGAATGATAACCGGTCGGACCTCCTCCGGCGCCGGCGGCTCAAGGGCCAACCGCGCCACAGGATCAGTGCGATGCGCGTTGGAATCCATGATTGTAATATCGCCAGAGAGGTTGCAGTTGCTTCCTATGGAGATCAGCTTCCCAATCGTGAAAATACAGCCGTGGCCGATTCCGGTATTGTCCCCGATTTGCAGCGTGGGATGATCGGAAAAGCGAGATGCAAACCCAATGCTGATTTTGCCGTCCATCGTCACATTGTCGCCGAGAATAATATCGCCCTTGCCGGAGACCCAGTGAAAATGGCAATCGGTGTGCAGGTTACGCCCATACTTTGTGCAATAAGCTTTGAATAGCGGTTCACATATAAACACACGCGCGGCAAAATAATAGCTGTTGCGCACTAAAAGAAAAAGCCAAAGCAGCGGCTTCACGACGATCCTGGGGGCGGGCACGGCGAAATTGTTGATCGCCCGGTAAGTCCAGCGGAGCAGGCGCGCCAGGCTTCCCTGCGAAGTCGCCAGGCGTCTGCGGAGCGATGGCCTCACCGCTTCGCTGCTCTCAGTTTCAGTGCGCAGTTGTTCCGTGTTCATTTGTACCTCTGTCCATCCATTTCATTTGCAGGCTCAATGTGGATTGCTCTCGGCATTTCTGCCCGCTGCAGGAGGCCGCTTAGCAATCCGCGCATGTTCAATTTCTCTTGCGGCGCATGGGCGCTTTCGTCCACCCGCAACTCCAGATCGTAATCCTCGGTTCCGCTATCATGCTTGATGATATGCGTTTTGGCGCTGACTACATGGGGAAGTCCGGCCGCCAGCCGGCGCACCGCGGCCAGGCTGATCTTCTCCCCTTTCCGGCTGATGAAGTCGCTGAGCCGGCCCAGGAAATACAGGTAGCCCTCTTTGTCCTGATCGAACGCGTCGCCCGTGGCAATCGTCTGCGGCGCCACAAGATCATTCTTCGTCCGGCCTTCGACGCGGCCGATGGGGCGCTTCATCACCGTTGACGAATTCACATAGAGTTGTTTTCGTCCGCTTCCATCCTCGACGGGGTGAAGGGACACCGTGGTCCCTTCGTGTGCAAGGCCCACGGAGCTGTAGCGGGAGGAGGGTTCGGCGTGCGCCGCCAGGGTAGAGACGCGCGGCCCGGCTTGCGTGAGACCGTAGGTCATGTAGACTTCTTTCCCTTTCCGCAGTTCCACCAGGCGGGCGACCAGATCCGGTTCCAGCGCGTCACCGCCAACCGACAGTACTCTCAAGCCGGCGAGCACGGTTGCATCCGTCTGCAGAACGGAACGAATCCCCACGGGCGTCAACGAGGAAACCGTAACGCTGTAATCCTCCAGCGCTTTACGATATCCTCCCACGCTGAACGGCGGGCCGCTGATAACCAGCCTATTGCCGCACGCCAGGGACGAAAGAGCCTGAGTGGACAGGGCAAAGGAAAAAAACATGGGAAGTGTGACTAAAACAGTGTCGCCCGCGCTTTGGCCGATAGCTTTGACGTGGCGCTCGCCATTCAGAAGGATTGCCTCGAAATCGAAGACGCAGCCGCTGGCAATTCCCGATGTTCCCGAGGTCATCAGGACGACTTCGCCCGGAGCGCCGGCCGGTTCCGGCGGAGGTTTGAGAATCGCGATGCGCAGCGGGCCGATGGCGTTATAGGACTCCGCCCCCAGATCGCCGGTGGACAAGCGCAACCCGCCAATTGCGAATGCCCTCATGGCTGCTGCGATTTCACGCAGACGCGCCGCGGGCATAAGCGGAGGAAGGAGCGCCGGCACGCCGCCGGCCATCAGCACGCCAAAATACTGGTGCAGCAACTCCCGGCAATTGGGCAGGCACAGCAATACCAGATCACCTGGGCGAAGACCGTGCTGCTTCCAGGCTCTTCCCAGCGACTCGCAATCTGGCGAACAGGGAGGAATACCAGATGGAAGTACCTCAACGGCTCTTTCGACGAAGGCATCCAACAGTTGCGGGGAAAGAAAGTTCTTCATGCGCTGGCCCCACTGTCCGGTTCAACGGCCGCAAGCCAGTTGATGACCGATTCCGTCAGCGGAGTGCCAGACTCCGAAAATCCAGGCGGCGTCAGGAGCAAGGCGCGACTCATTAGGTTGCCGGAACTGCTGGCGCTGCACGTCGCCACAACCATCAACTTTGCAATCTTCCGCTCCAGCCAGCCTGCGCAAAGTGTCAGGGCCACGGGAATGCCATCCTGCGGGACCATGGTCAAATTCATCGTCGGTCCGCGCAATCCAAAAGCAATGCACGGTACTCCCACCAGCGTCCCAGGGCTCGCTGCCGCATAATGCATGGGCTGCGAAAATCCTTTGCTTCCTTCAGCCAGAACCTCTGCGATTGTTCCGCCGGGCCCTTGATCGCTGATGGCAATCATGCCGATTTCATGCCGCCACTTTGCCAATAAATCCTCGGCGCTGGCAAGTGCGCTCATTACTGCCGCGGCTGTCGTCCATGCGGCCGGGTCGGCATACCTCACTGTAGCCCGAACTTGAGCATCAAACAAATCGCGCTTGGATGTGCCAGCTTCCCCTGATCCCGTGACCATCAATATATGCAGTTCGTTCATGCCACCGCCTCAAAAACCAGGCTCGTGTCGAATCCACCAAACCCGAGTGTCAGGCTCAACGCTGCCCGGGCTGCGCAGGGCAGTGGCTGGGAAATTGCTAGCGGCAAGGAAAACTCCGGCAGCGGCTGCTCCAAACCATAGATTGGAGGAACGCGGCCTTCGCGCATAGCCAGAATCAAGGCTATCGCTTCAATGGCGCCGGTGGCGCCCAGTGTATGCCCGAAGTTACCCTTCGTCGCGAAAACCAATGGGCGCGATGATCCCAAGAACAAAGCTGTGAACGCATTGTTTTCCGTTGTGTCGTTCATCACGGTTCCAGAACCGTGAGCATTGATGAGTCCGATGGCGGATAAAGGCAGATTTGCATCCGTCAACGATCGTTGCATCGCATAGCCCGCGGACAATCCGGTGATATCGGCTACGGTCATCCCCGAGGCATCATTTGCCGAACCAGCGCCGCTCATAATCGCATGGGGAGATTGGCCTGGCGCTTCTGGCTCAAGAACGATAAACCCCGCACCGTCGCCCAGAAGCGTTCCATCGTGCCGGAGATCGAAGGCGCGCAAATAGGTCGGGGACATGGTTCCCAGCGCCGAATGAGCCAGTCGCTTGTTCGGCGTCAGAACATCCGCGCCGCCGCACACGCAACATTTCGCAACTCCCGTACGAATCAACTCCGCGCCTACCAGGATCGCATCGGCGCCCGATGAACATGCGGTCGAAATCACGATCGGCGCCGTAGCTGCTCCCAACTCCCGCGCCACATCTGTCGCCCAGCCAGAAAGTGGCGTACGCGCAGCCTCATCGTCCAGATAAGCGCCCAGACTGGTGCTCAGGACGAACTGCACTTGAGGGTCGCCGGGTTCGCGGTTGGCTTGCGCCAGCGCTTTCCGGATGGTCGCGCACGTCATCTTCACAAGCCGTTCGGAAGGTGGAATCTCCGTGTCCATGGCTGGCGCGGCCAGCATATTGCGCAGCCGCCCCTCAAACGCAACGGGCCTCAAGCCGGTCCTGCCATCGAGCAGCGCCTGCCACACGGACTCCAGGCCGTCACCCAAGGCAGTCAGCCATGCCATTCCCGTAACTGCTACTCGCGAACCTGATGACATACGATTATGGTATCTCCAGCACGCAATAAAAAACAAAGGCTCAATGGGCCAATCTTGCTTACATCCTATGTGGTGAACACCCACTCTTATTTCTATGTTTGTGCCGGATCGGCAGTGTTACGGAACGATGCGCCAAGTAAGAATAGCCGGCTGCCGAGCCGTATGGGCTCAGCGTTAAAATCATTCCGGCGCGTAGGGCTTCCGCATTCGATGCTGAAGGTCTGGTGTTACCGAGCAGTATTTGCTGCTGTTTTTTTGGTCTGCAAGCGATCGATGAGGTCCGCCAACACCCGAATCGAAGTGAAATTCTCAGGCGTGTAGTCGTCGTCGCTGATCTCGACATTAAACCTTTGCTCGCAAAGCGCGCGCAAATCCACAAACCCGACCGAGTCCAGGCCTACAACTGTCCGCAGTCCGTCATCCAGGCCGATATCATTCTCTGCTACCTCTATGAACAAGTCGGTAACGATCATTTTCCGCAAACTTGCGATCAAGTCCTCGCGCATCTTCATCCTCCTAATGGACGTGTCCAGTCTATTTCATTGCAAAGGGGAAACACTTCTATTCATTCTCTGATCTGTCATTCTATATGACTATAGCGGAATTGCAACCTGGAAAGCTCGTAAAAAATGTGTTGGATGCACGTCTTCGGTAACTGTACATGTGCAATTCAGGTAACAACCAGTGGTCAATAAAGTTGTGTCTACAGCGTAATTCCCAGGCAAATTTTTGTACCCGCTTCATCTCCTGTGGTACTTTAGCTTTGGGAGAAGTGATGGAGCAAAGAGCCGCGCCGGATCAGTGTTTCCGGCAACTTCTCAGCATTCTTCTTCATTTTCGCAGAGTGTTGATTTCTGCTTGTTTATCACCTCCGGAGAGTTAGGCCGGGAATTCAAATTCCTCTTTGCGCGACCTATTTATCATTTTGCCCGTTCTCTTGATCCGTTTTTCTACCTGATTTTAGGTGAAATGAAGGACTATGGCAGACTGGAATATCGCCTACAACTGGATGATGGACAACGAGGATGCCGCGCGCGCCTGCGCACAGGTTCCGGACGCCTGCCCGGGGGGAGTAGCCGGCCCATGCTTTGCCATCAGCGGCATCAACTCGGGCGCATGGCCGGTGGAGTTTGCGGCTATTGCGGCGGCAGACCAGGCCAGCCGCGAGCCGCTCGTCCAGCAGTTCTACGAGAACCACTTCTGGAACGGCTGGTATGCGCAACTGAATTCTGACGAGCTCTGCAAGCGGGTCTTCGATTTTGCGGTCAACGCCGGCAGCGGTGCGTCGGTGCGTTGCTTGCAGCAAGCCGTCAATTCGTTTACGTTAAGTGACCCGCTGGCGGTAGATGGCGGGTGGGGGCCAAAAACCGTGGCAGCGACAAATATGTGCAACCAGGCGACGCTGGTTGCCGCCTTTCAGCAGCAGCGGGTGGCATATTACCAGGCAATTGTTGCCGCCAGTCCTGGTAAGGCGATCTACCTGAACGCATGGATCGCCCGCGCCCGGAAGTAACCTGTGTATCATTCAACTGAATAGGGGCCAATGACATACTTTCCTTTTGGCCCGGACAAGGTTCAAATGCAACTCAGTTTCGATTTCTTTACTCGACAGATCGCAACAATTGAACGGATTATCTGGACGCTGACCTATGCCGCGGAACTGGTCTTGCTGGTGGTTCTGGTAGGCCGTGACCGGGCGCGGCGCTATCCGTGGTTCACCGCCGGCATCGCGCTGTTCGCCCTGCGCATGATGGCCGAGGTTCTGCTGTCGGGCCGGATGGCGAAGCTCCCTTATAGCGTCACGATACTTGCGCTGGGCGATCTGGCTGTGATTTCGGGTTTGCTGGTGCTGGTGGAGATGGCGCGGCGTGCCTTCGCCGGGGTTCAGCGCTCCATTTGCATAGTGAATTCCGTGGGGCTGCTGTTGCTCGCCGGAGGACTGCTCTCCGTTATGGGGCCTTGGCCAGTGTGGACGCAATTGGCGGCCTGGGACCCGATGATGATAAAGCTCGTCGTGATGCAACTTGCGGCGCAGAAGGGCGAGCTGCTGGTTGCTTTGCTGACCGTGGGGCTGGGACTGCTGGTAGTGCTCTATGGCCGCCATTACAAGGCCGGCTGGCGGAGCCACACGCAGAGCATTGTGATCGGCCTTATTGCCGCGGCCCTCTCATTGTTGGCGCTGGAGGTGGTGGTCCTACGTACACTTCATTACACCAAAGCCGAGTCAGCCAGCGTGATGAACCTGCGGTTGAGTTTTGCATTCGTTCACGATTTGGTGTTCCTGGCCGCGCTTGTGTGGTGGATTGTGTGGCTATGGCGGGACGAGCCGGGGGCGGCCGAGCCGGCGCTTCAGGAAGAAACGCCGCAAACTGCCGAGTAAAATCAGAGCTTTGTCCGTGATATAAGTTGCATGTCCGCTATTTTTCCATGCGCGACCGGGATTGCGGAAGATTTCATGTGAGGTTCGCTCGCTCATGCTCGACATTCATCTGCCGCACAAGCTGCACGGAGTGGGGGAGTTTTTTCTCCACCTGTTCACGATTACGGTTGGCCTGCTGATAGCGGTGCAGATCGAGAGCTTCGTCGAGTGGCGCCACCACCTTCACTTGGCCGAAAAGGCTCGGGAGGAACTGCGCGCGGAGATTGAGCACAACCTGAAAGATTTGAAGACTGCTCAGCCGGGACTGAAGGTATGGCGCGAGCAGATCAATAACGATCTTGCCGTGATGCAGCGCATTCAGAACAATTCCAACGACGCAAAGGCCCAGCAATCCTCCCTGTCAATCAACTTCAGCTCCATGTCCCTGAGCAATACGGCCTGGCAAACCGCCCAGTCGACCGGCGCTCTGGCCTATATGCCCTACGAAGAAGCCGAGCAATATTCCAACATCTACCAGGAGCAATCCGCACTCATAACGCTGGAGGCTAAGCCGCTTGAGGACACCAGTGAAATCCTCGGCCTGATCACCCGTTACAACTGGCATGATGTGGACAAAAAGATTGTCGTACCAAGGGAGATCACCGTGGAACAGGCCGGCGCGGTGTCGGAAAAGCTGTCTCACGCGCAAATGCATCTGCTGATCGGGGATCTGCTGCTGCAAGAGTGCATTGAACACAGCCAAGCCTACTTGGAGAACCGTAAGCCGCGCGATAGTTTCACGGAGTCGTTGCACTGAGAAGAAGGGCTGGCACTCCAGCGGACGTCGCTCGTTTCCTGACCCCTAGATGTGGCAGCTTGCCTGACCGCGCTTTTCGAGGTACTTCTGGTGGTACTCCTCGGCGCGCCAGAAGGTTTGTGCCGACTCGACCTTCGTGACAATGCGCTTCGGCTTGAAGCGGCTCTCGGCGGTGAGTTGCTCGATTTTGGCGCGGGCTTGCGCCTCCTGCTCCGGCGAGTGGTAGAAGATGGCCGAGCGGTACTGCGTGCCCCAGTCCGGTCCCTGGCGGTTGAGAGTGGTGGGATCGTGAAGGGTAAAGAAGGCGTCGAGCAACTGCTCGAAACTGACCAGCACGGGATCGAAGTCCACCTCGACTACCTCGGCGTGGCCGGTCTGGTCGGTGCAAACGTCCTTGTAACTGGGCCGCTCCAGCGAGCCGCCCTCATAGCCCACGGCCGTCGCCGTCACTCCGGGGATGGCCGCTAAGGCCGCCTCGACTCCCCAGAAACATCCTGCTCCGAAGGTTGCTTTTTCCTGACTCATGATTGTTAAGATGCGCGGCAGAGACTCCTGGCGACAGTTTATTCCGGTTGAACCGCTTAGGCTCTCAACGTTTTTGCCTGCTCCTCCCCGTTCAAAACGCGGAAGACCCCCTCAGCCAAGGCCTGCAATTCATCCTCGCCCGGATAAACGCGGATCGGCGCAATCCAGGCCAGTGCGTTGCGCAGCAGCGCCACTACTTTCTCCGAATAAGCCATCCCGCCGGTCAGCAGCACAGCATCCACTTTGCCCTTGAGTGCCACGGCCATCGCACCGGCCTCTTTGCCAATCTGATAAACCATCGCTTCGAAGACCCGTGCGGCTTCCTGGTCGCCCGCGTCAATGCGCCGTTCCACTTCAACAAGGTCGCGCGTACCCAGGTAAGCTGACAGGCCGCCGTCCCCGAAGACATGGCGATCGAGCTGTTCCTGGGTGAATCTGCCGCTGAAGCTGAGCTTTACCAGCGCGCGCACCGGCAGCCCGCCGCTGCGGTCAACGCCGAAAGGGCCTTCGTCGATGGAATTGCTGTCGATCATTCGTCCGTCCTGAAGGGCGGAAACGGTGATTCCGCTGCCCAGGTGCGCCACGATCAGCCGAAGCGCCTGGTATGCGCATCCCTGCTCGCGTGCGTACCGTCGCGCTACGGCCTTGGTGTTCAGCGCATGACCGACGAACACGCGCTCAACCAGCGGTGAGCCGGTGTGGCGAGCGCATTCCTGCCACTCGTCCACTGTTACCGGGTCCACGATGTAGGCGTTCACCCCGGCCGCCTGTGCAAAGCGCAGCGCCAGCGGTGCGCCCAGGTTGGATGCGTGCTCGCCGCGGCGCGCCTGCCGCAGCTCTTCCACCATCGCCTCGTCCACAAGATAAGTTCCGCTAGGCAGCGGCGGCAGCATGCCTCCCCGCCCAACCGTTGCGACAAATCCCCGCGCCGTGTACCCGGCCGCTGCGAGCGCCTCCTCGACCAGATGCGCGCGATATTCCAATTGCGCCTGTATAGGCTGTCCGATGAAACCCGCCAGTTCTTCCTGCCCGTGCCGGATCGTGCGCACCAACTCAACGCCATCTCCGGCGTACACCCCGAACTTCGTGGAGGTCGCCCCGGGGTTGATCACCAGCACCCGGATGTTTTCGTTACTCAAGCTTCATTCCTCCAATACCAGAACGAGTTTAACCTGTACCCCGTGCCCTGAAAACGCGTTCCCGCGATGCCGGATTAACCCGGCCCTGGGTCCGTATCAGATCGGCACAGGTCGGAACCCTCCCTGAGGCCCCCTCAGGTCA
>Ga0302320_10016680_pt1 | contig 14977 bp, 7 predicted proteins | sample Bog_T0_3_FD_202130 | JGI IMG/M metagenome (GOLD analysis project Ga0302320, IMG submission 202130) | Peat permafrost microbial communities from Stordalen Mire near Abisko, Sweden - Bog_T0_3 | ecosystem: Environmental > Terrestrial > Soil > Wetlands > Peat | place: Sweden: Abisko, Stordalen Mire... | reverse complement strand
ACCGCTGGCATTATTTCCCGTGTGAAACTCTGCCGCTAGCCATGAATTACTTCCAACCGCGAGGCTCCCAGTGGATAGTTGCCCCAAGTTGGACAAATAGGTGATCGTTCCCTGTGCTTCAGTAGCCTGTGGTGCAATTAATACAGCAACCAAGGCGAGTATGCCATTTTTAATTAAATTCTTCATATGGGTTGTAGTTAATTTTATCATACAAATCGTTATTTGACCAATCCTCCGAAATAGCCATAGGCATCATTCAAGCCAAATCCATAAACTTCAACCCCCACGGGCAAAGAACCGGTCACCGTGTGAACGCCGTTGGTCACCGGCCACTGTGCACCATAGTAGCCGCTCGTTCCAATCGCCACAAAATTCGCGGCGGCGATGGTTGAACCATCCACAGATACGTTAGTTATACCCGAATGCGCCACGATCAGGTTCAGGTAGTGTTCGTCTAAACCGATATCATTGATTGGCGCAAAGACCGTGTTCGCCGCCAAATAGTGGCCGGTCGGCGGCAACAAGATTTCACACGGATCGCCAGGCACTCCACTAAGTTCCTGGCCATTCGCAAATTGAGCGACTTGAATGGGTTTGGTGGCCTGAAATTCCACCGGCCCGTCAAGGATGATGTCGTAAGGCACGCCCGCCTGATTGGTGACCGTTACCGTCGCATAGTTGGTTGTCACGATACCATTACTGACCGTGACCACGATGCCGCTGATGGTCACCACCGTGTTGCTGTTCGCAGCCAGCACGCGATAACTGTCTCCGTTCACACGCCCGGCAAAGGACAGCGCCACGACGTTCGTGCCCCACGAATCCACCGGCAGTTGCTCCTGCACCAAGGGATTGGCTGAGGAATAGTTCGTCGGCACCTCAGCCCCGGCCGCGCCTGCGAAGACGCCAATCGGTTTGTCTGAAGTGATTAGGGTTCCCGTCACATCATCCGTGTCGTTGCTGCTGTTGATTTGATAAGTCTCTCCCGGTTGCAATATGAAAGAATTAGTCCATAAAAACCCGGCCAGGTCAGCCGTTGCCGAAGGGGTGATGGTCACGGTGGTATTGGCTGCGGTCGCCACAATCGCAAGCTGGGAGGGATCGCCCGGCCAACCCATGACACAATAATTCGTGCCCAGCATTGGCGTGGGATAACCCGTGAAGGCAGCACTAACATTTTGTAAACAATCCATCGCATAGACCGACACCGGCTCATTGGCGACGACATGAATGCCATTGGTGGCTATCTGGTCATAATTGGCGAGCATGGCTGCCAGCGGAAGCGCGATATTGAGCCACCCACCCGGCGTCACCGAGAAGTTCTGGCTAAAGGGAGCTTGCGCACAGGAACTGGTCATCGTCACCGGGCTAGAGTCAGAGGCACTATACCAATCAGATCCATTTAGAATATCATCGTCCTTTACATATAAAAATGAGACACCTCCACTGTCATAACCCAATAACTGCACATTTTGCCAGCTTGGTGAAATCACTACATTCGTTCCCTTAACATAAATAAGGCCAATATTTTCAAATTCAAATGAGTTAAACCCCAATTGCTCCGCTTGCGAGAAATTCGTACGCACATAAGTCCCATTTACCGTGGGGTCATCGAGGTTGGAGATGATCAATATTTGACCATCCCCAATCAGTCCCGGAATCGTCACCGTTCCCGTCGCCGGCACAGGGCTGGTGATGAAAAGCGAGAGTTCATTGTCCACTTCACGAGCAGAAGGATCATCCATATTAAAAAGCGCGAGCCAGAAGTCCGTGCCCAGGGAATTGGTTTGGGGAATGGCATAGTGGTAGCCAATGTCCACGGTGCCGCTGTCGGGCGTTTGATTGGTCAGGGTGGTATAAAACGCGGCCAGCCCGGCGGCGACCGCCGTTGTGTTGCCCTTGTCAATGAGCGGGCTGTTGGTCGGCTGATAAAAATTTCCAAGTGGACCGGCCTGGTAGGCCAGTCCGTTGGTTTGCACGATGTCCAGTCCGTTGGTGGGGAAGATGCGGGCCGCGTCACTGCAATTGAAATAGGCGTTGGCGCCATTGCTCATGGCGTTGCCCACGTCAATCCGGCAGGTGTCAAAGACATTGTTGAAAAACGACCAGGAATTGCTGGCATAAAGATAAATCTGCAGGTCAATCGGGCTGCCGGTGATTTTCCAGAACAGATTGTTGGACAGCGACAGGCTGTAGCCGATGCTGGCGTTCTCGAGAGCATAAAAACGGGAGCGGGCAAAAAGGGTGTTTTTTATCACGGCTGTGGCTGAGGCCGCCCCGCTGAAAATATTGTTGCCGTTCCACAGCTCGCAATCCTGGATCAAAAGGTTTTGATAGCTGTAAGGGCTGTAACCATTGTCTGAACTGGTATCATCATAAAAATGCCACCCGCTGCCCGGCGGACGGGAAAATTTTGAAAACTGAAACACGCCGGTTGGTCTGGTTCCGCCACCATTGACCGGCACGACATTTAACGCCGCAAACTGATCGGTATCGGGTCCCAACCAGACGGACTGCTCCTGGACAAACGCGTAGTGCGTGAACCAGTTTGGCGCGGCCGGGGTGCCGATGGAACTGATGGCGCTCCCATCCAAAAGCTCAATGCCATTGGTATTGGCGCAGGCGATCACGGTTCCGCTGGTGATGGTCAAAGTCGCATTCGTGATCGCATAATTTTCAGTGATGTAATCAATCGGATCGTAATGATAGCCCAAGTCCGGGCCGGGAGACTCGGCGTCACGCTGGGCTTGGGGCGGCAGGGTGGTGTTCACGGCCATGGTGACATTGGAATATACCAACGGCGGACAGGTGGTCCTTTGCTTTAGACCGGCGAGCAAGGTCGGATCAATGTTGGTCGTGCCGGCATTGCGAAAGGGAGAACCATTGGCCAGGTAATAACTGCCCGCTCCGACCGCTTGAAAGGGATATTGGCTGCTGCTGACCCCGGCGGTGAATGCAGCGAAGGCATTGTTGTAGAAACCGTTGTTGTTGCCGGACACAGAGTAATAAAGGGGATTGCCGGAGATAAAATAGCGACCGTCAGCGAAAATACTATTTTTGATTGTCATCCCCAAATTTCCGGTGCTGCCGGAAGTCGCCACATATTGTTCATAATCGAACGTCCCGTTCGCCACGTTGATCGTGGCATAATTATAATTGTTGAAACAGTAGCCGACTTGGGCGAACAACACATTGTAAAAGTTGACGGTCGTGCCGTAGTCATTCACCCCGTTCTGGCAGTCAACCATCTGGATATTGTAAAAGCTTGCCGGCGCGAAACTGTAAAATGTCAAAGCCTGGTTCGCATATGAAATGCGAATATTTGAAAATGTCTGAAGCGGGGCTCGAAAAACTTGATTGGCCAAATACAGCGCCGGGTTGGCATAAGCTCCCGGCGTGGGGCTGCCGGTCGAACCGTTGATGCCATCGCCCACCGTGTTGTCGTCCTTGGCCGTGAAGATCACGGGACGATACGCCGTTGTCTGCATTTGAACCGAGGCAGGATAGGTGATGTTGATGGAAGCGTTGGCCGCATACTTGAGCACCGCCCCGCCTTCAAAGATGTTAGTGCCATACAGATAGCAGGAACCGCTGATGTAATAGGTCGTGTCGCTTTGAAAGGTGTAGTTGGTCTGGCTGCTGTTGAGTGTTTGATAATCCAGCACAAAGCCTTGCGTTGGCCGGTCCATCTTTGCCAGCCGGATACTGGCCGAATTGTTTTTTGCCAGCCGTTGCGGCGGCAAAACCAGATGCCGCGATACGATATGTGATGATTTGCCGAGATTGTTTCCCACGGCGGTCAACGGGAGCGCCGCCAGCGCTTGGACAATCGCGTCCACCGGCACTTCTTCCACCAGAATTTGCCTGCCTTCCAACTGCAGCCATTGCTTGTTTACCAAGGCGCCCGCATCCTGTGCATTCTGCCCCGTCAAGAACGCCCGGCCCTGAATCATCTGCATCGTGCCAAAATTAAGGCATTGATCCGTCAGCGTCAGTCCTGCCTGCGCCGGCAATACGCTGGATTGAATTGCCGGCGGGGGCGGATTGAAAAATTCAGTCAACATTTCCAGCCGGGCGGTGGCTGCGTTTAAACCCAGCGATTCCGGGGTCGGCGGTTGTTCGTGCAGGATAACGTCCTGTTCAAAGCCAGCCTTGGTATAGGTATACCGCAAATCCGCACTGAAACCCGTAAAGGCGTTTGGATAGATCACCTGGTTGTTCCCCGCCACCAGCCCGAGGGAGTTCGTCAGTTCGGCGATCACCACGCTGTTGGTGCCATCGAAAAAAGTTAGACAGAGCGGCTGGCTGTAAAGTTGTTTGCCATCCGGCGTCACCAGTTTTATCTGGCCGTTATAGATGTCCCCCGGAAAATAGGCCTGATGCTGCCCGTTGATCGCCACGGCCGTGCCGTTGGGCAGAATGCTAATTTGTTCCTGGGAATCCAGCCACTGGCCGTTTTTCTGGTAATGCAACCCCGTAGCGATTTCCGTATACCCATGCGTTACCGAAATGACATTGCCTGAAGGATCTTGTTCGTAAACTGTCCGTTGCCAGACGGTGGAATTGGCGTCTTTGCCAACGGCAAGATAGGGGGTCGGCGCGGGAACAATTTTAATCCGGCTCGATTGGCTGGTGACGCTTTGGGCCTGCCCAATAAACCCTGTGCCGCCAAACAATAAAATAAGTCCGAGGGTCGTGATGGTTTTCATAGGAAATTTGCCGGGGTTCGGAACGGCAGGTGAAGACACCACTGGCTTAAAAAGTGGGCTGAAACCTGCCTTAATGACGTGCTAATCATTCGGTGCATTAAACACACACCGTAAAGCCCGCATATCTTGCTTTACAGTAAAAACTGTGTGGATCTGTGGCGGTTATACGCCTGAATTTTATAAGTGTCCAGAAAATATTGTTCACAATATTGAAATGTCTGTTTTAAGTGACATAAGAAACGTAGATTGTCTAAAAATAAAAATTGATGTGGAACTTGCGGTCGGCTGATGTGCCAATGGACTGTTGCAAGCAATTTCCTTTATATCCAATTTTGCGTCATAATTCTCTAATGTGTGTCCTTTTTTAAATGGCGGTCCTGATGAGCCGCCAATTTGAATACGTCGCAGGAGGGAGATTCTTTCAAAAATTATCTGGCAAGTATCCGCGACCAGATCACCCCTTAAACCAGAGCTGAATCCGTAATGGGGTCAGCCCTAGTTTTAAGGGTCATTAAGGGGTCAGAAGTCCACAGAATTGGCACGGCGGCAACGAGGGAGCAAACCGCCTTCATGCCCGCACGTTGTGAATCGAATATTCAATTTGATTTTGAACAACCAAGGCAGCCCGGCGTTTACCAGCGCCCTTTGTCTCATCACGGGATAGGACGCGGCCCGCTTCAACCGTTTTTAGTTGATTTGCCACATATCTGATGATTTTGCTTCCAGGATCGGTCGTTAAGCTCTATTAAGCCGTCGTTAAACCGCATTGACCGGTCATTTGTCTCTATTGCCTCCTCGTTAAGCACTATTGCCCGGTGACACCTCCTGATTGACCCGTCGTTTAGCCTCATTGCCCGGCCGGCCGGCCTGGTTGACCTGTCTCGTATCCTCATTGATCCGTCGTCAAAACTCATTGTCCGGTTATCACTCCTTATTGACCGATGACAGTTCCCTATTGACCCGTGACGGACTAACCAGGCTTAACGACAACTTAAACAAGTGCGACGACCTTTGGAACCGTATTGATGCCGAAATTTGGGACAGCCGGAGCGGCGGCGCCAGGTAAAATCCGGCGGCGATAAAATTATTTTACGATGCCAGCCGGCGTTTTCGGCCGGCAGAAAATGTTGAACAACTAACTTACCTAATTATTTCAGCTTTTTACTGGCAAGCTGATTATTCTGGCGGCGGGAATTTTTAACTCACCCTTTTTTGCCGTAAAAAGCCCGGTTTTTATCAATGCAAGCCGTTTTACAAAAGCCACCTGCGAAGCCGTTGGCATTTCCAGTGCTGGGGAAGACCCAGGAGGTTGCGCGGTGGTGAATGCCGCAGGCGGGCATCCAAAAAAACGGACGAATCCAGAAGAAAGACAAAATAAACATATGAAAACTAAACGTGCAAACCTGAAGGTGCTGCGGAATTTTTACAAATATCCCGGCCAGCAGCTCGGAACCTTCGGCAGCAACATCGGAGTGAGCCTTGAACCGGCTCTGTTTCCCAACCTGCCGGTGCCGCCCAGCGGCATCGCGGCCTTGTCGGCGGACCTGATCGCCAAACAGGGGGCCACCCTCACCGGCGGCACGCCGGAAACGGCGGCGCGGGACAAGGCCTTTGACGCCCTGGCGGACGCGCTCAACGCCGACGCGAACATTGTGGAGAACGTCGTGGGCACCAATTTGGAAATGCTCCTCGCCACCGGCTTCCTGCCGGTCAGCACCAACCGCGCCTCGTCGCCGCTGGACGACACGGACATCGTGAGCCTGCTCAACAACGGCACCACGCAAGCGCTCCTGCAATTGCTGCCGGTGCGCAACGCCAAGTCGTATCAGTTGCAGATCAGCACGGACGGCGGCAAGACGTGGATGGAGGCGGGCATCTCCACGCGGGCCACCCGGATTGTGTTGCCCAACCTGACGCCGGGAACGACCTATTATGTGCGGGCGCGAGCCATCGGCGGCAGCACCGGCGCGAGCGCGTGGACGGCCCCCCGTTCCATCATGTCAACGTAGGAAATGGCGAAGGACGAATGTCGAATGGGGAATTAATTCGAAATTTGTCATTTGAAATTCGAAATTCACAGTGATTTGCCCGAACTTAACCGGGCAGACGGGCGGCGGGCAATTTCTGGATTCGTTGCCCCCGCCCGCAATTTTTCCGGCACCGAAAACTCCTGCCGTGACATGTCGTGTAAATTAGCGACAAAAATTTACCTCGAAATTTGCTCGCAGAAACGACAGGCTTATGCCAATCCATGAAACTACATGCTCTTGATGCGGCCATCATCCTAACCTATTTCCTGTTTGCCATCGGAGCGGGCATTTACGTCGCCCGGCGCGGCGCGAAAGACCTCAACTCCTACTTCCTCGGCGGCAAGACGCTGCCGTGGTATTATCTCGGCGTCTCGAATGCGTCGGGCATGTTCGATATCTCCGGCACGATGTGGCTGGTGTATGTGCTGTTCATTTACGGCCTGAAGAGCATCTGGCTGCCGTGGGTCTGGCCGACGTTCAACCAGATTTTCCTGATGGTCTTCGTGAGCGCGTGGCTGCGGCGGTCCAACGTGCTGACTGGCGCGGAATGGATCCAGACCCGCTTCGGGCGCGGCACCGGGGCCAACCTCGCGCACTTGAGCGTGGTGCTGTTTGCGCTGGTCAACGTGGTCGGGATGCTGGCCTACGGTTTCAAGGGCATCGGCAAATTCGCGGACGTGATGCTGCCGTGGCAATTGTCGGCCACCAAGGAAGGGCTGTTCAGCAACGCCAACATCTACGCGATCATCATCCTGTCGCTGACCTCCATTTACGCCATCAAGGGCGGCATGGTGAGCGTGGTCATCACCGAGGTGATGCAGTTTTCAATTTTGACGATCACCTCGATCATCATCGGCATCGTGGCCATCTGCAAGGTGTCGCCGGACATGATCAAGGCCGCCGTGCCGGAAGGCTGGACCAGCCCGTTTTTCGGCCGCACGGTGGGCCTGGACTGGAGCAACATTTTGCCGCAGGCCAATGAAGCCATCAAACAGGACGGCAACGAGCTGTTCGGAATTATTTTTGCCCTGATGTTTTTCAAGGGCGTGATGGCCAGCCTGGCCGGGCCGGCGCCGAACTACGACATGCAGCGCATCCTGGCCACCCGCAACACGCGCGAGGCGTCGCTGATGAGCGGCATGGTCAACGTGGTGCTGATGTTTCCGCGCTATTTCATGATCGCCGGCCTCACGGTCATGGCGCTGGTGTTTTTCATGCCGCAACTGCACGGCCAGGCCAAGCCGGATTTTGAAGAACTGCTGCCCAACGTGCTGCAATACCTGCCGGTCGGCGTGGTCGGCCTGCTGCTGGCCGGCCTGCTGGCGGCGTTCATGTCCAATTTCGCCGCCACGCTCAACGCCGCGCCGGCCTACATCGTCAACGACATCTACAAACGCTTCATGAATCCGAATTCATCGGCAAAAACACAGGTGCGCCTGAGCCGGATCTGGTCGGTGATCGTGCTCGCCGTCGGCATCCTGTTCGGCCTGCTGACCACGCGCATCACGGACGTGATGATGTGGATCGTCGGCGGATTGTATGGCGGCTACGTCATGGCCAACGTGCTGAAGTGGATCTGGTGGCGGTTCAACGGCTACGGCTATTTCTGGGGCATGATGGCCGGCATCATCAGCGCCATGACCATTCCGGAATCGCCGGTCTTTGGCGGCTTCGCCAAAATGTATCTGGGACACAGCGTCAGCAACACGCTCTATCTTTTTCCGATCATTCTGCTCATCTCGATCATTGGCTGCGTGCTGGGAACGGCGTTGAGCACGCCGGAAGATGATGAGACGTTGAAAAACTTTTACAAAAACGTCCGGCCCTGGGGATTTTGGGGACCGATCCGCGACAAGGTGATGCAGGACGATCCGTCGTTCAAACCGAATGGTGATTTCTGGCGCGACTGCTTCAACGTCGCCGTCGGCATTGTCTGGCAGTTGAGCATGGTCACGATGCCCATCTACATCGTGCTGCGCCAGTGGGACTGGGTGGCCATGATCATCGGCGTGTTCCTCGTCACTTCCACCATTTTGAAATTCAACTGGTATAACAAGCTGGAAAAGGCCTGAAATGCAATTCCCTGTTTTGCTGGCCGCCCTCGGCGCGTCCGCCCTTTCTGTGTTTGCAGCGGAAGCTCCGTTGCAGCATTTCATCAGCGCGCGCGGCGACCAGTTGGTGGACGGCAACCAGCCGTTCCGGTTCATCTCCTTCGACATCCCCAACCTGCAGCTCATCGAGGACAATGTCCCGTTCACCGGCACCAATCCGTGGCGGCTGCCGGACCAGTTTGAATTGACCGACGCGCTGGCGACGGTGCGGGAAATGGGCGGCACAGTGGTGCGCACCTATGTCATTTCGGTCGCCCGCCCGGACGATCTCCCCGGCACGCCGCGGCATGTGCTCGCACCGGGCAAGTTCAATGAAGCGGCCTTCCGCGAACTCGACCTCGCCATCAAGACCGCCAACGAGCAAGGCATCCGGCTCATTATTCCGCTCGTGGACAACTGGGTCTGGCAGGGCGGTCGCGCGGAATACGCCGGCTTTCGCGGCAAGACCAAGGACGAATTCTGGACCGATCCGCAGCTCATTGCGGACTTTGAACAGACGATCAAATTCATCCTGACCCGCACCAACACCTGCACCGGCGTGCGCTATGCCGATGACAAGGCGATCCTCTGCTGGGAAACCGGAAATGAATTGTTCTCGCCGGCCTCATGGACCCGTGAAATTGCGCGCTACATCAAAAGTCTCGACACCAATCATCTGGTGATGGACGGGTTCAATGCTTCCACCCTGCGCCCGGAATCCCTCGAAATGACCAACGTGGACATCGTCACGACGCATCATTATCCCGGCAATAAAAAATCATTTGCCGAGCTCATCCGCGCCAACGCGGACCTGGCCAAGGGTAAAAAACCTTACATCGTCGGTGAATTTGGTTTCGTTCCCACGGCGAAGATGGATGACGCCATGAAGGTCATCATGGACAGCCCAGCAGCCGGCGGCCTGCTCTGGAGCCTGCGGTTTCGCAACCGCGACGGCGGCTTCTACTGGCACAGCGAACCCGGTCTGGGCGGCAATCTTTACAAGGCGTTTCACTGGCCGGCCTCGACCATGGGCAATGCCTACGACGAAATCAATCTGCTGGCGGTGGTCCGCGCGAATGCGTTTGCCATCCGCGGCCTGCCGGTGCCGGAAATTCCGGTTCCGGCCGCGCCGAAACTTCTGCCTGTTTCCGATGCCGCCGCGATTTCGTGGCAAGGCTCGGTCGGCGCGCAAAATTACACCGTTGAACGCGCGCCCCAGGCCGATGGGCCGTGGATGGTCGCCGGCAGCGGCGTTGACGAAAGTTTTGTGCAGTATCGTCCGCTGTTTTGCGATGAATCTGTGCCGGCCGGAAACTGGTATTACCGGGTTCGCGCAAACAACGCGGCGGGAGCTTCCGAACCATCCAACGTCGTCGGTCCGGTCACGGTCACGCACGCGACGCTAGTGGATGAACTCGCCGACTTCAGCAAATCCAGCACGCACTCGGACGCGCTCCGGCTGGAGACGCATGATTCCCGCAAGGCGAAGGAAGACGCGACCCGCGCGGCGGGAAACGCCGGCGATTTGCTGACGTATCAATTGCCGACGGTCATTGAAAGCTTCCGCGTGTTCGCCTTTTTCCCGAAGGACGCGGCCAATCTGGAATTTTCCATTTCATCCGACGGCCAGAATTTTCAACCCATCAAAGCTGACCGGCAGGATTATTTTCAAGGGGCGGGCGATTACGGTTATTGGAAGTCGGCGATTTTCCACGCTGAAGACATCAAGGGCGATGCCAAGTTTTTGAAAATCGGGCTGACGGGTGAAACCCAGATCGGCCGCGTGGAGATCATTCACGCCCCGGATAAAAATTAAACACAGTTTTTCATGGACTCGAATCAATTGAACGATTTTTCCCGCCGCGTCAGCGATCAACTGTTCGGAAACCTCATGCCCTTCTGGTGCGGCCCGGCGCTGGACCGCGAAAACGGCGGCTGGATGTCCTGGCTCTCCAACGACCTCAAGCCCGATCGCACGCAGCCCAAGGGGCTCATCATCACCACGCGACTGCTGTGGACGTTCTCCGCCGTGCATCGCGCCAAAAACGACGGCGTCTATCACGAGATGGCCGACCGCGCGCTGGATTTCGCGATGAACCGCTTCTGGGACACCAAATTTGGCGGCGCGATCTGGCAGATTGACGACACCGGGCGGATCGTGGAGGACGACAACAAAAAAATCTACGGTGAGGCTTTTTACATTTACGCGCTGACGGAATATCATCAGGCTTTCAATTCGCCGCCGGCCCTGGCGCGCGCGAAGGAATTGTTCGGGCTGTTGGAAGCCCACGCGCACGACGCTAAAAACGGCGGCTACCTCGAAAGTTGCCGGCGCGACTGGTCCGAGGCCGGCCCGGAAACGCGCATCAGCGAGGAAGATCCGGAGGCGAAAAAATCCATGAACACCAGCCTGCATGTCATGGAGGCGTTCGCCAATTTGTATCGCGTCTGGCCGGATCCACGCGTCGCCGCGCGCCTGCACGAGATGATCCGGATTTTTCAGACCAAGATCGTCAACGCCCGCACCTATAATTTTAATTCCTTTTTTGACGAAAGCTGGCAGGTGCGTTCGACCAGCTACACCTACGGCCATGACATTGAGGGCACCTGGCTTTTGTGCGAGGCGGCGGAAGTGCTCGGTGATGATGCGCTGCTCAAGGAAGTCCGCGCCACGGCTCTGCTCATGGCCGAAGCGACGTTGAACGAGGGCGTCGAGCCGGATGGCGGTGTCTGTTACGAGGGCAAGGGCGGAAAGATCGTTGACCACGGCAAGGAATGGTGGCCGCAGGCCGAGGCGGTCGTGGGATTTTTGAACGCCTACCAGCTTTCGCACGAGGAAAAATATCTGACGGCGGCTTTAAAAGTCTGGAATTACATCGAGCAGCACCTGGTGGACCGCGTTTACGGCGAATGGTTCTGGCGCATCGCGCCGGATGGCAAGGTGGATCCGACAAAACCCAAGGTCAGCGAGTGGAAGGAGCCGTATCACGCCTCGCGTGCGTGCCTGGAGGTGATGCACCGACTGGCCGTCATTTCTGCAGGTAACAAGACACATTAAACGTTATGAAAAAAATCCTCCTCGGTGGACTTTGTGCCGCGTTTTTAGTCACGCAGGTGTCGGCGCAGTTAAGCCACGTCAGCGTGCAGGGCAATCATTTCGTCACCGCCGACGGCAAGATAATTATTTTCCGCGGCCTCGACACGAGCGACCCCGACAAGCTGGAACGGAACGGACAGTGGAACAAACATTATTTCGAGATGGCCAAGTCGTGGGGCGCAAATATCGTGAGATTTCCCGTGCATCCGGCGGCGTGGCACATCCACGGCAAGAGAAACTACCTTAAGCTGCTCGACCAGGGTGTTGAATGGGCGCGCGAGACGGGATTGTATGTCATCATTGACTGGCACAGCATCGGCAACCTGCACGAGGAAAAGTTTTTTGCCAATTCGTCCGAGTTGTATCCGCCCAATCTTTACGACACCACGCAGAAAGAGACGCTGGATTTCTGGCGCACGATGGCCAAACATTATCACGGCGATGACACCGTCGCCTGCTTCGAGCTGTTCAATGAACCGACGGTGAATCCCAATCTCGGAAGCTGCACCTGGCCGGAATGGAAGGCATTGATGGAAAAAATCATCAAGGAGATCCGCACGAACGGCGGCACGGCGGTTCCGCTCGTCGCCGGCTTTAATTTTGCCTACGACCTCACGCCCGTGGCCAAGGATCCGATTGACGCCGAAGGCATCGGTTACGTCGCACATCCGTATCCGATGAAGGCCAAGCAGCCGTGGGACGTCAACTGGACGAAAGACTGGGGCTTTGTCGCGGATAAATATCCGATGATCCTCACCGAAGTCGGCTTTCTGCCGCCGGAAGAACCGGGTGGTTACAATCCCATCACCGGCGACGAGACTTATGCCGACGCGCTGACTTCCTATTGCGCCAAGCATGGCATTTCCTATACCGTCTGGTGCTTCGACATCCATTGGGGGCCGACGGCGATCAAGGACTGGAATTTCACGCCGACCCGCGAAGGTGCCTATTTTAAAAAAGCCATGTCTCAACCCTGACCCAACCATCTCCTATTATGAAAAAAATATTATTCGCCATTGCCTGCGCGGCCGCCTTTTCCGCGAGCGCGCAAAAATTCCCCGGCCTCGATCTGACGCCGCAGATGGGCTGGAACAGTTGGAACAAATTCCAGTGCGACGTGAACGAGGACTTGATCCGCCAGACCGCCGACGCGATGGCCACCAACGGCATGAAGGAGGCCGGCTACCAATACATCAACATTGACGACTGCTGGCAGGGCCAGCGCGATGCGCAGGGTTTTATCCAGCCCGACCCAACGCGCTTTCCGTCCGGCATGAAGGCGCTCGCCGACTATGTTCATTCCAAGGGCTTGAAATTTGGTATTTATTCCGATGCCGGCGCGAAGACCTGCGGCGGCAAGCCGGCGAGCCGCGGCCACGAATATCAGGACGCGCTGACCTACGCGTCGTGGGGCGTGGATTATCTGAAATACGACTGGTGCGGCTGCGAGGACTTGAAAGCCCAAGGTGCCTACACCACGATGCGCGATGCGCTTTATGCCGCCGGCCGGCCGGTGGTATTCAGCTTGTGCGAATGGGGCGACAACAAGCCGTGGCTGTGGGCGGCCAACGTCGGCCATTCCTGGCGCACGACGACGGATATTTATCCGGCATTTGACGGCGTGCTTGACCACACCAACTGGCAGCAATGGGGCGTGCTACAGATTCTCGACGCACAAAAGCCGCTGCGCACCTATGCCGGGCCGGGCCACTGGAACGATCCCGACATGCTCGAGGTCGGCAACGGCATGAGCGTGAACGAGGACCGCGCGCACTTCACGATGTGGTGCATGCTGGCCGCGCCGCTGATGTCCGGTAACGACCTGCGGCACATGTCCCCGGCTATACTGCAAATCCTCACCGACAAGGACGTGCTCGCCGTGAACCAGGACGCGCTGGGCGTGGAGGGTTTTGTTTATTCCACCAACACCAACAATGTGGAAGTCTGGTTCAAGCCGCTGGCCGGCGGCAGTTGGGCCATGTGCATTTTGAACCGCAGCCGGGACGCGCAGGATTTTTCCTTCGACTGGGCCAACGAGAATGTCACGGACAGCTTCGCCAAGCGCGAGGCGAACTTTGCCACGACCACTTACACCCTCCGCGACTTGTGGACCAAAAAGGAATCCGGCACCACGAAGGAAGTGTTGTCCGCCAAAATTCCCGGCCACGACGTGCTGCTACTGCGGCTCGATAAAATGTAAAATGATTTTTGGGAGGATGGCGGCGGCGGTTTCTCCCGCAACCATATGAAAAGTCGGAATGAAAAAATATTTTTCACCGATCCGGTTATTGATTGCCGCGCTGCTCCTGACGGGAACGCTGTTCGCCGCCGACGGGCCACGGCAGATTCCGCTCTGGCCCAACGGCGCGCCGGGCTTTGAATCGCGCAAGGACATCCCCGAATCGGCCGCGAGCTATTGGGTGAAAAACATCAACAACCCGTCCCTCACCGTTTTTCTGCCGCCGAAGGAAAAGGCGAACGGCGCGGCGGTCGTCATCTGTCCCGGTGGCGGTTTCCGCGAACTCGTCTTCGGCGCGGAAGGCGTTGACCCGGCGAAGTATTTCAACAACCTCGGCGTCGCGGCCTTCGTTTTGAAATACCGGCTGTTCCGCGAAACCAATTCCGTTTTCACCAAGGAAAGCCCGCACGAGGACGGCCTGCGCGCGATGCGCCTCGTCCGCAGCCGCGCCGCCGAATGGGGCGTGGACACCAACCGCATCGGCATGGTCGGCTATTCGGCGGGCGGCGAGGTGGTGTCGCTGACGACTTTCGGCGCGACGGACGGCCTCACGAACGCGCCCGACGCGATTGACCGTGCCAGCGCGCGGCCGGATTTCATCGCGGAAATTTATCCTGGCCCGCTGGGTGTGCCCGCCGTGCTCGCGACAAACGTGCCGCCCGCCTTTCTGCTGTGCGCCGATGACGACCGGTTTCATTCCGTTGTGACCACCGACCTGCTGGAAAAATATCGCCAGGCCAAGGTGCCGGCGGAACTGCATCTCTACGCCAAGGGCGGCCACGGCTTCAATCAGGGCCAGCGCTCCCAGCTCA
>Ga0302320_10016675_pt1 | contig 14980 bp, 13 predicted proteins | sample Bog_T0_3_FD_202130 | JGI IMG/M metagenome (GOLD analysis project Ga0302320, IMG submission 202130) | Peat permafrost microbial communities from Stordalen Mire near Abisko, Sweden - Bog_T0_3 | ecosystem: Environmental > Terrestrial > Soil > Wetlands > Peat | place: Sweden: Abisko, Stordalen Mire... | reverse complement strand
CGAGATCGGAGGCGAGGAACGGCAGCCAGGCGAACAGCGCGAACTGCTTGATGTCCATGCCGCGTACGCTGACCATGTACAGCGGAATCCAGAAGGCGAAGGTCTGCCAGGCCGGCTCGGTGAGGAATCGGGCGAGGATGATCCCGATGAACTTCTTCTGCTTGAAGATCTTGCCGAGTGCGGGCTTCTGCCCGACGGCGGTGGTCTCGCCGGCGGTGATGACCGTGTATTCTTCCGGCGACAGCCGCGGATGGTTGGCGGGATCGCGATAGAGCGCGTACCAGACGCCCGAGAATACGACGGCGATCAGGCCGGTGATGATGAAAGCCGGCTGCCAGCCGTAGGCGGTGGCGAGCCAGATCACGACCGGCGGCGTCAGCGCGGCGCCGATCGACGAGCCCGAGTTGAACCAGCCGGTGGCGATCGAGCGCTCGGCCGGCGGGAACCACAGAATCGAAGTCTTTGTGCCTGTCGGCATGGCGACCGCCTCGGACAGGCCGAGAAGGCCGCGGAAGCCCGCCATGGACACCCAACCGGTCGAGAAGGCGTGCAAGGCCGCGGCCGTGCCCCAGATGAGAGCGGCGACCGCGTAGCCGATGCGCGGACCGATCAGGTCGGTCAGATAGCCGGCGACCGGCTGCGAGAACGAATAGACGATCTGGAACGACGAGACGACGTAGGAATATTGCTCCGTCGTGAAATTCAGCTCTTTCTTGAGGATCGGGGCGAGAACGCCCAGCACGTTGCGGTCGATGTAGATGATGATCGTTCCGACCAGCATCAACGCCAGCATTTTCCATCTCAGTCTCAATACGTAGTGCATGACTTCCCCCTGACGGGTTTGCAACGGGCCGATCGGATGACCGACGCTGTCCTTTCCGTGGGGCCTCGGGCTTTGCCTTCCATCCCTTCGACAGACGTCGTTCGACGCGTCGCGACCACGGATCGAGCGTTTCCTCATGACCCTCGCCGTCGCTAGCGTTCGGATCCTTCGTCGTTCACAGGCGGCCCTTTCGGCTTTTCCACTTGACAAACGAACTTATATACAAGATATATAACGTGTCAAGTCGGATCGCATTCGCTCCGAACGCGCTACAAGAAGCTCCCCGAGAGGAGGAACCGATGACCCCTGAGACCACGCGTTTCGCGCCGACGGCGAAGAAACCCTTCGCCCTGCATCCCGACCGTCTCTTCCCCGCCGATCCCGAGACCCGCGTGATCGCCCGTCGCCTCTATGCGACGGTCGCCGGCTTGCCGATCGTCAGCCCGCATGGGCACACCGACCCCGCGTGGTTTGCCGAGAACCTGCCCTTCCCCGACCCGGCGCGGCTGTTCATTGTGCCCGACCATTATGTGCATCGGATGCTCTACTCTCAGGGGATCGCCCCGGAGACGGTCGGCGTTCCCCGCCTCGACGGCGGGCCGGTCGAGCAAGACCCGCGCGCCATCTGGCGCCGCTTCGCCGCGAATTTTCACCTGTTCCGCGGCACGCCGTCGTGGCTGTGGCTCAACCACGCCTTCACCACCGTGTTCGGCGTCGCCGAGCAGCCCTCGGCGGAAAACGCCGACCGTCTCTATGACTTCATCGCCGATCGGCTCGCGCGCCCCGAGTACCGCCCCCGCGCGCTCTACGAGAGCTTCAACATCGAAGTCCTCGCCACCACCGAGAGCCCGCTCGACGACTTGCGCCATCATCGCAAGATCAAAGCGAGCGGCTGGAAGGGCCGCGTCGTCACCGCCTTCCGCCCCGATCCCGTGGTCGATCCGGAGTTCCCGAACTTCGCCAGGAATCTCGCCGAACTCGGCCGCATCGCCGACCAGGATACGGGGTCGTGGAAAGGCTATCTGGAAGCGCTGGCTCAGCGCCGCGCCTATTTCAAGGCGATGGGCGCCACCTCGACCGACCACGGCCACCCGAGCGCCCGCACCGCCGATCTCGCGCCCGCCGAGGCCGAGGCGCTATTCGACCGGATCAAGGGCGGCGCCGCGACCGCCGCCGACGCGGAGCTGTTCCGCGCGCAGATGCTGACCGAGATGGCGCGCATGAGCCTCGCCGACGGGTTGGTCATGCAGATCCATCCGGGCTCGCGCCGCGATCACAATCCCTGGATCTTCAAGACCTTTGGCAAGGACAAGGGCGCCGATATCCCGGGTCCGACCGACTACGTGTCGGCGCTGAAGCCGCTGCTCGACCGCTTTGGCAACGAGCGCGATCTCACCGTCATCCTGTTCACGCTCGACGAGACCTCGTATTCGCGCGAACTGGCGCCGCTCGCGGGCCATTATCCGGCGCTGAAACTCGGCCCGGCCTGGTGGTTCTACGACAGTCCGGAGGGGATGCGGCGCTACCGCGAACAGGTCACCGAGACCGCCGGCTTCTACAACACCGTCGGCTTCAACGACGACACCCGCGCTTTCCTGTCGATTCCTGCACGGCATGACGTCGCGAGGCGATGCGACTGCGCGTTCCTCGCCCGGCTCGTCGCCGAACATCGGCTCGAAGAAGACGAGGCTTACGAGGTCGCACAGGATCTCGCCTATCGCCTCGTCAAAGCCGCCTACAAACTCTGATCCGGGAAATTCTTCATGTCGCACCCTTCTCGCCGCGCCCTTGCGGGCGTCGCCCATGCCGACCCGGCGCCGCGGCCGATTCGCGTCCTGCAAATCGGCGACGGCAATTTCTTGCGTGGCTTCGTTGACTGGATGATCGACGTCGCCAACGAAAAGGGGGTGTTCGACGGCGGCGTCGCCATCGCCCAACCGCTGCCGCAGGGAATCGCGAGCCTGCTGGAGGCGCAGGACAATGTGTACACGGTGCTGCTGCGCGGCCGCGTCGAGGGCCGCGAGGTCATCGACCGCCGTCTGGTCACGACAGTGCAGTGCGCGCTCGATTCTTACGCACAATGGGACGACATGCGCGCGCTCGCCGTCGCACGGGCGCTGCGTTTCGTCGTCTCCAACACCACGGAGGCGGGCATCGTCGATGTCGTCGAAGCTTTTGCGCCCGAATCCTGCCCACAGAGTTTCCCGGCCAAGGTCGCGAGCCTGTTGTGGACGCGCTGGACGGCGCTGGGGTCCGACGCCCCCGGCCTCGTATTTCTGCCCTGCGAACTCATCGAGGCCAACGGCGCGACGCTTCGCCGCATCGTGCTCCAGCACGCGCGGCGCTGGGGTCTCGATCCCGCCTGCATCGCCTGGATCGAAGAGGCCAACGTGTTCCTCGACACGCTGGTCGACCGTATCGTCCCCGGCTTTCCCGGCGCCGAGAAAGCGGCGCTGTTCAGAGAGTGGGGCTACGAAGACCCGCTCGCTGTGGCGGCCGAGCCGTTCCATGTCTGGGTGATCCAGGGGCCGAAGGAAATCGGCGAGGAGTTCCCATTGCATAAGGCCGGGCTCAACGTCGTCTGGACCGACGATTTGCGTCCTTATCGCACCCGCAAGGTGCGTATCCTCAACGGGGCCCATACCGCCTCCGTGCTCGCGGCCCATCTCGCGGGTCTCGACACGGTCGAGGAGATGACCAAAGACCCGCAAATCTCCGCCTTTCTGCGGCGAGTCCTGTTCGACGAAATCACGCCAAGAGTGCCGCTGCCCGATCCCGAGCGACGCGCCTATGCGGCGACGATTCTCGAACGCTTCGGCAATCCGTTCATCCGCCACGAGTTGCTGTCGATTGCGCTCAACTCGGTGTCGAAATGGAAGGTGCGGGTGTTGCCGACCATTGAGGACGCAACGAAGGCCGGCGAACCCGCGCCCGCGGGCCTCGCTTTCTCGCTCGCGGCTCTCCTCTGGTTCTACCGCGGCGAACGGCAAGGCGACGGCGTCTTCGGACGACGCGAGCGTGGGCCCTATCCGATCCGCGACGACGCCCATGTGCTCGACGCGATGGTCGAGGCCTGGCGCACGGCGGGCGCCGGCGATGCGGCGGGGATCGCGCGCCGCCTGCTCGCGGACGCGTCGCTATGGGGCCGCGACCTGACCCAGGTCGGCGATCTCGCCGCCAAGGTCGAGATAGCGATTTCGGCGATCGAAGCTGTCGGCGTGCGCGGCGCGCTGCAAAGGCTCGACCTCGCCGCCGTCGCCTGAGCGACGCGCTCAGCCCCCGCAAATCGCCGCTTCCTCCCGGTCTGAAATTCGGGAGGAACCGCCGAAACGTAAGTCATTCCCACTCGGAATGGAGGAAACCATGAAGCTTCTGAAGCTCGCGCGTGTCCAATCGCAAGGGTCCGGCTGGCCCAGCGGAAGCCGGACGAGACGAATGAGGGAAGCCCTCTGCGTGCTCGCGCTGGTAGGGCTCGCCGGCCGCGCCTACGCGGCGGACCCGACCCCGGCCGTCCCTTCCTACACCGAGATCGCGACCGCCGACTATCAGCGCGTCGTCGACCAAAAACCGGTGACGCTGTGGACGATCACGTCCAAGTCCGGCGTCCAGGTCAAGATCACCAACTGGGGCGCGCGCATCGAGCAACTGCTGACGCCGGACCGCGCCGGCCGGCTCGGCGACATTGCGCAGGGCTATCCCAGCCTGGAAACGCAGCAGAACGGCCAGGGCTCGCTCGGCGCCTTCATCGGCCGCTACGCCAACCGGATCGCCAAAGGCAAGTTCAGTCTCGACGGCCAGTCCTATCAACTCGCCATCAACGATCTCGCCACCGGGGCTAACGCCCGCGAGAACACGCTGCACGGCGGCAAGAAGGGCTCGCGCTTCGTCGTCTTCGACGCCCGCCAGCTATCGCCGTCGCGACTCGAAATGTCTTATGTGTTCAAGGACGGCGAAGAAGGGTTTCCTGGGACCCTGCCGGTGCGGGTGCTCTACAGCCTCGCCGACGACGGCAGCCTGACCATCGAATGGGAAGCGGCGGCCGACGACAAGAAGACGGTCGCCAACTTCACGCAGCACACGTTCTTCAACCTCTCCGGCGATCTCGGCTCGTCGATCTACGATCACGAACTGACGATCAACGCCGACAATTACCTTGAGGTCGATCCCACGCTGGTTCCCAGCGGCAAAGTCCTGCCGGTCGCCGACACGCCGCTCGACTTCCGCGCCGCCAAGCCGATTGGACGCGATATCGAAGCCGATTACCCGGCGTTGAAGGCCGCCGGCGGCTATGACCACCACTTCGTCATCGCCAGGAAGGGCGAAGGTCTCGAACTCGCCGCCCGCGTCCACGAGCCGAGGTCGGGCCGCATCCTCGAAGTCTGGTCCACAGAGCCCGGCGTGCAATTCTATTCCGGCAACTTCCTCGAAGGCAAAATCCCCCGCGACGTCGGCAAGGGGGGAGTCGTCTACAAATTCCGCAGCGCCTTCTCGCTCGAGCCGTCGCATTTCCCCGACAGCGTCAACCACCCCGAGTTCCCCTCGACCGTGCTCACGCCCGGCCAATGGTACACGGGCAAGATCGTCTATCGGTTCCTGACCGACGCGAAGTGAGAGGCGACGCGCGAGGGGCGCCTCCCGCAAACCCTCTGCGATTCAACCCTCGGTCAGCGTAAGCAGGATGTCGGCGTACCAGGCGACATTCAGTCCGAGCGCTTCGTCGACCCAGGGGTCGCGCGAACCGACGTCGAGGCGGGAGGCGTGAATGCCCAGCAGGCGCCAAGGCAAGCCGCCGGAGAGCGTCGCGCCTTCGGGCGCGCGCATCACCACGGGGGCGCCGCTGGAGCCGCGATGGGTGCGCGCGTCGGTGAGAAAATAGCCATTTCCCTGGAAACGCAGGCCATAGGCGGAAGCCAGCGCCGCCTGACGCGCCACCGGCATGTGGTGGAGAGTGTCGTGAAATCCGAGCGGAAAGCCGACGATGAGCAACGACGCGCCGATCTCGACGCGTTCGTCGAGGCCGACGAGATTCTCTTCAGTAAAGAACCAAAATATCGTCCCCGCGGGCAAGGCGTCGCGTTCGATCTCGATCACGGCGACGTCGACGTCGCCCGCGGCGTCGAATCCCTGACGCCATATCGGCTTGCCGTCATGGTAGAGCGGGATCGAAAACCCGGTCGACTGCGCCATATTGTTGGGATCGTCGTGCAGTTCGATCTCCAGGCGGTCGGGAAAATGCCCCGCCGCTTCGTCGACCACCACGTGACGACTCGTCACCAGAAACAATCGTCCCCGACGCTCGAAAAAGAAACTGCTGGCGTTGGTCAACCGGAGCTGCCGATCGAAAGCCCCCAGTCGCGCGGTCGTCAATAACAGAGGATCGATCAAACGTAGAGGCCCTTTCGGACGGCGCGAAGCGCCGTTTATTTGGCGACCGCGGTGTCTTTCAACCTCCAGAGTTGAAAGCCCGTGGAGCCGATGGCGCGCTCGATCGTCCGCCGCGAAATAGAGTGCGGCAGCGCGCTGCCGGACGGCGACCCGGAGATGAGCCGCCAGGGGCCGACGCGTTCGGGCAGTCGGCTTCCGGCGATATCGCCGGCAAAAGCATTGAGGCCTTGGCGGGTTTGAGACTCAAAAACGAAAATGCGCACGAGACTCTCTCCTCATCGGCGATCAGACGGCGGCGGCAAACGCTTTCGGCTTGCCTCGCGCGGCCGCGTCGGGGATCTTCTTCTTCGGCGCGGCGATCAGACCCTCACGGATCATCTGCTTTCGCGCCAGTTTCCGGGCGCGACGAATGGCTTCGGCTTTTTCGCGGATCGTTCGCTCCGACGGCTTCTCGAAGTGACGGCGCAGCTTCATCTCGCGAAACACGCCCTCGCGTTGCAACTTCTTCTTCAACACGCGGAGGGCTTGGTCGACATTGTTGTCGCGGACGAGAACCTGCAAGGGGAATTCCTTTGAGCGTAGAGAATGGCGTCGCGCGGACGAAGCGAATCCGGCGTTGCGCTTACAGTTCAGGACATTCAGCTCGAATGTTGACGGCGAGCGCGCATCCCGGCGGTGATAAGCCCGAGTTCCGACTTTGCGCTTCCGGCGTGGCCGGTTCGCGTTCGCGCCCGAGATGTAGAAACGGCGAAGCGCCCCCTCGAACCATTTTCGATCCGAAGAGCAGTATCTGTCGCCGCCGAGGGAAGGAGTTTCGCAGCAGCACTTGGCGGGCGGAGATAGCGGGAAACCATCACCGCCGGCGTTGACAGCAGGCTGAATATTCCGATTCTCCGCGCAGCTGTGTGCAGAGACTTGGTTGTTTCTGGCTGTTGCGAGCGCCGGGAACTCCTGCGCAAGCTTGCGAGTTATACCTGTTTCGTCGCACCAGATATCGTCGTCTTCAAGATCGGGACCGACGCCCCGCGCGGGGCGCCCAACCGGCCTTAGACGACGGCGAGATTGCCGGCCGAAGTCTTGCCCGTGCGCTTGTCCGGGACCAGCTCGAAGCTGACCTTCTGACCCTCGTTGAGGCCACGCAGGCCGGCGCGCTCAACCGCGCTGATATGCACGAAAACGTCAGGTCCGCCGTCGGTCGGCTGAATAAAGCCGAAGCCCTTGTCGGAGTTGAACCACTTCACAACACCAGTCGTCATTTTCATTTCCTCGCGCGCAAGGCGCATGTATCCCGACGCCGCGAAGCGTAGGCAGTTAGTCCCATCGAGGTTCGGGAGATTTGTCGTCGGCGACCTCCGCAAGACGCAGAGGGGCAAACTAAGCCATTCGGCCAAAACATCGACGCGTGCTTATGTCCCGCAATTGGGTCTTTTTCAAGACCCCTTGTGGTTTCGCCGCAATCGCGCCGTTTTCCGGATTTTCGGCGCGCGCTGGAACCGACTGTCAGAACACCGCGTGGTCGCCGCGCTCCAGCGTCGCTTCGCCGGCGATGAGCATCTGATAATAGTCAAACAACGTTTCAACGCCCGTCGACGGCGTGGCTTCGGCGTCATAGCGGCCGGTAGCGGGATCGAGGACGAGCATCGACTCCGTCGCATAGTAGCGGCCGATGCGCGCGAGTTCCGCCTTGTCCGCGAGCTTTGGCGACAGCCGCCCGAGAGCGGTGAGGACTGAGACGACAACGTCGAGCAGAGCGACCGGAACTCTGCGGAACCGCGGTTTTCGCCCGAGCAACGAAAACAGCCGTTCGCCTTGCTCGAGCGGCGTGATCGCCGGGCCGGGACCGCCGATCGGCAGCACGCGGTTGCAGCGGTTCTCGTCGTCGAGACAATCGGCGAGATAAGCCCCCAAATCCTCATCGCTGATCGGCTTGCAGGCGGTGAGACGCCCATCGCCAAACAGCAGAAACGGCTGGCCGCGCCGCACGCGCTCGATCTGCCCGCTCAGCGACTTGAAGAACGCGGTGGGACGGACGATCGAATAGGTCAGCCCCGAGGCGATCAGTTCGGCCTCGAAGGCGAGCTTGGCCTGCTGGAACGCGAGTCGCGGCCTCTGCACGCAGATCGCTGACAGCAGAACCATCTGCGTCACCGCCGCTGCGCGCGCCACGGCCAGCGCATCGACATGGGCCTGATAATCGACGGCCCAGGCGTCGCGCGGCGTCCCGGTGCGCGATGCGAGACAGGAAACCAGCGCGTCGAAACGCTCGCCGCGGAACCCGTCGCGCGCAAGGGATTGCGGATCGGTCGCCTCGCCGAAGCGCAGCGTCGCGCCGGGGAGTCCCTGCGCGCTGTCCTCGCGCGTCCACCGCCCGCCGACGCCGGAGCGCGGGCGCACGAAACACACGACCTCATGGCCGCGCGCGACGAGCGCGCGCGTCGTCGCTCGGCCGATCGCGCCGGTGGCGCCGAGCACGAACACCCGGCGCGGGCGGGCGGAAGGTCCTGGCGCGGCGTCGTTCATGGCCTCGACCAACTTTGGGCGGAAGCCTCTTAGCACAACTCGGCCGTCCCGCGCGGCAAGGCAGGTTGTCACGGCGGCGGAGCGTCGGCCTCCAGGCCGACGATATTACGCCCCGGAAGTCGTCGACCTGGAGGCCGACGCTCCAAGTTCACCCGCCATCCGCCATCCGTCGAGCGCCATCGCTTCCGACAGCGGGTCGACGCCGAATCGTCGGGCGAGATCGCGCAGGTTGTTTCCGCTCAAGCTCTGCCGGGGGCCGCCCATCGACAACACTTTGACCAGGATCTCCGCGGATTTCTCGGCGGTGTCGATGAGGCCGAAGGCTTCGTCCAACGTCTGCCCGGCGCCGAATACGCCATGGTAGGGCCAGAGAACGAGCGGGTGACGCGCCATCAACCGCGCCGTCGCGTCGCCGATCTCGTCGGTGCCGGGCACGAGCCATTCCATCGCGCCGACGCCGTCGGGAAACACAACGAGGCACTCGGTGCTGCCCTCCCACAGGGCGCGCGTGACATTGGCGGAAGAGAACTCGAGCACATAGGAGAGCGCGATCAAGTTGGTCGCGTGGCAGTGCATGATGACGCGGTTGCGTCCGCCCGACGCTGCGCTGCGACTCAGATGCGACTTCAGATGCGCCGGCAGTTCGGAGGTCGGACCGCCGCCGTCGCTGAAGCCCCAGAGCACTTCGAGCGAAGCGCCGCCCGGCAGGATGCGAATGACGCCGAGATTGCGCTCGGGGTCGAGTTGGACGTTGCGGAAGAACTTGCCGGTTCCGGTCACCAGAAACGACTGCCCCGCCAATTCCGGAATCGCCTCGGAGAGCGGCAAGGTCCGCTCCGCGCGTTTGGCGCGGGAGAACGGGGCGAGATCGGACTCGGTCAGACGCAGCGACACGTTGCCGCCGTTGCGCTCGTCCCAACCCTTCTCCCACATATCGGTCGTGGCCTTGACCATGGCGGTCGTGAACCAGCTATTTTCGATAAAGCTCATCAGTTCCGCTCCAGCCGTTTCGTCGATTCGCGCCTAGACGCCTGCGAATGCAGACCAGCGCGCGCGATATTCGTCGAGCCCGCTTATACTCCAGGCGTTCGCCGGCCGCGTCTTCGGCGCCGTCAAGGTCTGGCTCCAATGCGCGAGCGCCGCGGCGCCTTCCGCCGCCCCCGACGCCGACGTGGCGGCGACGACGCGGCGCGTGGGTAACAGAGCGGCGAGGACGCTGGCAAATGCAGGCGTCCGCGCAAAGCCGCCTTCCACGATCAACTCGCCCGGCGCTTGCAAGCGGTCGATGAGGTGAGCGGTCATCAGCGCGGTATACAGCGTCGCCAGCGCGGTGCGTCCTCGGGCGTCGGCCGGGGCCGATCCTTCGATCCGGCCGATGCGACCGGCGAAGGGGCCACCCTGATCGGAGAAGGCGGGCAGCGCGAAGACGCCGGCGGCCACGACGGCCGAGATATCGGCCTCGTTCACCGGCGCCGGGTGTTCCCCCGCCAGCGTCGCGAACTCGCGCCCGCCCATGAACCGCGCGCAGGGCACAGGCTGGCCGCGCACATCGACATTGGCCAGCATGTCGGCATTGGGATCGAGCGCGCCCTGGCCGCCGACCGCCATGATGACGACCCAGGTTCCCGTCGAGATCACCGTGAACGGATCGCTGCGCCCGGCGAGATAGGGGACGAGCGCGGCGTTGGAATCGTGAACGCCGCACAACACTTGCGCGTCGCGCGGCAACCCGGTTGCCGCGGCGACCTCATCCTTCACCGTCCCGAGCCGTTCCCAAGCCCGGCGCAGCGGCGGAAACAGGCCTCTCCAGCCCATTTGGTCAACCAGACTCGAGAAGTCGGCCTCGCGCGGGCGCCACAAGTCGGTGTGGCAACCCAGCGAAGTCGCCTCCGACGCCCTGACGCCGCTGAGGCGCCAGGCCCAATATTGCGGATAGGTCAGAAACGCCTTCGCGCGCAGAGATTCCGCGGGATGACGGCGGAACAGATGAAACAACTGGCGTCCCAGATTGAGGCCGTGCGGAAGCTTTGGCGACCAGGTTTCGGCGAAGGGCGGGCGTGTCGCGGCGTAGACCTCGGCCTCGGCGTCCAGTCCTACCCATTCGTAGTCCATCGGCGGTAGCGCCGGGCCGTCGTCGTCAACCAAAACCCCGGCGGCGCCATGCGTGGTGATCGACACGACATCGATGCGAACCGTCGCGGCAATCTCTTTGAGCGCGCTCAGCAGAAAGCTCCACACGCCTTCGGTGTCGAGATGCAGATAGGGACAGCGCGCGTCCGCCAGCAGCGGCGCGTTGGCGCGACTTCTCTCAGCGACGACGCCTCCGGCGCGGTCGAAGGCGAGAACTTTGATATTGGTCTTGCCGATATCCAGCACCGCCGCGCAGCCGTTCATCGGCTCACTCCAGATGGAAGACTTCGTCGAGCGGCGCGCTCACCGGGCTCCCGTCGGCGTTGGCGGCCATGATGTCCTTCATCTGCGCCCACCAGCGCTGCATCACCGGATGCTCGGGCAGGTCGTCCATCCGATGATTGTCGCGCCGCTCCAGATAGGCGAACAGCACATTGGTTTCCGCGTCGAGATGGATCGAATAATTGCGCACGCCGGCTTCCTTGAGCAGCGCCTTCAGCTCCGGCCAGATTTCGTCGTGACGGCGCCGATATTCGTCGCGTGCGCCCGGGTTGAGAAACATCTTGAAGGCGTGACGCTGCATGTTCACCTCCACGCGTTGATCCAGCGCCGCGCCAGAATCGGCGCGGCGAGGACCGTGATCAGCAACAACCCGAGCAGCACGCTGATGACGATGCCGGGCACGTTCATCAGCGACATGCCGAAGGTCGTGAGTCCGAGCACGAACACCGCGAGCACGACGCCGGGAATCGTCCCCGATCCCCCCGCGATCGACACGCCGCCGAGGATCACCATCGTCACCGCTTCGAGTTCCCAGCCCTGCGCAATGTTCGGCCGGGTCGAGCCGATGCGTCCGGTCAGAAACCACGCCGCCAGCCCCGAAAGCACGCCGGAGAGCACGAACAGGGCGAAGCGAATACGCGCCGCCGGGATGCCGGAGAATCTCGACGCTTCGGGGTTGGCCCCGATGGCGAAAATGCGCCGCCCGAGCGGCGTCTTGTGCAGCACGAAGCCTATGACGAGCGCGAGGACGAGGAAGGTCACGAAAGAATAGGGGACATTGGCGCCGATATAGCCCTGTCCGATCGACAGCAGTCCCTCCGGGTATTTGGTCAGCGCCTGATCGCCGAGCACGACTTGCGCGATCCCGCGAAACAGCGACATCGTGCCGATGGTGACGACGATCGACGGCAGCGCGAGGCCGGTGACGAGCGCGCCATTGACGGCTCCGCACGCGGCGCCGGCGACGAGCGCGACGACGAGCAGCACGCCGGTATCGGCGCCCGATTGCGCCGCCAGTCCCATGGCGAGCGAAACCAGCGCGACGATCGAGGCGACAGAAAGGTCGATGTCGCGAGTGATGATGAGCAAGGCCATGCCGAGCGCGATCATCGCCTTTTCGGAGAAGTTGAAGGTGGCGTCGAGCAGATTGTCGACGTCGAGGAAATAGGGGGTCAGCAACGAATTGACCGATACCGTCGCCACCAGCAGTGCGACAAGGATCGTCTCCCAGCGCAACAGGAAATCGGCGAGTGTGCGCGGCGCGCGGTCGGCGACCGAATAGCGGGACGAAGCTGCAGCCTCGCTCATGACTGAACGCCCCCCGACACGCTCGCGGCCTTGCGTCGCGCTTCCGGCAGAATGAGTTTTCCGTGCTGCCTCTCCGAGCGCGAGTTGACGATCACGGCGGCGAGGATGACCGCGCCCGAGATCGCCATCTGCCAGAACGGCGAGACGTTGATGACCGGCAGCGCGTTGACGATGACGCCAAGAAACAGCGCGCCCAGCAAGGCGCCCGGCACGGAGCCGACGCCGCCGGCGATCGACACGCCGCCGATGACGCAGGCGGCGATCACCGTCAACTCATAGCCCAGCGCGATGTCGGAATAGGCAATGCCGAAGCGCGACACCCAGAGATAGCCGCACAGGCCGGCCACCGCGCCGCCGAGCGTGTAGACCCGCAATTGTTGCCTCGCGAGGTCGATGCCGCAATAGCGCGCGGCCAGGGGGTTGCCGCCCACCGCATAGAGAGCGCGTCCGGCCGAGGTGTGGTTGAGGAAGCCCCAGGCGGCGATCGAGACCAAGGCCGCAATCCAGATCAGGCTCGACAAGCCCAGGAACTCCGCCTTCGGAAGCGCGAGGAACGCCGGGCTCATATCCTTGGACGTCATCCATGCGCCGTGGGCGATGACGAAGATCATACCGCGGTAGACGGCCAGCGTGCCCAGCGTCACGACGATGGGGGGAATGTCGAGGCCGGCGATGAGAAGCGCATTGATCAGGCCCAGGGCCGCGCCGAACACGATCGCCAGAACGACGATCGCGGCCATCGGCACGCCGGGCGCGGCGTGGTTCAACAACGCGACCACCATGCCCGTCAGCGCCAGGTTGGCGGCTAAGGAAAGGTCGATGCCTCGCGTCAACAACACCGCCATTTCGGCCAGCGCCAGCATGAACAGACAAGAGGTGTCGGTGAGGACGTCGAGCAGGCTCGAAGGCGTCACGAAGGCGGGGGCGCGCAGGCCGACGCCGACGACGAGCGCGAGGATGATCAGCGCCAACAGAATTTCGCGACGATAGGTCATGCCCTCGCCTCCGGCGCCAGACCCGAGGCGGCGCGCACAATCATTTCCGGCGTCGCCTGCGCGCGTTCGAAGCGCGCCGTGACCCGCCCCTCGCGCATCACCAGGATCGTGTCGGACATGCCCATCACCTCGGGCAGTTCCGAGGAGACGAGAATGATGGCGAGGCCGTCGCGCGCGAGTTCGCTCATGAATTCATGCACCGCCGCCTTCGAGCCGACGTCGATGCCCTTCGTCGGTTCGTCGAGAATGAGAATGCGTGGGTGGGTGGCGAGCCACTTGCCGATGACAACCTTTTGCTGATTGCCGCCGGAGAGTTCATTGAGCTCCTGATCCCAATTTGCAGCCTTGACCGCGAGGCGCGCGCCGAGGCGTCGGGTCTCGACGAGTTCGCGCTCCCTCGACAGCACGCCGGATGAAGTGTAGCGCGGAAGCGAGGCGAGCGTGATGTTCTCGCGCACGCCGAACGGCAGCACCGCGCCCTGCGATTGGCGATCCTCGGGCACGTAGGAAACGCCTGATTCGACCGCCGCGGCGGGCGAGGTCAGTGCGACCGCTTTGCCGTCGATGCGGACTTGGCCGCGCGAGGCCCGCGTCAGGCCGAACAGGCATTGCATCGCCTCGGAGCGGCCGGCGCCGACGAGGCCGTATAAGCCCAGAATCTCGCCTTTGCGCAACGAGAAGCTGACGCCGTCGAATTCGGTTGGATGCGAGAGATCCTCGACTTCGAGTAACGTCTCGCCCTGCGTGGTCTCTCGGGTTGGGAACACCTGTTCGATCGAACGCCCAACCATCAAACTGACGAGTTGGTTCTCGCTGGTGTCGCGGATGAGGCCTTGGCCGACGGGTTCGCCGTCGCGCAGGCAGGTCCAGCGGTCGGCGATGCGAAAAATCTCGTCGAACTTGTGCGAGATGAACAGAATCGCGCGACCGTCCGCCTTGAGGCGTTCGACGATGCGGTAGAGTTCCTCGATTTCATGGGCGGAGAGCGCGGCGGTGGGCTCGTCCATGATGACGACGCGCGCGTCATGCGACAGCGCGCGGGCGATCTCGACCATGTGTTTCTGCGCAACGCCGAGCTGTTTGACCGGCGTTTCCGGATCGAGACGGCTCTCCAGCGCGTCGAGTAGAACCCGCGTCTTGTCGCGCATCGCCCGCCAGTCGAGCCGGCCAAATCCCGAGGTCGGCGCGTGGCCCATGAAGATGTTCTCGGCGATCGACAATTCGTCGAACATCACCGTTTCCTGATGGATGGCGACGATTCCGGCGGCCCAGGCGTCGCGTGGGCTCTTGAAGGCGACGGGCTTGCCCTGCACCTCGATCGAGCCGCCGCTGTCGGGCAGGTAGATGCCGGTGAGAATCTTGACCAGGGTCGACTTGCCCGCGCCGTTTTCGCCGATCAGCGCGGTCGTCTCACCCGCGTGGAGCGTGAGATGCGCGTCACGCAGCGCGCGTACGCCGGGAAAGGTCTTCGAGACATTGGCGAGCGACAGGACGGGGGCCGCCAGTTCGACATTCCTGGTGTGAAGAGACAAGGACA
>Ga0302320_10016674_pt1 | contig 14980 bp, 11 predicted proteins | sample Bog_T0_3_FD_202130 | JGI IMG/M metagenome (GOLD analysis project Ga0302320, IMG submission 202130) | Peat permafrost microbial communities from Stordalen Mire near Abisko, Sweden - Bog_T0_3 | ecosystem: Environmental > Terrestrial > Soil > Wetlands > Peat | place: Sweden: Abisko, Stordalen Mire... | reverse complement strand
CCCGAGCACCCGTGGAGTTACAGCTGGGCCAACCCCGAAGATGAGGGCAAGATGAAGTCGGCCCTGGAAGAGATCGCCCGCGACGCGCTGGGGCTGAATCCGCCTCCTGTTCCGCCAGCGCCCGCGCCCAAAAAACCAGCCTCGCGGAAGAACGCCAAACCTGCGCCTCCGCCGGAGCCGCCTCCGCCCGCGCCGCTTTTGGACGAGCAGTTCCGCGTCTTCGAGCTGGCCTACAACTCCGGCGCAACGCTGGTGCTCACGGCGCGCACGGATGGTCCTCTAACCCAGCAGAAGTTCGTGACCCTCATCGCTCAGCCCGACCTTTATGGCAACGTGCTTGTGCTGCTGAAGAACGTGGCAACGGGCGCTCACTTGGATGAGACTCCGCGGATGCGACTCATCGACGCCGTGGACGCGATGGCCGACAACCGCGGCGAACTGCTCTTCGAGTTGCGCGGCGCGACCCAGCGCCAGTTTGCTCTCTACCGCGTTCTGCGCGGCCAGGCCGAAAAGCTCTTTGTCAGCGGCGGCGGCAGCTTGGGGAGCGCGAGCACGGAATAAGAAGCGAACTCCCGCGCTTGACTGCCCAGTATGATTCTGCTATCAAAGGGGCGTCCCGTAGACTGATCTTTGGCGCGATTCCAGCCCGCGTCCTTCGTGTGGCCAGAGTCCGTTCAACAAAGGAGCCGTAGTGAAATTCAACCGTTCGTCCGAGTCCTCGCAACCCTTTTCCATGGGGCGTCTTCTGCTGGTCAGCATCAGTGGCCTGTTTCTGGAGATCGTCCTGATCCGCTGGCTCGGCACGGAGGTGAAGATCTTCGCCTTCTTTCAGAATCTCTCGCTCATGGTCTGCTTTCTGGGCTTCGGCGTTGGCTGCTTCACCTCCAACAAGCGCGGCAGCCTGCTGCCCTCGCTGGCAGCCGCGACCGTATTGGTAACTGCCGTCAGCCTGCCCTTCGATTCCTGGCACAGAATGCTGCGCCTCATGAGCTCGGTTCTCTCCTTCACGCCCGACGCCGCGCTCTGGGGCGGCGCGCTCAAGCTCTCGCCGGCGGAGTACTACCAATACTTCGCGTTTTCCTTGCTTGTGGTCCTGGGATTCCTCATGCTGATTGCCATCGCCATGATCCCGCTGGGCCGTTGGATTGGCTACTATCTTGAATCCGCGCCCAACACCGTGACGGCCTATTCGGTCAACCTGCTGGGCAGTCTGGCGGGAATCTGGCTTCTGGCCATCCTCGCCTATTTCTGGCTTCCACCCTCTTATTGGTTCATCCTTGCCTTTGCCCTCATCTTCTTCGCGCAGCCCGTCTCCTGGCGCTCGGCGCTGGTAGCCAGTATTCTGCTGGCTGTTACATTGCTTGCACTGAAAACCACAAACAGCGGCTCGGTCTACTGGTCGCCCTACCAGAAGCTCTCCCTGATGCAGACCGGCAATCAGGAGTACAACATCCTGGTCAACAACGAGGGCTATATGTCGATCGCCAACGTCAGCCCCGATGCGTTGGCCCGGAACCCGCAACTGGCAAGCAACTATCAAAACTCTTCCTATGACAGCCCCTTCCAATTTGCCAGCAGCGTGAATCGCGTCCTGGTTGTCGGCTCCGGAGCGGGCAATGATGTAGCTGCCGCGCTGCGCCATGGAGCCTCGCGTGTCGATGCCGTGGAGATTGATCCGCTGATCGCAAGCCTGGGGAAGAGCCTCCATCCCGAGCAGCCCTACGCCTCCCCGAAGGTTCATCTCATCAACAACGACGCCAGAAACTATATGCGCCAGTGCCATGAGAAATATGACGTCATCCTCTTCGGATTGCTCGACTCGCACACGGAGTTTTCCGGCTACAGCAATATGCGGGTGGATAACTATGTCTACACGGAAGAGTCCTTCCGCGATGCGCGGCGGCTGCTCAATCCGGACGGGATCATGGTTCTCAAATTCGAGGTGAGGCAGCCCTGGACCTGGATCGGGCAGCGCTTCTATGCCATGCTGAGCGGCATCTTTCCCCGTCCGCCGTTGACCTACTACGCCGGGCCCGTCGAGGGGTTATTCAGCGCCACGGTTTTCATCGAATCCGATTCCACAACCCCCTGGCAGAAGGCTCTCGACAAGCCGTCGGCGGAGTTCCTCAACGCCCACCCGCCCGCATTCCCGCTCACAGTTGACCATGCCCCGCCACCCACCACGGACGATTGGCCCTACGTCTACCACTTCGGCCATTCCATCCCGCGGACCTATTACTCGGTCTCCGCGATCATCCTGGTGATGGCGCTCTATTTTGTCGGGCCTTTCTTCAAGATCAAAGAAGGCAGCACGTGGCAGTTCTTTCTGCTCGGAGCGGGATTTTTCCTGATGGAAACCCAGTTGGTCAGCCGCCTCGCCCTGTACTTCGGCACCACATGGCTGGTCAATTGCGTCGCCCTGACCGGCATTCTTTCGGTTCTGCTCGTATCGAACCTCTATGTCAAAGCGCGGCGTCCAGGTAACCTGGGCATCTTCTATGCGCTTCTTTGCGTCACGATTCTCGCCAATTACGCAATCAACTGGACTCTCATTCCAGGCTCCGGCACGCAGGTGGGCATCCTTATCTGCCTTGCCTACTGCGTGCCCTTTTTCTTTGCCGGAGTCATCTTCACCGAGAGCTTCCGCCGCTCGGCCGGTCAAAGCAGTGTTTTCGGCGCGAATATGCTCGGCGCGGTGGCTGGAGGTCTGGCGCAGAACCTTTCATTTATAGTCGGAATGAAGGCTTTGCTGCTGATTGCGGTTTTGATCTATGGCGGCGCGGCTCTTCTGCAAATTCTGAAGCCCAGGTTGAGCATTGCACGGTAGCCATTCTTCCGTACGACCGGCAGATAGCTTACTTACAGCTACGCATGTAGGGTACTGCGTGGACCGGAAGGTCCACGCGACAGCCGGCCAGGAGGCCGGCGCTACCCCATGCAACAGGCCGCTCACTTACGACTAGATCGCTCACTCAAGACTCTTGAATGGGCTGGCGCATACAACACATCGAGCGCATGGGCCTCAGCAAGGCCTGCGGATAGTGAGTAACCACCTTCTCAATCGGCAATCCCAGCACTTCAATCTGCGAGAGATCGCCAATGCCGACATTGTTCTGACTGGCCAGCAGCACCATATTGTCGCAAGTGGTAAAGGGCGCAGTGCCGCGCACGGCGAGCGGGTTGCTGTAGCCCATCACGGAGATGCCCACGGCATCGGTCGAGACCGGGTTCAATCCCGCGATGAGAACGCCCGGCGCGGTCAGCGCGGCATTCGGCGCCCAGGGGCCTTCGCCGCCGCTGATTGAGGTGATGCCGTCGATAATGGCGATGTGAACCCGGCGCGCCGCATTGATGTCGGCAACGATGCGCGGAATGCGTGCGCCGGCGTCGACCATGGGAGTGCTGGTGATTGCACCCGGAGGATTGATGCCATCCCAGTCTGCCGTGCCGGAGCCGTGCAGAGGACCGCGGTAGCCGATAGCGTTCTCCGATGGGGCTTGCGTGCCATACAGGGAGTTTGGCGTCGATCCGTAAACACACTTCATCGAGAGAGTTACGCCTGCCGTCAGGTGCTGCTTCATCTTCGCCAGCGATATGAAGATGTCGGTATCGTGGTAACAATGGTTCAGTCTAAAATAAGAGAATAGATAGCCGGTGCCCTCAACATCCAAATCATAGTACTGGCTTCCGCTGCCCAGATTGCGCGTATTCTCCAGGACAACATTGCCCTGCGCGAGCAACGTCGGCACATCCCATCCGGCGATCGTTAAAACCTGGTCCAGCGGCTGTAAAAATGGCACCGAGTCCACAAACCGCACCATCTTCGCTCCAGCGGCGAAGAGCAGCGCAGCCAGCGCAATGGCCGTATTGCCATTCGTGATATAGGTTTCAGTCGCTGGTTTGCCCAACATTCCCTCGTAGGGGCCATCGCAGGTGAGGTTGACCTTCACGGTGACGGTCTTGTCTTTGACCATCCCTTCAATGCCGCCCAGGAGCTTGAATGCCTGGCCAAGAGCGTCTTGCACCAGCGAGGTTGTATAGCTGGTGCAGGCCACAATGGCCACCTTGGCGTCGGCGCGAGCCATGCCTTGCGGGGAATAAAACCCGCTTTCACTCTCGCATCCACTGGCAAGCACAGCCGGCGCGCTCGCCGCAAGTCCCAATCCCAGGCGGAAGAATCCGCGCCGGGTGCAGTCAGTCAGTTCGTTTTCCATCCTAATCTCCTTTGACCATGAAGACGCTCCGAATTGTAAGCGCGCACAAGAGGACAGTCAACACCAGCCGACAAACCTCATAGGCCGCGCAAAGATCAGTGCCCTCCGTGGTAAGGATGCCCCGTCAAAATCGCAAATGCCCGGTAGATCTGCTCGGCCATCACCAGCCGCGCCAATGCGTGCGCCAGCGTCATCGGCCCCAGCGAGAGCAGCAGGCTGGCACGCTGGCGAGCTTCACCGCTCCATCCGCTGGCCGGCCCAATGGCGAAGACGATATGCTGCGTCCCCTCGTCGCGCCGCTCACCCAGCCACGCGGCAAAGGCCTCTGATGTCATCTGTCTTCCCCGGCTGTCCAGCAGCACCGCCACAACCGGCGTCCGCCCCTGCTGCCGCTCCAGCCAATCGAGCAGCGCCTTCTCGGTGCGGAAGGCCTCCGCCTTGCAGTGCGCAAAGGCCGAGCAGCGCTCCAGATAGATTGCAGTGCCGGCGTCGAACTCGTCCTTCGAGCCGGGGCGCGCGCCGATGTGGGCCAGTGTGAGATTCATGGCTTCGAGGATACCCCGCCGCCACGGCAATTGCATCAGCGAATCCGCGCAGCGCCCTAAGCGGGCATTTCGGAACTGCTTTGCGTTGGCTTCAATGTGGTCACTGTTGTCCATTTTTGGGATTTTCATCACTCTTTCTCCAATTTTTCATAGATCACGCAGGAGTATATGTCTTGATTTTCAGTGACAAGTACTTTAGTTTCAATACAAATAAAAGATTTCAAACGATAGAAAAGAATGGCAACTGTCGTGCATATCTAAAACAAAGCCCTCTTTCACCTTCCGGGGATAGATCTCTGCCAAGCACGACCCTGAGGTGAAGAAAAACAGATTTTGTCCTTGTTGCTTTACGCCGTACAGCCTTGCAGATGCGAATCGGGTTCACCCCCTCAACCGAGACGCCTTAGCTCAATCACGAATCGAGAAGCGCCCCTTTAAGGGCTTCCGGTTCCAACGACTTTCTTGGAGGATGTCAATGCGAATTTTCCGGTTTCTAAGCGCGATGCTCGCCCTCACTGTAGTCCTGGGGTTGCTTGCGCCATCCATTTTTGCGCAGGAGACAACAGGCGGCCTTCAGGGCACGGTAAAGGATCCCTCGGGTGCCGTGATCTCTCACGCCCGGGTTGTGGTCACGGGATCGACGCTCGTCGGTTCCAAGGAAGTCACTACAGACTCCAGCGGCTACTACCGCTTCTCCAACCTTCCGCCAGGCACCTACACACTCACGGTGACGGCGCAGGGCTTTGACACCCTCAAGCGCGAAGGCCTGGTTCTCGAAGTCGGCCATCTCCCCAGTGTGGACCTGACCCTCACTGTTGGCGCGGTCAAGACCGTCGTCGAGGTCAGCACCGAGGGACCGCTGATCGACACCACCACCACCACCACGCTCACGAACATCCCGGAAGAAGCGCTTCAGAATGTTCCCCACGGAACTTCCTTCCAGTCGGTCATTCAATTCGCTCCCGCCGCTCGCAATGAGCCTCTGGAGGGGAATAACACTACGAGCAACGGCGGCGGCTCGTCTTCTCCGGGCAACGGCAGCAACGGAGGAGCCTTCGGCTTCTCCATCGCCGGCGGCTCTGACTCGGAGAACTCCTACCTGGTTGAAGGCCAGGAGACAGCCAACATCATCGGCGGCTACTCACATACCAATGTTCCAATCGACTTCATCTCGGAAGTGCAGATGAAGACCTCCGGTGTTGATGCCGAATACGGCGGCGCCCTGGGCGGCGTAGTCAATGTCATCCTAGTAAAGGGCACCAACGCATGGCATGGTTCGGTATTCACTTCGTTCCAGGACGGCTCCATGAATGGATCGCCGACGGCGGCTCCGCGCTACGATCCGAGCAACAGCGGCACGTCTAAAGCTTGGGGTGTCATCGACCCGACCTACCAGAACTATCAGCCCATCAGGCCCCACACCAGCGATGTCTGGCCCGGCTTCACGGTCGGCGGCCCGCTCCTGAGCCTGCTTCCAAAAGTCACGAACAAGGACCGCATCTATGGGATCGTAGGTTTCAATCCTGAGTTCAACAACTATGAGCGGAAGTTGAATTACGGGCCATCGAATGGCGGCATGGTGCCCTTCAGCAATAACACCCGGACCTATTACAGCTACGCGCGTCTCGACGCCGAAGCCACGAAGAAGATTCGCGTCTACGGATCGTGGCTCTATCAGTTGCAGCGCGAATACGGCGAATCGCTGCCGGGCGACGACTCGGTGCAAGGTTATTACAACACCTACACCGGCTGCTTTGGGGCCGCCACGTCCGCGTCTAACCCCTGTCTGTCAAGTGGGGTTCCGCAGTTTGCATTCGCGCATCCTCAAGGCTCTGTAGCTCCCAATCTTACCCTCAACACCGGCGCGGATATCACGATTACGCAAAATCTGGTTTCCACCACGCGCTTCGGCTACTACTTTGAGAACTATCACGACTTCAACTATCCGCAAACCGGAACGATCTATAACTTCGAAGACAACGGATTAGGCAATACGGACACCAACGGAATTCTACTCTCCACGAGTGCTCCGCAACTGAACGAATCCACTGGCTACCAGAATCTTTCCATGGATGCCAACTTCACCCACAAGAATGCCAACAAGGCCATCCAGTTCGATCAGGATCTGGCCTGGTTCAAGAGCGGCAAATTTGGCACGCACAACTTGAAGGTTGGTTACCAGTTGAACCGCGATTCGAACGACATCTACCAGAAATTCAACACTCCCTACGTTCAGGTCTGGCCCGGCACGACGAACCCATATTCTCCGGCGGGAACCACCGGCGCGGCAAATTGCGCTATCGTGGAAGGATATACCGGGAATGCGGGTTGCATGGGCACATACGGTACCGTTGATGTCTACGATGCCGGAAGCGAAGGAAAAGCGACCAGCTACAACCATGGTTTCTTCGCTCAGGATGCCTGGACCATCGGCAAGGGGCTGACCGTTAACTTCGGACTCCGCATGGAGCATGAGAATCTGCCCGCCGAGGATCAACCGAACGGCGCAACGAATCTGACCCCGATCAGCTTCGGCTGGGGTGACAAGGTTGCACCGCGCATCGGCGCCGCGTGGGATGTCTTCAAGAATGGCAAGGCAAAGATATTCGGCGGCTACGGCGAATACTATGACCAGATGAAGCTGAATGTGGCCATCAGTTCGTTTGGCGGTCAGTATTGGCAGGAGTGCTGGTATGCTTTGATGACTCCCAATCTCTCCTCCATCAACCCCGCTTGGGCCAGCGATGGCCGCTACTGCGAAGGCGCGCTCGGCTCCAGTCAGGCAAATGGGGTCAATAATACTCCCACAGGAGCTTTTTTCCTGGAAAACACGAATATGCGCACCTTCCCCACCTCCTGCTCGACATGCAGCGCGACGGAAGAAGGCGTGGCTCCTGACCTGAAACCCTACGCTCAGCATGACTCAAACTTTGGCGTGGATTATCAGCTCAAGCAAAACATCGCCGTCGAGGCGCGATGGGATCGCAGACGACTGGACCATGTGATAGAAGACTCCTCGATCTTCGACCCCTTGACGGGCAGCGAAACCTTCGTGATCGTCAACCCGGGCCAAGGTGTCAATTCTACCTTCCTGGGCTTCTGCAACTTTCTTTACCCGGCCGCCACGAATCCCGGAGCTTGCACCTCTTCGACGGGCCAACTTCCTCCTTCCAAGACGATTCCTGCTGCTCGCAGCTATGATGGCCTGGAATTCCGCCTCACCAAGGCCGTTTCCAATCACTGGATGGGGATGCTCTCCTACACGTGGAGCAACTTCCGCGGCAACTATACCGGCCTGACCAGCTCGGACGTAGCCGACGGCAACGGCGGACGCAATGCGCCCAACAACAGCCGTTCCTTCGATGAACCGTTCTTCTCATGGAACGCCGAAGGCGGGTCTTCCAGCGGCCTGCTGCCTACCGATCGCCCCAACGCGCTCAAGGGCTACGTCTACTACGATCTCGGATGGCTGAAGAAGTTCACCACCGACTTCGGCGTCTTCCAGTCCGCTTACAGCGGTACGCCGCTTACCAGCTACCTGGATGTAGGTTATGCCTTCCCAGGCGCCTTCCCGACCGACATTGTGGATCGCGGCAAGTGGATTGACGTCACCCAGAATCCATCTTCCGGCGTCATCACGACGAGCGCGCCTTATACCAAGCGCACCCCGTGGTACCTCGACACGGATTTCAACGTCAAGCAGAGCTACAAGATCACCGATACGAAGGTTCTGGCCTTTGATGCAACGTTCACCAATTTTCTTAACCAACATTCTGTAACATCCATGGGCCAGCAGATCGACTCGAATTACTTCCAGAGCTTCATCATGCCTGGTGGTCATTGGCTGGGAGACGGTCCGGCTTTCTATGCGGCTGCCATGAGTCCGTACAACTACACAGCCCTGATGAACAACGCGCCCACCAACCCTACCGCGGCTGGCGGACCGCTCACCGTCGACAGCCAGTATGGCAAGCCCTTGTTCTATCAGCCGAGCCGCAACATCCGTCTGGGCCTGCACTTCACCTTCTAACTGCAACCAACTTGCAAACCTTGGGGGACCTGAGCGATCAGGTCCCCCATTCATTTGCGCGTCGATCAATTAGTGCGAAACAGAACGAATAGCAGCGGCCGTTTACCGCTTCCGCGCCCGCCAGAACGAGCTAATGCCCAGGTAGAGAAAGACCGCCGTCATCGCTGCTGCGATGAGGAACTTCTGATGGTCGGGGCCGTGCATGAAGCTGGCTCGCATGCGCCAGAGAGCCTGGGAAAAAACCAGCGCAAAGAGGAAGAAGAAGGCGCCGGTCACCTCCAGCCACAAGATGCCGCCCACTCGGCGGAAGGGACGCAGAAAGCCGCGCGCGCCACGCGCCACGCCGCCGGCAGCAAGCTGCGTGACGGCTCGCCTCGCCGCCTGCACGTCCGTAGCGAGTCCGCGCACTCCGTCGGCTCCAGCCGCTTGAGTTGCGGGCGCATTTGCGGCGGCGCGCGCCCCGGCGGCCATGCGCTGGCCGGCTATGCGTCCTGCAACCCGTAGCCCGATGCCCAGGGCGCGTCCGATGCGTTCTGCTCCCATTTCGTTATGATGGTAACAGGGCCGGTTGCCGAGCCGCTTTTTTCGCCGATTTGCGGCGATTCGCACTTGCTCTCTTACGGCAACGGAAGTAAGGTAGAGGAATCCAAGCTGCTGAGCGCGTTTTTGCGCTGGCAGCTACCCCTGGAGGCGCCTGTGACAACACGATTGCGCGAACTGATTCAGCAACTGGGCGAGGCCATCCATGAGTCGGTCATCGAGAGCGAACAGATTGCCGGCGTGGTGCAGGATATCCGCCAGCACGGTTTCGACGTGCTGCTGATGCTGGAGGCCACCATCGGGCTGAACGACGTTGCCGCCAAAGAGGCCGCCGACTCTCAGGAGGTGGAGGTCGCCGCCGGCCCGGGCGGCGCCGAAGCGCCCTTCACGCAGAACGATCTGAGCTTTCTACGTTCGCTGCGCATCTCTGTCGCAGGCGAGCGGGAGAACCCTACCGGCCCGGAGCAACGCTAATCTGCTCACTGGTGGCCCCGACAGCAATATCGACCTGCGATTTGCGCGGACATCTTCAAACGAAATCGGCTTCTAACTGACCTCCGCCGCCGAGTTTCCCTTCATACTAAAATAGAGTCAGCGGCGCATCCCCGCAGAGAATCGAGCAGACATAATGTATGAAGTCACCGTGGAGGCAGGTTTCTCCTCCGGCCATTATCTTCGCAACTACAAGGGCAAGTGCGAGAACCCGCACGGGCACAACTACAAGATTCGCGTGACGCTGGCCGGGCGCGAACTGGACGCTGCCGGCCTGCTGCTGGACTTCAAGCTGCTCAAGCAGGTGCTCCGCCCGGTCATCGAGCGCATCGACCACCGGATGCTCAACGATCTGGAGCCGTTTATCGAGCTGAATCCCTCGGCCGAGAACATGGCCAAGTACTTCTATGAGCAGACCAACGAGCAGCTTGCCGCGATGACCCAGGGCCGGGTGCGCGTGAAGGACGCGACCATCTGGGAGACGGACACGACAACGGCTACTTATTACGAGTAGCGGCAGAGTCAGTTCATCTGGCTTGACTTGGATTTGAGGTACTTCTCGAAGGGAATCTCGAAGTCGTAGAGTTCGTTGCCGCCGGCGTCGCGCAGCTTGCGCACCAGCAGGCTGGCCCCCACGAGCGGGTGGTCGAGGCCGGAGACGTCGTAGAAGAGGAAGCCGGCGCAGGTCGAGTGCGGCGCAACGGTCAGGGAGCTGTACTCGAAGGTGTTGAAGTCCTGCTCGATCTCCTTGTTGCTGGCTTTGGGTTTGAGCTTGATCTTGGGAATCGGGCTGGGCATGGGGATGCTGCCGCCCCCGCGCTCCTTGCGCGTCATCAGCCTCTCTACGTCTTCCGGCTCGGCGGCCTGGATCTTGTCGCCGGCGGCGGTGAGGAAGAGAATGCGCGCCTCGCTCAGATGGATGGGCCGTTCGCCGTTGTTGGTGACGATGAGCCGGATGGGCATCACGCCGTGGGCAAGATAATCGACGCGGAAGATGGATTGCTTTTCACGCGTATCATAGGGTTCGGCGGCGATGACCACCTTTTCGTCGTCGTGCGCCTCGACCGCGGCAAAGGCCGTGGCCGGCTGCACCGGAGGCGGAGTGTGGTCGCTGGCCAACGCGGTGAACGTCAGCCCGAGCAGAAATAGTGGAGTTGTCCGCAAAAAACTCATCGTGCTCGACTTTATCATCCTAGGGCCGCCTGTATCCTATGAGAGTTAGACCGGATGAGGAAAAAACCGTCACCGATGATTCTGTTCCTCTACAACCTGGCATTGCTGGCGGCGTTGTTGCTGGGCGCGCCCTGGTGGCTCTGGCGCATGGCCACCAAACAGAAGTACCGCGAGGGATTGCTGGAACGGCTGGGCCGGGTGCGGCTGGGCCTGACGCAGCTTGATCGTCCGATCATCTGGGTACACGCTGTCTCGGTGGGCGAGGTGCTGGCCGTCAGCCGTCTGGTCAAAACCCTGGACACCGCGCTGCCGGAGTACCTGATCGTCGTCTCGACCACGACGAGAACCGGCCAGGCGCTGGCGCGCGGGCGCTTTGGAGCCAACCGCGTCTTCTATTGCCCCCTGGACCTGCCCTGGGCGGTGCGCGCCTGTTTGCAGGCTCTCCAGCCGCAACTGCTGGTGCTGGCCGAGACCGAGTTCTGGCCGAATCTGTTGAGCGGCTGCTATCGGCGGAAAATTCCCGTGGCAGTAGTCAACGCCCGCGTCAGCGACCGCTCGTGGCCGCGCTATCGGCGGCTGCGCTGGTTGTGGCGGCCAATTCTCGCGCCACTCAGCCGAGTTCTGGCGCAGAGCGAGACTGACGCCGAACGGCTCAAGGCTATCGGCTGCCGGCCGGAGCGGGTGACAGTGGCGGGAAATCTGAAGTTCGACGTGAGCGCCGCGGAAGAGTCTGAGGCGACGCGGTTGCTACGCTCGCTCGCCGCCGGGCTGCGGCTCGTCGTCGCGGGCAGCACGCTGGAAGGCGAAGAGGCCGCATTGCTGGAAGCTTGGCCGCGGCTGCTTGCAGCCGAACCGCAACTGGCGTTGGTGCTCGGCGTCCGCCATCCGGAGCGGTTTGACGCTGTGGCGGCGCTGCTCAAAGACTCAGGCTTCGCGTGGGTGCGGCGCTCGGCTTGGCGGGCGAAACCGGAGAAGTTGCTCCAGCCGGTCAATCCCGGCGAAGTTGTTCTGCTCGACACCATCGGCGAGCTGGCCTCGGTCTACTCGCTCGCCGCCGTAGCTTTTGTGGGCGGCAGCCTGCTTCCGGCCGGGGGACACAACCCGCTGGAGCCGGCGCAGTTCGGCGTTCCCCTCGTAATGGGCCCGCACTTTGCCAACTTCCGCGCCATTACAGAGGATTTGCTGGCGCATCAGGCGGTTCGCATCGCCGCCAAGGAGGAGTTGACCACAGTTTTGATCGATCTACTCGACGACAACAGCGCCGCCCAAGCGATGGGCGAACGGGCCAGGCAGGTCTTCCTGAGCCAGGCCGGCGCAACCGGCCGCACTGTCGATGCGCTGATGGAGTTGCTTGCGGCTCGGAAAGTTGAGCGCCCCGCATGAGCCAAAGCAACTTTGCGCGACGTCTACTGTTTCCGCTGAATCCGCTCTACCGGCTGGCACTGGCAGTGCGCGAGTTGCGGCTTGCCCTGGCGCCGGAGCCGGTGCGGCGGCTGCGATCTCCGGTGATCAGCGTCGGCAATTTGTCCACCGGCGGCGCGGGCAAGACGCCGCTGACCATAGCGCTGGCCAAGGCCTTGAAGGAGCGCGGCGTGCGCGTGGATGTGCTCTCGCGCGGCTACGGACGGCAGAGCCAACTGGCTGCCCGCGTTGATCCGGATGGCGCCGCCAAAGAGTTCGGCGACGAGCCGCTGGTGATTGCTTGGGAGGCTGACGTTCCCGTTTTCGTTGCCCCGGAGCGCTACGACGCCGGAGTGCTGGCCGAGGCCGATGAGGCGGCAGCGCAGCCGGCCAGCAATCCAGAGCTGGAAACGCCGGAATGGTCTACGCCGGGCTGGGAGGAAGAGGCGTCTCTGAGCCAGCCGGGGAGTGCGCTGGTCAGGGTAAAACCCTCCCTGGCGGTCGAAGTCTTCAGCACGGGCGACGAGCCAGCCGAAGCGCCGCAGAAAAGCTCGGCTTCGGCAGAGCAACCCCAAGCCAATGAGTCGTCTTCGGCAATGGAGCCGGCCGTGGCTGAGCCGCCTCGTTCTGTTCATTTGCTCGACGACGGCTTTCAGCATCGCCAACTGGCGCGCGATGTGGATATTCTTCTTTTGAATCAGCAAGATTGGAGCGACTGGCTGCTGCCGGCGGGCAATCTGCGCGAGCCGCGCGAGGCCGCGCGCCGCGCTACCGTGATCGCCATTCCCGCCGACGAGCCGGAGTTGGAGGTGGCGCTCGGCGTATGGGGTTGGAGTGGCCCGCTCTGGCGATTGCAGCGCAAGATGGAGATTCCGCTGGTTCGCGGCCCGGTGGGCGCCTTCTGCGGCATCGCCCGCCCGCAGCAGTTCTTCGCGGGCCTTGAGGCTCTTGGCCTCGAAGTTCCGCTCCAGCTCGCCTTTCCCGACCACTTCCCCTACACCCGCGAGGTGCTGGACGAGCTGCTGATGAAGGCGCGCGCCGCCAAGGTGACAGCCATCCTCACCACGATGAAGGATCTGGTCCGGCTGGGCGAACTGGCCGACCTCTTTCCAGGCTCCATGCCGCTGGCTGCCGCCCGGCTGCGCATCGTGATCGACGACGAGGAGAGCGCGGTGGACTGGCTGATCGAGCGGCTGAAGCCTTCGTGATGGGCCTGGTGCAACTCCTCGATGCAGGAATTTGCGTTTTGGTGCGCGCTACGCCAGGGTTGTTGCCGCGCAGATAAATCCGGTCTGGCGCAATCGTTGTTGTGAGAAAATCAGAGTTTGCAGACGCACTCCAACTTTCGCTTGCTGGTGGTCCGGCTCGGCGCCCTGGGCGACATACTGCACGCGCTGCCGGCGATGACGGCGCTGCGGCAGGCCCATCCCGATTGGGGGATCGACTGGGTGCTTGAGCCGCGCTGGCGCGCGCTGCTGACGGCGGAGGGTGGAATCCGTCGAAGCCCCGCGCAGCCGATTGTGGACAACCTGCACTTTGCCCCGACAAAACAGTGGGGCAAAGCGCCCTTCAGCCGCCAAACCCTCGACGAAATCCGTGCCTTGCGCGCGGCGCTGCGGGAGGGCGAATACGACGCCGTGCTCGACCTGCAAGGGGCGATTCGCTCGGCGGTGCTGGCGCGCTTTTCCAGCTGCGATCGGCGGATCGGCGCGGCAGAGCCGTGGGAGCGGGCGGCGCGCTGGCTTTACACTGAGCGCGTGGCCACGCGGGGCACACACGTTATTGAGCAGGATGTGGAACTGGCCTCGGCAGTTGTTGGCGATGCGCTGAGGCCGGTTCAGCCCTGGTTGCCGATGGACCCGGTCGCCGGGGATTGGGCCGATAAACTCCTGTCTGCAACCGCGCGGTCTGCCGTATTGCTGAATCCCGGCGCGGGCTGGGGCGCCAAACGCTGGCCTGTTGAGCGCTACGCTGTTGTGGCTCAAGGGCTCATCGAGTGCGGCTGCCGTGTGCTGGTCAATGCCGGTCCCGGCGAGGAGGCGCTGGCCGAGGTCATCGTCCGCTCGACCGGCGGCGCGGCCACGGCGCTTGCGTGTACGCTCGCTCAACTGATCGCCCTCACTCGCCGCATCGCTCTGGTCATCGCGGGCGACACAGGGCCGCTGCACCTGGCCTGCGCGCTCGGTCGCCCGGTGGTGGGCATCTATGGACCCACGGACCCCAGCCGCAATGGGCCATTCGGGACGCAATTCATCGTCCTGCGCAGCCCTCGGAGCCAGCGCGACCACTCGCGCCTGACCGCGCCGGAGGCCGGCTTGCTGACCATCGAGCCGGATGAGGTGCTGCGCGCCGCTGAGACATTGTTATATCCTGAAAGTACCCCCGAAAGTGAAAACGCCCCCGAAACTTCGCCATGATCCAGCCTGCCCAACCACAATCCGCGTTGCCGCCCTCCGACTGGATCGCCCGCTGGCAGCATGCGGCCCGGCGCATCCGTGTGCCGTTGGGCTTCGCGGTGGCGGCGCTCTACCTCTTTGAACTCGCGCGGCGCGCGCCCCAGCCGCAGGCCGTGGCCTGGAGCCTTG
>Ga0302320_10016673_pt1 | contig 14980 bp, 10 predicted proteins | sample Bog_T0_3_FD_202130 | JGI IMG/M metagenome (GOLD analysis project Ga0302320, IMG submission 202130) | Peat permafrost microbial communities from Stordalen Mire near Abisko, Sweden - Bog_T0_3 | ecosystem: Environmental > Terrestrial > Soil > Wetlands > Peat | place: Sweden: Abisko, Stordalen Mire... | reverse complement strand
CCGATTCAAGATGAGCTGCGACCCGTGCGTGTTCAAAGCCGGAATCGACGGGAGCAGCGGGAGTGTTGGAGGAGCCGGCGGCTGCTTCGTTCATTTCGACGGCGGCATCCATCACAGCCTGCGCGCACCAGGCTAGGCCGTTGACACGGCGCATGCGGCCTCGCTTCTGGCGGGTTTCATATTTGTCGAAGGCCGTGTCGATGCCGCGCAGGGCTGCTTCCAGTGGAATGCCGGCTTCGCGCCAGGTTTCGATGAGCGCCCAGTCGATGGTGTTGAGCAGGAGCAAAGAACCGCGCCGCTGTTGAAAGCGCTCTTCGATCTCGGTGAAGTAATTGAAGTAGTTCAGCATGAGGTCATAAGGTCGCTCATCTCAGAATAAATTCTAACCTTTGCTGAATTGTTGCTGTCGTTGGTAAAATGAGTTCTCTCCTCGTGATGCGACGGGCAAATCCATCTATGAGGAGAAGGGCAATGCAATACGATTTCTTCCACGAAAGTACCAGCAAGCGCCGTAAGGGTTTCCCATCCGAATCCAACGTGAAGCGCGGGTTTCCGCGTTGTTCACGGAGACAAGGAACTTGTCGAGAAGCTGGGTAGAAATGATCCGTGTCCATGCGGTTCAGGGCTCAGATTTCAAGAAGTGCTGCATGTTGACGGGGCACTATGACGGCTCTCGGCGAAATCACTACAATCGATAGAGAACAGGGCACGGCGCAATGTCGTGCCCTGTTCTTTTGGCCGGGCAGGCACACGCGTTTCCTCGCAGACTAGGTTTAACGGCCTCAGTGGGAGCGGCCGCGGGGCTTTGCGGATCGGTTGCGCTCAAACAAAATGCGGAGACCGTCGATGGTGAGCCACTCGTCGATTTCCTGGATGTAGCGCGAGTCCTCGGCAATCATGCGAGCGAGTCCGCCAGTGGCGATGATGCGCGGCTTGGGGTCGAGATCGGGGCCCAGCTCGGCGAGAATGCGCTCAAGGATGCCGTCGACGAGACCGATATAGCCAAAGTAGAGTCCGCTTTGCAGGTGGCCGACCGTGTTGGTGCCGATAACCTTGGCGGGCCGCCTGATGTCGACGCGGCTGAGACGTGCCGCGCGGTTGAACAGTGCGTCCGCGCTGAGGCCGAGGCCGGGAGCGATGGCGCCGCCAATGTACTCACCGCGAGCGGAGATGACTTCGAACTTGGTGGCGGTGCCGAAATCGACGACGATGCAAGGGCCACCGAAACGCTCGTAGGCGGCAATGGAATCGGCCAGGCGGTCAGCGCCGAGTTCGGTGGGATTGTCGATGAGCATGGGCATGCCGGTCTTGATGCCGGGCTCAACAAACATGGGCTCGATGTGGAAATAAAGCTCACATACCTGGCGCAATGTGGAATCCACCGGCGGCACGACCGAAGCGATGATGATGTGCGTGACCTGCTTGGGGGCGAGCCCGTGCATCTCAAAAAGGTTGACGAAGAAGACGCCGTATTCATCCACGGTCTGGGTGCGATGCGTGGTGACACGCCAGTGCGCGGCGAGCTCCGGCTTGTCTCCATCAAGGCGGAAGAGGCCGAGGACCGTATTCGTGTTGCCGACATCGAGAGCAAGCAGCATTGCGTTTCACTTCCTGATGCGCGCGTTTGTTAACTCGATTCAATACCGCTTCCAGAGGGCACAGCGCGGATGCCTCCGGTTTGCACAGTCACAAGTCCGCCGGGTGTGCGAACAAGGAGGAATCCATTCTGGTCTAGCCCGGCCGTAACGCCGGTGCAAGCCTGGGGGCCGTGCACTTCCACTTGCCGACCGTTGATCCAGGTGGAAGCCTGGGCAATACGCGCAGGAATCGATTGTGCCCCGTCGCCAGCGAGCGCAAGCGTTTCTTTCTCCAGCGATTTTAGCAGGGAGATGAGGAGGCTCTGGCGGGGAATGCGGCGACCTGCTTCCAGGTCGAGCGAGGTGGCGGCGGTGCTGAGGCCGGGAGGAAAGCCCTGCTGATGGACGTTGATGCCAATGCCCACCACAGCGTGCGGCGAGCTTTGGGATTCGACTCTTGCTTCCACAAGGATGCCGCCAATTTTGCGCGAACCAATGACCAAATCATTGGGCCAGCGAAGGTCGACGGCAAGGCCGGAGGCGGCCCGCACGGCTTCAGCGGCGGCGAGGCCTGCGGCGAGGGGAAGAAGAGACAGGCGCGAGGCGGGAAATTGCGGACGCAGCAGCACGGAGACGTAGAGGCCCTGGCCCGCGGCGGAGTGCCAGCCATGGTCGCCGCGGCCGCGGCCGGCGAGTTGCTCGTCGGTGAAATAGACGGAGCCGTGAGGCGCCCCTTTGCGGGCTGCGTCGAGGGCGTCTGTGTTGGTGGAGTCCGTTACGGGCGAGAAATGCAGACGGCCCGCAAAGATGGTGCCGCCCAGGCCACGGTCGGCAGCGGATTCGAGCGCGGCCAGATCGTACATTATTCGGCGGTGATGGCCATGGAAATGTCCGCGGCTTTGGCGGAGTGTGTGAGGGCTCCCACGCTGATGAAGTCGACGCCGGTTTCGGCGTATGCGCGGATGTTGTCTAGGACGATGCCACCGGAAGCCTCAATGGGGATCCATCGGCCGCCTTGTTCGACCGGCGGCTCATTGGCGGTTTCCTTGCGGATCCGGTCGACGGATTGCTTGACCTGCGCAGGAGTCATGTTGTCGAGCAGGATGGCTTCCGCTCCAAACTTGAGCGCGTCTTCCAGTTCGTGGGGCGTGCGCACTTCCACCTGCACGCGCTGACCGCGTTTGCGACGCTCGAGGGCGCGGGTGAGTGCGGTGGGCAGGCCACCGCCGAGCGCGATGTGATTGTTCTTGATGAGAATGCCGGAGGCCAGATCGATGCGATGATTCGTTCCGCCTCCGCAAAGCACGGCGTACTTCTCAAGCAGGCGCAGGCCGGGGACGGTCTTGCGCGTGTCGAGCACGCGTGCCTGCGTCCCCTGGATGGCGTCAGCGTACTGGCGCGTGAGGGACGCGATGCCGCTGAGGTGCTGCATCAGATTGAGAATGACGCGTTCGCAACTGAGCAGGGCGCGAGCGTTATGGCGTACGACGGCGAGAACCTGGCCGGGATGCGCCCGCACACCATCGAACATTTCAGGATGGCTGATGACTTCAAAGCGGGTTTGATTGGCAGTGCGCGTATCGAGGCGGGCGAAGATCTCAAAGAAGCGCGGCACAGCGCCCAGTCCGCAGACGACCATTTCCTGGCGGGCGATGATGGCTGCCGAAGCGCGCAGTTCAGGATCGATGGTGAGGCTGGTAGTGGAGTCGGACACGGCGCGGTCTTCCACCAGTGCCATTTCCAACAGCGCGTCGATGCGTGTGCTCTTCCAATCCATTCGATGTTCCCTTTGGGAACAGCAGCTTTTAGCTTCTGGCTCCCAGCTTCTAGCTAGAGGCCTATGCTGAAGGCTGCTGGAAATACTACGGTAACGCTTGTGCTTTAGTTCTCAGGTAGAGCACCAAGTGCGCCGCGTGCTTTTTCCAGTAGTTGCCGCGTTTCGGATTCCTGCTTTTTGAGGCCCTCGACTACATTGGACGGCGCTTTGGCCAGAAAGCTTTCGTTGCTTAACTGACGCTCGGCGGCGGCCAGACCTTTTTCATACTTCGCGATGTCCTTTGTCAACCGCTCGCGCTCGACTGGGACGTCGATGGTGCGCTCATAGACGACGGCTACGTCGAAATCAGGTGTTGAGTGCGTTGCGAGCGTGGCGGAGATTTTCGTAACGAAACGAATTTCGCTGACGCGGGCCAAGCGCTCGACGAGTGCACTATTTGTCTGAATGACCGCCTGCTTTGCCGCGTCGATCCGGACCTCCGCTGGGGTAACGGCTTTCTCTTCCACGCCGATCTCCTTGCGCACCGTTCGGACTTCGACGATGAGGCCCTGCACAATGGCCATGTCGGCGAGTGCCGAGGCGTCCACGGAATTTTGCGCGGATTGCGGATACCGCGTAAGCGCGATGGACTTTGCCGGGGGATTGCCGTCGTAGAGCGCATTCCAGATTTCTTCGGTGATGAAGGGCATGAAGGGCGAGAGCAGACGGAGGGCTGCTTCAAAGACGCTGACCAGCGTGGTGAGCGCGGCCTTGGTGGCGGCCTTGTCGGCGGTCTCTGAGAAGTCGAGGCGCAGCTTGACGATCTCGAGATACCAGTCGCAGAAGCTGCCCCAGAAAAACTGGTAGATGATGTTGGCGGCGTCGTCGTAGCGGTAGTTCTCAAGAGCGGCGTTGACCTTCGCGGCCGTCGCGTTGAGTTCGGCGACGACCCAGCGGGCTTCGAGCGGAGCGTCGGCGGCGACCGTGGGCATGCCTCCGAGTGCTGCCGGGTCGACGACGATGCCGATTTCGGCGGCGCGGTCGACGTTCATGAAGAGGAAGCGCGCGGCGTTCCAGATTTTGTTGGCGAAGGCGCGGTAGCCCTCGGTGCGCGCTACGTTGAACGCAATGTCAGTGCCGGGCGAAGCCATCGAAGCCAGCGTGAATCGCACCGCATCGGTGCCGAATTCCTTAACGATCTCGATCGGGTCGATGACGTTGCCCTTGGTCTTGGACATTTTTTCGCGGTTGGCGTCGCGAACCAGCGCGTGGATATACACCTCACGAAATGGCACCGAATCCGCAAGAGAGCGTGAGCTGCCGTCGGGCATGGGGATCTCGTCGGCGAACCAGCAGCCGAGCATGATCATGCGGGCGACCCAGAAGAAGAGAATGTCGAAGCCTGTGACGAGAAGACTGGTGGGATAGAACGCGTCGAAGTCCGCACGATTCTTCTCCGTGATGTTGGGCCAACCGAAAACGGAGACGGGCAGCAGACCTGAAGAGAACCAGGTGTCGAGAACGTCGGTTTCCTGCGTGATGGTTGCGGCGCCGCAGTGCGAGCACGCAGTTGGGTCGACACGCGCAACCGTAATCTTGTGGCAGGTGGAGCAGTGCCACGCGGGGATGCGATGGCCCCACCAGAGCTGGCGCGAGATGCACCAGTCGTGGATGTTTTCCATCCAGTTGAGGTAGGTCTTCTCGTACATCTCCGGCGTAAAGCGGATGGCCTTGTTGCCCTCCGCATCTGGCTTGACGGCGGCGATGGCCTTGTCCGCGAGCGGCTGAATCTTGATGAACCACTGCGTGGAGAGGCGCGGCTCGACGACGGTCTTGCAGCGGTCGCAATGGCCCACGTTGTTGGTGTAGTCCTTGACGGCGGCGAGCAAGCCTTGTTCCTCGAGGTCGGCGACGATGCGTTTGCGGGCCACGTAACGATCGAGCCCGGCATAAGCGCCGCCTTCGGCGTTGATGTGGGCGCTGTCATCCATCACGTTGATGGAAGGCAGATGATGGCGCTCGCCCATGGCAAAGTCGTTGGGGTCGTGCGCGGGCGTGACCTTGACGGCGCCGGTGCCGAAGTCGCGGCTGACCCACTCGTCGAGAATGATGGGAATTTCGCGGTTGACGAGCGGCAGGCGCAGCTTCTTTCCGTGCAAGTGCAGGTAGCGGTCGTCTTCGGGATGAATGGCAACGGCCACGTCCCCGAGCATGGTTTCGGGGCGGGTAGTGGCTACGGTCAAAAACTCGCCGGAGTCCTTGCCGTCGGTGCCAATAACCGGGTAGCGGATCTCCCACAGGTGGCCCTTGTGCTCTTCGTAGACCACCTCGAGGTCGCTGATGGCGGTCTGGCAGCGGGGACACCAGTTGACAATGTAGGCGCCGCGATAGATGAGGCCCTGCTCGTGCAGGCGGACGAAGGCTTCGCGTACCGCAACCGACAGCCGCTCGTCCATGGTGAAGTATTCGCGGGACCAATCAACGGAGGCGCCGAGGCGCTTCATCTGGTCGAGGATGGCTCCGCCGTAATGGCGTTTCCATTCCCACACACGCTCGACGAAGGCTTCGCGGCCTAGCTGCTGGCGGCTGGTGCCCTCTGCGGTCAACTGGCGCTCCACCATCATCTGGGTGGCGATGCCTGCATGGTCCGTGCCGGGCAGCCAGAGGGCGCGGCGGCCGCTCATGCGGCGCCAACGGGTCAAGATGTCCATCTCCGCCTGGTTGAGCATGTGCCCCATGTGCAGGCGGCCCGTGACGTTGGGCGGAGGCAGCAGGATGGTAAAGGCCGGTTCCCCGCCGGGGGCGTCGGGCGTGGGCTGCGCGAAAAGGTTCTCGCGGACCCAGTATTCGGCCCAGCGGTCTTCAATGGCGGTGGGGTCGTAGGCTTTGGGCAGGTCGTGAGGCATGGGGGTCGTCAAGCGAGCCAGTGGTCTAGAGCCTTGAAAAATGAGGCGCTGCACAACGAGGGCTACCCCTAACTTTAACAGATTGGGGCTGTTGGATTGGTGTACCCGTAAACAGAACAAAGGCCGCACCGAGTGGGGTGCGGCCTTGCCTTGAACGGTAAGCGCTGGCTAGAACGGGTTGATCTTGGCCAGGCCCTTCTTTTTCTTCTTCTTGCTGGACGATTCGTCGCTCAGGTCGGTCTTGGGCTTTTTGCTCTTGCCCGTGGTCACGGGTTGGGCAGGCTGCGAGCCAGGCTTGATTTCGTTCACCTGGGCAGGAGCTTCCGCAGGCTTTTCGACTGCGGGAAGCGCGTTGCTGACATTGCCAACAGGCTTCACCAAGGCGTTAGGATCGGTCGCCGGCGCGCTGATCACCTCGGCACCTACGCCGGTTCCGCCGGCGGGCGCTTCCATTTGAAGCGGTGCGTCGGAGGGACGATCTGTGCGCGGTGGCTCGCTCGAGCCCGTCGGAGTAACGGCGGCTGGAGGAGCAGAGGGCTTGCCGGAATTGACGGCGGCCAGGAAGATGTCCTTGTTTTCCTGGGTGACGTCTGGTGCGAGGGTACGCTTGGGGTCATCGAGCGAAGGCTCGCCGACGTGCACGGCTTCGACAACCGTAGGCCCGCGCTTGATGAGACCGAGCGTCTTGTCTGTGAAGTGGAGTGCCTGGCGGCTGCGTTCTTCCGCGTCACTTTCGGCAATGGCTGCCTGGGTGGGCTCAGGAACAGGGCGATTCATGGCTACCAAACGGTCGCGCGCGTCTTCAACATGCGGAGCCATTGGGTAGCGGGTAATGACCTTGGCGTAAGCAGCGGCTGCGCGATCCTCGTAAGTTGAGGCCAGCCGCTCGCGAATGGCCCCTTGTAGATTGGGAGCGATGCGAACATTGTGCGCTTCGCCCGCATAGGCATCGCCAATGGCGAGCAGGGCCTGGTCGCTCTTGGAGTAGAGCGGATACGTGTCAATCACGGTGCGGAGGCGGGCGATGGAGGCGTTGTAGTTCTCGCGGCTCTCGTAGTACAGCCCGATGGATGTTTCGCGCTCGGCAAGCACTTCCTGCACGTCACGAAGCTTCTGCTTTGCGCGTGGAATGAGGGCCGAGTCAGGGAACATGTTGATCATGTCGCGATAGGCCTTTTCCGCCTCCTGCGCATTGGTGTAATCGCGATCGGGCTTTTCCATCTGCTCGTAGTAGATGTCGCCCACCTTCATTTTGGCCTCGGCGGCTTCCGGCGCGTCGGGGAAGAAGGTAATGAAGTCGTTGTACTCGGCTTCGGCCTGCGTAAGGGCAGCGGTGCCGCCTTCCTTGAACCAGCTGTCGCCGACGGAGAGCTTGGCGCGCATGCGGTACTCGGAATCGGGATAGGTATTCAGCAGGGTCTGCAGATCGAGGCGGGCCACGTCAAAGCGGCCCTTCTTGAGGGCGACCATGGCCTTGTCATAGAGCTCCTTGTCAGGCTGCTTGGAAGCAACGTTGGCCAGCGGATTGGCGCTCAGGTCGGTGTGCTTTTTGCGCTTGGGCGCCTTATCGCGTGCCTGGGCCGCAACCGCGCCCAAAACCAGCACGGCCAGGGCAGCTGCGGCAATCTTGTTTGACAACCGGTTCATACCACCTCATTGCGATGGAGCCCCTCGGCGCCACCATTCCAGATCTCGGGAAAATCCTGCTTGCTTGTGCATCAATTTTACGCGATCAACCCTGCCGCATGCGCCGGTCTATTCTCCGGCAGACTTGCGTGCCGCCGCCAGCAATGTCCGCGCATCCTGTTCCGGATGCCCCGCGCCAAACACGGCGTTTCCGGCAACCAGCAGCTCCGCTCCTGCTTTGACGACTTGTTCCACCGTGTCGTGAGCCACGCCGCCGTCCACTTCGATCTTAAATGTGAGGCCCAGCTCGCGGCGCAACTCGGCCAGGTAGCGGATTTTATCCAGCGAAAAGGGAATAAACTGCTGGCCGCCGAACCCGGGATTGACGCTCATGATGAGCACATGGTGCACCATGGGCAGAATATCGATCAGGAAGTCGACGCGGGTCGCTGGATTGAGCACAACGCCCGGCTTCATGCCGTGGTGGGTGATGAGCTCGAGGGTGCGGTGCAGGTGGGTACAGGCCTCGTAGTGAACGCTGACCCAGCTGGCCCCGGCCTCGGCAAAGTCGGGGATAAAGTCGTTTGGATTCTCGATCATCAGGTGGCAATCGAGAGGGAGTTTGGTGGCCTTGCGGAGGCTTTTGACCACCGGCGGCCCGATAGTGATGTTGGGCACAAAGTGGCCGTCCATCACGTCCACGTGGATGACGGAGCCGCCGCCGCGCTCGGCAGCCGCAACTTCGTCGGCGAGATGGGCAAAATCGGCCGAAAGGATGGAGGGCAATAGTTCAACCATGGGTTTTTGCCTTAACTCCTTTGAGGCCAGTGTATCAGCGGGGCGGGTGGATGCGATGAATAACCCGCCGGTTGAACTGCGGTTCAGGCTTCCGGCTTGAGCCTTGCGGCGGCCACGCGCCCGATGCTGCGGAGGATCGATTTGAGGGGCCAGTGTCCTTCATCGTCGGCAAAGCAGATTTCGCCGCTGCGGCGTGCCTCGGGTCTGTAGTACCAGCGCTTGAGCAGTGCCAAATGGGCTTGTCTCTCGGTGGCTGAAGGCGGCCTGGACAGTTCGGCGAGCGAGCCGAAAGTTGCTTCCAGCCGGGCTTCGAGCATGCCGCGAGGCAGTTTTATGGGCGCTGGGGTTTCGTAGTTCGGTTGAGCTTCAAGGGCTGCGGTCTGTTCGGCGGAAGCATCTTCAGTCTTTTCTGATCCCTGCTTTTCCAGGATAGGCTCGAGGCCAAGCGGCTGAGCGAAGAGCGAAGACGAGCTGGATTGCTCATTCTGAATGCGCATGCCGAGCGTGGAGAAGGCGGCAGGACCGCGGAGACTGGCTTTTTCAAATAAAAACACGGCGACTTCGTCCGGATTAGGCGAAGCCTGCAGGATCACGGCGCGAAGCTCGCTGAGCGGGCGGACAAGTTCGCCCGCTAGTGCACGGACCGATTCGACTTTCTGGACCTGCGCGTGGAGTGCGGCTGCGGTCTCGAATTCGAGATTGGCGGAGGCCTCGTCGCGCTGGGTGCGCAGCGGGACAAACTTGCTTTCGCCGCGCGTGGCGAGGAAGCTTTCAACGGCCGCAGCCTCTTCGTGATAGCGCTCGTCTGTGCAGCCCTTGTAACAGGGGGCGAGGCACATCTTCATTTCGGAGTAAACGCACCCAGGGTGGCTGGGGTCAGGCGCGAGGTCGTCCGTGCAGCGGCGCAGAAGGAAGAGCTTGAGTGCTTCGTCGGCAAAGCGCTCGGCGGCTGCACGCGAGGCAAATGGGCCATAGACCCAGTCGGCTTCACGCACGCTGGGGCGATGGGTAACGGTGATGCGCGGATACGGATTGGTGCCGAGATAGCGGAGGAAGGCGGGGCTGCGCAGATGCATACGCTCTAATGCCTTCAGGCCGTATTGATCTTCGAGCAATTGAAATTGAAGCAGCAGCGATTCGAACTCCGAACCGGTGAGACGCCACTCGATGCGGCGGACGAGGCCGGCTAGTTGCAGGCGGCGCGGATGTTTCGGCGATGGCTGCAGCAGACGCTCAAGGCGCGAGCGCAGGTTGGGCGTGCGGCCGATGTAAGGCTCTTGATGGGCTTCAGCTCCGCAGAGAGCATAGACGGCAGCGGCTTCGGGAAGTTGAGCGAGCGCAGACTTGGCGTCGGCGGGGTCGAAGGGGAGCGCTTGCATTGCATCGTGTAATCGATGCTCTCGACTCGACATTCCGCTCTGATCCGGTTCGCTCATGATTCAGGAAACCCTAAGCGCCGGCGATCGTCATGCCGTCGATGCGCAGCGTGGGCGACGCTACCGAACCGCGGAATACAAGGTCGTTGCCGATGGCGGTCACGTTCTTAAGCATCTCGGCCAGGTTTCCGGCGATGGTGACTTCCTCAACCGCGTGGGTAAGCTGGCCATTCTCGATCCAAAGGCCGGTGGCTCCGCGCGAATAATCTCCCGTAACAATATTGGTGCCGAAGCCCATGAGACTGGTGACGTATAAGCCTACAGGGATCTCGGCGATCATCTGTTCGGGCGTGAGCGTGCCGGGCTCGAGGTAAAGATTGCCATGGCCGATGCCGGGCGTTCCGGCCAGTCCGCGTGAGGCGTTGTGAGTAGACTGCATGCCGAGCTTGCGAGCCGTGTAGCTGTTGAGCAGGTAGCTTTTGAGTACGCCGCCTTCGACGACGACGGTGCGCCGCGAAGGCAGTCCTTCCCCATCAAAAGGCGAGGTGCCGAATCCGCCGGCGCCGGAGGGCAGCAGCATTGTGTTGTCGTCAATGATGGTGATGGCGGAGGCAGCGATGGACTCGCCAAGCTTTCCGGCGAGGAACGAAGCGCTGCGCCAGATGGAGTCTCCCGAGGCCGCCTCGAAGACGCTGCCAATCAGCGAGCGAGCCACTTCCGGCGCGAAGACGATGGGGACACGCTGCGTGGGAACGCGACGCGCACCGAGTCGGCGAATCGTGCGCCGAGCGGCTTCTTTCCCGATGGCCTCGGGCGACTCGACAAAGGCTATGCTGCGCGCGCTGGACCACCAGCCATCGCGCTGCATCTGGCCGTTCGTGTCCATGGCTAGGGGCGCAGCAGAAACACCTGCATAGCTGGAGCGATAGCCGCCGACGAAGCCCCGCGAGTTGGCGAGAACCATGCGTCCGGTTGAAGCGTCGAAGCTGCCGCCGTCGGAGTTGGTGATCCGCGGATCGGAAGCAAGGGCAGCGGCTTCGCAGCGGCGGGCCCACTCAATGCGTTCGGGGCCGGAGAGCGAGTAGACGTCGTCGAAGAAGAGATGCTGGTCTGCGCTGAGCGAGCCGAATTCGCTGGTTTCCGGCAAGGCGGTAAAGGGATCGGCCTCGGTGACTTTCGCGAGGGCCATGGCTCCATCGACGAGCTGGCGAATGCCGTCGGCAGTAAAGTCGCTTGTGGAGGTGGAGGCAGTGCTCTTGCCGAGAAACACCCGCAGGCCCAGGCCGCGCGATCCGGACTCCTTCAGGGTTTCCACTTCGCCCATGCGCACGTTGACGCTGAACTCATCGCCCTCGCGGATTACGGACTCGGCGTCGCTGGCTCCAGCCTTTATGGCCAGGGCTACAACGTCAGCGGCGAGCGATTCAAGATCGAGGGCAGTTTCGGAAACGGCAGATTGAGCCATGTTTAGAAGCTATCAAAGTTGCGCCTTCTTTACATATGCCGCGCCCAGGACTGCAGCCAACCGAGCGTGATTGCCTGCCAGGTGGCATTGGAGAATAGCCCGGTTGCGGTCAGACTGACAGCGACGATCAGCGCCGCTGCCTCAAGAAACTGCTTCATCACCCGGTTATTCTTCCAGTCCCAGAAGAAGATGAGCAGAATGATCAGGAGGGTACCGCCTTCAAAGTAAAGGTAGGTGCCCAGGAATGTGGTTGGATTGGGCAGGAAGAGGCTGACCAGCCGCGAAAAGCCGGCGTCGCTGATGGAGATGGCCGCCAGGATCATTACACGCCGGTGCGCGGCCAGGTTGCGGCGCAGCAGAATTCCCCAAGGCAGCAGAAGCGTAAGGCAAAGCGGCCCGCTGAAGGCGATGGAAAGAAACTCCGGAGGCAGGGCGCCGGGCGTGTGCAGGTTGAGGGCCTGCCAACTGAGCTCGGCCCAGATGGAGAGGAAGACGACCACGGGGGCATAGCCAGCCACGAACCAGCCGAAGGTGCGGTGGATCTTCACGTTGCCGGTTTCGACCATGAGGATGAGAGCGGTGACGACCAAAAGCCAGAGCGTGGTGGCGATGGCGTGCACGTGCACAATGAAGGGGACTGCCGGCTTCTCGTGGAAATAGATGTGCAGGTCGAAGCCGAAACCCGCCCCGACGATGATCCAGAAAATGGCGAGCCAGACGAGCGCAGCGCGACGATCGCTGCGCGCCGGCCAGATTGCCGTCGCGTGCACCTGCATTGGTTGTGACCTCCGAAGGAGACGAGCTTGGGGGAGGAGGTTGAGGTGTTTATTGAATCGGAAGACTAAGACTACCGCCCGGTTCCACCCACAGTCATGCGATCGAGCTTAATGGTCGGCATCCCCACGCCCACGGGGACGCTCTGGCCGTCTTTGCCGCAGGTGCCGATGCCCTCGTCGAGCTTCAAATCGTGGCCGACCATCGACACATGCTTCAGGGCTTCCGGGCCGTTGCCGATCAGGGTTGCGTCGCGGACCGGCGCAGTGATTTTGCCATCTTCGATCAGATAAGCCTCCGAAGCGGAAAAGACAAATTTCCCGTTGGTGATATCGACCTGTCCACCACCGAAGTTAACGGCATAGAGACCACGCTTGACGGAGCGCAGAATGTCTTCCGGATTGTCATCACCGGCCAACATATAGGTATTGGTCATGCGCGGCATTGGGATCGATTGATAGTTTTCGCGACGGCCGGAGCCAGTGTTGGCGCAACCCATCAGGCGAGAGGAGAGCTTGTCTGACAAATAGCCCTTAAGGATGCCGCCCTCAATGAGCACGGTCTCCTGAGTAGGTGAGCCTTCATCGTCCACATTCAGTGATCCGCGACGGCCGGCCATGGTTCCGTTATCGACAACTGTAACTTTGGAACTGGCGACGGACTGGCCAATGAGCCCGGTGAAGGCGGAAGTTTTTTTACGATTGAAGTCTGCTTCCAGTCCGTGGCCGACAGCTTCGTGCAGCAGAATGCCCGGCCAGCCGGGACCGAGGACCACTTCCATCTCGCCCGCGGGGGCTGGCACTGCACCAAGTTGCAGGATCGCTCCGCGTGCCGCTTCGCGCGCCAGGTTCTCAGGGCTCTTGGAATCGACAAACTGCTCCAAGCCGGCACGTCCACCGCAACCGGTTCCACCCTTGGTGGTAATGGCGCCTTCCTTGGCGATGACAAACACATTGAGGCGGCAGAGCGGTTGGGTGTCGCTGGCAAAGGCCCCGTCGGATGCGACGATCAGGATGCGGCGCAGCTCTTCTGAATAACTTGAACGGACTTGGACGATGCGATTGTCGAAGGCGCGTGCTGCGCGGTCGGCTCGCAGAATCAGTTCAAGCCGCGCGGCCAGGTCGAGATCGTATCCGCCCAGGGGAACCGGGTAAAGATTGGCGATTGGCGCCTCGGTAAATCCCTGCACTGGCTGCTTGGCGGGACCGGAGGCGATGAGGGCCGCTGTTCGCGCGGCGTGGAGCAGCCGTTCGGGGCTCAGATTGTCCGTGTAGGCGTATCCCGTGCGCTCTCCGGAAAGGACGCGAATACCGCATCCGGCACTCGTGCCCTGGCTGGCAGATTTCACAATCTGCTCATCGACGCCGAGGGCGGTTGCCGTAACCGACTCAAAGTAGAGGTCGGCATAGTCGCCACCGGCGGAAAGCGCTTCCCCCAGGCAGCGCTCAAGCAGGCGCTCCGTGAGGCCGAATTTCTCAAAAAAATAGCGTTTCTGGCTGGGGACAGGAGAAGGGGCCGGTTTGGTCATGATGTGTTGAGTTTACGCCGAGGCGAGGATTGAGAGGAAATCGCGGTCCACTCGCGGGGGGCGGAACAAGGTAAAAAAAGGCGCAAAAGGTAAGAACTACACGGCAGGTTTTGCGTGGTCACTTCGGTGAAGAATTCTGCGGGTACAGCATGGCGCACTAAACCTTTGATTCCTGTTACGGGAAATTAGTTGCCAGTGGTTTTGCCGGCTTTGGCCTTGAGATTGCAAACGTAAAGCCAATTGAAGCACTTATAACTTGGTAGAGATTTTTAAATAGAGGTTCGCGTTCGTTTGCGCGAGCGTTTTCGATCCGCATTGGATCGGACTCACTCGCGCAGCGAATTCTAAAGAAAACCCTCGCCTAGGTTGACCCCAAAACGCATCACGGGAGTGCTGTGCCCGCGTGCGGATTGGACTCCAAATGCGGCACCAAATACCCATATCCGGAGAACAAATGAAGCGAGTAACTCTGCTGGTTATATTTCTACTTTCCATTACCGCAGTTTTGAGTAGCTGCTACGGAGCGTACAAACCTTCTCGTCACCAACTTTCGATTTCGACGACAGCATTGCCGGGCGGAACGTTGGGCGTAGCCTATGCCGGTACATTGGTCGCCACGGGTGGAAAAGCGCCCTATAAATACAGTGCAAGCGGCCTGCCGAGCGGATTGTCGATCAGCAGCTCTACGGGTGTGATCACGGGGACTCCGGCGCTGAGTGGCGCAACCACGGTCGTATTCAAGGCGACCGATTCCAGTTCGCTGGCACAAAGTGCGTCGGTCAATTTGCAGGTTTCGATTGCGGGTGCCGTGTCAAACGCGCTTTCAATTACGACGAATTCTCTTCCGGGTGGGACAGCCGGGGTTGCCTATAGCGGTGCGGTTCAGGCCGCAGGGGGGAAGACTCCTTATACCTACAGCGCAAGCGGCCTGCCGGGAGGTTTGTCGATTAACAGCTCGACGGGCGCGATTGCCGGAGCTCCGGCACTGAGTGGCTCGGCGACGGCCACAGTCAAGGTGACCGACTCCAGTTCGCCGACAAAGACAGCATCAGCGAATTTGCAGATTTCGATTGCGGGTGTGTCCTCGACGGCGCTCTCGATTACGACGACTTCTCTAGCGAGTGGAACGGCGGGCGCGGTATATAGCGGCGCAGTTCAGGCCACGGGTGGGACA
>Ga0302320_10016671_pt1 | contig 14983 bp, 18 predicted proteins | sample Bog_T0_3_FD_202130 | JGI IMG/M metagenome (GOLD analysis project Ga0302320, IMG submission 202130) | Peat permafrost microbial communities from Stordalen Mire near Abisko, Sweden - Bog_T0_3 | ecosystem: Environmental > Terrestrial > Soil > Wetlands > Peat | place: Sweden: Abisko, Stordalen Mire... | reverse complement strand
TCCCATTTCGGATACGCGCGGATCGTCGGTCGCGAGAGTCCAGTGTTCGCCGCCGTCACTGGTTTTGTAGAAAGAAATGGCGCCACCACCGCCGCCGCGGCCCCCACCGCGTCCGCCTCGTCCCGCGGCGACGGTTGCGTAGAGAACCTGCGGGTTGCTGGGCGCGATGGCAAGGTTGGCCTCGATGATCGGCGGGAGACCGCCGGCGAGTTTCTTCCATGTCGTGCCGCCGTCGGTCGATTTGAAGATGCCGCCATCGGTGCCGCTGAAGGCGCCGTTTTCGTAGAAACCCTGCTGCTGCTGCCAGAGCGATGCGTAGACGGTGTTGGGCTGGCTCGGGTCGATCCGGATATCGTTACCACTCGTGTATTCGTCTTTGTACAGGACCTTGTCGAAATGCGCGCCGCCGTCGGTGGAGCGGAAGATACCGCGTTCGGCATTGGGACCGTAAGGGTGGCCCAGCGCGGCGACGAAGAAGCGGTTGGGGTCGCGTGGATCCACGTCGATCATCGCGATCATCTGCGAATCGCGCAGGCCCAGGTGCGTCCAGGTTTTGCCCGCGTCGGTGGATTTATAGACACCGTCTCCGACCGCGAGATCGGGCCGGATAATGCCCGCGCCGCTGCCGACATAGATGATGTTCGGGTTGGAAGGCGCCACCGCAATCGCGCCGATCGAGCCGGTAGGCTGATTGTCGAACAGCGGAGTCCAGGTGGAGCCGTAGTCGGAGGAGCGCCAGACCCCGCCATTATCGAAACCGATGTAGAAAACGTTCGGCTGACTGGGCACGCCGGCGAGTGCGCGTGCGCGTCCGGCGCGTGGCGGCCCGATCGACCTCCAGTGCATTTCGGAATAGAGTTTGGGATCGATAGTCTGTGCGGGAATCAGGGCAATGAGCCCCAAACCCAATAAAAACGGCCTGCTGAAGCGGGAAAGAAGCACGGCGGTCACTCTCCTGAATTCGCTTAGTGTAGCAATCCCGGAAGTTCCGGCTACACTCGTAGCTATGCGAACGGTGCTGCTGGCGGTTCCCCTGCTGTCACTGGCGGTGCAGGCTCCGGGCGAGACCGAGGTTCAGCAGGCGCTGCTGGGATCGTGGACGGGAACCCTGGAATACCGCGATTATTCAGAGCCTGCCACGTCCACAAAGCGAGTGAATCTGCCCACCTGGCTCACCGTTCAGGCAACGGGCGCCGATCTCCGTCTGAACTACATTTACGACGACGGGCCCTCAAAGACAGTGACAGAGACTGCTGTGATACATTTCGAAGCCTCCGATACGGCGCAGTTGCGCGAGGGGCGGGGAACGATCGTGATAACAGCGCCAGGCAAGGAAAGCGACAAGCCGGTTCAGACGAAGACAACGTACCGGATCGGAAGAAATATTTTCGAGATTCTGGAAGAGACCGCGCCGGAGGGCGAGCCTTTCGCCTTCCGCCATGCCTATACGTTCGTGCGGGCCACGCCGCCATGAGAAAAATCCATTACCAGACCATCGCGGTGATTCTGGCCTTCTGCCTGTCTATCGGCGCGGCGTTTTTCTTCGGCTATCGTGCCAGCACCATGGCGAGGCAGATGCGGCGGCAGAACGAACCTATTCGGGCCTGGATGAGCGTGCCGTTTGTCGCCCACGCGCATCATGCCGACCCCGCGATCCTGTTCCAGGCGATCCACCTTCCCGTCGATCCGCACGACCGTCGGCCGATCCGCGAAATCGCCCGCGACGAGCATGTTCCTCCGGCGGAACTGATTCGGGATCTCCAGAAAGCTCTGGATAAGGCGCCTCCGAAGCAATGAGCGACCAGGTACTGGCGGCTCTCGCTCATTACGGAGCGCCGGCTCTGTTTGCGATTGTCGCAATCGCGGCTGTGGGAATTCCGCTGCCTGTGACACTGCTGCTGATTGTGACGGGGTCGCTCGCGGCGCAGCGGGTAATGAATGTCGGGGTGGCGATCGGGGTATCTTCAGCGGGTTCCGTGCTGGGCGATCAGATCGGTTATGCGATCGGAAGGTGGGGCGGAAGCGCTCTCCAGTCTCGCTTCATAAGAATGCTCGGAAGTCCGGAGCGGCTGCGTCGCATTGACGATAAAGCGAAGGCCTGGGGCGGCGCGGGAGTATTCTTCAGCCGCTGGCTGGTCACTCCTCTGGGGCCCTGGATCAACCTCGCCAGCGGCGCGGCCCGCTACTCGTGGATTCGGTTCACCGTTTGGGATGTTCTGGGCGAGACGCTCGGCTGCGCGCTTTACATCGCGCTGGGCATGGTATTCAGCGATCGCGTACAGGCCGTCGGCGCCATTCTGGGAGACTTGAGCTGGGCTTTAGTGGCGGTCATTGCCGCGGTTTTGCTGGGGCGAATGCTGTTCCGGCGAAAGTCGGCAGACGCTACATGAAATAGTCTTTGACCTTAGCCAGCAAACCTTTTTCGTGAGGCTCATTATTCACCGGCAGAGTACCCAACAGTTGCTCGAACAGCTTGCGCTGCTCTTTTGAAAGTTTCGTAGGCACTTTGACCATCACGTGCACCACCAGGTCCCCCCGCCCGCGTCCCTGCACTTCCGGAACGCCCTTGCCTTTAACGCGTAATTCGGTCCCACTCTGAACCCCTTCGGGAACCGCCAGCATATGCGGGCCTTCAAGGGTCGGAATCTCAATCTGATCCCCTAACGCCGCCTGGGCAATGTTGATGGGTATGGTGCAGTGCAGATCGTTCTCATGGCGTTCGAAAACCGGATGCTCTTTCACCGTGAAGAAAATGTAGAGATCGCCCTGGGGTCCGCCGTTAACACCGGGCTGCCCTTCGCCCGAAACCCGTAAACGGTTGCCATCGGCGATGCCCGCCGGGATATTGACCTTGAGCCGCTTGTTGACCTGACGGGCGCCTTCGCCCCGGCAATCGCGGCAAACGTTCTTAATAATCTGCCCCGTGCCGCCGCAATGCGAACACGTCCGGCGTACCGAGAGGAAACCCTGGGAGAACAACTGCTCCCCTCGGCCATGACACCCGGGGCAGGTGACGCTGCTGCTGCCCGGTTCGGCGCCTCTGCCCTGGCAGCGCGGGCAGGCTTCCAGCTTCGGAACCTGTATCTCAACCGACTTTCCGAATGCCGCTTCTTCAAACGAAAGCGAGAGGTCGTAGCGAAGATCGTCGCCTTTGGCGGCGCGGTTGCGGCCCCCGCCGCCACGCTGCTGGCCGAACGCGTCGCCGAAGCCGAAAACCTGGCTGAGCAGATCGCCCAGATCTACCGCCGAAGGGTCGAAGCCGCCCGCGCCCATGCCGGAAAGTCCCTGATGCCCATACGCATCGTAAGCGGCGCGCTTCTGCGGGTCCGACAGGACGCCGTAGGCCTCCGCGGCTTCTTTGAACTTCTCCTCCGCCGTGTGGTCGCCGGGATTCCGGTCGGGATGATACTGCAGGGCGAGCTTTCGGTAGCACGCCTTCAGTTCCTGATCGCCGGCTCCGCGAGAGACACCCAGCACCTCGTAATAATCGCGTTTCGTCACGGGCATTCGTTTTAAATTACGGATTCACGGCGACTTTCACCATCGCCGGACGCAGCAGTTTTCCTTTGAAATGATAGCCGCGCTGGAATTCTCCCAGCACCGCATGATCCTCGGCTTCTTTGGTCTCCACGCGCTCCACCGCCTGATGCAGATATGGATCGAACGTCGCGCCGGCAGTATCGATCGGCTCCAGACCCTGTTTCTTCAGCGCCTCGTACAGCCGGCCATAAATCATCGCCACGCCTTTGGCGTACTCGCTATCGGCCGTTTCCACCCGCAGGGCGCGGTCGAAATCGTCCAGAATCGGCAGGAGTTCCTTTACCAGTTCCATGCCTGCGAATTGCGAGAACTCTGATCTCTCCTTCTCCGACCGTTTGCGGAAATTGTCGAACTCGGCCTGGCGGCGCAGGAGGAGCTCCTTGAGTTCGTCGCGCTCGGCTTTCAGGCTGTCTCTCTCTTCGCGAACGGCATCCGCGCTGCCATCGACCGGCGGTTTCGACGACACTTCGTCTTCAAGCGTTACTTTATTTTGCACTGTCACTTCAGTCTCAGGTTAACATCGCCCGGGCGGATGCTAACTCACTCCACCCGTCTGCAGCGACTCGAACGTCCGGCCAATCTGATGAACAGCCGAGATTACCCGCTCGTAATGCATGCGCATCGGTCCCAATACCGCCACCCGGGCGCGCACTCCGGAGGGAAGATCGATCGTCACTCCTATTAGAGTCAGTTCCCTCATTGCGGGATGCGCGTCTTCGAGGCCCACCTGTATTCCGACCTGCCCGGCAGATGATTCGAGGAAGCGGTCCAGCATGGCGACGACGCGTTTTTTCTCTTCCAGGGCGCGGAAGAGGTCCCGCATACGCTCGCGCGTGAGATGAAGATCGAGCCCGACCAGATAAGATGCGCCATCCATTTCGACCTGTGGATCGCGGTCTGCCACCAGCAGCCCTTTGTTGCAAAGCAGCGTCAGATGCTGAAGGAAAGCGTCGTACGCCGCCCGTTCTTCTTCGATCCTGCGCAGCAGTTCCGCCCGTGCCTTTTCGAGCGTCCACCCTGCGAATTCGACGTTCACGTAATTGCGGAGGCGCGTAAGTTCGTCCTGCGGCAATTCTCGGTCGAGCGTAACCACGCGGTTGCGGACCATCTTGTCCCGTGTTGCGAGAATCATCAGAACCCGATTGCCCGAAAGCCCGATCAGTTCCAGATGCTCCAGTTCCTGCGATGAAGAAGGCAGCGCCGCGGCGATGCCCACGTTACGCGTCATTTCCGTAAGAATCCGCGATGCCGAGGTTACCTGCTCCTCAAGCGATTCGGCCGATTGCATCTGGCTGAAGATACGCTCTCGTTCCGGCGCGGATAGCGGTTTGGCGGTCACCGATCCGGCAAAACTGCGGAAAGCTTTGTCGGTCGGGATGCGCCCGGCGGAAGTGTGCGGCTGCGCCAGATAGCCCTCATCGGCCAGATCCGCCATCACATTCCGGATGGTCGCCGGGCTGAGCGAGAGATACCGCATACGCGATATCGTACGGGAGCCAACCGGTTCTCCGGTCTCGATGTAGGCGCGCACGATGAGGTGCGCGATTTCGCGTTCTCTCGCACTCAACTCCCCGCCCGCCAATGGCATCCGGTGTGAACTCCCTTCTTTCAATATACTGTTACAGCTTCACGCGAGCAACCGGCCTGGCTATAGTCCCGGCTTTTGGTACACTGAGAGTTTGTTTCAAACCGGTTTTTCGCAGGTGCGGAGTCACTTTTGGGTAACCGGACCTAATCCCCATCGGAGAATTCATGTCAGTTCAGAAGTATCTTTTTACGTCCGAATCGGTGACTGAAGGCCACCCGGACAAAATCGCCGATCAGATTTCGGATGCCGTCCTCGACGCCGTCCTCGAACAGGACCCTTATGGCCGCGTCGCCTGCGAAGTGCTGGTGACCACCGGTATTTGTGTCGTCTCGGGCGAGATCACCACCACCTGCTACGTGGACGTTCCGCTGATCGCCCGCAACACGATCAAAGAGATTGGCTATACCGATGCCGCGTTCGGCTTCGACAGCAAAACCTGTGGCGTTCTCAACACTATCCAGAGCCAGTCGCCCGATATCGCGATGGGCGTCGATACCGGCGGCGCCGGAGATCAGGGCCTCATGTTCGGCTATGCCTGCGATGAAACGCCCGAACTGATGCCGCTGCCCATCCAGCTCGCGCACCAGCTTACGAAGAAGCTCTCCGAAGTCCGTAAGGCGGGCACGGTCGACTATCTTCGCCCCGACGGCAAGAGCCAGGTTTCTGTTGAGTATGTGGACGGCAAGCCTGTGCGCATCGACGCTGTCGTGATCTCCACCCAGCATGGCGACCATGTGACCACCGAGCAGTTGCGGGCCGATGTCCGCAGGCTGATCATCGACGCCGTGGTGCCGCAGAACATGGTGGACGAGAACACCAAATATCACATCAACCCGACGGGGCGTTTCGTTATCGGCGGTCCTCATGGCGACACCGGTCTGACGGGCCGCAAAATCATCGTCGACAGCTACGGCGGCATGGGGCGTCACGGCGGCGGCGCATTCTCCGGCAAGGATCCGACAAAGGTGGACCGTTCCGCTTGCTATATGGCTCGCTACATCGCGAAGAACATCGTGGCCGCCGGGCTGGCGACGCGCGCGGAAGTCCAGTTGGCCTACGCCATCGGCGTGGCCGACCCCGTCTCCGTCATGGTGAACACCTTTGGAACCGGCACGATTCCTGAATCCGAGATCACTTCGCTGGTTCGTGCCCATTTCCCGCTGACGCCGAAAGGCATCATCGAGCATCTCAACCTGCGTCGCCCGATCTACAAGGCAACCGCTGCGTTCGGCCACTTCGGCCGCACGGGCGATTCCTTCAGTTGGGAAAAGACGGATAAAGCGGAAGCGCTCAACCGGGCTTCGAAAAAGGTCGGCGCGGCAGCCGACTAGCAAGGCCGAAACATGTGTGCTTGCGGATGCCTCCTGCTGCTGATCGTGGCCGGAGGCATCGCATGGCTCTTTCTTCACGGCTTATGGTTCGTTGCGATTCTGGTCCTGATCGCGGCCGCCGCCTCCGGCTGGTTTGGCCGAAATGCCTTCAGCAGACCTAAACCGCCTTCAGCAGGACCTTCATAACTCCAGGTTGCGCAGCCTGCCCGAATGCTTCGGCGGCGCTGTAGAGTGGCATTTCCCCGGAAATCATCGAAGCCACATCGATCTTCCCGCTTTCGAGCAATTCAAGCGCGGGTTCGAAACGTCCGCAGCGCGATCCCACCAAAGTAATTTCATTCACGATCACCGGAGCGGTGTCCACAGGCACCTCCCCATGTACGGTTGACTTCAGAATCACCGTGCCCTTCGGTTGCGTCATGCTCACAGCCGCCCGCAAACCCGCCGGTGATCCTGTTGCGTCCACTACCCATTCGTACCTGGCCTTCGGCAGGTGGTCGCCCGCGATTTCAGTCGTCACGCCGGCACGTTCGGCAATAGCCAGTTTCTCGCGATGCCGGCCGAACTGGTGGACTCGACAGCCTCGTGCCTGGAGAGTTTGAGAGATCAGCAGCCCAAGCTTTCCATCGCCCAGCACTGCAACCGCGCCCCCCGCCGGAATTGCGACCTGATCCAGGATCTGGCAAGCCGAAGCGAGGGGTTCGATAAAAACCGCCGCTTCCGTACGGATGGAATCCGGTACAACGTGAAGATTTCGTTCCGGCAAGGTGAGAAACTCGCGGAACGCGCCGGGGTGCTTCACGATCCCCAGCACGGTGCGATGGGGGCAATGCCGGCCGAGTCCCCGCAGGCACCAGGAACAATGTGTACAAGACAGGTTTATCTCGCCCACCACTCGCTTGCCCCGCAGCGCGGCCGTGTCGCACTCCACCACCTCGCCGACAAACTCATGGCCCGGAATGCCGGAAAAGCCATAATATCCGCGCTGCAGCTCAAGGTCGGTATTGCAGATTCCCGCCGTCAGCAGCCGGATGAGGGCAAATCCTTCGGGCCGTTCGGGCCGAGCGATTTGCTCGACCCGAATCGCGCCCGATTCCAGATGAACCGCCAGCATCACGCGGTGGTAGCAGCCGCTTTACGCACTTCGATCAGTTTTTTCATGCGAGCTGACATCTCGTCGATCTGTTTTCGCGCGTCCGGCAGGGAGAGCGTGAGCTTCTCCAGGTGCTGGAGGAAAGTCGGTGTGTAGCCCGCGCGGATAGCCGCGAGGACAGGTTCGATTTTAGTGAAAACGACCAGATATTCGGAAGTGGAATCCTGAAACATCTTGCGGTCGATAGCGCCGTTCTCCACAAGCGACGCGGCCATGTCCCAGTAACTGAGCACCTGACGGACGTAGGCGCCTTGCGGACTCATCATCGCGGCCATGAATTCATCCGGAGTTTGGGGATCGAACGTAGCCCAGAAGTCGCGAGCTTTGCGCATGGTTTCTTCACGGCGCTGCTCGTAAAGGGTCAGAATCAGTTGAGCGCTTTCAAAAGGTGTAGGCATCTCCGCTCACCTTACCAGATTGCTTTGGGGTAGTGGCCCCGAATCGTCTGATCCGCCGTGATCAGCGGCGCGAAACCATTCGCCTTAGCTTGTGAAACGATCATCAGATCGAACGGGTCCCGCGTCCATGTTTCGAAAAGCGCCGTTTCGGTCAGGTCCGCGAACGAATGGTTACAGACCTGGACGCTGATCTGCATCCTAAGTTGTTTGGCCAGATCCTGCGGTGCTCGGATGATCCGCTTGATTTGGTAGAGAAAGTTGAGCTCGATCAAAACGGCCGGCGAGATCAGCAGATCGTGTTCGTTCATGGCGTCGAGCGCCGGAGCGCTGATTTTTGAGAGGTTGTTTTCGCAGAGCCATACCACGACGTGTGTGTCGAGGTATGCGATCAAAGATCGGTCCAGTCCTTAACCCATTCCGCTTCCATAGCCGCCTGGAGTTCTTTTCCAGCCTGTTCGAGATCCACACCAGGGGCTGTAACCGGCTGGCCGACGAGCTTATCGAGCTTAGACTGCTTCTTCTCGGGTTTCACGTCGAAAACCACTCCTTTATACGTGAACTGTACGACTTCGCCGTTCAAAGCGTGGTCCGCCAACTGAAATAAATCCTTGCGAAACCGTGTTATCGTAGCCGTCACAAATCCATCTTACCCCGAACGTACATGTCTGTCAAGCGATAACGTACATGCCCGCGTTCGCTCGGCTGCGATACCATAAAGTCTTGCCCCCGGCAACTCCCGACATTCTGGCCCGAATTGTCTCCCGGAAACGTGAAGAACTCCGGGAAACCGCGATACACCCTCAGGCATTGCGCGCCACCGCCGAAATCGCCAAACGAACCCGCCGCGATTTCGCCTCCGCCCTTCGCTCATCAACCCCCGCCATCATCTCGGAAATCAAAAAAGCCTCCCCCAGCAAAGGACTCCTGATAGAGAATTTCCACCCCGCCGATCTCGCTCAAAGTTACCAGCGCGGCGGCGCGGCGGCCCTCTCCGTCCTCACTGATCGTGACTTTTTCCAGGGCGGGATCGAAGACCTGAAAGCCGCCCGCGCCGCCTGCAGCCTTCCGGTACTCAGGAAAGATTTCACAATCGCCGAGTATCACGTCCTCGAAGCGGCCGCAGCGGGCGCCGACGCAATCCTCCTGATTGCCGCAATCCTCGATGAATCCGAAATGCGCGCCTTCCGCGAACTGGCCGCCGAATTCTGCATGGCCGCGCTGGTCGAAGCCCATAACGAACCGGAACTCGAAAAGTCCCTGCGCTCCGGCGCCGAAATCATAGGCATCAACAATCGCGATCTGCGAACCTTCCAGGTCTCGCTCGAAACCTCAATCGGCCTCGCCCCGAAGATCCCGGCGGGCATCGTCAAAGTCAGCGAAAGCGGCATTTTCAACGCGGCGCACATTCAGCAGCTGATGGCAGCCGGCTACAACGCGTTTCTGGTGGGTGAGCGGCTGGTGCGCTCGGAAGACGCGACTCTCGCGCTCAAGGAACTGGTGGCCTGAAATGTTTGTCAAAATCTGCGGTATCACAAATCGAGAAGACGCCGAAGCGGCTATTGAAGCCGGCGCGCAGGCGCTCGGATTTATCTTTCATGGATCGAGTCCGCGCAGCGTCACGGCGGATTCGATCAGTTCATGGATCAGGCAGATCCCGTCGGGCATCTGGAAAGTGGGCGTGTTCGTGGACGAGTCTCGCGAAATGGTGGAAGAGATCGCCACCGATCTCGATCTCGACATCGCGCAGCTCCACGGTTCGGAAGCCCCGCGCAATTATCCTCGCGGCGTCAGAGTGTGGAAGGCAGTTCGGATCAGCGATTCGGTTTCGGCCGGCGACAGCGGACGGGCCGAAGCGCTCCTGCTCGATGGCCCCGGCGGCGGGAAAAGTTTCGATTGGTCGCTGGCGACAAAAGTGCCGGGGAAGTTCATTCTGGCCGGCGGTCTTACTCCGGAGAACGTGCGCGAGGCGATCGACAAAACGCACCCCTGGGGAGTAGATACTGCCTCGGGCGTTGAGTCTTCGCCCGGCCACAAAGACCACGCGCGCATTAAACAGTTCATTAAGGCTGCTCTCGGATCATGATTGCGACACAGCCCGATGCTGGCGGGCACTTTGGTCCATACGGCGGCCGGTACGTACCGGAAGTTCTGATGTCTCCGCTCGAAGAACTCGAGCGGACTTATGCGGAAGCGACGCGGGACCCGGGGTTTCAGGAAGAACTCGACCACCTGCTGGAGACTTATGCGGGGCGACCCACCCCGCTGTACTTCGCGAGGCGGTTGTCGGAAAGCCTCCGCGGCGCGAAGATCTACATCAAGCGCGAAGACCTCCTCCATACCGGCGCGCACAAGATCAACAACTGCCTGGGCCAGGCTCTGCTCGCCCGCCGCATGGGCAAGCAACGCATCATCGCGGAAACCGGCGCCGGTCAGCACGGCGTCGCCAGCGCGACCGTCTGCGCGTTGTTCGGCTTCGACTGCACCGTTTACATGGGGCAGGAAGACATGGACCGGCAGCGTCTCAACGTTTTCCGCATGCGTCTGCTGGGCGCGAAGGTCGTGCCGGTAACCAGCGGCAGCCGAACACTCAAAGACGCCATCAGCGAAGCCATGCGCGACTGGGTCACCAACGTCGCCGACACGCATTATCTGCTGGGTTCGGCGCTGGGAGCTCATCCCTATCCCGCGATGGTGCGCGATTTCCACCGCGTCATCGGTATCGAAGCGCGTGAGCAGATTCTCGAAGCCGAAGGTCGATTGCCCGATCAGGTGATCGCCTGCGTCGGCGGCGGCAGCAACGCCATCGGAATCTTCCACCCGTTTATCGAAGATGAATCCGTCAGACTGGTGGGCGTGGAGGCCGGCGGCCGCGGCCAAACCCTGGGAGACCATGCGGCGCGCTTTGCGGGCGGCTCGCCAGGCGTCTTACAGGGAACACGCAGCTATCTTCTGCAGGATGACGATGGCCAGATTTCATTGACTCATTCGATTTCGGCGGGGCTCGATTACGCTTCTGTCGGTCCCGAACACGCATGGCTGCACGACGTCGCCCGCGCCGAATACTGCGCCTGTTGCGATAACGACGCCCTCAAGGCCGCCGTCACCCTGAGCCGCATGGAAGGCATCATCCCGGCGCTCGAATCGGCCCACGCGGTTTCCGAAGCCATCCGGCGCGCCCCCGCGTATCCGGGTGAAACGTTCATCGTCAATCTCTCCGGCCGCGGCGACAAAGACATCGATATCTACAGGAAGAACCTGCCCGAACTGGACGCCGCGTGACTCGCATCGGCAAGCTGTTTGAGAAGCTGAAAGAGCAGAAGCGCTGCGGCATGATCGCCTATCTCACGGCGGGAGATCCCTCGCCTGCGGCCACGCCCGCGCTGGTGGCGGCTCTCGAACGCGGCGGCGCCGATTTGATTGAACTCGGCGTGCCTTTTTCCGATCCCATCGCCGACGGCCCCGTGATTCAGCAGGCGGGCGATCGCGCGCTGCGTGCCGGCACCACCCTGGCTCGCGTCCTGCAGATGGCCATCGAGATCCGCAAAAAGTCCGAAATTCCGCTGTTGCTTTTCACCTACCTGAATCCGGCTCTGAAATACGGTTTTGAAAAGCTGGCGCACGATGCCAGAGCCGCCGGAATCGATGGCTGCCTGCTCACCGACGTCAGCGTGGAAGAAGCCGAGGAATACGTTCGTGTGATGCGCGAAGCCGACCTCGATACAGTCTTCCTGGCCGCTCCCACCAGCACCGATGAACGCCTCGAACTCATCGCGCGCTATTCCAGCGGCTTCGTCTATCTGGTCTCCCGCACCGGTATCACCGGAGTCCAGGACAACATCGCCGATTCCGCGCTGCCGCTCGTTCAGCGCATGCGCGCTCACACCCATCTCCCCATCGCGATGGGCTTCGGAATCTCAAAGCCCGAGCACGTGGCCGCACTCAGTGGAATGGTCGAAGCCGTGGTCGTCGGCAGCGCCATCGTGCGCCAGATTGAAAAGGATTCCTCTAAGCTCGAAATGTTCATGCGCGAGCTTTCTCTTCCCCTGGCGGTGTGCACACCGCCATCACAATTGAACAAGGGCGCGATATCTTAGTCTCCGATGGCGAAGCCTGAAGACATCGCACGGGCGCTGGACGCGTGCCGCGAAAAAATCGATTCCGTCGATTTGCGTCTCCTCAATCTTCTGAACGAAAGAACCTCCATTGTTCAGGAGATCGGCCGCATCAAAAACTCATCGCAGTTGCCCGTCTATGAGCCGCGCCGCGAAGATCAGGTGTTTTCGAACGTGACCTCGCACAACAACGGCCCGCTGCCCAACGACGCGCTGCGCCGTATCTATGAGCGCATCATCGACGAAATGCGCAAAGTTCAGAAAGACCGTATGGAGAAAACCTCTTAGATGCTGGTCGTAATGCAGCAGGGCGCTACCGAGGCCCAGATTCAGAAGATCATCGACCGCCTGGGTCAGGACGGCTTCGATATCCACCGTTCCACCGGCGTAATCCACACCGTGCTCGGCGGCGTGGGCGGTAAGGAAGATTTCGATACCGCCGTTGTCGAACTAATGGAGGGCGTGAAGGAAGTCCACCGCATCGTTTCGCCTTATAAGCTGGCGAGTCGCGCCTTTCGCCCTCACGGAACCATCGTCAAAATCAAAGACGTTGAAATCGGCGGAACCGCGGTGGTCGTTATGGCGGGGCCGTGCAGCGTGGAGAATCGCGATCAAATCGAGCGCTCGGCCGATATCGTGGCCGATGGTGGCGCCCGAGTAATTCGCGGCGGCGCTTTCAAGCCCCGCTCTTCGCCCTATAGTTTTCAGGGACTGGGTGAAGAGGGCCTGGAACTCATGCGACGCGCGGCGGACCGGCGCGGGCTTCTCGTGATCAGCGAAGTAATGGACTCTTCGCAGATTCCTCTGCTTTCGGCCTATGCCGATATCCTTCAGGTAGGCGCGCGCAACATGCAGAATTACAATCTGCTGCGCGAACTCGGCAATATCCGCAAGCCGGTGCTGCTCAAGCGCGGTCTGTCGGCCACCATCGAAGAACTGCTCCTCTCAGCCGAGTACATCATGTCCGGCGGCAACTACGATCTCATCCTTTGCGAGCGCGGCATCCGCACCTTTGAAACCTATACGCGAAACACCTTCGACGTCTCGGCGATTCCGGTAGTGAAGAAGCTCTCTCACCTGCCCATCGTGGCCGATCCCTCGCACGGCACCGGGCGTCGCGATATGGTTCCTTCCATGGCGCGCGCCGCCGTGGCCGCGGGCGCGGATGGCCTTCTTATGGAGGTGCATCACGATCCCGAACATGCCATGAGCGACGGCGCGCAGTCGATGTACCCCGCTCAGTACAGCGAGTTGATGGATCAGTTGCGCCGGATCGCGCCGGTGGTGGGGCGCTCGATCTGATGCGCTGCGCCGCCATCGTGGGCACGGGCCTGATTGGCGGGTCGTTTGGGTTGGCTCTGCGCAAGGCGGGGTTTCAGGGTTCCATAATCGGCGTTAGTTCGGACCGCAGTATCGCGGAAGCCCTCACTCGCGGCGCAATCGACCGCGGCGCCTCTCTTGCCGATGCCTGCGCGGAAGCTGATCTCATCTTCCTCTCCCAGCCGATCTCAGGCATTCTCGAAACCCTGCGGAAACTCGATCCCCTGGTGCGTTCGGGCGCACTGGTCACCGATGCCGGCAGCACTAAGAAGAAGATCGTCGCGGAAGCCGCGCGATCGTTAAGCCGATGCACTTTTCTCGGTGGGCATCCCATGGCGGGCAAAGAGTCGCGCGGCGCCGCTGCCGCGGACGCGGATCTGTTTCGCGGCCGTCCCTGGGTCCTGACAGAAGATCTCGACCATCCCGTGGCCCGCGTCCTCCGCAAGTGGATTGCGCTGTTCGGTGCGCGCGAAGTGATTCTCGACGCCGCAGCTCACGACACCCTGGTTGCATGGAGTTCACATCTGCCCCAACTCGCATCGACGGCTTTGGCTTCGGTGCTCGGAGACAAGGCTCCCGACGCCGCACAGGTTACCGGCCCCGGTCTTCTCGACATGACGCGTCTTGCGATGAGTTCCTACGATTTGTGGAGCGATATCCTGGACACCAATCGCGAAGCTGTCCGCATTGCGCTCGATGCCTACATAGAAAAACTGAGAGAGCTTCGCGCCGGTTATGAAACCGAGTTCGCAAGTGGATCGGCGTTTGCAAAATCGCTTCGGGACAGGTAGTCCCCAACTTCGGTTTTCACGCGCGCTTCGTCCCATTTAAGCAACCCACCCATCTCCCGTGCCAACGGCTCCAGCCATTCAGCATCGGTGCGCCGCTCATAGCCCCAATAGGTGCTGACTTGCAGCAAATCCGGCAGTTTCCTCGCATACTCCCGCTCTACTGCCTTCCGGACTCGCGCTGAGAACTCGACCGGCTCAGGCGGGATATCGAGCGGGATCTCACCCGTTCGGCAACGAATCCCCGGAACAATCATGTCCACAAGTTCTTCGCTCATTGCACGATACGTCGTGTACTTGCCGCCCGAGATGTGCAGCGTGTTCCCTGCGCTCTCCCAAATTCGGTGCTCGCGGCTGGTTGATGTTGCCGACCTTCCCGTCTGCGAGATCAGAGGCCTCAACGAACTGTAGCTCGCGACGGGCTCGGCACTGTACCCAGGATACAAACGACGCACGATCCCCTTCAGGTAATTCGATTCTGCCCGGGAAATATGGACATCGTCGGCGCCGCCCTCATGGTCCACATCGGTCGTACCCACCAGCGTAAGATCGTCACTCTCGCCCCACGGAATCAGGAAAACGATCCGGCCTTTCTCATCGAAGTACGCAATCGCCTCGTTGCCGTTTTGAATACGCGGGAAGATCAGATGCGAGCCGCGCACCAGCCGCAGCGGAGCACCCTTCGACCACGATCCTGTTGCATCCACGATACGCTTCGCGGACAGCCGGAACTCCTCGCCGGTCAAACTGTCC
>Ga0302320_10016665_pt1 | contig 14986 bp, 15 predicted proteins | sample Bog_T0_3_FD_202130 | JGI IMG/M metagenome (GOLD analysis project Ga0302320, IMG submission 202130) | Peat permafrost microbial communities from Stordalen Mire near Abisko, Sweden - Bog_T0_3 | ecosystem: Environmental > Terrestrial > Soil > Wetlands > Peat | place: Sweden: Abisko, Stordalen Mire... | reverse complement strand
GGTGGCCGTTGGCGGTCATCAGGCTGGCCCGCACCACGCCGCACTCCATGGCGTAGATCTCGGTGAGCATGTCGGCCACCCGCGCGCTGGCTTCCTGGTTCTCGATGAGCTTCTGCCCGCACACGTCCAGGGCGGTAGCGGCTGTGTAGCAGCAGAGCCGCTTGGCCAGTTCCACCGCGAGGCGGGAGGCCGCCAGCGGGCCGGTGAACCCGGCGGCTTCCGGTACCGCGGCGGTGTCCTTGGGCAGGACCAGGGCGCCGCTGCTGGCCTTCTTGAACAGGGTGCCGGCGATGATGAGCCGGTTGATCTCGTTGGTGCCTTCGAAGATGCGGTTGATGCGGTTGTCGCGGTAGATCTTCTCCGGGGGGTACTCGGAGGAGAAGCCGTAGCCGCCGAAACACTGCACGGCGTCGTCGGCGGTGGCGAACAGCGCCTCGCTGCCCCAGACCTTGGCGATGGACGCCTCCATGGCGAACTCGTCCATGATCTCCAGCTTCCGCTTGGCGGCGTCCGGCTGGTCCCAGCTCACGGCCTGCATGCGGTCGTCGATGTAGGAGATGGTGCGGAAGTTCATGGCCTCGGCCACGAACACCCGGGTGGTCATGTCCGCCAGCTTGGCCTGGATCAGGCCGAAGGCGTTCAGGGGCTTGCCGAACTGGTGGCGCTCGCCGGTGTACTTGATGGTGTACTCAAGCACCACCTTGGCGGTGCCGGTGCAGCCGGCGCCCAGCTTGAAGCGGCCGATGGTGAGGATGCCGAAGGCGATGCGATGGCCCCGGCCCACTTCGCCCAGCAGGCGGTCCTTGGGGATGCGGCAGTTGTCCAGGGACAGCGCGCGGGTGGAGGAGCCCTTGATGCCCAGCTTGTGCTCCTCGAGGCCGGTGGTGAAGCCCGGGTCGCCCTTCTCCACGATGAAGGCGCTGAACTTGCGGCCGTCCACCTTGGCGAAGACCACGAACACGTCGGCGAATCCCGCGTTGGTGATCCACATCTTGCTGCCGTTGAGCACCCACTGGTCGCCGTCCAGCACGGCGGTGGTCTTGGCGCCCATGGCGTCGCTGCCGGAACCGGCCTCGGTGAGGGCGTAGGCCGCCAGCTTCTGGCCGCTGCCCAGCAGGGGCAGGTACTTGGCCTTCTGTTCCGGGGTGCCGAAGTAGACGATGGGCAGGGTGCCGATGCCGGTGTGGGCGCCGTAGGTCACCGAGAAGGAGGCCTGTTTGCCCACTTCCTCCAGCAGCACCATGGTGGTCTTCTTGTCCAGGTCCATGCCTTCGTAGGCCTCGGGGATCTCGATGCTCAGGAGGCCCAGTTCCCCGGCCTTGAGTAGCAGTTCCTTGGTCAGCTCGATGTCGAGCTTGTCGATGGCCTCGTCCGCGGGAATGACCTCCCCCAGCATGAAATCCCGGGCCGCCTCGCCGATGGCCTTGGCTTCGTCGCTAAGGTCTTCGGGCGTGAACTGCGGTTGGGAACCGATGGGAGCCAGCAGGAAACTGCCGCCGAAAATCTTATCGCTGGTCAAAACTTCCATGAAACCTCCAGAGGGGGGGGAACACCCGATTGAATGAGCCAGTCAAAGGGGACCCAACCAGTCTACAAGGTTGGGCGGCTTATGGGCTGACGGAAGGTGGCCCATCCGGGGATGATGGAGGGGAGGAGACGGCTATGCCCCAGGGGAAACAAGTCCAGGCCATGTTTTCGGGCATTGCGGGCAAATATGACCTCCTGAACCATCTGCTGTCCCTGGGCATGGACTCCCACTGGTGGCGGCGCATGGCCCGGTGCTCGGGCGCCGCCCCCGGCCAGCGCTTTCTGGACGTGGCCGCCGGCACCGGCGACTCCTCCCTGGCCCTGGCCCGGCGCGGCGCCGAAGTGGTTTCCACCGATTTCACCCTGGAGATGCTCAAGCTGGGGCCGGACAAGTTCCGGGCCCAGGGCCGGGACCGCCTGGTGTGGGCCTCGGTGGGGGCCGACGCCCAGCGGCTGCCCTTCCGGGACGCCAGCTTCGACGGCGTCACCATCTGCTACGGCATCCGCAACGTCGAGGACCGGCCCCGGGCCTACCGGGAGTTCCTGCGCGTCCTGAAGCCCCAGGGCCGGCTCACCATCCTGGAGTTCAGCCGTCCCAGCCACCGCTGGCTGCGGTTCCTGTACGACACCTACAGCCTGCGCCTCCTGCCCCGCATCGGCGGCTGGATCAGCGGCTCCCCCGAAGCCTACAGCTACCTGCCGGCCAGCATCCGCAGCTTCCCCGACCAGCCGGCCCTGGCTGCGGAGCTGGCGGCCGCGGGTTTCGGCGACCCGAGCTGGACCAACCTCACCGGGGGCATCGTGGCCCTGCACAGCGCCCGCAAACCGGAGGCAGCGCCCGGTGCTATCATGGGAGCCTGAAATCAGTCCGCTGGTTTTCGTTCTTTCAAACCGAATCTCCCTTTTTTTCCCCAGAGGTGCTGCCATGTCCAAGCCCGATCCCTCCATCACCGCGGACCTCTTGAGCAAGCTCCCGTCCAAGAAGAGCGACCTGCCCAAGGCCGCCAACCTGCCTGGAGTGAAGGACCACTCCGGCCTGCGGGGGCCCCAACCCATGGGCGCCAAGGTCAGCTCCCGCTCCGCCGAGAAGTCCTCGGTCCCCGGCCGCACCCGGACCTCCAACCGCGGCAAGTAGTCATTCCCTACACCTTCCGCCCGGATGGGCCAATATCGGCGAAATGGTAAACCTCGCGGGTCGGGGCAGGTCTAAGGATTCAGTTCCTCAACCCGTCCTGGCCCGTTATAGTTCGATTAATTACAAGCATTACCTTGACCCCTTGGGCCGGGGCTCCGGTTATGATGAACGCAACTCGAATCGTTGAAGATGTTTCGAAGGGCTGAAGGTCATCCGCACGCGCCATCCAAGGGAGCAAAGGTCATGGAAACAACCAAGATGCCACAATCCTGCCCTTCCCGACTGGGGATGCGGCTCCGCCAGGCGGCGACCTGCGTCCTGCTGCCCGCCATGGCTCTCGGGCTCATGCTCGGCTGCGGGGCCGGGACCAACGCGTCCGCACCCACCGTCACCGGCTTCACCCCAGGTTATGGGAATGCCTTTCAGGAAACCTCGGTCATCGTCTACGGCACGGGGTTTTCCCAGGGCCTCCAGAACGTCTACTTCGGCGGTGCCGTGGTGGCCGCGGGCCGCTATACCGGACTCGACACCCAGGTCACGGTTACGGTTCCCGCGGCGGCTGTCACCGGAGACATCAGCGTGACGACCTCTGGAGGCTCCGCCGGTTCTCCGTCGGAATTCATCGTGGTTCCCTATGTGTCCGGCACCGTCGGGACGAGCACTGTCCTGGGTCACCCCGCTGGAGGCATCGGGACAACGGTCACGATTTCAGGGCAGGGACTGTCGGGAACGGGAGTCGGTCCAATCACCATGCAAGGGACTGGGGGTCTCCTCACGATTACGCCGACAACGCAGAACGCGAACGAGATCATTTTCACCATTCCGGAGGGAATCACGCCAGATACTCAAGATGGTGCTGATCCCAATACCATCACCATCAACAACAACTATGCCCTGGGTGCCGATGCCGCACCGGTTCTCATCGTGTTCGACGTTCCCTGATCGGGTCCGCGCGGTTCCAGGCTCCGCCCGCCTTACTCCAGCAATAGCTTGTAGACCACTGGCACCAGCTCATCGTAGGGCGTGCGCCGCTCGTGGATCCATAGGGCATTCAGGGACCCGGCCATGGCCGTGGTCCCGTTGTTGCGGTAATCTGCCAGGAGGATGATGGGCGTGTCCACCAGCAGGTCGTGGGCGCGCAAGGCCTTCATCACGTCTCCACCCATGTGGCTGCCCACCCGGCTGTCCAGGATCAGCAGGTCGAAGCGCGTCTGCCGGGCCGCCTCCCTGGCCTCGTTGAAGGACTTGGCCTCGAACACCTGCTTGAACCCGTCCTGCCGGAACGCCTCGGCCAGGGCCGCGGTCCCGGGGTGCTCCGACAGCAGCAGGATTTTCTTGCCCGCTTTCCGCAGCCGCATGACCGCCGAGACGACCGGCCGTTCCGGTGTGGGCGGCGGGGCCGGTGCCAGGGTCCGCGCCATGATCTCGGGAGCCTTGGCCTTGACCTGGGTCGGGGTGGGCGTTCCCGAACGGTCGGCGATGTCGGTCTTGCGCTTCTTGGCCGGGAAGGCCTCCCCGAAGGTGGTGGGATAGCGCGGCGCGAGGATCCGTTCGATGTTCCTCAGATCCCCCTCCGACAGCCCCTCCAGGGCGAACCCGGCATAGGGTTCGGCGCAGTCCCGGGCCACGTGGGCCACCCTGCCCCGGCAATGGATCGGGGGGGTGAACTGGAGGGCGCTGATGCAGATCGAGGCAAAGCGGTCGCCCGCCTTCAGGTCGTCCCCGCGGCCGGAAAGGGAGCCGGCCTCGGCCAGGGCCATGCGGAGCCCGTGGGCGCTCAGGTCCAGCAGCTTGCCCAGGAGGATCCTGCCGCCAAACACGGTCTCCGCCCATTGTTCCACCGCCAGCACCTGCCCGGGTTCGCTGCGTTCGAAGAGGCCGCGGAACTCGGCCCGGCGCTCGCCCTGGGCAATGCTCAGGGGGATCCGGAACACCCCGGAGGAGACCACCTTCACCAGGGCCACGAACCTGCGGGCGTCCAGCATGAACGCCATGCTGAGCACCTGCCCCGTTTCCAGGTGGGGGGTGGTGGTGCTGGAGAAGGTGACGCCCGTAATGTTCTGTAGCGTGGTCTCGAAGGGCGGCACGGCGGCCCCCACCGGACAGAGCTGCACCGTGGTTTTCAGCCGGGCCAGTTCATCCAGGTAGGCCCGGATGGTCTCTCCGTTGCGGAGTTCGAATTTCGTTTCCGGGTTGGTCAAGCTCAGGCTCGATGGTGGGACTGCGGGGGTGGAGGGGGCTCGGGTCGGTCGCGGGGGGAGAGGGTTTGAACCAATTTATCGGATTTCCAACCATCTATCTTGAATTACTCAACGGGGGAAACCACAGAGGCCAACGCGGCCACCATGCGCTCCCGGGTTCCGCCCAGCCGCAGCAGTGACCGCAGCAGTAGATCCACGGAAACGGACCGGTCCGCCGCCTCCATCTTCGCGACCCGCGATTGGCTGGAATGAAGGCGCTGGGCCGCTTCCACCTGGGACAGGGCCCGCTCCATCCGCAGCCCCCTCAGAGCCGCCGCCAGAGCCACTTTCACCTCAAGGAAGGCCGCATCCTCTTCCGACAGGTTCAGGAATTCCTTCGGGGTCGAGACGGCCCAACCGGCGGCTTCAAGCTTTGCCCGCTTGGTCTTTTCCATATCGGCCTCCTAGTCGATGACTCTGAGATACTGCGCCAATCTCGCTTTGGACTGCTCGATGACGGATTTCGGGGTTGCCTGGGATTTCTTGGGGAAAACGTCCAGGATCACAATGGCGTCGGATTCGATCCGATAGATGACTCGCCAGTTGCAGTCCTTGTCCAGCACCCGGAGTTCGTGGCACCGATTCCCAATGCTTGGCATCGGCCTCGATTGTGGAAGGCTGAGATGGACCCCCTGTTGCAGTTGCCTTAGCAAAGCTCCAACTTCCCTACGAGCCTCCGTGGAAAACGGAGGAGTCATGATTTCCCCTCGAAGCCAGACCAGAACTTTGTCTTCTGTTCCGACCTTCAAAGAATATGTCAAATCGGACATTGAGTCAAGCCCCCACAAGAGACTTCTGACCATCTTCGAAGTGACTGGAGAAAACCATGGAGCAGTTAATAAAAGACGAAATTTTATCAAATCAAATCTCACGTCCAGCCCTGCCACCCGGTGGGAGATTGGGAGGGGAATACCCATTGGCTTTACAATGGCTTAGACGACTCCGCTTTTCCCAAACCAAGAATCCAAAGGTTTCTCAGGCCTCTTGACGGAGACCGGATGTTTTGCCACTTGACCCTCGCCCTCACCGTCCTCGCGGCCGCTCCCGGCGCCCCTCCCGGGGAGATCAACGGCATCGAACTGGTCTGGATCCCCCCGGGGAGTTTCACCATGGGCTGCGCCGACGCCAGCCCCGGCAGTCCACCCGTCCACCAGGTGACCCTCGGCGCGGGCTTCTGGATGGGCCGATACGACGTTACGGTGGGCCAGTTCCGCCGCTTCGCCGACGAGACCGGATACCGCACGGAGGCGGAGCGGGCCGACAATCCCTGGCGGGTCTGGACTGGCTCAAAGTTCGAGGATCACCGGCGCTGCTGGCGGGAACCGGGATACCCCCAGGACGAGCAGCATCCCGCGGTGTGGGTGAGCTGGAACGATGCCCATGCCTTCCTGCGCTGGATGAACCAGAAGGGCGGCGGCGGCTTCCGCCTGCCCACCGAGGCGGAATGGGAATACGCCTGCCGGGCCGGGAGCAACGGGAGCAGCTACGGCCCCCTGAACGCCGTCGCCTGGCTCTGCGTGGACAACGGCAGCACCACCCACCCCGTGGGCCAGAAACAGCCCAATGCCTTCGGGCTCTATGACATGCTCGGCAACGCGTGGCAGTGGTGCGAGGACTGGTACGGCGACCTTCCCGGCGGTCCCGCCACCGACCCCCGGGGGCCCGCATCGGGGCGGCTCCGGGTGGCGCGCGGGGGCGGGTGGTACGGCACCTCGGCCTGCGCCCGGGCCGGCTTCAACGACACATGGGAACCCGACGATCCCCGCCACCCGGATTTCCGCAGTTTCCAGGGCTTCCGCCTCGTGCGGTCCGTTCCCTGATTACAGCCGGGGCGGAGGCGGCGGCGCGAACCCCGAATCCCAGAGCCGGTTCCTGCGCACCGGCAGATCCCGGATCACACCCATGCGCATGAGCGTCTCCCGCCATTCGTACTTGACCGTCAGCTTCTCCCGGGCCCGGGCATCGGGCTGGAAGGCCACGGTGATGGACGGGGAATAGACTTCCTCGCCGTAGCCGGTGCCCGCTTCGCCCTGGGCCTCGGCGCCAGGTTGCGGGGCCTTTCTCGCCATGCCCAGGGAAGGGCCTCCCGGCGCGCAGGGCCGGTTGAAGCGGTCGAGGATGAAGGGCGGACGGGGCGGGACCGGGATGAACTCCGGGTAGACCGCCATGGCCACGACGCCCATGGCGGACAGGTCGTTGAAGGCCCCGGCGTAGGAGTCCTCCGCGTTGGTGAAGTAGAACCGGTTCACCTTGTCCTGGGCGGTGCGCCAGCCGGAGTATTCCTGGGTTTCGCCGGGGCCGAGGATGTACATCCGCTCGTCGCTCTTCAGCCAGGACTTGGCCCCGGAAATGATGTTCCGCCCGTCCACGGCGATGACCAGGCCCACCCGGCAACTCAGGGTGTTGTGCACCACCAGCCGGTAGCCCGCCCCCTTCACCGCCTCGGCGTAGGCCCGGGGGCCGTCGGGGCCGCTGGCCGCGGGGAACAGCGGCAGGGGCCCCCGGTCGTCGCTGCGCAGTTCCAGGGTCACGGCGCTGCCGATGGTGTCCGCGGGCGCGGAGGAGCAGGCCAGCAGGCCCGCCGCCAGGATGAATGTCAGGGAAGTCTTCATGGGGTTCTCCTTGGAAGCTGCCCCTTTGGACAAGGGGCCCAGGGAAAAAGTTCCCAGTATTTCACCAGGCCAGCACGACCACCACCTCTTCGGCCATGGGGGCGGCCGGGTCCGGCCTCGGACCCTGGAGGGTGCCCAGTGTTTCCAGTTGCCGCAGCAGGGCCGGCAGCGCGGCGGAAGGCACCCGGGCGGACAGGACGGCCCGGTCCGGGGTGGGCGCGGTCAGGAGGGTGGCGCCCGCCCCGCGCAAGGCCACTTCCACCTGGGCCCTGGCCCGCTGCGGATCCCGGGGGGCCAGCCGGAAGGCCAGGGCGCGGGCGGTCCTGGCCGCCGCACCGTCCTCTTCAGCCCTCATGCCCAGGGCCTGGGACCGGGCTGCGGACGGGGCCGCCGGGACGCCGGCCCGGGATCCCAGGACCAGGGTCTTGGACGGGGCGCCGGCCTGGCCCTGGACGCCCAGGGTACCCGCGCCGGGCGCCTGGGGTGGTTCCTCCGGCGTGAAGCTGGCCACCGGCGGGAGGGTCGCCAGATCCTTGGCCGCCCGGCGCCGGCCCGGGGGCGGCGGAGTGAAGGGGGTCTGCCCGGCGGTGAGGACCGGGGGCGGCGCGACCGGGGGAGCCGGCTGGGCTGTGGCGGCCTGGCTGCTGGGGGGACCGGAGACCCGCATGAGTCGATACCCGGTCAGGCAGACCAGCAGGAGACAGGCGGCCAGCAATACCGGGCGTAAAGCCAGAGGCAGCAGGCGGCGCCCGGCCACGGGGGGCTGGGCCCGGACCCGGGCCAGGATCTTCTCGGCCAGCCAGGGCGGGGGCTCCACCGGCCCCAGGGCCTTGATCCGTTCCAGGGTCAGGCGCAGCTCCTCCAGGGACTCCCGGCAGGCGGGGCACTGGCCCAGATGTTCCTGGAGCCGCTCCCGCTCGGCGGGTGTCAGCGCCCCGTCCAGCAGCCCGGAGATGAGTTCCCGGTACGGACGACAGCTCACAGACCCCCCCGCGCGTGCTTGAGGCAGTCCCGGACGCCCTCCCGGGCCCTGGACAGCCTGGATTTCACCGTGCCCTCGCGCACCTTCAGCAGCACGCAGATCTCCTCGTAGGTCCGCTCCTGCAGGTCCCGGAGCACCAGCACCTCCCGGAACGCCGCCGGCAGGGCCTGGACGCAGCCCTCCACCCGGGTGCGCAGCGCCTGCCGCTCCAGCAGTTCCAGCGGGCCGGGAGCCTGGGAGGGCGGATCCGGGAACACCGGCCCCTGGGCCGTGGCGATGGGGGCGTCCAGGGAGAACGCCTCGTTGCGGCGCCGGGACTTCAGCCGGACCAGGCGGTTCCGGGCCTGGTTGAGGGCGATGGCCGCGAGCCAAGTGGAGAACCGGGCCTCCCCGCGGAACCCGGCCAGGCCGCGGTGGGCGGCCAGGAAGGTGTCCTGGACCACCTCGCAGGCCTCCTCGAAGTCGCCGACCATGCGGTAGACCAGGTTCAGCATGGTCTTCTGGTGGCGGCGCACCAGCACCCCGAAGGCGTCGGGGTCGCCGTTCCGGCAGGCTGCAACCAGTTCCCCATCGTCCCCCTCCTCGCCCAGCCCCGGCTTCGGGTCATTGGACCGGGTCATGGCCGGAAAAGTTCCCACGGGGGCCCGCCTACCGGAGCCATTTCTGCCGCAGGCGGGCGAAATCCCCCTTCATCTCGGCCAGGTCCACCCACAGGTTCACGTAGTCGAGCCAGGCATGGTCGTCCCGGGGCAGGAGGTAGCCGAGGTCATCCTTGGTGTAGGTGTTGTCCGGGTCCACCGCGTAGAGGCGGGGATCCAGCTTCGCCGCCAGCATCGCCTCGACGTTGTCGGTGATCATGACATCCACCTCGCCGGCCGCGACCTTCTCGGGGATGCTGAGGTTCTTCTCGATCACCACCACCGTGGCCTTCTTGATGTTGGCGTCCAGGAACCGCTGGTTGGTGCCGCCGGGGTTCACGCCGATCTTCACCCCAGGCCGGTCGATGTCGGCCAGGGTCCTGAACCGGCCCTGGTCAGCGACCCGAATGAGGGGCGACTTCCCGGCCCGGAGGTACGGATGGGTCAGGCTGGCGACCTTCTGCCGGGCCAGGGTGCGGGTGATGCCACCCATGGCCAGGTCGTACTGGTTCTCCTGGAGCCCCTTCAGCAGGGTCGGCCAGGTGGTCTGGACCAGCACGAGGTTGACCCCCAGGGAATCCGCCAGCAGCTTCGCGGCATCGATATCGAGCCCTTCATACTCGTGGCTGGCGGGATTCAGGAAGGTGAAGGGCTTGTAATCCCCCGTCGTCCCCACCCGGAGGACCCCCTTCTGCACGATCTGGTCCAGCCGGGACCCGACCTGGGCCCGGGCCAGCCCGGGGGTGAGCAGGATGGCCACCCCCACCAGCCAGCCGCAAAGCGCTTTGGGAAACCGGAACGTCAGCATGCCCATGACTGGCTCCCGCGGAAATGTTTATGGCGGGATTATCGCCGATGCCAAAACCTGGTCAATGATAGGTTGCAAGTTTCCTGGGGCTCGGCCACTGGGGGCAGGTGGGAGGGCTCCGCGCTATTGGGAGGTTGGCCGCGGCACAACCATCGTTCAAGTCAGGAGCCACGGCACAATCACTGATACTTTTCAGGTCATTTTACGAGAAAATCCTGACGTTGGGTCCGATATTCCTAAGGCGTTCTATCTCGGCCTCATTGGCAACAATGCTGGCTATGAATTTCTGCGCAGCCAAATAGTCACCTTGTTTCATCACCACCTCGGACATGTTTTTCATAATTTCATCAATATTTTTTAATCGTTTAATATTTCGGAGTCTCCGGTTAATATCAATTGTTTCAAACATCCATCTCTCCTCCCTCCATGGAAAGAAATACGATGAATTTCTTCGTCAGAATTATGATTGATCATTCCCTCGATGGTCAGAGCTCAGGCTTGGTCCCGTTTGGGTGATCATGGGTTTCACTTGAGCCAAGGTGTAATTCAACCAGATATCCGTTTGTTTTCTCAGCTCATCCAATTGGGCACCACGTTCCAGATTAAGACGGATAAGCCTTGCATTTTCCTCAAATCCCGGTCCTCTACAGCAGAACATATCGCCTCCAGCCGGTTGTCTATTCCCCGAGGGGAAAGGGGGTTGAGCAGAATCACCCCGATATTTCCGGAATTTTATGAAAGGATGGCACATGAAGCGTCATCCCCTGGACCTCGCCTGAACCTTTATGGCTCTCTACAATAAGCACAACCTGTGCCGGGCTCATAACCTGGTAATGAATTATCAACTTAGGGATTCAAAAGAACGCAAAAAGGATGGGAACCTAAATCAAAACGATTAAAAACCCGCCCACAAATCATTCATTTTGAATGAGTCAAACTCGATCCCGCCAGTGTCTCAGGTCTAGGAGCCGGAGTCAGAACGCCCCCTGACGTAAGGAATGGTCAATGGCCCATAGGGAAGCACCGCCACGCTGGCCCCGGGGCCGAACCGCTCCATCATTTCCGCCAGGGTTCTGCCGGGATCGTCCGTGGGTTCGAGCTTCGCCTTCCGGACCGTCTCGTCGTCCAGCCTGGAATACAGGTAGCAGTCCGCCTTGAGCTGGATGATGGCCTGCACCTGGACCTGCCACTGGTCGAACATGCTGAAGGACGGGTCGGTGATCATGTCCAGCAGCGCCTGGGGCGTATCACGCATCTGAAGGATCTTCGCGTAGTTGCCGTGGTTCGGCACACCGTCGCAGCATTCCGAGGTGCTGATGATGGCGCCCCCCTTCTTCACGATCAGGGCCGCGGCGCTCATGCCCTTGATCGTCTGGTAGAGATTCTGGTCCAGGGGGTAGCCGGAGTTGGTGGTGATCACGATATCGAACGGTTCATCAACAGCATACATCGCACTTTCCCGGACGAATTCGCAGCCGATCCGGTGCGCCTTGATCACGTCGCCGGCGAAGACGTTGGTGATCTCCTTCTTGCCGTTCAGGGTCACATTCAGCATGAAGTCGGGTTTCGCCATCAGGCAGTTCTGGGCGGCGGAGTCCTGCAGGATGTTGCCTTTGAGCACGCCCCAGGTGCTGTTCGGATGGCCGATCATGAGGGCGTTGTGGAAATCCAGGATGGTCTTGATACCGGCGATGCCGGGCTGGATCCCCTTGGGCCCCCCTGAGAACCCCGCGAAGAAATGCGGTTCGATGAATCCGGTCACGATCCTGAAGGTCGACTCCACGTAGGTCTTGTTCAAGTACACTTCGGAACCATAGGTGTTCCGGCCGACGTGGACCAGCTTCGTGTCGTCGAAGGCGTCATGGTTCTCGATCCTGACCGTGTCGACGACTTCCTGTCCCAGCATCTGGACCAGTTCTTCCCTGGTATTGGCGCGATGGCTGCCAAGCCCGTTGATGATCACGAAATGTTCTCTGGGCACATGGCTGAGTTCCTTCAGCAGCCATGGGACCAGTTTCTCGTTGGGCGTCGGCCGGGTGATGTCCGAGATGACGATGGCGACCTGGTCGGCCGGTTTGACCATGGCCTTCAGCGGAGGTGTGCCTGTGGGATTCCTCAGTGCCTGGGCCACCGCCCCTTCCTCGTCGGGAAGCCCTTCCAGGTGTCTGGGTTCGATGACGTGCGCAGCCCGGGGCACGGACATGCTCATCCCCGTTCTTCCATAGGCGAGCTGGACTTTTTTCATTTTCCCTCCTTTTGCGGGCAAGCCTGTGAACGGAGCTGTCGAGCACCCATTCTATGCCTGTACCGACGCTGCCGGATTCCCCTTGAGGGGTTTTCCGGAGGAACGGCCCGAAGCGAGGAGGCAAACCATGCTGGGGCTCAAGTAATTGTCGAAACGTGACGATAGGAAGGTATAAAATGGCTAAGAGCCGCCCTGGGTTGGTGCCCCAAAGGGGTTCGGTATGGCCTTTTGGCAAGGAGTTGGACCCTCGACGCGTTCCAAGCCCTGATGGCTGGGCCAATCACAAACTCAAATCCCGGTTTAACCCTCACCTTACTGATGGTGCAGAATGTTCCAATGCATACGGAATTTCATAATGGTATTTATCAGCCTGACATTCTTCGGGACTCTGACGGCTGGCGTCAAAGCCCATGAACGGTTATTCATGAATCTTTCCCTAGACCAGGCTCTAGTGATGGCATCCAAGCAGAAGCGCATTGTGTTCGTGGATTTTTGTACGGCTTGGTGTGGTGCCTGCAAAAAACTAGATGAAGAAACATGGCGCGACGAAAAGGTCATCGAACAAATCAGAAAGAACACAATCCCGATCAAATTGGATGCAGACAAAGAACAAATTATTACAGATAAATACATGGTCAAGGCCTACCCAACGCTTCTTTTTCTCAATGCTGATGGCTCCATCCTGGCCAGAATCGTTGGCTACCAGATCCCGATGCAATTCATCAAAAAACTTCAAGGCGTGATGGCAAGCAGGAGCACCCAGGTCCGGGGTCGAGAGCTGGTTGATAGAGACCACTGATCCCGCGCTCAGCCAGGGAGGTGGAAAGTATCCATCAGGAAGTGGTGCACCTTGTCCACCGCGTCGGCAAGGTCCGCCAGGCTCCTGAGTTCGCTCTGGTCACTGGCGCTTTCGCCCATGCCGCCGGGGGCCGAAGCTGTCCACCACCAAGGCCGCCACACTCCAGTCGTTCATGCTCTTGGCCCATCGCCGTGCGCTTGCACGATCTCCACCACCTCGGGGAGCACATCGAGGCCCAGCTCTTTCAACCGGGCTAGGGTGGGCACTCCGTCGGGAGTCCAGCCGCGCCGTTTGTATACGGCGTCGCACAGCATCCCGTAGCGGGCCATTCGATAGTCACGGGTGAGGGCGATTTTCTCGTCGATGTTCTTGCCACCCGGATCGATGCCGATCTCCTCCAGCATCTGCTTGTCATAACGCTCGGCCCGAGACTCATACTCTTCCCGGGTGACCGGACCCACGGACCGGTACGGTGGGATGTCGTTCGCCCGAAGCCCCTTGCCCATGCGGATGTTGAAAACCCGCTGGAAGTTGTAGACCCGCGCCGACTGCATGATCAGTTCCGCCAGGTCGATCTTGATGCCAGTCTGGGCGCCGAAGATGTCCAGGTAGTTCTTGACATGCTCCGGAACCTTGGCGGGTTCGGCGGTCTGGGCGTTGTCGGAGGGCTCCACGTCGTTCCAGGGCAGCTTGCAGAAGCCGTTCAGGCCGAACCAGGTGCGGAACAGAGGGAAGTAGTAGAGGGCCTCGGCCTTGTCCTCGAAGGTGGGGATCTGCTTGTTGACCATGTCCATGAAGATCAGCCAGGCCTCATCGTGCTGGGGACCCTTGTTGGTGAGGGCGAAGCCGCCCTGCTGGGCCAGGGATTCCTTGGAGATGTACTCGCTGTATTCGAGGCCCTTGATCTCCATGCCGATGTCGTTGATGAGCTGCGGGTCGCCCCAACCGTTGGCGATGAATATCTCCTTCATCTTCTTCACGCCCCGGCCGGCAATGACCCCGAACCCTTCCCCCCGGGCCATCTGGTGCATCATCTCCAGATCCGCCTCGGCATTGCCCCAGGTGAGGTTCAGGCCGCCGGTGCGCTCCAGGTTCAGGATGCCGCGCTGGTAGCACTCCATCACAAAGGCGGTGAGGGTGCCGTAGGTGATGGTGCAGATGCCGTAGGTGTCACAGTAGAAGTTCAGTTCCAGCACGGCCTCGGGGTCGTAGACGCCGCAGTTGGAGCCCAGACCCGCGGCATTCTCGTACTCGGGGCCGTCCACTGTGACCATGTGGCCCTTGTAGGGGCCGGTCTTCAGCACCAGGCCGTCGGCACCCTTGGCACAGGCCATGGTGCAGCCGTACCAGCAGCCGTCCACGGTCTTCTGGGTGAGGCGGGCCTCCCAGATATAGGATGCGATCTTGGGCGTGTCGGGACCGGAACCGAACTGGTAGTTGTGGGTGGGCAGAAGGTCATAGGCGTCCATGATCTCCACCAGGTGGGCGGTGCCGATGCGCCGCATCTTGCACTGGCTGGCGTCGTTGGCGCGGATCTCCTTGTGCAGCTTGATGCCGGCCTGGGCGATGGTCTCCAGGTCCACGGGATGGTTCATGTCGCCCTTGACCACCGGGCCGCGCACCACCAGGGCCCGGATCTTCTTGTCCCGGAACACCGTGCCGATGCCGCCGCGCCCAGCCTGTTTGAGCCGGACGCAGCCGCGGCGCTTGTCCCACCAGGTGAAGTTCAGCATGCCGATGAGGCTGTGCTCGGCGGCCGCCCCGGTGCACACCACCGAGATGTTCGGGTAGTCGGCTTCATCCTCCGCGTACATCCGGGTCAGCACCTCGGCCAGTACATGGCTGACGATGGGTTCCAGGGGCGCTTCCTCGATCCGGATGATACCCTTCTGGCCGTCGATGAACAGGATCACGTCCCGCTCCGCCTTGCCCTGGAGTTCCAGCGCATCGAAGCCCGAGAATTTGAGCAGCGGACCGAAGTAGCCCCCCACGTTGGAATC
>Ga0302320_10016664_pt1 | contig 14987 bp, 15 predicted proteins | sample Bog_T0_3_FD_202130 | JGI IMG/M metagenome (GOLD analysis project Ga0302320, IMG submission 202130) | Peat permafrost microbial communities from Stordalen Mire near Abisko, Sweden - Bog_T0_3 | ecosystem: Environmental > Terrestrial > Soil > Wetlands > Peat | place: Sweden: Abisko, Stordalen Mire... | reverse complement strand
AAAAGCCCCGGAGGCTTCCATCGCATCGTAGATGGTAAACCGATCGCCGTTCTTGAGGGTCACGAGGGGGACTCCTCAGTCGAGGGGGCCGAAGGAGCAGGGGCCGCAGGAAGCACTTCTGGCGGGTTCGTCTCGCTGACGAACCCGCTCAGGTCGGGAAGGGGCACTTCGACGCCTTCGGGGGCAATGCCAACCCCACCCGAGTTCGTCGCTGCCGGAGGCTCATCGGTCGGATGCAGCGGCCCCTGCGGCATCGTCGCCGCAGTGAGATCACTCACCGGGACCAGCTCAAAATTCACCCCCTGCTTCGCGAGGTGCCCGAGCCATTCATCCAGAGGCCCCAGCGCAGCGAGAACCTGGCCTTCTTTGTGCGAATGCTCACCGAAAGTAGCGGTGGCCCAATCGCGGAGTTCGGAGATTTTCACTTGGAACGTCCTTTCTTCTCTGGCTCACGCTTCGCGTCAGCCTTCTTGAGATCCGAGGGTTTGACCATCTTACGGATGAGAGCTTTGTCCTCGCGCTCATCGGGGTGGGAGGAGGGTTTTTTACTCATCAAAGTTCTCCTTCTTGGGTTCCAGGTTGGATCGTAAAGAGGACTTTAACCTCTAACTCTACGAATCTTAGATTCGCAGGAACTCTATCATCGAGTTGGTACGATCCAACCTGAACTTGTCAGACCACGTCGGCGACCACAACCGCCCATTCCGGCCGGATCCACAGATACCCATACAGCACATCCAGCCTCGTCGGCATCTGATCAGTATTGATAATATACTGCGTCAGCATACGCATGGAAATCCCGTCGAACTCCGCGCGCGAGGCTTCATGGACCCCACGGGGGATCTCCAAATCCGCCACCGCCAGCGTCACGGCCTCCGGCGCGAAAGCGAAGTTCTTCCGGTACGACGTGCTCGCCGTAAGCCCGTTGGAGGGATTCACCGCCGCTCCGGTCGCCGGACTCGCCGTCACGGTCTGGAACTGCACAGCATTGCCGCCGACAGCCGGGATGATCGCCGGAAACACCGGGATCGTCGTAGCGTTGACCCCGACGTTTGCAGTAGCGACGAACTGACAGAGTTCGCCGGTGGTCTGCTTGGTGATTTTGTTGACCTTGTAAACGCCAGCAATGGTAAGAATATCGCCAACGTTGATCGTCCCGGCGAGGGCATTCACCGTCAGGTTCAAGCCAGTCTGTCCGGCCCCGTTCACCGTCGCCGACCCCTGCGCGAGAGTGCCGGTGGTGTGGATGATAGCGGTCTGGTCCCGCATCCAGATGAACCCCAGAGCGTCATACATCCGCCCAGTGATGTACTGATTGGAGATCTCAGTCTGCGGATTGAGCAACCCGCTCAGCGACGCGACCACACGGGCTTCGGTCCGGGGCGAGTTGACGATCTTCCAATTCGCCGTCGGGGCGGAATTCAGGCTGAGCGAGGCGCCAGCATTCAAGTACGTCGCTGCGCTCGGCGTCAGGAGGTTGTTGTTGGCGTCTTGGTTCGCGACGAAGTTCGCGATGCCGCCTTCGGCGCCGCTCATGATATCAACGGCGACAGAACCAACAAGATTATTCACCGCCGGTGCCAGAACCCGCCGGGAGTAGTCATCCAGCGACATGGTCCGATCGACCGTGGTGAAGCTCACCCCGACGTTCTTCTGAGTCGAAATCACCAGCGTGGTGCTTTGTTCGACGGTATCCTGCACACTAAGCCCCGGACCCGTCGCAACGGTGTAGTCATTCGGGAGCCGCACCCGAAGCGCCGTGCCGATCTTGGCGCCGCCTACCGCGAAGGACTCGTCGTACTGCATGTCGACGTTCTGGATGAACGCGTTGGAATTCTTCCAGAGCCGAACCGCCTCACGCGTAATCATGTTGATAGTGAGAAGTGAATTGGCCACCTCAGTGAACCTTTCGGAAAGGAACGCAACGAAGCCCGCGGCTTGGTTTGCGTTCGAGGAGGTGGCGAACCTCTTTGCAGCCGAAACAGGGGTTTTAGGAGCCCGAGACTCCGAAGGGTTTAGGGGGCCTCTTCCCCGCAGAGTCAGACAGGACTCAGAACTGAATCACGCAAAGTTGTGTTGTGCCCACTTGGGGATCTGTTTCGCAGTGGCTTCTTCAAGCGGTTGACGAATCCGCAGCACGGTGCCGATTTTCACATCATCAATACTAAAGACTCTGTTGTATTCCCCTTCGATGTTTTGCATGAAGAGGTTGGAATTTTTCCACTGTCGTATCGCTTTGCGGGTGATTTGGTTCAAAGTAAGCAGAGTGTTCGAATTGACCACATAGGTCTCATCAACAAACAATCCACTAAAAACCGCATCCGCCCGCGGATGAACCCCCACGATCCGCATGAGCGAATCCGACCGAACAATCGCCGGAGCAGCAACAAGGGCTCCGACGAAGCCGAAGAAACCCCTTCGCGACGGTCGAATGATCTCGCTCACGGGATAACCCTCCGACCCGCGCGTTTGTTCACCTCTTGAACATGCTGCCCCCGACGTTCCATCCAGACCCTCATATCAATCGAATCGCTACGTTCGGGGTCCTCAGCGGAAATCGCCACGTGAGTTCGTCCGACGCCACTTACAGGCGTGATAGGCTTCGGAGCAGCACTGACGTCCTCGACGTTCCGGAACGCCAGCTTGCCCAACTCGACTCCCATCTTTGTCGGGCTGAGCCCCATGATCCTGGCGGCCTCGTTGGGATCTTCGCCGAGCGTTGCGATCAACTTCGGCGCAGCTCCGGTGTCCAACATCGCCTGGAGCATCTGAAGGTAGCGAGAATTGGCATCCGGGTCGGTCTGATCGTGCAGCACACGAAGAGCCCCCACGCTCTTGTCAAACTTCTCCGAGCCGAATTCCTTCTGGCCTTCGGCAATCGCCGAATTGAGCGATCCTGTGAACGCATTCCACGAAGCGATCTCGGCGGCTTTCGCTTCCGCAAGCTTCGTTGCTTGCTCGGTTACTTGCGCGGCAATAGCGGCATCCGATGCCGACTGTCCCGAACGAAGCTTCGCAACCTCCCGCTCAAGTTCTGCTTTCTGCGCGGTGAGCTTGTCGATGCGTTCTTGCTTGCGCTCTGCGGCGTAGTCGCGCCGAGGGGGCTCAGGGGGAGGCGGCGAAGTCTTTGGGGGCTCCGGCTTCGCTTCCGTTGCTACGATCGGCTCGTCCGGTTGGTTCGTTGCGGTTGTGACGGGAGCCGGAACGGCGATGGGGCTTGGGGCTTCTGCGCCCCCCGCTGCCCCGCTTTGCGGCGGCACTACAGCGGCCTTGTCGGATTCGGTTGTCATAGCGCGATCCCCTTTGCGTTTGCCGCCGCTACCGGGCGCCCCCGGCCGCGTTGCAACGTCCCGTCAAGCAACAGGGCTTCATAGATCCCTTCTTTGGTCGCCTCGTCAAGCGGGGCCTGGAGTCGCGCTGCCATCATGGCTCGCGCAGCCGGCACAAACCGAAACACAAAAGCCTTCCGGAACGCCAACTCAAGGTGACGCTTAGAAAACCCTGGATGCGAAGCCCTCCACGCATCCCATAAGGTGTTGTCTTCCATCAGAGCTTCGTAAGCAGACATACAGAGTTCGTTCGCTTGCGCTAGTACCACCTCGTGTGCGTGGAGCTTCCGGCCTGGAGAGCCTTTTGAAATCAATCCAATCATGCTTCCAACTCCTGCGCTACTGTTCCTGCCAACTCAGTGAGGTCTCTGTATTCTTTCCACAAGATCTGGTCCCCAAGTGGAGTCGGCTCCTGATACCGTGCCCGTAGTGCATCACGGCGTATCAACTTTAAGAACTCTTCAGGGTGTCTTTCTTCGAAGATTGAACTTCCAAGATTGCCAACCAGCGGCTTTAAACCTCGTGAAGCATCGGAAAGACGCATAGACGCGTGCTTGACACAACCTTCGGTTTCATAAGAGATGATTAAATATTCAATAGCAGAGTCCACATAAGTGCCCTTACGGATCTTATAAATCCGCGGCACTTTCTTCCGAAATGGGCAATCTTTCCACACTGGAAAATCAAACAGCTCGACCATCTCGCTAAACTCCCTGATTCACGTTAACTTGGTTCCCGAGTCCCTTCGGGAGTTCCTTAAACGGATCATACTCCACAGGGGTGATAGCGTGCTGCGGGAACATATTCCGCAGCAAAGCTAGTTTCATTTCGTTCTGAATGACGCCAGCGGGATTTGCGGGCGAAGCAGCGTCAGACGAAGCCGAAGGGACCGAAGGGGCCTCTGGTGCCACCGTACTTCCTGCTCCGCTCCCCGCCCCGCTCCCGGCCCCGCTCGCCTGCGGCGAGCCCGCCATCTGAAAGTGCCCAGGGTCCCCAAAGTTCGCCCCAGGATAAAGCCCAAACTTCGGGGCATTCGCGATAAGCCACTTCTGCTGCGTCGGGTCCGCCGCGTACATATCCACCGCGTTGCCGGAATTATGAAGCGACTTCCCCGGCGGTGCAGCGAGGTTGCCACCGGACTTATACGCGGCGTAGAGCTTTGCTTGTTCGTCGTAAGTGCGCTTCCCTGAGATCACAGTCGAATCGATCCCCGCGGCCTTCGCGGCCCGTTGGAGCGCCGCTGCGCGAGAAGCAAACTCAGGGTTAAGGTCACGTACATCCGCATGTGGCGACACCGAAAGGAACGCCCCTTGCGAAGCCCCGCTTCCCGCCGGGGGAGCAGGGTTCCTCGCGTAATTCAGCAACGTATGAGCCGGCGAAGGCGAAGTTGCCGGGGCCACAGGGGAGTTGTTGCTAACTAAAGCGCTCGAGGAACTCCCCGAGGTCCCCAAGATCGGAGTTCCCGCAGCCTCCGGGGGCTTCGCCGAAGGCGCCCAATTCGTCGGCGGAACTGTCAAACCAAATCCAAGGGGGTCATCCTGCGGGGTGTCACTGGTATCCATCATCGCTACTTAGCCTCCCCGAATGGATCATGCTCGACCGGCGCCAACGCCCAGGGGTCATACTCAATCGGCTGGAGTTTCGGTGCGTTAGCCATGCGGGAGCACCCTCAGGTACTTTCCGGGCCTGTTCGGATCGTTGACGTAGTGGTGGCCATCCGGGGCGAGCCGGGCTCCAGGGGGCAAGGGCTGCGGGGCCTGCGAAGCCCCTCCACGCAGTTGCGCCAATGGAGCAACCTTGAGATACTTGCCCTTGCGAGTCGGGTCGGTGAGGTACCATTCGCCATCGGTGCCCTTTGAGGCCCCGGCGATCGGAGGGGGCTCCGGGGGGGCAGAAGGGGCTTCTCCCCCTTCGCTCCCCCCTGCACTCACCTTGATCTCATCCATGATCCCGCTGATGGACGTTTTCAGCGAATCCTGCACCGCCTGACCGATCAACGCCTGTAGACCCTGGGGGTCCGTCGGGAGGAGCTTACTCAAGGCACCAATCCTCTTCGTCTCCGCATCATACACTTCGATTTCCCGGAGATCTTCCTTGTTCGTCAGCTTGATACGATCCCTGGCATGCAGATCCATCTCCTTCACAAACGCCGCCTGAACCGTCATCAGCTGCTGCTGAAGCTGCTGCTCCTGCTGAGTAGGCCCTTGACCCAGCGCCACCGGCGGAACCATCCGACGAAGCCTCAACGAGGCCTCCTGGGCTCCTTCAAACTGCATGTTCTTCAGTAACACATCCCCCAGCACCGGAATGAGCCCCGGAGCCTGCGTAAGCAGCAGCGTCATGTTCTCGACGGTTTCTTCACGTCGCGTATCATGCGCCGGGCCAACACTTGCTGCGACTTCGTACTTTCCGACAAGCGGGTTCACAATCCGCTTAATCACCTGACCTTGCGCGTTGGCTTCTGCGGCGTAGCTCGCGCGGAGCGACGGGTCAATCATCAGGTCGTATTCGATCCCGTCCGACGCGACAATTCGTTTGATTCGTTTCGTGTCGTACAAGCGGGGATAAAGGTCGAGTAGTTGCTTTCCCAGCGCAATGAGCATCCCTTCGTAGTTGTCCTGGAAGTGGAAATTCGCCGTGGCGGACTGCGAGCGCCGGGCGTTGATGGCCGCCCCGGTTCGTTCGTTCCCCGGTTCCCCAAGCTGGTTTTCGTACTGCCCGGATACCATCATGATCTGCTGCCGCGAGTTCTCCATCGCCTGCTGGAACCCCGGCGACGCCGCAGGCGGATCAATCCGTTGGGGGGGCGGAATCGGAACCTCCGGATTGCCCTCCGGATCTACATGGTTATACGGCAACACCGCGGGGTTGTCGATGTTCGACATCCGCCAGATCGCTTCGTGCTCTTCGATCGCTTTGGCCGGGGCAAGCCAAGGGGCTTTCGTCTGAAGTGAGAGTCCCTCGATCTGCGCTGAAGAGAAGTAATTAAACATTCTCTGCGCATCAAGCATATACCGCGTATGACCCTTGCGATCAAGTCTCCCCTCGATGACGGTTTCCTCCCCGAGGCACCGAAGGATCGGAATGTACTTCCCAAGCCAAATTGTGCTTTCGACAACCTCAGACCCGACAATAAGATACCACTCAACCTCGTCCGACGTGACCTCGCGGAGCCGGGTAGTCTCGCGGTCAAGGATGCCATCACGGGCTTCTTTCGCCCGAATGAGCTTTTCGAACCTCGCACGAGGGAAACTAAACCGCTGGCCCTGGTGGAGGAAACTAACCAATTCGGACCTCTTGGGGACCTTACGGAAATACTCGACCACCCTAATGTGACTTTCGCCCCTGGAGTCCGCCCCAGTCGCTCCGAGCCCCAGCGGCTGCGTGCCTTTCACTTTCGCCACAAGGTCCGGGTATGCTTCCCGGAAATCATCCTTCGGCACATCATCAAACACAAACGCAAACTTGGCGTCGAGGGCGTTGCCGCCGACGTGGATGTCAGGATCAATAAACACCTGCATGGGGTCGTCAACCGGCTCCAGATACGCCTCCTGGTTAAACGAATCATCCGCTTCGTACCGCGTAACGAGCCGACAGTAACCTACTCCCCCGTCAACCGCCCAACTCCGCGCGACCGGCAACGCCAGATGCTGCGCGTCGGAGATCTGTTGAGTATGCCTGAAAAGATCCTGAAACACCTCCGCGGAGTCCTGCGTAGCCCCGTTGCCCATTCCAAGGAATTTCACTTCGGATTTATTCTTCCGCATCTCATTCGAGATCATTTTGTTATGCGCCCGGATGAGATTCATCGTCAAGCACGGCCTTGCGGTGTTTTCGCGGGCATTTCGGATCGCATTGGGCCACTGGAAGCCATTTTCGCTGTCGCCATAAGCGAACTTAATGTCACGGAGAAACCTCTGTCGCCATTCGCCTTCCCACTCGTTACAGCGGTCGAACCTTCGCCGGGCCTCTTGCACCACCGGGTCGTCCGAAAGAACCCCGGGGTCAATTTCGTCAGGATCGCTTCGCGAAGCGCGTCGGGTTTCGTTGGATTTCACTTGCTCACCCCATCCATCCTAAACCGCCCTCAACTCGCCCGAGCGCCGCAGCAGTAGCCCTAGCAAGTTTCGCCGCGAGACCCTCAGGCTTCGAAGGCCCCGTCCCCACCCGTTTCACTTTCGCGCTTACCGCGAAGTACCTAAACGCATCAGCACCATCGGAAGCCCAATCATGCACTGGTTTCTCCGAAAGCTGCCCCCTCGTATCGACTTTGAAGCAATAATGCCGCAGAGCGTTCAGGCCCTCTTCGCATTTCGCTTCGTCGAAGTAACAATTCGGAAACACAACCCTCGCCGCGTTGATGCCGTCGTCGAGCGACCCCTGCGGCACAATGGCGACCTTGTAGCCGGAGGACCTAAACTGCTCCTCGATCGAAGCAGTGTACCCCAGTCGTTTGTGTTTTGCGTCGTGCGGCAAGAACATAGTTCCGTAGAAATACCCCCTGGTCTGGCAAACCTTAAGATAATGCGAGAGTTCTTCGCGGTTTGCCTCGTAGTAATCAAGCACCCTCCATTGCATCGCGACACGCTGGACGAACCAGATCGCAGTGTTGTTGGCCCGGCCGAGGTCCCAGAAAGTGTCAACAGGAACGTCAGACTCATACGGCACACTACACACCCGACCTTCGAGCTGCGCAAGGCGAAGCTCCTTCGCGTAAACTGCTCCCTCAAGGTTCTGTATCGTTGCGCCTTCCCAAACATGCAGATACTTGTCGTAGTCTTCTTCCTTCAGCTTTTCCATCTCCCGTCGGAGAACCTTCGGGAACCACGGGTTATCTCGCCAGGAGACGCGAACGGAGAGGATATCACTGGATTCCATCACAGGGCACGTGATTGGTGCTAGCGCAAACCCCTCGCCAAAGAGCTTCGCTAGCGACGGTTCCTTCGCGAACCTCCTCGCAGGGTCCTTCACCGTCACGAGGCGTTTATCCAGCACGAAGTGCTTGTACGTATGGTCGCTCTCAAGCTCGGGATTGAACGAAAGCCAAATTTCGCTTTCGTCCGCTCGGATAGTCGGAATAAGCACCCCCCACGAATGCCCAGAGATGTTGTTCGCTTCTTCTGCCCAGCAGATATCAACGCCCTCGTATGACCGAATCGAACTGACGTTGTTGCGGATGCCTTCGAACGAAAACGTCGTACCGTTGGCTCCGTAGATTTTGGCCTTCTCGATAGTGTAGAACGAACTTAACCCAAGGGCAATAATTTGCTCCCGCAGGAGCTTATGAACCGAGTCGTCAATGGATTTTTGAAGTTCGCGGACACAAAGGATAGTCAATTTGGGCTTCGCCGGAAAGAGAATCCCCGGAGACATCCCAAGGATCAGCAAAGCCCTTGCGATATCCCAACTCTTTGCACCTCCGCGGCCGCCCCAAAACACCTTATAGCGTTTTGGGACAAACAGCGGGATGAACGGCGCAGGGAACGTAACAGGATCGGACATGGGTGGAACTCTGAGGGGATTGTTGCCCCGGCCAAAGGGGCACTATGACACTCCGGCCGGGGCGGACTTTGACGCCCTACGCGCCCGTCGCGTCCCTTACGGCAACGCACTCGCCGAGATGATACCAACCGCGCTCGAAGTCCCGAGCGACAACAGCTGATTCGCCGTGCCTGCCGCACCAACACTCGCAGTGCAGCCAACAAGCACCCCACTCGCACTCGGCACCGTCGTCAACGTCGAGGCCGTCGCCAGGGCCGAACATGCACTCAACGAAGTCTCCCCAACTTGCGCGAACGCCTGGAACCCGGCAGTATACATCACCGCCGGGGCAATCCGCATTACAACGGGGAACTGCACGTAGCAATTCGCCACAGTCGTCGCGGTGTTTTCGCAGCTCGCTACAGGCGCCACGAGCGTCTGCGACTCGAAGTTATAGTACCAATACGACAGGTCGATGGTCGCCTCGATCGAAGCGGGCCGCCGCTCAAACGCAGTAGGGGTAATCACGCCCGAAGGAAGCGTCGGCGTGACCGCCGAAGGCTTCGCCTCAAGCTGCAACCCCTGGAGTTCAATCCAATCCGTCGTGATCGAAGTCGCGACAGTCGGAGTGAAACAAACCTGCACAGACACATCCGTCACTGCGGTTGTGGTGCCCGGGATCATCGCCGGAATCGGCACCGCGATAGCATATCGGCTCCAAGTGGTGCTTCCGGGGATCGTTACGAACCCGTTCGCCCCGATGGCGCCGGAAGTCCCACTGACCAGAATCGGCACCGCTGCGGTTTGGTTCGTCGGACCCGACGTCCCGAAGGTCGTGGCGTTCGTCCCGATGGCGTATTTCGATCCCTGCGAACCGGCGTACCCCAACGTTGCCTGGGTCCCAACCGCCGCCGCCGCGGAGGAGTACGAAATCTCCGCCGTGAAAGCTCCTCCGGTGGCCGACATACCCGCCCCGTTCAGCTCGTAGAACGAGAACACCGCGTTCGAGCCAATCAACGGGGCACTCTGCAACTGATCAAGCGTCTGCCCGATGCACTCCAGAGCTCCCGTCGCCGCCGAAGTCCTCGCCAACCTCAACGCATGGGTGGATCCGAGTGCCGGCAACACCTCCGTCGAGCCTGACGCGATAGTCACAGTATTGCTCGATGTACCCTTGCCGTAGAGCCACCAACCATCCGCACTCATCGTCGCCGCAGTAGCAGTGATGCCTGCAAGCGACGCGATGCCCTTCGTCGTGCTGAGGCGCTGCGCGAGGTTGACATCGAAGTCCCCTCCGACAAGCCGATTCACGCCGAAGGGAAGCCCCAGGACGCTAGTCGGCACCAGTTCCGTCTGCGGGAACTGTCCAGACGGAAGCCCCGTATCCACCGCAGTGGTCTCAGACCCCGTCAGGGCGGGCGCCCCCGCCGGAACACTCGCTTGGCACGTCCCATTCACAGTATTGTAACAATACGCCGGGCCACCGACTAGCGGGACGTTCGGATACCATCCTGCCGCGTAGGCGCCTACGGCGCCGAGCCCCATCGCGGCAACCCCCGCGAGGATCTTTTGTTTCAGTTTCATTTCACTCTCCTCGGGAGCGCTGCGCGCCTGCCCGTTCTTTGGGGACCATTCCCCGAAGTTCTTCGTGGGGCGAAGCTGAAGGACAAAGGGTGAAGGGTGAAGGGTGAAGCCGGCTTCGCCTTCGCCTTCGCTTTCGCCTTCACTTTCGCCTTCGCTTTCGCCTCTCTTCAGTAACGCAAATTCGCCACAAACATCATACTTCCCGCGACGTTCGTCGTAAAGCTGCCAGTTGCATACTCCAACGGATACAACACATGCTGCCCCAACATAGGCAAGAAGGTATACTCCGCGGTGTAACTTCCATAACCTGCGGCCAACTGAAACCACAACTGAGCCGCCGGGGAAGTAGTTGAATCCATCGCAAGCCCGAAAACTCCATACACACTTCCCGTCGACGTATACGCCGAGCCGCTGTACGACGCGAATGTTCCATCCTCCGCCTGTCCTGTCACAAACGTGATTCTGTTATTCGCTGTTTGTCCGTTTACTACCCGCCATGTGGGAGTTCCGTAAACGCCCCCGGCCGAATCTTGCTCATGCGCACCAATGGGAATCCTGTTGTAGTTATTCCACAACCCCACCCATGCGCCTCCCGACGGACCCCCACCAGTAGCAGCCGGCCCCGGATTAAACGTCGTCGTCACCGCCGAAAGATCCGTAGCAACAGTGCCAACATATGTGCCGTAGCCCGCTGCGCATCCGTTCGTGATCGCAGTGGTGTTAACGAGCACTCCGCTGACGTTAGAGAGCCCCGATGCCGACGGCCCTCTCACCGTCGCACTCGACCACACCGCGCCCCGCGACAACGAAGTCACCCCAGCGATGTTGCAGACAAACTCATCATAAATCCCTCCGGCGACCGCAGCCGCAGGCGAGTGCGTTGTATCCGCGAGAGCCTGCGAAACCTCGCTGAAGGTCGTATTGACAAAAGTGTTCCCGTTCCACAACGGCACCGTCGCACCGTGGTAAGGGGTCCAGTAGATCGCCGAAGACGTAACCGCACCCGTCAGAGCCGGCGTAGCCGAAGTCAGCGTCAGCCTCCCGTTCACCTGAACCGGCACCGGAGCAGCCGCCGGCGAAGTCAACACAAACTCGGTTCCGTCAAATGTCGCTGAAGTCAACTGCCCCGTGACAATCTCGCCGCCCTGAAGCGCAGCAACTCCGCCCGTCGTCGCTTTGGTCACCGCAACTGCGGCGCCCGCTCCAACCTGAAGCGTTGTTGCGCCTGTGTTCGTATACGTCGGGATGAAAGTAATCTCGTACCCCAGCGTATTCGCCCAGGTTCCCGGTCCCGCAGTTGCAACTGTGATCGCATTCGCGGTTCCAGCAACCCCGCTCCCGACAAACCCTAACGACCCTGCCCCTGGCGCTACCGGCGTCACTCCTTGCAGGATAAATGCCGCGGCACTCGCGGAATACGTCGCATAAGTGAGGTTCCCTGCGGTGATCTCCCCCCCTGTTAGCACGGTCGGACCCACCGAGGTGTTCTTCTCAACAAGAACACTCCCATACCCGCCAGCATTGATCGTAACCGAAGACGTATTCGTCGCGGAGGCAACAAACCCGACTTCCTGCCCGTCCGTCGCGTTGAAACCCGTCGGACCTGTAAGCGTAATCGCGTTTGCAGTACCGATCGCAGTCCCGTACCACAAAACTCCACCCGAAGCCCCCGCAGACGCCGGAGACGCATAACTGAGTTGATCCCACACGACACCGCCGAAGGCGTCCTGCAAGACCTGCCGATACACCCCGGAACCCCAGATAACCCCCCTTCCGTTTGCATCCAACGTAATCGGATTCGCATTCGGCGAAGCCCCGTAGGGGTCCTGATACGTTGCTTTCGGCGTCGTCGTATGCGGAACGTACATATACACATGGCCCCCTGCGTAAGGAGCCCCGTTACCATCGCTGAACTGTGTCATGCCATTCGGCAGAACCGCCTGGGTCTGCGAAAGCGCCAGCGAAGCGAAGCCCAGTAGCCCCGCAAGGGCCACAACTGCGCCAGCTAGAATCCCCTTCGACACTTTCGCTTTCATCTTGTCGCCCTTAGTTCCCGCACATCCTGTCGGATCTCGCTGAGCGTCCCAAGAATCGCCTCGTGACGCTCAGCGTGGAGTTTCTCGGCAGCAATGAAAGCTATCTCGAGCTTCCCCTGCCTGCGGTCAGTGTTCCACACCCACCCAAACATAGCCGCACCGACAGTGCTAACGATAGCTTGCCACCCCGAGATGTCCCCCCAACCGCCGGTTCCTTGTTCTGCCACGAGAAGTCTCCGTAAACAATGCGCCTAACAAGATAAGGGGAGCAAGGAAAGCAATGTTCCCCTTGCAACTTGTTCCCCTTACCTGCTCCTGCCCCATCAGGCCAGCCCGAGCTTCGATACCGCCGCCAGCAGCAACGAATCAAGTTCTCCACTGAGCAACCCAGCCAACGAAGGCTCATTATCGTTGATAGCTTTCGCCGCCGCGGCCATGATGGCATTCGAGGCCGAAACCGTCAACGACTTCGACGCGATCAACGGCTCCAGCGTCGCCAGGGCCTGATCGACATACTGCTTCACAATCGCCGGGCCAATGAAGGCCGACACAAGCGTGCCAAACGGCAACGCATGAAGCGCCAGCGCAAGGCCCCCTGAAGCCGCAGCTTCGATGATGGGTTTTTCGTGCTCAACAAGCTGCGAGACCCACGAGCCCCAGTCAACCCGAATACTCTGCGAAACAGTCGGGGTGACCCTTGGGGCGCTCTGCGCCGCCGGGGGTTGAACTTGAGCGTTCTGTGCATCGGTTGTGGTGACAGCAGCATCGGTCATGTTGGAGACTTTCGTTGATGGCAGCGGAAGGGAAATCACCACGTTTGTTGCCGCTACCGGAGCAACTGGCGTGGCTGGCAAAGCAAAGGGTTCCAACGCAACGATCGAAGCCGCATCCAAAACCCCTGTGGGCGGCAACTTACGCGAGTTCTGGAACGCCAGAAGCGCAGTCTTGAACAACTTGCCGAACATGTCGTCAATCTCCCCTGGAGCAAATCCTGCCTCAGTGAGTGCAACTTGCGCCCACGCAACAGAGCCCTTGGTGAGCAGCGGCGTCAGGAAGCCTTTGCGAACTTGCATGTGGGCCACCGAGGCCACGGCGGTCGAGCCCGCCACACGCACTCCGCCATCGTCGTACTGGTACAGATTCGCCGCGCGCATGATCGCGATCAATGCGCCACCATAGGGGTGATTCGGAATACCCGTAGCGTAAACACCCTGGAGCGCTTGCGCGTATTCATCCGGCGTCTGTGCGTGCTGCGCGGCGTGATAACAAGCCGCGGTCGCCAGGAGCTTCGCATGGGCGTCAAACGCCTCTGCAACCGTCGCAAACTTCGCGAAGCTCTGCGGCAACGCCACGTAAACGCCGTGGAGTGTCTCGTGTGTCATCGCGACCACGGACGCCTGCCCGGCGATGGCCTTAATGCCAAATGGATTGTTGCTGCCAGTGGGCTCCGCAGTGCCATACGCGCTCTCTAGCGCCCATTGCGCCAGCGTCACTGACGGAAACGGACCATACGGGTAGTATTTCTTCGCGCTTGCTTGCGCAGCAGCGATGATTTCGAGAGGAAACTGACTCACGAGGAAGCCCCGTAGACGTAGTTAGACCCTGCGAATTGCGGGTTCACCGTCAGCGCAGCGAGGCTTGCCAACGGCACGGACGAAAACAGCATGTACGACGCCAGCGGAGCGCCCGTCAGCGCAAGGCCCCGGTCTGCGGCGATCTCCAGCGCAGGCAACGCGTCGAGCTTCGGGTCGCGCGTGCGGGTGGCGATGGCGATGCGCCAGAGGCCATCGAGCGGCAGGTCCGGCCCCAGTTGCGTCGTGACGGCTCCGAATTGGTCCGTCGTCGAGATCGTCCCGCCCGATCCGTTGACCGTCACGCTGATGCCGGGAATCATGTTGCCGATCCACCCGCCGGGAGATTGATCGCTCGGCGGGGTCCAATAAGCGCCGACAACCGGGTCAGCTTTTGCGGCGTCCTGCGATACGAAAGCGAAGATATAATCAAACGGACCCATCACGTCCTCACTGGTTCAAGAGCGATTGGCCGCACGACACAGCGACGCGGGAGATTGTGCCGTTGAATGGGGCTTGGCCGCCGTTCGCCACGCCGATGCGCAATGTCGTCATGCCCGCCGGGAAGCCAGTAACAGCGCCGGAATTGATCGTCCCGTTGTTGTAGACGGTTTTCAGCGTGCTTGCCGTCGCAAACAAAGAAGTCTTGCCGCTCACTCCAGCCGCGACAGGGGCCGCGCTGGCAGTGACGTTCACGCCCACGCCCCCAACCGTCGAATTTGACACGACGTAGCCGGCCGGCGCGCGGGAGAAGTCCAGGCGGTTGTTCGAAGTGCCGTCGTCGATCTGTGCGAGTGATTGGTATTGCAGGTAGCCCGCTGGCGCAGCGGGTATGCCGATAGCATAAAGGCTGCCCGACCCCGAACACGCCGCAACCGGCAACGTGATGCTGTCCGGCGATCTCGCCAGCGCGCCGTTCGTCGTCAGGATCGGCGTTGTCGCAAACGCCTGCGCGGCGTTATTCGTCGGAGTGGGCGTCAACGTCA
>Ga0302320_10016663_pt1 | contig 14988 bp, 14 predicted proteins | sample Bog_T0_3_FD_202130 | JGI IMG/M metagenome (GOLD analysis project Ga0302320, IMG submission 202130) | Peat permafrost microbial communities from Stordalen Mire near Abisko, Sweden - Bog_T0_3 | ecosystem: Environmental > Terrestrial > Soil > Wetlands > Peat | place: Sweden: Abisko, Stordalen Mire... | reverse complement strand
TTGCGGAAAAAGGGCTGCTCCTGGTGCGAAACGCCTGAAAGGCATACCTCAGGGGGGCTTTGCCTAAAAACCCGGACTTTTTGGGCAGGATGAAGAGTTTTTGGGCAGCCGTTCGACTTTTTGGGCAAAAACGGTTTTTTTGGGCAAGATGTCTAGCTCTGCGAATTCCGGCGACTATTGCTTGGTGTTTTACCATTATCAGTTTGCAAACTAAGAGGACCGTAGTCCAAGGGTTTTGGGTTATCCGATGGCTAGGCGCAAACACTACCACTTCGCGGTATTCGCATTTTGCAGATGCTTGGCATCGAGTTCATGAAGGAAAACCTTCGTTTCACTAGCGACGACTCTCTACGACACCGCCTGCAATGAGTCTCAGACAGTCGGTATAGGCCTACCAGCTATTGAGGCTGATGATGACCCGAGCCAATACTGCATGCATACCGGGAACCTGCGGCACGAGCCAAACATGCCTTACGAAGAAAATCATGAACGGGAAAGGAAACATTGCGCTCGCGCTGGGGCCGATGAACGGCCCAACTCCGCGCTCAGTTGATGATGCCGTCATTCCGCAGGCCATCAGATTCAAGCCTACGGCTATGCTGGGTCGTTCATGTGTACTCTCAAGGGCAGAACAAAGAAAGTGAATAAGTGAGAGGTGAAATGGGGAAAGGAAAATTCCTAACTATATTTTTTGGTGGAGGACTTGCTGGCGCATTGGTCGCGTGCGGGGTAGTTCTGAAAATGGGCTTGCCCGATTGGTTGGCTGAAGACATACTCGTTCCGCTCGGCGTCATCTTGGGTGATTGCCTCGCCTTTGTTGGCGTCGTGCTGTTTGATGCTTGGCGCGAGGGTTAGGGTTGCGGCTGGCCTCACTTGGGCTTCCAGAAAGGTATCCACGCACCTCTCTAGCCGTGCTTGTCGGGGTGACAGCCCAACGGTAAATATCAACTCCATATTCGAATCGGACGACTGATCGATCCGCGCACCGGCCAGATGCTGCGCGAGCATATCGAGCAGAGGTGTGGCAGGCATCGCATTCGCGATGAGGATCGCTCCACGCAAGCGCACGCCACAAGATAAGCACCAACATCGGCGCCGTCTGTGACGCGATCCGCCGCCATCTCCAGGCAGAGCACGGTAAAGGCTCGTCAGTTACCTTGTGTCGGGCCTTGATCTATCTCTGATGTTTCAACACAAACAATACCACGGAGAACGGCGCGTGCACTTTGTGGTGGCGCCGTTCTGCGCGCCAAGCGGGCAATCTCTAAGTGGCTATTCCACCCGACGGTAGATGCATGATTGCGAGACTCGCCATCCTCTCCGGCGGCAACGGTATTCAGCATACTCCCTGCTAACACAAACCATACGCTTCCTGCGAGTCTCCCTGCCTGTGTCAGCCGACCTGCGCCGCGATTGCTTAACGGCTAATACAGCCAATACCTTCGATGCCAGATCGGCCAATCCTGCGATTGCGTGAACGATTACTGCTATGTGCTCGGTCATGGATTCCTCCAAGGTCAAGCTACTGGATGCCTAGGTCAGTTATGTACCCCTGCTCCATCGGCAAGGTTGTGGGCAGCGCGAAAGGCAAGTCCAGCAATTCGGTTGTGCCTTCATTGAGTTCCCAAAAACCTCCTTTCGAGCCTTTGCCATCGTCGGACAATAATTAGGCTGACAGGTTCACCACGGACTCTCGCGCGTGCCCGGGCTCACTCACTACTATCTTCTTGGGCACCGGGAAGCTTCCCCAGTCCATTGGGTCAATACCCAGTTCGTGCATCTCATGAATCAGCACCACCAGGTTGTGGCAAAGAAGCTTGCACAGCGTCTCGTTGATCATCGCCACGTCAGTTCTGCTGCGCAAAGAGTCGCCGAACTTCCGCTTGATCATGCTGAACGTGGACTCAACGTTCGACCGCTTGTGGTAATGCCCAAGGAACTCATCCTGGCGGAACTTGAAGTACTTGACCATCTTCTCCCAACCGCCCCCGACTTCACCTGTGGCGTTTGATTTCACAGCGATGAACGCGGCGCCGCCGGCAGCCTCGATTGCCTCGACATTCTTCCGGCCGCCGTAGGCCTTGTCGGCAGACACTTCTCCAACCTTGAAGTTCTGCGCTGTGGACTGAACCAACGCTGGCAAGAACGGTGCGTCGTTAGCCTCGCGCGTGCCAATCTCTACGGCCGTGACTACGTTCGTTTTTACACCACATGCGATGTGGCACTTTACCCAATCGTGTTCCTCCCGCGGTTTGCCGTATTTATGATCAAACCAACGGGTGAACCTGCAGGCCATGAACCCAGTGGAATCGACCGCAAAGGCATCGTCAATCGTTCTAAGCGGCCGGCTGCTCTGTTCCACCAAAGCCTTCAGAATCGGGAACAGGGCGGGGTTCTCCAGGTAGTTGATGATCGAGTTGTAGTGCGGCGTCTTCGAAATGAATCCGCGGTCATTCGATACGCGAAGATCGCTCATAAATCGCCGGGCGGACACCGTTGAATAGACCTTGAATGTGCAGGAGAATAGGGCATCCCTAAGTGGCAGGCTTGGCCGGCCCTTCTTTCTGTCCTTAGGTGCCTTTACGCCTTCGCAGAGGGTGTGGAGCAGTTTCTGGAACTGGTCCTTTTCATTTGTTTGGGCCCGATTGTATGCCGGCCAGACCTGTGGGTAGGTCTGGCGCTTCGCCGTAATTGCTTTGAGCTCCTCATTGACTGCTGCGTCTCTCCCGGTATTCTTCTCCTTTATGCGGGCGTAACTTGCAGCATAAATGTGCTTGCATCTGACTGTTCCGGCTTTGAAGTCGGCACAGGTACAAGCCCCTGCTTCGGTCGAGAAATCAACCTGGTATACCCCAGTGCCCGACTGGGATGGCACAACCCAGATGTTCCCCTTCCGAGGAATCTTTCACATGGCCGCCAACTCCATTCCACGTACTTGTCTGTGGTCCATAAGAAAACCCTTCCTTTCACTCCAGGCGAGTATATCGAGTGTTTGTTCTATTTACAACGTTACTTAGGTGAGCATTCAATCACTCATTCTGCTGCCAGACGAGCATTTAGTCGATAAAATCACAACCATGCACAATAAGGACGGCCAATACCTGGCGAAGCTTCGCGACTACTATGCGGAACATCGTGTCTTGCCGTCGTTTGGGACCATAGCAAAGCTGGTTGGATTGAGCACTACCTCAGCGGTGGCCGCCATGGTCAACCGATTGAAGGCAACAGGACACATTGAGTCCTCCCCTGATCGACGACTGCGGCCTGGAAAGAGATTTTTCGATCGACCGCTCGCGGATCCCGTCTGTGCTGGGGTACCTCAGCCGGCGAATGATGTACTTCCGGAGGCTTTCAATATTGATGCGCATCTCATTGACCTGCCCTCCCGCACAGTGCTCCTGACCGTGAAGGGCGATTCAATGGCGGACGCCGGGCTGTTGTCTCGCGACATCGTGGTCGTCAAAAAGGGCGCCCCGGCGGATGTAGGCGACATAGTAGTCGCGATCGTAGACCAGGAATGCACAGTGAAATACCTGGCGAAAGACGAGACGGGTTTCTACCTTCGGCCGGGCAACAATGCATATCCAGATATCCGGCTCACCGAATCACTGGAACTCTTTGGCGTGGTGGTTGGGCAATTCAGGAAGTATAAGTAAAGCTCGTGCTCTCTATTGGTCTGCTTGGAAGAGCTGCTGCTGCCCTGCAGTACTCAGCCTGTGCCACAGGGACCGGCCCTTCTTCACTGGCACGCAGCGTGGCAGCGTCATAATTGGTGCCGGGTTGATCTGCCTCGCGCCTTCAGGACCGGAAGTGACCTTAGCCTCGGGTTGACCAGATTGAAAATGCTGGTCATTGACTGAGGGCTCAACCAAAGCAGGTTTCGGAGCAGTCCAGTCGGTTGGGTTTATTCCAAGCTCGATCATTTCGTGGTTGAGGACGACCAGATTGTGACAGAGCACCTTGCAGAGCGTTTCATTGACCAGAGCAGTGTCGCTTTTCGAAAAGAGCGAGCCCCCGAACTTCGCCTTGATCATGTGGAACGCGGACTCCACATTGGATCGCTTGTGGTAGTGGTTCAGGAACTCCTGTTCATGAAGCTGGAAGAAATGGAACATTTTCCCCCAGGCGTCGGATCCGCCGCCACGGGAGTTTACCTTGGGCATGATGAAAGGCGCCCCGCCGGCCTGCACGATGGCGTTCACGTTCCGATGGCTGAGGTAACCTTTGTCGGCAGACACTTCTTCAATACTGAAGGCCTCGGCTGCGGTCTTTACAAGTCCCGGCAACAGCACTGCGTCACCTGAATTAGATATTTCCACCGACACCACGATGTTTGTTTTCACGCCGCACATCAAGTGGCACTTTATAAACTCGCGTCTTTCTTTCTTTTCCCCATGAGCGTGCTCAAACCAGCGGCCGTCACGAGAAGTTTCGAATCCCGACGAATCGACGGCAAAGTCGACTTCTACTGATCTTAAGGACCGTGCACTTCGCACAATCAAGGCCTGCAGAATAGGGGTTAGCTTAGGGCTCTCCATGTAATTGAAGATGGAGTTGTAGTGTGGGACGCGGCCGATATGTCCGCGTCTTTGAGATTCCTCCAGATCACATGTAAAACGACGCCCGGAAAGATTTGTGTACACCTTAAACACTGCACTGAAAATCATGTCTCGCTGATTCAGCCGCGGGCGGCCTCGGCCTTTCGGTTCGTCGGCGGCGACGAGGATACTCTCGCAAAGTTCAGACAGCAGGCTCTGGAAGCGATCCTTCTCTCGCATCTGCGCCTCGTTATAGACGGCCCAGTCCTGATGGTAGGTCTTTCGCACTTTCTTGTCTGAAGGATTGGACTGGTTTCTTTCAGCGGCTCGGCGGGCATTCTCTTCCCGTTCGCGCACAATCTGTGCGGCGTAGATATGCTCACATGTGACCCCGTGGCGCTTATTCTCGGAACAGGAGCATTTGCCAGGAGGCAGGCTGTCGAGGTCCACCTGGTGAACCTGGTTGCCCCTCAGCCCTGGGACGATATAGAGATTGCCAGCCCGCTCAACCGTGCGTCTCGCTGCAATCTCGATTCCGCTCTTTTCTTTTCTATCCATTCGCTAAATCGAGACTATGGCCTATCAAACTCTTTACACAAGAGCACGATCTGACGCATGTTCATTTAACGGTTGACTTGATTTATCATCAGCGCTATTCTCAAATTGCAAAATCAGGTTGGAGATCACAATGGCTGTAAGCAGCAATGGGGAGTCTTCGACGACTCTCGCAGGCTTTATCTGGAAAAACGCCGAGGATCTTTGGGGCGATTTCAAACACACAGAATTCGGCAAAATCATCCTGCCCTTTACCCTGTTACGACGGTTGGAATGCGTTCTTGAATCCACGCGTGACGATGTAGTCAAGAAATATGAACAGTACAAGGACAAAGAGATTGATTTGGACATTGTGCTCCGCTCGATCACCAAGTATCCCTTCTACAACACGTCGCAGTACTCATTGGAAACGCTGGGCGCCACCAAGACTCGGCAGAATCTTGAAGACTACGTAGCCAGCTTTTCGGCGAACGCTCGCGTCATTTTCGAGCAATTCGACTTCACAAACACGATCGCCCGGCTTGCACGCCAGAACCTCCTTTTCCGCATCTGCCAGAACTTTGCTGAAATCAACCTTCATCCGGACTCTGTTCCGGAGAGGACGATGAGCAATGTTTACGAGCACTTGATCCGCCGGTTCGGCGCCGAGGTCAACGAGCAGGCTGAAGACTTCATGACCCCGCGCGACGTGGTCCACCTGGCCACCAGCCTTCTACTCGATCCTGACGATCAACTCTTTGCAGAAACCTCCGGCCTTCTCCGTACGCTTTATGACCCAACGTGCGGCACCGGCGGATTTCTGACGGATGCCATGAATCACGTAGACGGCTTCCGGAACCGGTCTAAGGTCGCGCCGGAACTTATTCCCTATGGACAGGAGCTCGAGCCGGAAACCCATGCGGTCTGCCTGGCTGGCATGCTCCTCAGACGGCTCGAATCAGACCCTGGCCGCGACTTGTCGAAGAACATTAAACTCGGCAGCACGCTCTCCAAAGACCAGTACGCCGGCCAGCGTTTCAACTACTGCGTGTCCAATCCTCCGTTTGGCAAGAAATGGGAAAAGGATGCGGATGCTGTTGTGAAGGAGCACGACGAGAAGGGCTATACCGGACGGTTTGGTCCTGGCTTACCGCGAATCAGCGACGGGTCAATGCTCTTTCTGCTCCACCTGGTTGACAAGATGGAGTTGCCCGAAAAGGGCGGCGGCCGCGCGGCGATTGTGCTTTCCGGCTCTCCGCTCTTCACCGGTGGCGCCGGTCAGGGCGAGACGGAAATCCGCCGCTATCTGCTGACCAACGACTACGTGGAGGCGATCGTTGCCCTGCCGACGGAGATCTTCTTCCGCACCGGGATTGCAACCTACCTTTGGGTACTCTCGAGCAACAAGCCCGCCTATCGCAAGGGCAAGGTCCACCTGATCAATGCTGGCGGGATGTGGACGTTGATGCGCAAATCCGAAGGCAATAAACGTAAATTCATCAGCGATGACCAGATCGCGGAGATCGTGAAAGTTTACGCGGATGCCGAGGAGTCCAAGGTCAGCAAGCTCGTAGATCACGAGGAATTCGGATACCGGCGTATCCGCGTACTCCGGCCGCTGCGCATGACGCTCCACTTGACCGAGGAGGGGTTGGGCACGCTCAAGACCGACAAGGCATGGGAGAAGCTTGCGCCGGCGCAGAAAGCTGCCTGGACTACTGAGATCAACAAGCAGCTTGGAGAGAAGCACGAATACGGCTGGGCTGCGAAGTTCACTGAAGACGTTGCGAGCAGGCGGTCCAGCGTAGGCAAGGTCGCAAAGTCTTTTCTGAAGGCACTGATCGGCGCGTTCGGTGTGCGCGACCCCGAGGGAGACGTCGTCATGCATGAAGGCGAACCGGTTGCAGACAATGATCTAACCGACTACGAAAACGTACCCCTCCAGCAGGATGTAGACGATTTTTTCGCTTGCGAGGTGTTGTCTGAAGTGCCCGATGCATACATCGATCGGAGCTACCGAGATGAGATTGATAAGGAGGTCGGCGTAGTCGGGTTCGAGATCAATTTCACTCGGTATTTCTATGAGTACAAGCCGTCGCGCGCTCTGCACGATATCGATGATGAACTCAAGTCGGTGTCGCGTGAGATTATGACTGCCCTGGAGGGCTTGGCCGAATGAAACTTCCTGAGTATCCAAGGTACAAGGACAGCGGCTTCGAGTGGCTCGGAAAGGTTCCTGAGCACTGGGAAGTTACCCGGCTCAAGAGAATTGCAACAGTCATGCCAAGCAACGTTGATAAGAAAGCATACGAGCATGAGGCTCTGGTGCGACTTTGCAACTACACGGACGTTTATTACAACGATCTCATTACAGATGAGATGAACTTCATGGAGGCTACAGCATCCCCTGAACAGATCGCGAGATTCTCGCTTCGGGAAGCTGACACCATCATCACTAAGGACTCCGAAACCCCGGACGATATCGCGCGCTCTGCTTACGTGACGAGGGACCTGCCCGGCATAGTTTGCGGATACCATCTTGCGATAATTAGGCCTTCCAGAAAGGGCGTCGGGGCGTTCTTGAAATGGGTCTTCGATGCCCGGTTCACTAGGTCAGTTGTGGAGGTAGGCGCTAATGGCCTCACTAGGTATGGCCTTAGCCAGCACACTCTCGACAACATCCCCGTCGCGTGCCCCAGTCGCGAGGAGCAGACTGACATCGCCAGGTTTATCACGAACGCGAACGCTCAGATTGACTCTTTGATCAGTAGGCAGAAGCGGCTAATTAGCCTGTTGAATGAGAAGCGACAGACAGTCATCACCCGCGCCGTTACCGTTGGGCTTAACACGGGAAAGCGCATGAAGCCCTCTGGCATTCATTGGCTTGGTGATGTTCCTACGCATTGGAACGTCCATCGTATCGCAATGCTCTACAAGGAAATCAATGAGCCCGGGAACGATGAACTTCCATTCCTAAGAGTCTCAATCCATGATGGGGTGTCCGACCGCCAACTTGGAGATGAGGAGTTGGGCCGCAAGGTCAACCGCAGCGAGGATTCTTCCAAGTACAAACGGGTCGCTCCCGGCGATCTCGTCTACAACATGATGCGCGCGTGGCAGGGCGGATTCGGCACGGTTATGGTGCCGGGCCAGATCAGCCCCGCCTACGTCGTGGCGCGGCCCAAAAGCAACTTTTCATCCCGGTTCATCGAACTTCTTCTCCGCACGCCGCAGGCGATCGAGGAGATCAGGTGCCGTTCGTATGGAGTGGCCGATTTTCGGCTGCGTCTTTACTGGGACAACTTCAAGAACATTCGTGTGGCGCTTCCTCCCGAATCGGAGCAGGCTGAGATACTCGCTCACATTGAACGCCTTGAACGGAAATTCAACGACCTGATCGAAAAGGCAACCATTTCGATTGCAACACTTCAAGAACGCCGTTCAGCCCTGATCTCTGCGGCGGTGACCGGCAAGATTGACGTTCGCTCTTTAGCCACTTCGGAGGCAGCATGACAGAACTCCACCACGAAAAGAACTTGGAAGACTACATAGTTTCCAAACTCGAACTGCAGGGCTGGACGGTAGGAACTACCAAAGGGTACAACACCGCCCATGCTCTGTACCCTGAAGACCTCATTGCCTGGTTGAAGGACACCCAGAAAAGCAAATGGGAAAAGCTGCAAGCCGCCAATGGGTCCGGCACAACCGATGTGCTGATGCAGCGAGTATCCGATTCTTTGGAGGAGTTGGGCACCGTCCAGGTCCTCCGTCGCGGCTTCTCCATCGCAGGATGCGGCCATCTGGAGATGTCTGAGTCGGCCCCTGAGGACTTCCGGAACAAGAAGGCGGCCAGCAACTACGCCGCAAACCGGCTCCGCGTTGTTCCCCAACTCAAGTATCACCCTTCCCACGAATACGCAATCGATCTAGGCTTCTTCATCAATGGCATTCCGGTAGCCACCGTTGAGTTGAAGACCGATTTCACCCAGGCGGTGGAGGACGCCAAAGAGCAGTACATAAAAGATCGACTGCCGATAGACCCCAAGACGCGCCGGCGCGAGCCGCTGCTGACCTTCAAGCGGGGCGCCGTGGTCCATTTCGCCATGTCTGATTCCGAGATCTGGATGACGACGAAACTGGACGGCCAGAATACCGTCTTCTTACCTTTCAACAGGGGCAACGATGGTCACGCGGGCAACCCTTCTCGCGCTGACGGCGAATACCCGGTGGCCTATTTCTGGGAGGAAGTTTGCCAGCGTGACGCCTGGCTGCGGATATTCCACAGCTTCGTCTACGTCGAGAAACGCGATGTTGTTGATGCTGAGGGCAACTACCGTCAGAAGGAAACCCTGATCTTCCCTCGATTCCATCAGTGGACCGCAGTGAACAAGATGATTGCGGACGCGAAGGAACTGGGGCCTGGTCACGCGTACCTGTGCGAGCATAGTGCCGGATCGGGAAAGACCAGCACGATCTCCTGGACCGCCCATGACCTTGTGAAGTTGCGCAGGCCCGATGGAACGCCGATCTTCAATTCGGTGATCATCGTGACGGACCGCAACGTTCTCGACAGCCAGTTGCAGGAAGCCGTCAAGCAGATCGACCACCAGGTCGGCATGATTGCCGCGATCGACCGGAACAAGTCATCCAAGTCTAAGAGCAGATTGCTGGCCGAGGCCCTCTCCAAGGGGACTCCGATCGTCGTGGTGACGATTCAGACTTTTCCGTATGCGATGGAGGCAATTCTCACCGAGAAGTCTCTGCGGAATAGGAACTTCGCCGTCATCATTGACGAGGCCCACGCTTCGCAGACCGGGACCGCGGCGGCGAAACTGCAGGCAACTCTGATGATGAAATCCAAGGAAGCCATGGCCAACATGACCGTGGAGGAACTTCTTGAACAAATCCAGAAGTCTCGTGTGCGGCCTGGCAATGTGAGTCATTTCGCTTTCACCGCCACTCCCAAGCACTCTACTTTGATGTTGTTCGGTCGGCCGCCAGATCCAAGCCGGCCCGCCAGCAAGAACAACCTTCCGGCAGCCTTTCATAAATACCCGATGCGGCAGGCTATCGAAGAAGGCTTCATCCTGGACGTGTTGCGTGGGTACATGCCCTACAAGACCGCCTTCAACCTCAGTGAAGACATCCTCGCTGACAAGCGCGTGAACTCTAAGCAGGCCAAGAGGACGCTTGCGAAATGGATGAACCTGCACGCCACTAACGTCACCCAGAAGGTGGGGTTCATTGTTGAGCATTTCGCGGCAAACGTCCAGCACCGAATGAACAGCAATGCCAAAGCAATGGTTGTCACGAGCTCGCGCCCTGCGGTTGCCCGGTACAAGATTGCTTTCGATAAATACATTGCTGCGCACCCTGAGCACCACGGAATCCGCGCGCTGGTTGCGTTCTCCGGCAAGCTGACAGGCAAGGACCTGGTTCATTCTCAGGATGACAGCTGCAAGGGCGATGTCTTCGTCATCGACGAAAACGCGCAATTCACTGAAATCAGCATGAACGTGAACCTGCCTAATCCTGATCTGCGGGTTGCCTTTGATCGCCCCGAGTATCGCGTCATGCTCGTGGCAGACAAGTTCCAGACTGGATTTGACCAACCGAAACTTGTTGCAATGTACGTTGACAAGAAGATTGCCAACGACGTTGAAATCGTGCAGACGTTCTCCCGTCTGAATCGGCCCGCGGCCGGTAAGGACGACACGTTCATCATCGATTTTGTGAACAACCCTGACAGCGTTCTTGAGGCGTTTCGCAAGTACGATTCAGGAGCTCACATCGACGATGTTCAGGATCCCAACGTGGTTTACGCGATCAAGCGTAAATTGGACGACGCCGGTTTTTACAACTCCGCGCACCTTGATGCATTCCGGGAGGCGCGTTTCAAAACCATCCGGGCGATCCGGGGAGGAAAGGAACCGCAGCATAAGGCACTCTATGCCGCCACGCAGGAGCCAACCAGTTCCTACAACACGAAGCTAACCATGTACCGCCACGCCGCGGAGATGGAAGAGGCCGCTTATGAAGCCGCACGCGTAGCCGGGAATAAGGCATTTGCCAAGTCGGCTGACCAGAGACGCAAGGAGTGCGACAAACACCTGCAAACGCTGAAAGATTTCAAGGACGGACTCGGAAGATTTTGCCGTACCTACTCGTACGTGGCCCAGTTGATTGATTTCGGTGATCCTGAGTTGGAGAACTATGCAGCATTTGCCAAACTCCTCTTCAAGCGGCTTGACGGTGTTCCCCCGGATAACATCGACCTGTCGGGATTGGTCCTTACCGGTTGGGGGATCCAGCCGAAAACGGTTGAGCCAGCACCTGTCGATACACCTGGGCCTCCGATTCTGCACCCAGTAGGGGCCGGCGGCGGGGGACTGGCGCCCACGCCCGCGTTCCTTAGGGAGATCATCAACAGGCTTAATACCTTGTTCGGTGAGGCCACGCCAGTCGGGGATCAGGCTGCTTTTGTGAATCAGATTGCGACCATTACTCGGGAAAACAATACCGTGATGGCGCAAGTGGAATACAACTCCCGAGAGGACGCATTGCGCGGAAGGCTGCCCGGCGCTGTCGCTGAAGCGGTCGTGCGTGCTCTGAGTTCACATCAAAGACTGGCGACTCTGGTACTGAAGCAGGACGAACAGCTCATGGATGGGCTTACCGATCTCATCTACGATCTGCTCAAAGAGCAGCAGAACATTGACGTCGAGGCCTTGAATGCTTGATCTTCTCAAGATTCAGGGCCTCAAGCCCGTCGAATTCGGCGGCGGCCATGGGGCACTTGTCATCAAAGCTGAAATCCTGGAGGAACCGGCCCGGCCTCGTTGTCCGGTATGCGGGAAACCGATGCCCCGGCACACCTCCAGGGAGCAGTCGTATGAAGACATTCTGCCCATAACTCTGAAGCCGGTCAAAGTTGCGCTGGATATGCCGCGCTTCTATTGCAAAACTTGCCACAAGACTGCTCAGGCGGATCTTCCATTTCTGGACGAGAAACGAAGAATCACTAGCAGGTTGATGTGGCATATTCGCAGCGCGTGCCTGGAGAGACCGTTTCGTCGCCTCGCCGACGAAACGGAACTCCCCGTAAACACGATCAGAAACATCGCTCTTGATCTCATTGCTGAACTTGACCAGGTTGTGAAGGCTCGAACTCCCGCTCTTCTGGGTATTGCCGAGCTTCCTAGGCCCCTTGGCAGACATCTGGCACTTTATAGCCTGAGCGCAGACACGATCGTAGAGATTGTCGAAAGAGGGACTCGTTCCGCCGAACTGCATCAACTTCAAAAGGTACTGGAGGTAGACCGCGTGGAATGGCTCTGCATTGGGCCGACCACATTGCCGCAAACCGGTTTGAGCAGGTGTTTCCCGAATGCAACTGTGATCGACGTCCGCCAGGGAGAATCTGGGGAATACCGGGGCGTCGAATACAGAGGAATCCGGGGTAAACTCGCTCAACGGATGCTTGCCGCGATAAGGAGCATGGAGGCAGTTTCTGAACACTTCGATCCCAGATGTAAGTTCAAAATTCTCCGTGGAAGGCTTCTATATCCGTCGCCCGCGAGAGAGGCAGCCACGTCATTGTCCCCGGTCGATGGGCAACTGTCACAGGCACCCAGAGCAGCCGATTTCGGCGCTCTCATCAGGGCACTTGTGGAATTAGCGAATGGATCAGCGTTTGACGAATCCGCACCACGTACTGGAGGAAAATAGATGCCACGACGCACGAGCGAGAACCGAGAAGAATCTATCCAACTGACGTCCGCCCAGGATGCATATTGGGTGCGGTCTTTCGAGAATTACGCAAACAGCGGTTCCAGTGAGAATCAGGCCGTAACAGAAGCTGATCGCGACCTTATCGCCAAGTGGCCGGAGCTTGCTCAATACAAGCACTGGAGAGACCCTGCACCCTCCGGTCAGTAACCACCCCACCAGGAGAATTTCCAAAATGAGTAGCCAAATGCCCGTTTGGGGCGACCACACTTCGAGGCTGTCGATTCTTCGGGACATGCACGAATTTGCTTGTGCACGATCCGGGAGGTTCGATCGCACTGAAGTTCTGGGAGAGAATCGTTTCTATGCGGGCGACCTACACCACGTCTACGTGAGCCCTGATCAGAAAATCGTTGCGATCATTTTCGAAGAGCCAGCTGGGCATCATGCGTTTCTGGATGCTTCGTATGAGCGCGACGCGGTGACAAACGACGCCTTCAACCAGCATATGAAGGCACACTATGATGCGATCGACGCGACGCGGGATCCGATGGACAAGGTTTTTCGTTCCTACCTCGACTAAACCGCCGCAGCCCAATCACTTCTTTACATACTCCATCTAGCTCGCCGGGACGACTTCTACAGATTGCCTATTAGGCGACCTTTGGCGCATGTCTCGCCTTAGCTGTTTTACACCCCAACAGGACATAGCTTCGGTGGCGCCGTTTTCATTAAGCGGCGATTCCGTCGATTGCCATGTACCAGCGTCGCCTTTGGGCGAGAAAGGAAAAGCCGTGCATTCGAAACTGACAGATGAAATCAACGAAACAATGCAGAACAAGACGACGGAGGAATTGTTGGAGATCTGGACAAACAACGATAGGTGGCAATGGTCCGATGCAGCCTTCGACGCTGTCCAGCAGATACTCTCCGATCGCAACGTAACTGTTCCGCCGCAAAACCTGCCCATCACACTAGAGACGATCCCAGCGCGGTACAAAGGTGTGCGCGGCTGGCTTCGGTTCTTCTGTATCACCTTAACGGTGTTTGTTCCCTCGTCATTTCTGGACGCACTTGTGAAAACCACAACGTCCGATATCTGGCACGATTTCCGACCCGGATTCGTTTCCTGCGGGGTTCTTATCTTCGCAGGAGCCTCCATATATGTTGGCGTCTCTCTTTGGCGCGTAAGGCCAAAGGCGGTCGAGAGAGCCAAAGTCTTTCTGCGTGTGCTACTCGGCCTGACGGTAGTTATGGCTCTTTTGATGTTCATCGGTGGTTCCTTTAGGGAAGGGGCATTCGAGTTATTGGGTGTTGTCTATCCGCTCATATGGCTCGAATACTTGTCCAGTTCGAAACGCGTGAGAGCGACATACAGCCTCGGCCGCGATTCTCGCGAGTAGCCGGCAAGATAGCCTAACCGCCGTGTGAGCCTTTCACGTTCAGAACATTCTTACCCAATCAACCATGCAGGGCGGCAAGCATGCGGCCCTGCACGCACCTACTGCATTTCGGAGCAAACGAACATGAACGAGAACGCTCAAGCTATTGTTCAGATTGACCACTTCAAGCCCAAAGACCCGTGGTATGAAATATCTGGAAGAGAGTGGCCCAATAGACCCTGGTACAGCCTCTCCGGGAGAGACAAGTTCATCTGCATAATCGCAGCTGCCATTGCCTTACCCCTAAACGGTGTTGGATTGGGAGGTCGAGATCTAATTGAGGCCGTAATATCCCTCTTAGCCGGTTCATTTGGAGGCTTGCTGGGAGGCACGGTCACATTCGCTGTTATTTCCGTGATACTCAGGGGGCTCTATAGCGCATTCACGAAACGATAATCAAGGCCCACACCCGATTGCGAGAAGCACTTCCTCTGCACCAGCCATCATTGTTCGCCCAGATGCTTCTCGTTTCATGGGCAGGAATTATCGGGCAACGGTTCTGATTTTTGGGCTAGAGGGCGAGTTACCGGGCAGGAAGGCATTATTAGGCAAAGCCCTGACTTTTTGGGCAGGCTGAAGAGTTTTTGGGCAAGCGCCGGACTTTTTAGGCAAAAAGGCCGTTTTTGCTACTTTTTAGGCAAAGCCCCTCAGGGGTTAAAACCCAATTGATTTTATTGGCTTTGTGCCGCGGATGAATCCCCGGCCTACCGCACGAAGGAGCTTTTCCGCAGCCTGTAAAGCCCAGC
>Ga0302320_10016662_pt1 | contig 14988 bp, 16 predicted proteins | sample Bog_T0_3_FD_202130 | JGI IMG/M metagenome (GOLD analysis project Ga0302320, IMG submission 202130) | Peat permafrost microbial communities from Stordalen Mire near Abisko, Sweden - Bog_T0_3 | ecosystem: Environmental > Terrestrial > Soil > Wetlands > Peat | place: Sweden: Abisko, Stordalen Mire... | reverse complement strand
CAGACGGACTATGGCAACTTTGCCTACGGCGGGTTCCTGGTGAAAAAGGAATTGAGCGAGAGGCTTGAGCTGGGAGCGGAGATGTTTGCGCACGGAGCGGAAGGAACTGCGGCGGCGCAAACCCAGGCTTCCACAATGGTGGATGTGGGCGGGTATTACCACGTCAAGAAACACGAGGGCGAGCAGTTCCTTTTTTGTTATGGGCACTCCGTAGCCGGGCAGACCGAGAACTACGCGTACGTGGGAATGTATTGGACCTGGGGCAAGAACGAGGACGACAAGAAAGATGAGCCGAAGAGCGCTGGCCTCGATTGGATGCCGGGAGCTTTGAACCGAAACGGAAATTGAGCACGGGGGTCGGGGATGGAGATTACAGAACGCAGTCTGTGGACGATGATCCACGGGATGGGGTTTGGAGCGCTGTATCTGCTGGCGTGCTCGGGCCTGATTGTCGAGCTGTGGCGCAGGTACGCTCCGGCGTCTGAAGCGCAGGTGACCGCGCGAGACGAGTCGTTCCTGCGCATCTATCTCGTCACCACGGCGGTCCTCGCGTGGCTCGCCGTTTTGTCCGGCGCCTACATTGTGTATCCGTGGTATCGTGCGGTGCCTCCTGCGGGGCTCGCGGATCTGAGCGCCTATCCGCGCTACCTGCTGCTATCAAAGCCGACCACGGCCGGCTGGCACGACGTGGGCATGGAGTGGAAGGAATACATTGCGTTCTTTGCGCCGATCTCCATGACGATGTCAACGGCGGTGTTCTTCCGTTACGGGCACAGTCTCAAGCGGCATCCGGAACTGCGCAACGCGGTGCTTGGCTTCACGATCCTTTCGTTTCTGGCCGCGGGCATCGCGGGATTCTTTGGCGCGATGCTGAATAAGAACGCGCCGGTCGATGGCGGCGCAACCATTCACCTTGCGGGAGGGAAATAACCATGAGCGCCTATACATCCGGATTGGGACATCGCGGCATAACGAATGGCTCGGGCGCTGCGGCTGTGCTGGCGGCGGGGATTGGAACATTTGCGATTGCCGTGCTCGACGTGACGGCGGATAAGGTTCCGGCGTTCAAGAGCATGATGAATTTTTACCGGCCGACTGGCCCGCTGTCGGGCGTGACGATAATTTCTCTGGTGTTGTGGCTTGTCTGCTGGGCCGTGCTGGAAACGATGTGGAAGAAGAAGACGGTGGCGATGGTGAAGATCGCGACGTTTGCCCTGGTGTTGCTTGTGGTGAGCCTTCTGCTTACGTTTCCGCCGATTGGGGATCTGTTGTAAGGAATTTCGAAAGATCCAGCAGCAGGATGGGAGCTTCGGGACTGGGGATGCCTCCGGAGCTGACGACAACCGGAGAATTGCCTGAGCACGCCAGCCTGACTGTCCATTTACGGAGGTTTAGAGTCCTTGCCTTCCGTATGCAACAAGAATACAAAGGCAAAACAGGACAGCGTTCACAGCAATTGGCTTGAATTCGTGGATACGGTAGTGGACGACGGCGGCGCCCGCCATGATGATGGCGAAACCAATGGCGGCAAACGCCGTCAGTTCCGGATGGATTCCAACCGCCCGCGGCACGATCAGGCCGACTGCTCCTAAAATCTCGCAGATTGCGATGAAGCGGACGAACCCCAACGGCATTGCTGCCGCCCCTGTCTGCCCAGACTCAAGCATGCGCTCTTTTGACATGATTGATTTGGCGAGGCCTGAGCCCAGGAAAAGAAGTGCGAGGATTACCTGCAAACTCCACAAGATTTGATTCATCCCGACAACTCCGATTGACACGTAAACCTACTCACCAGTAGGTTTACAAATATAACTTACCCGATAGTAGGTTAGAATGTCAATGTGATCTCCAAAACCAGAAGGCGCCTCTCCGGTCCTGAGCGCCGCTTGAAGTTGATTGAGGCGGCAATCAAAGTTTTCTCCCTGAAGGGTTACGAGGGGGCTTCCGTCGAAGAGGTGGCAAAGGCTGCCTCTGTCACAAAGCCAGTGCTCTACGATCACTTCTCCTCCAAGGAGGAAATCTTCCTGGCCTCGATTGAGCAAATTCGTGATGGATTGCTGCGGAAAGGCAAAGACGCAATCGCAAGGGAGAAGACTCCACGCAAACAACTCAAGGCTGCAATTTCGGTTTTCTTCGATCTTGTTCAGGATGATCCTTGTGCTGCGCGGGTGCTCCTGATTAGTTCGAAGTCTCCGGCGCTCATCGCGGGTACTTGCCATCGAATTCAGGAGGCAGCAACAAGAGGTATAGCGGAAATCATGCGATCACACTCGTCTTCAGAATCTGGCGACTCTGAATGGAGATGGTTTCTGAAGGCAGAATTCACCAAGAAAGGCATGCATGGACTTGCCGAATGGTGGCTAGATCACCCAAACATCCCTCGGTCGGAGGTCGAAGGAGCTCTGTTCGGGATTCTGAAAAAAGGCGTCGAACTGAGGTAAGCATCCCAATCAGCCTTCTCTCTGCAATTATCGGTGCAAGAATTGCGGGGAGATTTCTATTGCGATGGGAGGAGTTCGCTGGGACCAGTGAACTGTAAGTCGCTGATCGAGCATCGATTCTTAATTAGACAAAAAAAGACGCCGGAGCCATCCCATTTTTGGCTCCGGCGGAAAAAACTTGTCTCAATCGTTAGTAAGCTGTGGTGGCAAAGTCCGTGAACGTCAGGCCGTCGCAATGACGGGCCAGCAGCACGACGTTGCCGTTCGCCGGATTCTTGAGCAACAGGCCGACCACGCGGACATTGGCTCCGTTGGTCAGGTCACTGAAGGTACCCAGGCCGTAGCGGAAGTCAGAGTGGTTTCCGAGATAGACTGTGATGGTTTCCGGAATTAGGACGCCGGCAAAGCCCGTGACCTGCATCTTGAACGTTCCGTTGACTGCGCTCTGGCTGCCCGCAACCACGGTTCCGTTGAAGCCCCAGTTGCGCAGGTGGATGCGATCCACGCCCGTGACCGTGGTTCCGGACACGCTTGTTGTCGATCCGCCGAGCCCCAGATCCTGCCCGGCTACGAGCGCGCTCGAGTTGAACAGGAACTGCGTAAACGGGTTGTGCATCCAGTAGACGTAGTAGTTCTCATTGCCACTCAGATTGACCGTCGCAAGGTTGCCGAGCAGACCGGTGTTTGCCGGAACAACGGCGCGCACGTACAGATCGAGACTGGTGGCCGCTCCCGATGCCGGGGTCACGTACGTCACCTGGCCGGTCATGTAAGCACCCTTGTCGGCAAGGATGGCAATTTCATCGGCGTCCAGTGTCTGGTCTGCGGGATCAAGTGTTCCCGCGATCTCGACGATGCTGTTGGTGTTGAGAGCGCCAATCGTTGCGTTGCCGTCCCACTCCGTATTGCCATTCGTCACCACGTTGAAGTTCTCGCCGTGCGGCCCTTGAATCACAAACGTTCCGGCACTCTGGTTCACGCTCACGATTCCGGCGATCTTGGTATCGATATGTCCGCCCTGGTCCGTGCGCGAAACAACGTTCACGTCGAGCGTCGGTGTCACCGCTCCGGTGATCTGTCCGGTGGAGGAATTCACCTGGATGGATTTTGCAAGATCGAAATCCATGCGCAGGCCGTCGGACGTTGAATTGGTAACATTCAGCGTCTTGTCGAGCGGAATGCTCACCGTGTAGCTGCCTGCGCTGCTGGGATAAGTGGCAGGCATGGTTGCAATGCTCGAAGGCGTGGTGGCTGTGTTGAGATAGCCGATGGTGGCCGCGCCCAGCGTGATGTTCACGCCGGTGTAGCTGCCCACCGGAATGTCGTTCATGTCAATAAGTGTCTGCAAGCCATTGAAGCGCGCGAAGTCGACAGTCGGGCTGCCGCTGACGAGGTTGGTGGAGTTGGTGGTGCCGGTAAGGATGACGCTCTGAACAACGACTGGAAACGAGACGACGCTGGCCAGCGGTGCGTCCGTACCGACAACAAATGCTGGGCCTGTGGAGCCTGAGTTGGTGTTGGAGCTTGTCATGGTACCGTTGGTGCAGCCGGTTGCAAACAGCGCGGCAGCGGCAAGCAAAGGAAGAGAGAGCCTCAGAAGTTTGAGGGAGGACATATCGTTAGATCTCTTTCTGCGGGGCCTCCGCGGCCATTAAAGGACGAACACTGAGTGGGCTGAATTGCTGCCTCTCCCTTGCACTGCATTTATTCTTCCGGCTGCCGAGGCACGTGACCCGCGCAGACACACGTCAGCGCGAACCCGAATGGGCTCTATTCATCCTCAGCAGAGAGAGGGAATAAGTCAGTGCAAGGCGTGCCCGCGCACGGAGCCAACGCCGGAATTCACTACCGATGGCAGGCATGCCCTTTTCGGGTCGATTCCTGCCTTCGTTTGCATAGACACACGGTGTGGATTGAAGTTGCGAAATTAGACGCAAATTATTTCCGGAGCGCTCGGGATTCGAATTTGCGCTATCAACGCAATGCTGCAGTGTCTAGTAAACCTCAGACCGCACGCCTGCGGGAATCGGTACATGCTTCAGCAGCCCCATCTCACCCGCCAGCCGCTCAAGCCGCGCGCGCGTAGCAGCGGTAGGCGGCACCAGCGGCAACCGAACGTGATCCGTGCATTTGCCCATCAGGCTCAGAACCGTCTTCACCGGCGAAGGATTCGACTCCCAGAAGTTGGCCGCAAACAGCGCGGCATAGCGGCGCTCAAGATCGCGCGCAACTGCCCAATCGTTGTTGAGCGCGGCGCGCACCATCTGCGAAACTTCGCTGGGAGCTTCATTCGAAGCAACGCTGATCAGCCCGTGAGCGCCCACACCGATGGCCGCAAGCGTAAGGTTGTCGTCGCCGGAAAAAATCTTGAAGCTGCGCGGCAGAATGTGCGCCAGCTCCGCGAACTGCGTCAGCTTGCCGCTCGCTTCCTTGATGGCCTGAATGTTTTTCGCGGCGCCGGCCAGGCGGGCAACGGTCTCGGGCTCAAGGTTGATGCCGGTGCGGCCGGGCACGTTGTACACGCAAACGGGCAGCGGATCGACAGCCTTCGCGAGCGCGAGGAAGTGCTGGAACTGCCCCTCCTGCGTGGGTTTGTTGTAGTACGGATTCGCGGAGAGCACGGCGCTCAGGTTGGGAATGCGCCGCAGCAGGTTGGCCTGGCGCAGCAGCGTCTTGGTGCTGTTGTGCGTGCAGCCGCCCCACACCGGCACGCGCCCCGCCGCCGCTTCCACCACAATGCGCACCGTGTTGAGCCACTCATCTTCTTCGAGGGTAGCGGCCTCGCCGGTCGACCCGCAGGCGACGATGAAATCAATGCCCGATTCGATCTGCCAGTTCACCAGCGCCCAGAGCGCCGATTCATCGACCGATCCATCCGCCCGAAACGGCGTAACGATTGCAGTACCGCAGCCTGTGGTTTCCATGACAGCATCAAGTTTATAACGGATGGCTGGGACGGCTTGTAGCGCCGGCCCATTTGGTCAAGCTGGCGCGTTGCGGATAATATGGCCTCGGCGTAGTGAATAACTGTCAGGCGCGCTCTTCCCACCGAAGAACCGAGGAAACATGCTGCCAAGCTGCACACAACTCTCCCTTGCCTGCGCGATGATTGCGCTGATCGGAACCACTGCTTCGGCCCAGGAAAAAATCTGGCGCTTCGACCGCACCGACGAGATCGGCGGCCATCCGACACAGATCCTCGGTCATCCGCAGGTCGTTGACTCGCCCTACGGCAAGGCCGTGCAGTTCAGCGGAAACGGCGACGCAATTCTGGTCCCCGAGCATCCGCTCGCCGGGGCAACGGCATTCACCTGGGAAGTCATCTTCCGGCCCGACGGCGATGGCGCGCAAGCGCAGCGCTTCTTCCACATCGCTTCAACCGATCCAGCGACAGGCGCCGACACGCAGACCCGCCTGCTCTTTGAACTCAGAATCGTCGACAACCAATGGTGCCTCGACAGCTTCGCCGGAAACGGCCCTGCCAACCTCACGCTGCTCAACTGCAAAGCCCTGCACCCGCTCGACAAGTGGTACCGCGTAACAGCCGTATGGGACGGCAAGACGATGAAGAATTATGTCGACGGTGAGCTTCAAGGCGAAGGCCCGCTGGTGATGGACCCTCAGGGACCGGGCCGCTCCTCCATCGGCATGCGGCTCAACAAGGTCTTCCCGTTCAAGGGCGCGGTCTTTGAAGCCCGCATGGTGCCGCGCGCACTCAAGCCGGAAGAGTTCCTCAAGATCCCGCCGCCAATCGCCCCAGCAAAATAATCGGCAGCCAAGCAAAAGGGGACGGGCCAAAGCCCGTCCCCTCTTTCTTGCGTGAGCCGCTTTACTCGCCCTTAACTGTCGTGAAGGTGAAGGTCGTGGTCGAGTGCCGAGTAACCCCGGGGCGCAGCACCGTGCTCGGGAAGCTGGGCTGGTTTGGCGAATCCGGGAAATGCTGCGTCTCAAGGCAGAAGCCTGTGTGCTTCTCGTACTTGACGCCGTGGCGGCCGGTGAATGTGCCATCCAGGAAGTTGCCGGTATAGAACTGCACGCCGGGCTCGGTGGTCTCCACCGTCAGGCGGCGGCCGCTTTCCGGATCGGTCATGATGGCGGCCAGGCGCGGGGTTCCGCCGGAGTTGCCGTTGAGAACCCAGTTGTGGTCGTATCCGCCGCCCAGCTTGATCTGCTCGTGGTCCGACTCAATGCGCGCGCCAACCACTTCCGGCTTGCGGAAATCGAGAGGCGTACCAGACACCGGCACCAGCTTGCCGATCGGAATCAGGTCTGCATTGACGGGCGTGAACTTGTCCGCGTTGAGTTCCAGCTTCTCGTAGAGGATGGTTCCCTGGTCGTCGCCGCGCAGATTGAAATAGGAATGGTTGGTGAGGTTCACCACGGTGGGCTTGTCGCTGGTGGCCGAGTAGTCAAGGCGCAGCGTGTTGCCTGCGATCGTGTACTTCACCTTGGCGGTCATGGTGCCGGGAAAGCCCATATCGCCGTCCGGGCTCACAAGGGTGAACTCGACGCCGTTGGGTACTTCTTTGCCGGTCCACACATGCTGGTCAAAGCCGATGGGGCCACCGTGGAGAGCGTTCCGCCCGTTGTTGAGGGGAATCTCGTAGTTCTTGCCGTCGATGGAAAACTTGCCGAAGGCGATGCGATTGCCGTAGCGGCCCACGACACTGCCAAAGTGGGTCTTTGTGTCGTTGAGATATTCGTCGAGCGAGTCGTAGCCGAGCACCACGTCTGCCATTTTGCCGTTACGGTCGGCGGTGCGAATGCTCACGATCTTTGCACCGTACCCCATCACTCTCACTTCCATCTGCGGGCTCTTCAGCGTGTAGATCGGCACCGCAACGCCATCTTTTGTGTGTCCCCAAACTGACATTTTTACCTCTCCTTGCGCGACGGCCGTAAGGGCCATTGCCATAATGAACAAACTGGTCAAAAAAGAGAATGCTCGTTTCACAAGTTTCGCCTTTCGCATCGAGTAGCGGACGACTGAAATCTCAATAAAATCCGGCTGAACTGACCGCGGAGCGAGGGTGTTGCATTCCAGCCCCGGTTAAACGGGCAGCTTCTACCAAAAAAGAGTGTATACCGCTCGGGGCAGGAAGCGGGTTGGAGCAGAGCTCAGGTCCCTTGGACAGGTTATGCCTACTTGGGTATACTTGAAATGTGAGGCAAGCGCTCAGATCGCTGCGCTGGATTGGTTCGGCCAAGAAAGACCTGCTGGCGATGCCGGCTGAAGTCCAACAGACATTCGGTTTTGCCTTGTATCACGCACAGATCGGGTTGCTCCATCCGGACGCAAAGCCGCTGAAAGGGTTTGGGTCGGCTGGGATTGTTGAGATCGTGGAGGACTGTCGCGGAAATTCCTACCGGGCTGTCTACACGGTGCGGTTTGCGGAAGCGGTTTTTGTTCTGCACTGCTTCCAGAAGAAATCGAAGCGCGGAATTGAGACGCCCAAACAGGAGTTGGATTTGATTCGGGAGCGATTGAGAGAGGCCGAGAACCAGGCAAAAGGAGATTGGAAATGAGCAAGGCTGGAGCGGGCAAGAGCATCTATGCCGAACTTGGGTTTCCCGACGCCGATCAGATGCTGGTGAAGGCGCAACTGGTGATCAAGATCGCGGAGATCCTGCGCCAACGGGGATGGAGCCAGCAGGAGGCCGCGAAAGTTCTAGGGCTGACTCAGCCGAAGCTTTCGAAGATGCTGCGCGGCCAGTTTCGCGGCATCAGTGAGATCAAGATGATGGACTGCCTGGTGCGGCTCGGGCGCGAGGTCAAGATTGTTGTTGGACCGCAGCGAAAAGTATCCTCAGACCGGATTGAAGTTGTGGCTGCATAAGGAACGACAAATTGAAAATCCCTGCAAATCCCCCATGGTGGGAGTTCTTCGCAACGACTTCCTGCGAATCAAATGAAACATCGCCGCTGAGAGGGCCCGGCAAAGGCGCCAATAACAGTTCAAGGGCATCGTAATCCTTTTGTGCCGTGCCTTCTCCGGCGCTATGGGAGGGAGTGGGCTGGAGGGGTCAATCGGCCCTGGCGGCCGCCGAATCCGCCAATCCCATCCGCGTAAACAGCAGCGGCGCCAGACAAATCACCGCGAACCCTTCCGCAGTAAAACGGAGATATTGCAGCAGAAATCCGAGCAGGGTGGGCATGTCCGAAACGGCTCCGATGCCCTCGCTGAAGAGCAGCGATGTGCCACCTGCCAGCAGCAGCGTAAGCACAAAGCGGACTGCCTTGGTCAGCAGCGCTGAGCTTTGCGGATCGAAATTGACCAGCCTCAGTTCCAGCGGACGGGCGACGAGGACCCCCGTCAGCAATCCGGCATTCTCCAAAATCTGAACAGGCTGCCCGAGCACGCTGCCACTATTGACAGCGACGGAGAGCAGCCACAGCGCCAGGCTGAAGGCAACCACGGTTCCAATCTGGCTCGGGTAGGAGACGCGACCCCATTTCTCGCTGATGGCCGATGCATATCGTATGGCAACGAGTGCACAGCCCAGGCCGAGCGCCCAGCCAAGAAGCACATCCTCCACATAGTGAACGCCGAGATAGGGCCGCGAAGCACCAATGCAAACGATGGCCGCAATCGCAAAGGCACGGACGTACCATCTCCTGCTGACAGCGAATAAATACGAGTAGAACGTGGCCGCTCCCATGGCGTGACCCGAGGGCGTGGAATATTCCATCGCCAGGCTCCGCGCGGTCTTGGGAGACACGGCCCACTTCTGCAGATAGGTTCCCTCGACGACGAATGGACGGGGATTCTTGATAGAAAGCTTCAGCAGGATGTTGAGCAGCGACGAAAGGCTCAGCACCACGGCGAGCCGGACGGCCAGCTTCTTGTTCCACACAACATAAACCAGCGCGATGAGGTAGACATCGAAGCCGCCAAATGCGGAAGCGCCGAGGAAGAACTGAGTAAGCAGGGGCGTGCGGTGGCTGGCAAGGAACTCCATCGCGTGCATATTGAAGTGCAATGGAGACATCGTCTTCCTCGGTGCAATGTGGACAGTCATCGCGCTGGAAGCGCTGGGGTTCCCCGTTAGAGTTGCGGAAAAATCTCCCGGAACTCCCACGCGCCCGATTTGCCGGCCAGCCACTCTGCGCCGCGCACAGCGCCCACAGCGAAACCGCGGCGGGATTGCGCATCGTGACGAAGTTCCAGCGTGTCGTAATCGCTTTGCGCAGTAACGATGTGCTCGCCCTTGGCGTCGCCGATGCGATGCGATGTGATGGGGACATCGATGCCGGGCTTCGCTGCGAGAAGAATCTCCTTGAGCGTAATGGCAGTGCCGGAGGGCGCGTCGAGCTTGGAGGTGTGGTGCGTTTCCGCGATCGAGAAATTGTAGCCCTCAAGCTGAGCCAGTTCAGCCGTCAGCCGGAAAAGTTTCTGCACGCCGATGGAGAAGTTGGTGCCGTAGAGGAAGCCGCCACCACGCTTGCCAGCGAGTGATTTCAACTCGTCGAGCTTGGAGTACCAGCCGGTGGTTCCGACGACGATGCGTCCGCCAAGGGCAAGGACGGCGCGAATGTTTTCGACTGCTGCCTCCGGCGCGGTGAAGTCGATGACGACGTCGACCCCTGCGAGACTGGGCGCAGTAAGCGCGGCTGCGTGCTCGTTCTCAGTGATGTCGAGCGCGCGCACGCCGTGACCGCGCTCGCGCGCCACCTCCGCAACAAGCGAGCCGGTTTTTCCTTTACCTAAAATGAGAATCAGCATAGATGCAGCCCCTGGCCGTTAGCTTCTAGCTTTTAGCTAGAGTATTTCTGTTGTAAATCTCTTCAGTCACGCGGCGCCTGGAAAACGGATAAATTCAGCACCGGATTGAGCAAGCCAAAAGCTAAGCGCTAAAAGCTCAAAGCTGCTTTCGCGCATCCACATCGAAGATAGCCGGATCGGGATCCTTGAAGAACGCCGCGTGCAGCGAACGAATCGCTTCGTCGGCGTCGTCCTCCTCGATCATGAAGCTCATATTGATTTCGCTTGCGCCCTGCGAAATCATGCGGACGTTCACGTGCTTCACGGCAGCGAACACCTGCGCGGCAATGCCATTCTGTCCGCGGATGTCCTCGCCCACCATGCAAACCAGCGCCTTGCGCCCTTCGTACTTTACGTCGGCAATGAGCCCCAGGTCCGCTGCGATGGCCGGCAGCTTGTCATTCGAGTCAACGGTAAGCGACACGCTCACTTCGCTGGTCGAAACCATGTCCACCGGGCACTTGTGCTTGTCGAAGATTTCAAAAATCTGCCGTAGGTACCCATGCGTCATCAGCATGCGGCTCGCCACCACGTCGATGATGCTCAGCTTCTTTTTCACCGAGATGGATTTGAACGGGCTCTTGCAATGCGGCGCAAGCGAGATAATGCGCGTGCCCTCGCAAGCTGCGTTGCGGCTGTTGAGCACAAGCACGGGAATGTTCTTTTTGACGGCAGGCAGAATCGTAGCCGGGTGCAGCACCTTGGCGCCGAAGTAAGCAAGCTCCGCGGCTTCTTCAAAACTGATCACCTTCACGCGCAGCGCATCGGAGCAGACGCGCGGATCGGCCGTCATGATGCCGTCGACGTCCGTCCAGATTTCGATGGCTTCGGCGTTAAGCGCTCCGCCAACGAGTGCGCCCGTAAAGTCAGATCCGCCGCGGCCAAGCGTCGTCGTCAGGCCTGCTTCGTTGGAAGCGATGAAGCCGCCCATGATGGGAACCTTGCCTTCGGCAAGCAGCGGCAGCAAGCGTTCCTGCGCGCGACGATCGATGATCGCGTCTTGCGGCACGGCTTTCATGAATTGCGAGTCGGTGACGATGATCTTGCGCGCGTCCACGTGTTCGGCGTCAATTCCCTGCTCGCGAAACGCCGCCGCGACAATGCGGCTGGAGATGCGCTCGCCGTGGCTCACGATCAGGTCGGAGATGCGCGGCGTGAGTTCAAGAATGGCCGCAAGTCCGCGCAGAACTTCATCGAGCGCGTCGAATTTTTCGTCAACCAGGTGGATGAGCTTAGTCGCTTCGGCAGGATCCTTGACCAAGGCCGCAGCGGTGTCCCGATGACGCGAGCGCAGCCGCGAGCTGAGCGAAAGCGCGCCGGTTCGATCGCCCTGCGCAGCGGCACTCGCCGCACGCAGCAGCATGTCCGTTACCTTGGCCATGGCGCTCACCACGACCACCGGTTGTTTTCCCAAGGCCACGCGCCCTGCGACGATTGCCGCGGTACGCCCAATGGCGGCCGGATCCTCTACGGAGGTGCCACCAAACTTCATCACTACCAGGCTCATCGAAATCTTCCCATCGTGCAGCGCCGGCGCACTCAGGCACCGGCCGTTCAAGCGCGCGCTGCGGCTTCCGCCACGGGCTCAAGCTTGCCCAGGTTGGCCAGCAGTTCGGCGTTCAGAATGGTGGCTCCCGCTGCGCCGCGAACCGTGTTGTGCGAGAGCAGCACGAACTTCCAATCCAGCAGGTTGCAGGGGCGCAAACGTCCCACGGTCACCGCCATGCCGTTGCCGCGATTGCGATCGAGCCGCGGCTGCGGACGATCGTTCTGCGAAGTCCACGCAACGGGCTGATCGGGCGCGGTGGGCAGCTTCATGCCGGCAAGCGGACGAAACTCAGCCCAGGCGGCGAGAATTTCGTCGCGCGTGGCCACTCGGCCCAGCTTGTTGCCCAGCTTGAGAGAGACGCACTCCGTGTGCCCATCGACCACGGGCACGCGATTGCAATGGGCCGTAATGCCCGAGGGGAGCGGCTTTACAACATTCCCGCTCAGCTTGCCGAGCAGCTTGAGCGTCTCCTCTTCCATCTTTTCTTCTTCACTGCCGATGTAGGGCACCACGTTGTCGAGAATGTCCATGGACGCCACCCCCGGATAGCCCGCGCCGCTCACAGCCTGCATCGTCGTCACGAAAATCTGTTCAATCCCGAAGCGCTCTTCAATCGGCTTCAGCGCCATCACAAGGCCGATCGTAGAGCAGTTCGGATTGGTAACAATGTAGCCGCCCGAGTCCCGCCGCGATGCCTGCTCCTCGATCAGGTGCAGGTGATCGGCGTTGACCTCGGGAATCACCAGGGGCACATTCGGAGTCATGCGGAAGGCGCTTGAATTCGAGAGCACGGCGCAACCGGCTTTGGCGAACTTCGGCTCCATTTCGCGCGCGAAGGCGGCGTCGATGGACGCGAAGATGACCTTGGGCGCGCCTTCAGGATCGGCCGGGGAGACGGTCATTTTGGCTATGCGCTCGGGCAGCGGCGTGTCCAGGCGCCACTTGGCGGCTTCCCCGTACAGCTTGCCACTGGAGCGGTCGCTGGCAGCAAGCCAGGTTACTTCGAACCACGGGTGGTTTTCGAGCAGTTGGATGTAGCGCTGGCCCACCATTCCGGTGGCGCCGAGAATGCCGACTGGCTGCTTGCGTTGTGTGGCCATAACCCATTCAGTGTACAGGAGGGCGGGTTTTTGTTCACTCCTTTGGGGGTGTGTTTCGGGATGCGCGCCGCCCAGAGGGTTTTTGAATTGCGTGGTTTACCGGAGCTCGCGCGTTTTTGAGCATTTTCTCTAGGGAACGGCTCGGTTTCTGCCGATGAGGAAAGGTATCCCCTGCCGGAAAGGGCCAGCCATGGGATTTATTCGCTCAAAAGACGAGGCCGCGCCGGCGTCCGTTGAGAGATTTCTGACCCTGCTGGTCGATGGCGCCGCGGCCGGAGTTCCGGAAATCGACGCCGAGACGTATCGCGGATTCCGCGCCAGGGTGGAAGAGCTCGGCCGGCGCCTCCCGGACCGGCTACCGGATGAAGAAAAGCTGGCGCTGATCCAGTCAATTCTGCGGGAGTTCACCAACTACCGGAACGGCGCAGAAACGGCGCTTCGCGAGCAACTGGCGGGAACGCGCGGACTCGTCGGAACGCTGTTTGGGGAGCTGCTGTCCAACCTGGGGGTTGAATCCAAGTCTGCCGACGCTGCGCCTCTGCTGCAATTGGCCAAAATGCTTAGCACAGCGGCCGACATCAACGCCTGGCGGGAAAAGTTCAACCTGTTTCTGCATCCGCTGAACAGCAAAGGCCCGGCGGAAGAGCTGGCGGCGCGTCTGCGCGCAGCCGATTGCTCGACGGCCAACGACAACGCCAGCGGCCTGCGCGGCGGCGGCAGCGCGCTGGAGCATGTGCGCAAGATCATGGCTGCTTCCGCCGACGGAATTCCCGCCAATGGATTCATCGTGCTCTTCCGCTTGAGCTGCCTCGAAGTCATCAGCAATCGCTTCGGCCCCGAAGCCGTGGAGGATTGCCTGATGGCGGTCTCAGCCTACCTGATGGCCGGGCTGCAAAGCACTGACTCCATCTATCACTGGAGCGACTCCGCCCTGCTGGCCATCTTGCAAGGCCGGCCCAGCGAAGCACTTTTGAAGGCGGAGCTGGAACGGGTCATCGCGCAGAACCGGGAAAGCAGCATCAAGGTAGCAGGCCGAACCATCATGCTCCGCATTCCGCTTGATTTTCAGATGACGCCGATCAGCCGCCTGCGCTCGCCTGAAGATCTGATGAGAATTTCCGCAAGCCAATCCAATACGAGGAGACCCCAGTGAACCGAACGCCCCTGGCTGACCAAAATGGCGGGAGCCCACCCAAAGCCAACGACGCGGCCGATGCCTTTGACGATCTGCCCCTCCCCGCAATCGAGATGGACTCGAGCGGCGTGGTCACGCGCGCCAATCGCGCGACGCTGGCGCTGCATCCGCCGGAACGCGGAGAGCTGGTCGGAAAAATGGTGTGGGACTTTATGGCCGCCGATGAAAAGGATCCAAGCTTTGCGGCCTATTGCGAATCGATTGAAACCGGGGCAGAGCCGGAAGTGGTGCGGCGTTCGCTCTACGACCGCTCAGGAAAGTTCCGCACCTATGAGCTCTACCGCAAGCTGACGCGCGGCGAAACCGGCGCCCCAGTCGGCATGCGCGTGATTTTTGTGGACGTAACGGACCAGGGAAAGGCCCTGGAAGCGGCAAACCGAACCCGGCTGTGGCTGGAGAGCATCCTCGAATCTGTGTGCGAAGCCGTCCTCGTCACCGATTCGGTAGGCTTTATCCGCGAGGCAAACCCCGCGTCCCAAAAGCTGCTGGGCGCAAGCGAGGGCGAGTTGGCAGGAATGCTGATTGAAGAAGGCATGCCTGTTGTCAGTTACACCAGCAGCCAACGAACGACCCTGCACTTCACCTGTTCGCTGGAGTCACCTTCCAGGGGCGTGGCTACCATACTCGACCGCGCGCAGAAGCAGATCGAGGTTGAGCTCAGCACATCCCCAATCTTCGAAAAAGAATCCCGCTCGACAATCGGAGTAGTCTACGTGCTGCGGCCTCTCTAGAGTGTGTTTCAAAAATAAGCTTGTATCAGGGCACGACTTTAGTCATGCCGAAAAGGCCCGAATATGAAGGGGTTTTAACCCCTGGGAGGACCGCAGGTGAGACTTCGCGGCCATTTTTGAAACAAGCTCTGAGCAGCGGCAGCAAGCCGGGTGCCCCTCGATAAGGTCGAAGGCCTTGTCAAGCGCAAAAATCCTGGGCGGTGCGTGAG
>Ga0302320_10016660_pt1 | contig 14988 bp, 11 predicted proteins | sample Bog_T0_3_FD_202130 | JGI IMG/M metagenome (GOLD analysis project Ga0302320, IMG submission 202130) | Peat permafrost microbial communities from Stordalen Mire near Abisko, Sweden - Bog_T0_3 | ecosystem: Environmental > Terrestrial > Soil > Wetlands > Peat | place: Sweden: Abisko, Stordalen Mire... | reverse complement strand
GGTATTTCCTTTCAGGACGCTTTCAATATCGGCGGCGGCGATGGCATGCAGACCGTCTTCGAGGACGATCGTACCGTCCTGGTGAGTTCGCAGAACGGCGCCACCGCGCGGCTGGACCTGGAGAACATGGAACGCCAGACCGTGGGCGCGGTGAAGCCCCAGGACCGTTCGCAGCCCGGCTACCGCTGGTATTGGACCACCCCGCTGATCGTTTCCAGCTTCAATCCCAACACCATCTACACCGGCGCGAACGTGCTGTTCCGCTCCGATGACCGCGGCGTCTCCTGGCGCCCCGTCAGCCCCGACCTTACCGCCGATATCGACCGCGAACAGCTTCAGACGATGGGCGGCCCCGTTCCCCAGCGCGCGCTTTCCCGCCATGACGGGCAGGCCAATTTCTCCGCCCTCACCGCCATTGCGGAATCGCCGCTCGATAAGAACGTGCTTTACACCGGCGCCGACGACGGCACGGTCCAAGTTACTCGCGATGGAGGCGGGAAGTGGTCGAATCTTAGCGGTAACCTCGTTGGACTTCCGCCGCGGCTGAATATCAGCGGCATCACCGCCTCTAAGTACTCCGTCTCGCGCGTGTATGTCACGGTAGACGGGCATTTCGACGACGACTATCATCCTTATATCTTTGTAAGTGAGGACTACGGTACGAACTGGCGCAGGATTGTGGATGGCCTGCCGCGGACTTCGGTGCATCGTCTGCGGGAGCATCCCACGAATCCCAATCTGCTGGTCGCGGGCCTGGAAACGGGCGTGTTTGCTTCGTTCGACCGCGGCGCGCACTGGACTTCGCTGAATGCCAATCTGCCGCCGGTCCCGGTCTACGATCTGGTCTACCAGGAACGCGACAACGCGCTGGTGTTAGGCACGCACGGGCGCGGAATCTGGATTCTGGACCATGCCGGGCCGCTGGCCCGGATCACGCCCGCCGTATTGAGCGCCGGCGGCTACCTGTTCCCCGTGCCATCCACTCATTATCGGAATATCTATAGCGGCCAATATTGGTTCGGCGCGGGTGAATTCTTCGCGCCGAATCCGCCTGCCGGCGCGGTAATCACTTACTACTTACCTGCCGGCGCCGCCGATGTCCGGATCGCCATCGCCGATTCCACGGGCAAGACCCTTCGCACGCTGCGCGGTCCCGCGCAGCCGGGAATCAATCGCACCTGCTGGGATCTGCGCCGGGCCGGTCCGCTCGATAATGGCATCCCGATGCCGGGCAACTGCAATGCCGGCATCGGCCGCCCGGGCCCCGTAGTCCTGCCGGGGAATTATATAGTCACGCTGACGGCCGGGGGTGGCGCGCCGCTCACCGCCAGCCTGACGGTCGAGCCCGATCCGCATTTTTCCATCTCGGACGCCGACCGCAAAAGCCGCGAGACCGCGGTGATGAGCGCCTATGCGTTGGAGCAGCAACTGGCCGCTGCGCGGGACGCTTACCAGACGCTAACGGGACAGATGGCCGCGGTGCGGACGGCCACCGATGTGACCGCCGACGCGCCTCAGATACTGAGCCAGATTACGCGCACCTTGGGCGAGGCCTACAACCTGGAAACGGCTATCGACGCCTACCAGGGATTGCCCACCGCCGCTCAATTGCGCGATCTCGACTGGGCTTGGGAAGACGCCATCGGCGCCGTAACGGCGCTGAATCGGTTAATTCAGCAGGATCTGCCCGGGGGTTCGCCCGTGCCGGTCCCGGTCCGCCGGTGAGGCGGAGTCCGAAATAGGAGAATGAAGATGCGCACGATTTCAAGAAGAGAATGGCTGGGCGGTGCAACGGCCGCCTTTTCATGCGGCGGCGTGTTGCGCGCCGATCCGCTGGGAATGCCGATCGGGGTTCAGACCTGGATCGTAAGGGATGCGCTCCAGAAAGATTTCACAGGCACGCTCAGGATGCTGGCGGAAAGCGGGTTCCGCGCCATCGAAATGTGCTCGCCGCCCGGCTACGGGTGGACTTCCCTGGCGGGCATGACCGCGGCACAGATGCGCCAGACAATTGAGGCGGCGGGGCTCCATTGCGAAAGCTGCCACTACCAGTTCGGGGAACTCCGGCGGAACCTGGACGACCGCATCGCCTTCGCCAGGGAACTCGGCCTGACGCAGATGGTCCTTTCGACCTTCGGCGTGTCGCCGACGGCCACCATGGGGGACTGGCTCGCGGCCGCGGGCGAACTCAATACCATCGGCGAGAAGACCCTGAAAGCCGGCATTCAGTTGGGCTTCCACAATCACGACTTCGAATTCCGGGAAATCGACGGCGCGCTGGTCTACGACAAGCTGATGGGCGCGTTCGACCCGAAGCTGGTCAAGATGCAGTTCCAGGTCGGCGTGATCAGTCTCGGTTACAAAGCCGAGACGTTTCTGCGGAAGTATCCGGGGCGCTTCCTCTCGCTGCATCTGGCCGATTACTCGCCCGCCGGGAAGAAGCAGGTGGCCATGGGCCAGGGCGCGGTGAATTGGCCCGAGCTTTTCGCCGCCGCCAAGACCGGTGGCGTGAAGAACTACTTCGTGGAGATGGATCTGGACCTGATGAAGGCCAGCATCCCGTACTTGCATTCTCTGAAGGCGTAAGATGGCCGGCGCGGTCGTCCTTTTCGACGGCGTCTGCAATCTTTGCAACGGCGCAGTGCGCTTCATCCTGGCCCGCGATCCGGCCGCCCGCTTTCGCTTCGCCTCCCTGCAATCGGACGCCGCGCGGCGCCTCATGGGGACGGGCGGGCCCACTGAGACCATCGTTCTGTTGGACGCGGGGAAGACCTACGTCAAGTCCACTGCGGCGCTGCGGATCGCTCGCGGACTACGATTTCCGTGGCCCTTACTCTACGCCTTCGTGGCTGTTCCACGGCCCGTGCGCGACTTGATATATGATTGGGTGGCGCGCCATCGGTACCGCTGGTTCGGCAAGCGTGACACGTGCATGTTGCCCACGCCGGAACTCCGCGAAAGGTTTCTGGAGTAAAGGGGTCCGAAACGCGTGGTACGCTTTAGGTATATGACGCCGCACTTTGGGAATCCCCGTCACGCGCCGCGCGATTACGCGCGAACGCCGGTCAATATTTACTGGGAAATGACGCAAGCCTGCCCTCTGGCCTGCAGGCATTGCCGGGCGGAGGCGGTGCCGGAACCGCACCCCAACGAGCTCTCCTTCGAGGAAGGCGTGAAGTTCCTGCACCAGATCCCCGGTTTCGGCGACCCCATGCCGCAGTTGATCCTCACCGGCGGCGATCCGCTGGAGCGCAAAGATCTCTACGACCTCATCGACGAGGCGCACAAACTCGGCATCGGTGTCTCCATCACGCCGGCCGCCAGCGAGGCGCTCGAGCGCGATGTGCTGGTGCGGCTCAAGGAACATCAGGTGGAAGGTCTGGGACTGAGCCTCGATGGATCCACGGCGGCGCGCCACGATTCCATCCGCGGAGTCCCCGGCACGTTCGACCGGACGTTGCAGGCTATGCGGTGGGCGCAGGAATTGGGCATGCCGCTCCAGGTGAATACTCTGGTGGCGGAAGAAACGGCCAGCGACATACCGGCCGTCTATGAGTTGCTCAAGCCGTTCGGAGTGGCGCGCTGGAGCCTGTTCTTTCTGATCTCCGTGGGCCGAGGAAAAGTGCTGCAGCCCCTCTCGCCGGAAGAGGGCGAAAAGCTCATGGCCTGGATTTACCAGACCTCGCTGGCGGCGCCCTTTATCATGGCCACTACGGAAGCGCCGTCTTACCGGCGCGTGGCGCTGGAGCGCATGCGCGCCGACGGCATGAGCGGCGAACAAATCAAGCGCAGCGGCGCCTACCGCGGCTTCGGAATCCGCGACGGCCACGGGATCGTGTTCGTTTCGCACACCGGCGACATCTGTCCGGCCGGCTTTCTGCCGCTGGTGGTAGGCAATATTCGCAAGGACCAGGTGTCGGATGTGTATCGCACCGCGCCGGTGTTTCAATCGCTGCACGATTCCAGTCAGTTTGAGGGACGCTGCGGCTTCTGCGAATACAGCGCCCTTTGTGGAGGGTCGCGCGCGCGGGCTTTCGAGGCGACGGGCGATCCGCTGGCCTCCGACCCGTTCTGCACGTATCAGCCGGAACCCCGCGGGCATTAGTTTGACTGGCGATAACTCGAGTAATTCCGCTTTCTTGCCATGCGAGTAAGTTTCTTTCTATAGTCCTTTCTAAGTAGCTGGTTTCTGTCGCGAAACTGACTTCAAATGGCGAGGACCGCTTGCTAACGCGCGCGGCTCGGAAAACGCTGCGACGATTCCACGGGACTTGTTACCGAGCCGCGACCGCCAGGGAGCGGTCCTCGCCAACTGAAGTGAGTCTCGCTGCGGAAACGAGATCGTTCCGCTGGACGTATTCTTCACCAAACTCAGACCTCCTGATCTCGCCCGTCAAGTGCTGCCTGGCGGGGAAAATGGGCTGAGCCATTCCTTTCGATGGCGAGAGCTTCGCAGGTGGGGCAGGCGGTGCCGCCTGCCTGCCCGCCCGCGCTGAATTAGGCCCGCTGCTCGAAATAGGATCGAGCGAAGGCGAGCACCGCCTGCCCCACCTTCGGGCTCACTGCAAATTCCAAGACATCAGGAGTTCTGAAACTCGCGAAGGAGTATTCCACTAATGCGGAAACGAGCGACGGTAGTCCTCCTCTGGAGCCTCGCGGCTTCGGCCGCGGCACAAGAACGCATGGAAGTGTCGATGCCTCCGAATTCCCGCCAGGTGGGGCAGTGTGCATTCGCCAATCGATGTTCATCGAAGCCGGCTGGCCGGCACAACGTCCGCCGCTGACGCCTTGAGGCGGGCATGGCGTTACGGTTATACTTGGCCGAAGCCAACTTCCATGCGCCCATGCCGTTTCTTTCCGACCCTGTTTGCCGCCGCGAGCGTCCTCTTCGCGCAACTGCCGTCCGCCGTGACGGCTCGAATCGATCAGATTGCAGCCCAATCGCTCGTCGAAAGCGGCGCGCCGAGCGTTTCGATCGCCATCGTGCAGAGCGGCAAAATTGCCTTCGAAAAGGCTTACGGCAAGGCGCGGCTGGATCCTTCCGCAGCCGCCACGGCGGGAATGCGGTACAGCATCGGCTCGGTGAGCAAACAGTTACTGGCTGGCTCCGTGCTGCTACTGGTGCAGGATGGCAAGCTATCTCTCGACGACCGCGTTTCCCGCTATCTTCCTAACCTGACCCGCTCCGGTGAAGTTACCATTCGTCAACTACTCACACATACCTCCGGTTATCGGGATTATTACCCGCAAGACTATGTGGCGCCTTTCATGGAGAAGCCCGTCACGGCGGACCAGATACTCGACCAATGGGGCAGAAAGCCGCTGGATTTCGACCCGGGCACGCGCTGGCAGTATAGCAACACCAACTACGTAATCGCGGGCCGGATTGTGGAGCGGGCTACCGGCGGTCCATTCTTCGACTTCCTCTCGAAGCGCATCCTGGGTCCGCTGGGGATGACCAGCGCCATCAATCTGGCCGAGCAAACCATGGGACCGCAAGACGCCGCCGGTTATACTCGCTTTGCGCTGGGTCCGCCGCGCCCGGCACAGCCCGAGGGCCGCGGCTGGCTGTTCGCTGCCGGGGAACTGGCCATGACGGCCCATGACCTGGCGTTGTGGGACGTCTCCCTGATGGAGCATAAGCTGCTCACCCCGGCGTCGCTCGACATCATGACCACTCCCGTGCGTCTGAGCAACGGCACGCCCACGGACTACGCATTGGGTGTCGGAGTGACGGATGATGACGGCCACCCCAAGCTGCAACACGGCGGAGCAGTATCGGGATTCGTGAGCCTGAATACGGTCTGGCCGGACCATGGCACGGCTATCGTGGTGTTCGCCAATGAGGACGGCTCCAGCGCGCCGCGAGCAGTCACCACCCGGATCGCGCCACTGCTGTTGGCGGAGGCGGAAGATGCCGGCGCGGCCGGCGCGCTCAAACAGGCGAGGCAGATTTTCGAGGGACTGCTGGAAGGTAAGATCGATCGCGCGCTGCTGACGTCGAATGCCGATGCTTTCTTCACGCAGCAGGTGCTGGAAGATGCCGCGGCCAGCCTGAAGGCGCAGGGAGCGCTGGTGAGTTTGAAGCAGACTTCGGTGGAACTCCGCGGCGGCATGACTTATCGCCACTTTGAGGTCAAGTTCAAGGAGCAGACGCTGCACTTGAGCACGCTGGCCGTCCCGGGCGGGAGGCTGGAGCAGTATTTGATTCAGTAGGCAGGAATCCAGCGGTTCTTCGCTACTGTAACCCAAGCCGGGAATTCAAGCAAAACACGCTGACCGGCTCCGCCTCATCCTTGGCCGTTTGAACGCGTCCACCAGCGCACGCGATATGAACTTGCCCGGCTTGGATCTCCATGAACTCCGTGGCGCCCGAAAAGGCACGTCAGAACTCCTGATGTCGCCCCGCAATTTCAGCTTGGCGGGGAAATGGGCTGACCCATTCCTCCCGATGGCGAGACCTTCGCAGGTGGGGCAGGCGGTGCTCGCCTGCCCTCGCTGAATTAGGCCCGCTGCCCGAATAGGATCGAGCGAAGGCGAGCACCGCCTGCCCCACCTGCGGGCTCCACTGCAAATTCCATGGCACCAGGAGTTCTGCACGTGGGCCGTGATGGTGAGCGGTAACTGGCGCGTTACGAGAATTACCATTGAGGTGACCATGAAGATGCATAATCCGCCGCACCCCGGCGAGGTGCTCCGGCAACTGTGCCTGGAGCCCCTGAACCTGACCGTTACCGATGCCGCGCGGTCGCTGGGCGTGAGTCGAAAGACGCTGTCTGGCATTCTGAACGGGCGCGCAGGCATCAGCCCGGAGATGGCTGTCCGTCTCTCGATGGCCTTCAATACCAGTGCTGAGAGCTGGATGAACCAGCAGGTTCAGTACGATCTCTCAGCCTGACCCGCCCTACGCTCCCGTGGTGCCCACCGTGTACTTAGCGATCATGTTGGCGCGCTCCCACGCGGGCATGGACTGCGGCGACCCCAGATACCCCAGGAACTGCCCCAGCACTTGCGCGAAATGCGCCTCGTGCCCCACCCGGTAGCGGTCCGGAATGGTGACGTGGAATTCGTCGCCAACAGTCTGGTACGCCACCCCGGCGTACTGCGCCTGCAAACCGCGCATGTGGGCGTCTAATGCCTGGATCACGGCGGCGCGAGTCTGCGGTCCGTTGGGCACTACGTAGACTTCCGGCACGTACTTTTCCGTCTCACCCTGCCGTACATCGACGCGCGCGTTCGTGCCGCGGTAAACGGCGTGGTGCAGATCGATACCGGTGGGCGATTCGTAGTGCCAGAGCGCGGCCAACCGCACGTGGATCCCGCGAATCTGGTAGTGGACCTCGCCGTTGCCGTCGAAATCCAGGCTGCCCTGTTTGACATTGGCCGCCAGTTGCGGCGGAAATGCGGGAAGCGCCGTCACGCGCTGGAATTGCGCCAGCGTCATGACCGTGGGCCAGTGGCGGGTGGCGCCAACGCGCAGATCTTGCGGCGTGCGGATTGGCTGGTTGGGGAAAAGCGTCCACTGCACCAGGTCGATCAAATGCGTGCCGACATCGGCGAGGGCGTTGCCCTGGTCGGCGGCATCGAAGAAAAACGCGGGGCGCAGGTTGGGCACGCCGGCGACGGTCTTCAGAAGATGATGGACACTCTCGATCTCCACGCCGGGGTTGGCCTCGGTGCCGGGCACCATGGCGCCGAACACGGCCGGGTCGTTCACCAGACCTCTCTGGATGATGGTGGAGGGCTCGAACCGTTCGGTCATGATGTCGTACGCCACCAGGCCGGAACGGTCGGCCAGTTCCAGTGCCGATTCCAGCGCGGGGATCTGAGCGGCGTGGATGATCCACGGCTTATCGGCCAGCACATTCAGGCCGGCATCGAGAGACGCGCGGATCCGCTCCATCTTATTGCCGCTGTGGCCGGCGATCACCACCACGTTGCCGGGCCGCTCGGTACACATGCGCCGCAGCGGGTCGTTCGTGCAATGGATGTCCAACTCCCAGTCGGTGGGGTGGTCGGCACGGGTGTTGAAGCCTTCGATGCGCTTCAGATGCTCGAACAGGTCCTGCCCCAGCGGCGCGTAAATATAGCTGCGGCGGGCGATTCCGGGGAGCATTTCTTTTTGCACCAGGGCGGCGTGGAAATGGGCCGGATCGAGGGCGATGAGCTTGACTTCAGTGGCGAAACTCATAGTGGGTGGCTCAAACTATACATGACTGACATGATAAGCTCGTTTGCAGACGGCGTGCACAACGGCGCTTCCGAATGCAGGAATAACATGAATACCGATTTCAAGCAATCGACAAGTGTGAATATTTCTCGCAGGGATTTGCGTTTCCTGCTGCCGGCGCTGGCGGCGGCCAGCGCAGCCGCCGAACCGCAGGCGCGCGTAGAGACGATGACGTCCAAGGCCTACCCCAGCGACAAGACTCCCTACACCGGCGATGAGAAGAAGAAAGGGAGGCGGTTCTTCCTGGCGGCCACGCACGCGGGTTTTAATGTCGAGTCGCACGAGACTATTCTGGGTCCGGGGCTGGAAACGCATCCTCCGCATAAGCATGAGCACGAGGAAATCGTAATCGTGGTGGAAGGCACGGTGGAAGCCAACATGGAAGGCACAAAGGTCACCGTGCCGGCGGGCTCGGTGCTGGTGTTCGGGTCGAACCGGATGCACAATGCGCGCAACGCGGGGACTACGCCGTGCCGCTACTACGTAGTGGAGTTGCGCGGCAGCGAAGCTTGATAAATGGAGACTGACGATGACTATTTCTCGAAGGGATTTGAATTTCCTGCTGCCGGCGCTGGCAGCGGCGAGCGCGGCCGCGCAGCAACCGGCCCCCGTGGAAACGATGACGTCGCAAGCCTATCCCAGCGACAAGATTCCCTACAAGGGCGACGAGAATAAGAAAAGCCGGGAATTCTTCCTTTTAGCGACGCACGCCGGTTTCAAGGTGGAGATGCATGAGACCGATCTCGGTCCGGGGATTGAAGCGCATCCGCCGCATCAGCATGAGCATGAGGAGATCATGGTGGTGACGGCAGGGTCGCTCGAAGCCAACATGGACGGCAATAAGCAGACGGTGCCGGCTGGGTCGGTGCTGGTGTTCGGGTCGAACAAGCCCCATAATGTGCGGAATCCGGGAACCGTACCGGCGAAGTATTACGTGATCGAGTTGCGCGGCAGCTAAGGGGCCGCGAAACAATAAGCTGACCAAATGTCTCGAACGTGCGCCATCGCTCCCTAACGGGGTGCCCTCTGGGCCCGGCTCTGTCAAATGCGCATGCCGAGCCGCGCGCGGGAGCAAAACAGTGACACGTCCGCTCGGTGTGCGGCAGCGTGCCTCATTCCGAGACGCGACCGTGCGGGAGCGTTCCGGACATTGCGCCAGCCTCGGCAGCTTGCCCTTCTACTGGAACCGTTCCCGAGCGGCCTCGACGGGAATGTCGCCGTGCGCTTCCGCCTCACCGGCTTTCCGGCGTAACCGGGAGAGCGCGATCCTGTCGAAATCGAAGCGCTCGTCGAGCAGGTCGGCGGTAGAAAAACTGGGTTTGGCCCCCCCTAGCGACCGTGATCGCGGGAGCCCATCATGACGTGGTACAACTCGTGGGCCGCGATCCGCGCCATGGCCCGGCCGTACAGGTAGTCGCGCAGTGCGCCGGCTTCATCGGCCAATACCGGTCCGATCATGCGTGTCAGATTGGCGCAATTGATCCAACTGAAAGGAAGCACGCCATCGGAAGATACCGACGTCTCGGCCAGGCTGGCGCCGCTTCCACCGACCGCTCGACGCGGTAGCTACCGGGCGGCATGCCGCAGGAACCCCGCAATTCCAGCACGACCAGCGCGGAAACCTGCCCATTCTTGTCGGGAGTTCGCGGGTCGCCCCACACTACCCGATATCCCGCGGCCTGCATCATTCCGCTTAACTCGTGCTTCATACTTTCGAGGGGAGCCGGCGGCAGGGTAGGATCCACGCTGAGATACACTGCAAGATCGGCGTTCGGAAGGTTAGCCCGGACGAGGGACGCATCGGTACTGAGGAGGCAAAACAGTGCCAAAACCCACGCTGACATGGCGCAGACCCCTGGGCATTATAGCGGATTCAATGCGGGGAGCAAAAACAATTTAGTGAAGATGAGTCCCCTCGCGAGATTTGCGGGATAATAAGTGCCGATGAGACTGCTTTTTCCGCTTCTGGCGCTGGCCGCAGCCGCCGGAGCGCAGAACTACACCGCCCGGCAGATTACCGAACAGGGCGTCTCGATTGTTCGACTCGCCGACGCCGCCCACGCCGTGGAAGTCTCGGTGATGCCCTCCGCCGGCAATCGGGCCTACGAGATGAAAGTCCATGGGCATAATATTCTGTACTTTGCGGGTAGCGATCTGGCGCAGTATGAGCGCCGGGCGCCGCTCGATGGAGTGCCGTTTCTGGCGCCGTGGGGGAATCGCCTGGACGGGCCCGCTTTCTGGGCGAACGGCAAGAAATACCAGCTCAACCTGACCTTGGGCAACGTGTCCGCGGGCCCCCTGCCGATTCACGGGTTGCTGGTGACGTCGCCGTTGTGGAAGGTCACCGAAGTAGCCGCCGACGCACATTCCGCGCAGGTCACCAGCCGGCTGGAGTTCTGGAAATATCCCGACCTGATGGCGCAATGGCCCTTCGCCCACGAGTATGAAATGACCTATCGGCTGGCCGACGGCGTCCTCGAAGTGCGCACCACGGTGATCAACTTGAGCAGCGAAGCGATGCCGGTGGTGCTCGGGTTCCACCCTTTCTACCGCATTCCCGATGTTCCGCGCGACGCATGGACGGCGCACCTGCCGGCGCGGCAGGCGGTAATTACCGACGACCGGCTGCTTCCGACCGGTGAGTACAAGCCCATGGATCTGCCCGACCCGCTTCCGCTGAAGGGCCGCACGCTGGACAACGGTTTCCGCGATCTGGTGCGCGACGCCGAGGGTCGCGCGGCCTTCTCCATTGAATCGGGCGGGAAGAAAGTGGAAGCGCTGTTCGGACGCAATTACCCGGCGGCGGTGGTCTGGGAGCCCGCCGGCCGCGAGTTCATTTGCTTCGAGCCCATGGCGGGTATTACCAACGCGGTCAACTTAAACCACGAAGGTAAGTACCCCGACTTACAGATGGTGGCTCCGGGCTCTAAGTGGGTCGAGAGCTTCTGGATTCGCGCTAGCGGGATTTAGCCGCTTCTAACGAAGAATAGTAGATTCACCACAGAGACACAGAGGCACGGAGAAGAATAAGAATGTAGTCCGGTGGCATTGCGGCGCGGCGCCGTCCTCGTGATTTTGAGGTCACAGAGGGAAACAGAGGCCACGGAGACCCCGGAACCCACGGGCGGGTACGGCCCGGCGCCGATCGGACCAACGCGGTCAACCTAAGTCACGAAGGTCAGAACTCCTGATGTCGCCGCGCAATTTCTGCCTGGGGGGGAAATGGGTTGAGCCATTCCTTTCGATGGCGAGAGCTTCGCAGGTGGGGCAGGCGGTGCCGCCTGCCCGCCCGCGCTGAATTTGGCGCGCTGCTCGAATAGGATCGAGCGAAGGCGAGCACCGCCTGCCCCACCTGCGGGCTCACTGCAAATTCTACGACATCGGGAGTTATGAAGGTAAGTACCCCGACTTACAGATGGTGGCTCCGGACGCTAAGTGGACCGAGAAGCGGGATTTAGCCGCTTCTAACGGAGAATAGTAGATTCACCACAGAGACACAGAGGCACGGAGAAGAATAAGAATGTAGTCCAGTGGCATTGCGGCGCGGCGCCGTCCTCGTGATTTGGAGGTCACAGAGGGAAACAGAGGCCACGGAGACTCCGGAACCCACTGCGGGTACAGAGTTCGTGACATCTTCAGATTCGCAGGCGCTAACGGCTCAGTGAGCTATCGAGAAACAAGTAAAGGTAAGTACTCCGACTTACAGATGGTGGCTCCGGGCGCTAAGTGGACCGAGAAGCGGGATTGTAGCCGCTTCTAACGGAGAATAGTAGATTCACCACAGAGACACAGAGGCACGGAGAAGAATAAGAATGTAGTCCGGTGGTATTGCGGCGCGGCGCCGTCCTCGTGATTTGGAGGTCACAGAGGGAAACAGAGGGCACGGAGACCCCGAAACCCGTGACATCTTCAGATTCGCAGGCGCTAACGGCTCAGTAAGCTATCCAGAAATAAATAGCGGGCCCGGTGCTGGTCGGGTGCGGCATGCGACTCGGCAGCCAGGTGCATCACCGGATAACCGCCTTCCGTGTACATCGGCCAACGCGGTACGCCGCCGCTGTTGGGGTCGCCGGTCTTGGCGAAATTAGTCCAGTAAGTGCCCATCAACTCCGATACCTTGCGGTCTTCCGGACGCCACGGCAGGGCTCGCGAAGAGAGCACTTGAAACACAAATTCGATCTCCGAGGCGTGCGGCGCCGTCGCCTCAGCGCCCTCGGGAGCGCCCGGCGCCAGCGGCAACGTCTCGTCGAATTCGTAGCGGTAGACCGGGACTTTGGCCGTCTTCGCGTGCATCTCCAGCCATTTCCATGTCGAAAAGGCGATGAAACGGTCGCTCGCCAGATCCTGCGCCGCGCGCTTCACTTCCGCGTCGCTCGACCCCGCATATAGCCTCGCCATCTGGTCGGCATTGGCGCCGTAGAGGGATTCCAGATGCTTCCGGAAGTTGGCCGCGGTCGGCGCATCCCGTTCCAGGACGGCGCGAGAATTGGCCTCGTCCAGGTTCCATCCGGCCAGCAGCGGCACCGCCGACTCCTGCCCCTTGGCGTAAATGGCCGTGACGTCTTCCGGCAGGAAATAGCCGTCGATATTGGGCGCGAAACGAATCTGCTTTTCCTTGAGGGCCGCCTGCAATACTTCGTCCGCGGATTTGGCGCGCAGTTCCCGCAAGGAATCGGTCCCCAGCGCCGACTTGGCGAACCCGGCATCGGCTTTCTCCGTTTCGGCGTGCGGTTTCAAGGGCAGGGAAGCGCTCGAGAGGTACGCGCCGCTCTCGCCGATGGCGCGCTGGAACAGTCCCTTCGCCAACGGCGACGCCACTAGCGCACTCACCGAAAACGATCCGGCCGATTCGCCGAAGATGGTGACGTTGTCGGGGTCCCCGCCGAACGTGGCGATATTTTTCCTGACCCACTGAAGGGCGGCAAGCTGGTCGAGCAGGCCATAGTTTCCCGAAGAGTCGTGGCCCGATTCCCTGGCCAACTCGGCGTGGGAGAAGAAGCCGAAAATGCCCAGGCGGTAATTCATGCTGACTACCAGCACGCCCTTCTTGGACAGGTTCCCGGCGTCCTGGCGAGGCTCGGAAGATGCGCCCGCCTGATATCCTCCGCCGTAAATCCAGACCATCACCGGCAGCTTCGCCACGGTGGGATTGGCCGGCATCCACAGGTTCAGATACAGGCAATCTTCACTGGGACCGCTATCGTGGAAGATCATGTCCGAGTAGATACTGCCCTGCATGCAGCGCGCGCCATACTCGCTGGCCTTGCGGACGCCGGTCCATGCGGCCGGCGGCTGCGGCGCTTTCCAGCGCAACGGGCCCACGGGCGGGGCGGCGAACGGGATGCCCTTAAAAGTGCGCACCTTGCCATCGGCGCTGATGACGCCTTCCAACACGCCGTCGGCGGTCTTCAACTGTTCGTAGCGGATCTGTGCGAAGGCCACGGTCTGGACTCCCATCAGCGTTGCCAACATCCAGCCGGCCGGTCTGCGGAACTGCATGGCGCCTCCTGTATCCCTTTACGGATAGCGCATTGCACGATTCAGTTCAACAGGTGTGAAACTCCTGGCCGATGCGGTGGACCGCGACGCGGTCGGGATGGCGGCCCGCGGCAACGGCCACCCGCTCGATGGGTTCCAGGTAAGGTTCGCTACTGAGCGCGAAGGTCTGATGGTGCACCGGCAGAAAGAATTCGGCCCCGGCATCCCCGGCCATTTCCCAGGCTTGCTCCGGCGTGCAATGGTAATGAATCCAGGGATTGTACGCGCCTACCGGCATGATCGCCAGGTCGAAGGGCCGCGAGGAACCGAGTGCGCGGAAAGAATCCGTGGCGGCGGTGTCGCCTCCGAACAGGACCCGGTAACGGCCGGCGTCGATGGTGTATCCGTTGTAGCCGCGTTGGGTGTCGCTGCGCATGCGCGCACCCCAGTGGTTCACCTGGAAGGCGCGGATCTCGAGCGGGCCGACTCGGATGCGCTCGCCCCAGGCGAGTTCGCGTACCGCTGCATAGCGCTTGACACGCAGCAGATCGGCGGTCTTGGCGGCGGTGACGACGGTGGTCCCGCGGTTTTCGAGCGCGCGCAGGCTGGGGGTGTCGAAATGGTCGAAATGGGCGTGGGAGAGCAGTACGAGATCGATCTTGGGCAGGTCGGCGATGGCCAGCGCGGGCGCGACCAGGCGCTTGACGCCCAGCGTGACGAGTCTGAAATTCAAGCCGGCGCGGTCGCTGAAGACGGGATCGGTGAGGATGGTAGTGCCGTCGATCTTCAGCAGCACGGTGCTATGGCCGAGCCATGCGGCGTGGATTCCGCGATCGGTCCAAAGGCTCGGGTTGGGACGTGCGGGCGCGCGGCGGATCTCGCGCTTGCGATCTTCGGAGTACCGCTTCCAGAATTGGGGAGCCATGCGATACGCCCAAGTCAACGCTCCGGCATTGCCCAGCAGGGCCGTAGGATTCATCTACTATTAAGGATGCCGCCCCGCGCCAAAGGGTTGCGTCAGGCGACGAGAGTGTCGATCTCCCGCAACTCTTCGGGACTCAGCTTCCATAACGCGGCCGTGGCGTTGGCTTTCACCTGCTCCGGCGAGGTTGCCCCGGCGATCACGGATGCCACCGCGGGCTGTGCGGCCAGCCACGAGAATGCCAGTTCCAACAGCGAATGTCCGCGCCCTTCGGCGAACTGGATGAGACGTTCCACCTTGTCGAGGTTCTCATCGGTGAAGACTTTCGGTCCCCATCCGGCGTCGCCACGGCTGCCCT
>Ga0302320_10016657_pt1 | contig 14990 bp, 25 predicted proteins | sample Bog_T0_3_FD_202130 | JGI IMG/M metagenome (GOLD analysis project Ga0302320, IMG submission 202130) | Peat permafrost microbial communities from Stordalen Mire near Abisko, Sweden - Bog_T0_3 | ecosystem: Environmental > Terrestrial > Soil > Wetlands > Peat | place: Sweden: Abisko, Stordalen Mire... | reverse complement strand
GGGATGATTCCACCACTCCGTTACAAACCGGGCTGGGGGAATATCGAAGCGAGGCCCGTCAGGACTTCGGTTCAGTGCGGCGAAAATAGCGGAGAACGTTGAGATTCTCGGCTCAGCTTCATGTTCGATGTGAGCATACTTGCAAAAATCCTCGGCGACCTCCATTCGCAACACATCATGCCTTTCGAAGAGCCAAGCTGGGCGGAGACTTTCGATGAATTGAGCCAGTTCAATTGCATTCTCAAGCTTTGTCGTGTGTACAGTTTCGACCAAATGCCAAAGCGAGAGCACAACTCTCAATCCCCCGGAGGTGAGCACGTCATCAAGTTTCTTTCGAAACTCAAGAACTCGCGCCTTTCGCCCGAGTCCAATCAACGCGGTTTGGTCGAGGTATGTGGTTGGCATTGTGCCCCAGTCTAGGCCGACAGGCCGTTGCAGGTAGAGAGACGTTTCTACGAATGCAGCAAATTGCAGCGATGACGAACGTCTGCGTGAAGCACCCATTGTTATGACTCAATGCGGAACGAGCCGTGAAGCAATTCCTCTGAGCCGGAAGATGGTGCATGATTGCTATTTGATGGTTCGTTTTCGCTTTCGCTTTCTCTCTGAATGAAAAGCGATAGTATCACCCGGATTGACGTTTGCCCTCAACAAAACTCCTGCACCTTTGCAAGTCTCTTCCAAATCCTTTTCTCGGAAAACCCCGCCGAACTCATCCCGCTTTTGAAGCAACCGCTTCATATTCTTGCTTACGCTGCCAGACTGAAGGTACCGGAAGACCTCCCAGCCCAATATGTCGGCTGGTTGCAAAGCAGCGGTTGATTTCGGGAGCCTCACTGGCGGTGGCAACTTATCTCTTTTGAATACCTGCTCCATATCGCCATAGTGCTTCGTTCCTTCCTCCACATAGACGAGCAAACGGTCTTCCGGGTGAAACGCAGTCGTTTTCCACCTGTTCACATTTTTGGCTAGGTTCCGAGCAGCAAGAGCAAAGGGCGTGGCAAGGAATTCTTCCAAGGCGTATTTCTCATTCACGCGCTTATACGCGGCCATGTCCACTGCCCCCACAAACCTTTCGCACGTGTGCGAGTTGATGAGGCTAACCAAAGTTCCTAAAACCCAATCTCGTTTAAGGCTAGTTCGCGGCTGTGCCATGAAGTCTGTCATGTGAAAGGCGTCCCCTAGCCTAAACCGCAACAAGGCAGCACGCCATTTCTCCTCAAACGCTGACCATTGAACCTGAGTTGAGACAAATCCAGCAGCGATGACATAAGGCTTATCCGCTGGGTGTCCGCTGTCGTCGATAAACAAAGCGTAGTCAGTCATCGCAAACTCGCCATTATTATCCTCGGTCGTCGGGCATTCGCTCCGGCACCCTCCGAAACACCCGATTGAAAATCTCGAAGGCGAGGTCAACCGATTCTTCCATGGCCTTGCCGGTCGGCACCACCCTCACGTTGACCTGCCGCCGCATAGGCCGCTTGCTCATCGCTGTGACGGTCATCTCTTGACGGACGCAGCGTTCGAAGTGAGGTGGATTCTGTGGGCCGAGCAATAGACGATGCTATGCCGTCAAAAAGTTCTGGTCAAAGCGGTCGCGGAATTCTTCTAATGCCTCTTCAAAGCGACCGAACCCCTCCTTCTTCATTTGAGCGGCGAATCCTTTGCTACGCTCTGTGCCTACAATGGCCGACCAGTAGTAAGAAATCATCCCCTCAGCATCACGCTCCTCCAACCGCATAATTGTGTAGCGAACACCTGTCTTGAGTTTCTCCGTGGCCAGAGGCGATTGCAAAATTGGGTCGAAGACTCGCGAATGCAAATAGTTCATAATCTGTTGTTCTTTGATTCCGAATGGCTGTGACATTGATTCCTCCCAAGGGGTGCGTGTAGATTGTGTGGAGATTAGCTGTGGGTTGACTTAGTGAATTGACGGCGATTGCCGAAATGGCTTCAGACCTTTCCGAAGTCAACGAACATGCAAGTCGATGCGGTCATGTTTAGCGGGAACCGGATGTTCTGGTGGGGTCAATTTGCTGTAGCTCGTAATGAGTCCGCCACTGTCTCTTCGAATCTGAACTTGGCCAGCACTTTCCCAGCCCGTTAGAAATTTGCAAAAACGACCGAGTTTTTGATTGACACCCTTCATGCGCTTGCCTATGGTCGCTTGTTCCCACAACCGCCGTGCCTCTGGTGTCGAGTTAATCCGGCTAAAGACTTCGCGGGTATAGTGCTCCTGAGCGGGAATCGCCCAGCCTTCGACGACTGTGACGAGCGACCAAAACGCGGCCTCGGGATGGTCGGCACCAAGAATCCCTTTCTCTATCGCTGCCTTGATGACGAGCATTTCAACAATCATTGCCTCGGGAAGATGCCTCTCCTCTGCCACTCTGTGAAGTATCGCCGCAATATCCGGGGATATGCGGAGCAAGTTGACGTTCGCTTTTGCCATTTTCTTTCCCCTCCATATTATGTATACATAATATGGAGGTGCTCGTCAACTATTTTGTAACCTAATATGTATTTTCTAAACTTGAAGGGTCGCCCCTAATCAATGCCTCCGGGGCGAACATCACCGGCTTCGCCAACTACGCCAACTGAAACTTCTATATCAATAGTGTCGTTCTGAACGATTTTTAGCGACAACCCCCCGAACTATTTTTTCGGTCACCTGGGAGAAGCCAACCATCTACCGTCCTCGGCCCGTTGCTGGTGAACGACGAGTTGGTCAGGCCGACCGAGAAAGACTTCGGATGGCAGATACCGGCGCAGTTCGCCGCAGAGGGGGCACGAGACGGCGGTGGATTGGAACGGAAACTCCTCCCGACCGGAGGGCACATCGCGGCGGCATTTCTTGCATTGCACTACGAACGATTTTCGGCCTGAAGGCGTCGGGAACATGGAGACATTATAGGAGAATATAAGGCGAATATATTCACAAGAGAGGGGCCCCAAGCCGCCCCAGCCGCAAATCGCATGGAAAAAACGTGCTGAAAATAGAGGCTTTACGCCGGTTGGTTTAGTGCGAACTTAGTGAAATCTGGAAATTTTTCGGTCTAAATTGAGGTCGAAAGATTGTATGGTCTAAATACCTAACCTTCTGATTCAACTATAGTTCAAGTACAGTTCGACCTTAGCGAGGTCAAAACGCAGTTTTGTCCCCCAATGAGACTGTTTGACTAGATTTTGGGGGATTTACCTGCTTGCAACTTATTGAAATGATTTATTTTATTGAATTTACTTGACAACATGGTGCCGAAGAAGGGACTCGAACCCTGGCACCGCTTGGGAAGCCCAAATCCCTTCCACGCCCCCGGTTCTACCCGGCCAGGAGTAGCAATTTTACTTTCACTTTATGCGTAAACCCACAACGCAAGCTTCTGTAAGTCTCTCCTCCCAGATCACGTTAAAAATAAAGTTTCAAAGCGTGTCCCCGATCCAGCCTGGTCGGGGTAGATACAGGTAGGAGATGAAACCAATGAAGAGAGCTACGATCAACCCCTTCTCAATAAGCGCTCGCCGAGAAGTGCAAGTCAAAGTACCCCACGATCTAACCCAAGCATTGAAAGCGTTGGACGAGCCCTTTCGAAGCAAGTTCGGACGTGAACCGGGGCCGGGAGACCCTCTATTTTTTGATCCAGACTCGGATCAGCCGCAGCCCCCGACTGCAGTTCAGCAGCAGACAATCATTGCCGCGATGCACCAGATAATGCTCAACACCGGCATCGATCCAGCCTTCGCTTACGCATTCCAGAAGACTGGACTCCTGTTGACCGAAGACAACATCAATCTGTTCACGGCGGCTGAACTGGCGGAATGGAACGACGCGGCTAATGAGTTTAAGACCGCCAAGGTACCGCAGTAGTGACGGGGAGCCGAACATGTAGTTGCCAGAAAACCTAATACCGAACTCTTTAACAGGGAGACGTGAAGAGTAAGACACGTCTGCCAGGAAGTACAGATTGGAGCGTTACATGAACACCAAAAACTCAAGTGTGTCGTCCAACGGGTCGATACGGTGTGCGATTTATGCGCGTACAGCAACAACCACTGCAACAGAGATCGACGCCGCCATCGTTGAGCAGATAGACCGGTGCAGGGAAGCGGCGAAAAAAAACGGCTGGACTGTGGTCGAAGATTGCATCCGCATCGACCGTGGACGGTCTGGGATATCGATGAAAGGGCGCAACGGGCTCAATGAACTGATCGCGCTTGCTGCTACCAGGCCGCGGCCGTTTGACAAGCTGATATGCGCGTCAACCGACAGAGTGGCCCGGAGCTGGACCATCGTGAGCACGGTCATTGACACCTTGATGTACAACGGTGTCAGCCTCCACTTCGCGTCGCACGGTCTCGACACCAGTGACCCGCAATTCCGCGACATTATCTGTTGCGCGTGCGGGCAGGACGACTTCTATTTGAAATCGCATGGAGACAGAGTCCGCCGGGGCAAGTTGGGCAGCAAGCTCAAGAAGGCGCAGAACGCGGCGGCATTGGCCGCTACCGTCTCAGTGCAGTAGGACAGGGGCTGGTCTGTGGGTGCGTGATCTTCATCGGCGGCCCTTAATCACGTAGCATTTTCGACGAGAATGTCCCCAATCAGAGCCGGGCGCGGTAGATGTAAGTGGGGAGATGCACCATGCCGGAGTCAACCGAAGCGGACCAGATCAAAACGGCCGCGCTGAAGTGGGCGACCTACAACGCGAAAATGGCCGAACTGTTCTCTGAACGGGACAAGTACCCCGTCGATTCACCGGAGCGGGAAGCCGCCGCGCAGAAGATTCTCGACCTGTGGGTAGCCCAGGGCTAATCGGACTTTGGCAATTGGTGTCCATCTTGACCTTGCCGCGCAACGGCTGTGGCCCAAGCGCGGCGGCATCGTCGGAAAGCCCGACCACATCTCGTAACCGATTGGAGGAGTAAGATGTCTGCGGATTTTAGTGAGGTTGAACTCGGTTTTGTTGTGAACCTGGGAACGCTGCGTGAAGTGCTCAAAGGGTTGAACGTGGCGGGCAGGCACTGGTGGCTCTCCTCGGACCCGCAAGATGCAGTTGAAATGGGGTACATCACGATTGCCCATGGCACTGAGGGCGCTGTGGACCGATTGAATACCCTTCATTTCCGCATTCCTGTCGTATGCGCCGGGAATGTGGCTGGAGGGACGGACAGGCTTATTTTGGTGATCGATCCATCAGCAGCTACTGCGGAAGAACCCGGCTACTACTTTCAAAATGGGAGCATAATGGATGACCCGGTGCAGGACCTGTATTCCTTCATTCTGCCAATTCAGGAGGCTCTAATCGCCCGCCTCCAGGCGAACAACTAATCGGGAAAGAGGAGAGTTGTGCATAAACATTTTTGTGATGTCGAAGGCCACGAATGGGAGTGCGAGGGTTCCGCGATCCGTCATCTTCGCGGCGATACGGAGCCAACCGTTTGTATGTGCATCCGGCACCTGGTTCCCATGGAAGTCGGTGATCATTCCGAGCGCTCGATCGAGCTTCTCGCTTGCCCCGAACATCGTGAAGAGCAGCGAAGGAGGATGGAAGAGACGAATAAACCGGAGGCGGGAGCAGACGAGACGAATCCACTTGAAGGGTGGGACGCTCTCTTTCGCCCAATGACTGATGCAGAGCGACTGAAGTTCGATGCGGACCACCGATTTATGGAGCAGGTCGTCTACGCCGGGCTTGAAAACATCAACACAGGGTTTGATGCAGCGGGAATATTTCATTTCTCGCCGGCTGATTTCGGAAAAGTGATTGATAGGTGTGAGCACCTGCATGTCCATCCCAACGGCATTGAAGTCTTCACAACTGATGGCGGTTTCATTGAGTGCGTATTCGCAATGGACGACGGGTCCCCGGATGAGAGCTTTGATTGGGCACGGCGACTGGCCCGGAAGTACATGGAAGTGCCCGACATTGCAATGAGCGCGACATTCAACGTTCCCGATTCCGCTCTCGCAACGAGCGAACCAGAATCAGACCTGGGCCATTCGGTGGACGGTGACGCGAGGAACGGCTCACCGAAGGGGAAGCAGGCGCAGAATGACTAAGGGCGGGATCATCGAGAACATTCTGAAGGAAATGCGAGCCGCCCGATCTCGTAAGATAAGGCGACCTGCCGAGGAGGACAAAGAGGAGCAAGATGTAATCGAGCACCTTGAAAAACTCCTGCGAGCCGCCGAGCCTGATACAGAAATTCTGACCTGTGCCCATTTCAGCGACCTAAAGGTCGAGTGCTGCACACAGTGCCATCACTATATGTTCCCTTTCGATATGTGCTCAGTTACCAAACTGAAAAATGGTGAGTACGCTTGGATTTGCTGTGCAGTTAAGAGTGCGGTTACGCGTGCTTCCGGCGGCGAGGTTTTAGTGAAGAGCAAGCCTTCTGAATCGCCTGCGAAATCTGCAGGGTACAAGCCGTTCGCTGACTTCTTCGGCGGAAAGGATCGAGATCACAACGATGCCAACTAACGGTATCACTATCGTGCTGATTTCCGATACTCACGAACTGCATCGCGAAGTTGACGTTCCACCTGGCGATCTGTTCATCCATGCAGGCGACTTCACGATGAACTCAATGAGCGCGGAGAAGCTCATTGACTTCAATGACTGGCTGGGCGAACTGCCTCATGCCTTCCGCTTGGTTGTACCCGGCAATCATGACTTCGCTGTCGAAGACCCTTCCCGCCGCCAACTGATTTCGAACGCCACGTTGCTGGTCAATGAGAGCACAGAGATAATGGGGCTGAAAATATGGGGATCGCCAACAACGCCGCTCCTGGGGGAAGCCTTTGGAGTCGCCTCTGACGCGGTTCGTGCGAAACTCTACTCGCGAATCCCTGCCGATACGGATGTGCTAGTGACTCACGGCCCACCGCACGGCATTCTCGACCAGTTTCGCGGCTCTGAGCATCATGAGGGATGCCTCCAGCTTCTCGCCGCCGCAGAAAGGGTGAAGCCGATGCTGCATGTCTTCGGGCATGTCCATGGGGCGTACGGAACCTACAGTACCAACGACACCCTCTTCGTCAACGCCGCGCTGCCAGGGCAAGGCTACGGAATGAGCAATCCTCCGCACGTGTTTAGGCTGCCAAGGCGATGACTTCAACATCTCACACAGATTGTCGATGCATATTATTGGGGAATTTATGAAAGAGCGCAGCGAGAGTGAAAAGAAGGAACGCATGCGAATCCGCCGACTTACGAAACTGCAATCCGCCCGCGAGTTACGAGTGGAGCCCGGTTTTCAAACTCATGAGCATCTCCTGCAAATCGTGAAGGCATTGCCGACAGACGTGGAGCCTTGGGGGAAAACGGAGGTCGGCGCCTTTGGTGACTGCTCATGCGGATGTCGGTGGTACCACACGCTTGCCGGGAGGCTGGGATCGGACTGGGGTATATGCGCCAATGCGGCAAGTCCGCGATCAGGGTTGCTTACATTCGAGCACCAGGGGTGCCCACAATTCGAGCGCGATCTGCGCTGGGACTACCTGGATACTGCGGCCGGTCAACGGGCACGTAGAAAGTTTGAGGATGGAGAGGAAGAGTTGAGGCAGTGGCGAAAAGCTCACCCGTTCCGGAAGATGCGAGTGACGGAACGCCGAGTAGGCATTTTCTGGCTGGTTGGAAGCAAACTGCTTCGCGATACGAGCCCGCTGAGCAAGGCCGAGCGCTACGGCGAGTGTTTGACACACTCCAACGGCCACCTGGACCACTGGACTCACCTTCAGCAGGCAGGGGATGTACCGACGGATATTGAATATGAGGAGCACCCGCGAGGTCGGGTCGTGCTCAATACCGAGACTGAGCGATTCACGATCTACGCCGATCGATGCATCCTGAGGAAGCAGTCAATTATCAGCCGGATTAAGAAGGCCATGCATTTGCCCGCCGGTGAGACCGATCTAAAAACGGACGACCATTACAGGTGTGCCAGTTGCCTGAGAGGAGGCAAGTGACGGCAATATCGGTACTCTCATTCACGATGGAGCCGCTAGAGTTCCCATGGGGGACAGATTTGAAAATTGTCCCCCTGATCGATGAGCGCGACCTGGTTGACTGGGTCGCCGAATACGAGCGCTGGCACGACTTTCACATGCCGGGTGCGTATGCGGGATTGTGGCCTAAACACGAGGAAAAGGACTCCACTGTCGAATATCTGATGTGGAATATGAAGCAGGGTGTGCCCTGTGAGCGCCGTCTGCTTGGGTGCAACTGCAGCGTCCCAGACTGCTGGCCACTGTTAGCAACAATCTCTCTTACCGACGGCAGCGTAATCTGGGATCAATTCCGTCAGCCATTCAGGCCCGAGCAGGATTATTCGGCTTTCGGACCTTTCGTCTTCAAGCAGGACCAATACGTAAATGCCGTTCGTGAGTTGCTCGTAAAGATCAGTACCATTGATCCTTTCACGCCCAATCCCGACTTTGGGAAGATGATCCCCCCAGAGTCCGGTGAAGAGTAATCGCTCGCGCCTTCCCATGGCGCCAATGATTCGCCTGGCGCGTTGACCGTACACGAGATCGAGGAGTAGTTGCGATGAGAAGGGACTTAGAGCAACGCATTGTTGAGCGCTGGCCTACATGGTTCAGAGTGGACGGTGCTTTGTGTAAGGCGCTGATGTTCCGTGGCTTCGCCCACGGCGACGGCTGGTTCGGTCTGATATGGCGGCTCTGCGAGCATTTGGAGCCCGTCGTTGGCGCCGATGAAGAGAATGCCAAGCGGCCATTCCAGGTGCTGCGAGTGAAGGCGAAATTCGGCGGGCTCCGGTTTTACACGAACAGCAGCGACGACGCCATTTCCGCGCTCGTTGAGGCTGCCGAGGTGGAGTCCTTCGATACCTGCGAGGTCTGCGGCAAGCGCGGTGCGCGGCAGAGCGAGGGCTGGATCACAACCAGGTGCGATGAGCACGCAGGCGATACCATCATGGAACCACCTGACGATGAAGACGACGAGATTAACTTCACTGACATACCTGAGGGGACTCCCGCTCAATGGTCGGGAGCCGTCAAGGGACCATACCGCGAAGGGTTGAAGATACTTCAGGCACGCATTGAGGCTGGTCGTCCAGCCTGGAAGGCGTTCTGGTCGGCGGTGCGGCCTGTAACTCAGACTGACGCCTTCGCACGCTGGTTCGCTGGCTCGATTGCTGTTACCGACGCAGAAGAACCCAAGGTACTTTTCCACGCTACTGCATTTAGCAGCAATGATCTTTACTGCGGGCAAGGACCGGTGGGAATGGAGTATGGCGAACCCTTCGGAACGGGATTTTATTTCTTCTCAGGTGCGGACACGGCGCTGACTTATGGCGGCCCGCCGGCACAGGACACAATGGAACACTCCATCAGGGTAGTGCCCGTGTATTTGCGCGCAGTTAATCCGCTGGTTCTCAGCACGGGAAAGGACCTTAAGGCTCTCTGGGCCGGAGCCGGGGGCAAGGTTGCCTGGTTTGCGAGGAGTGCTGAGGAGAAGGCAGCACACATTCTGGGGCTGGGTTTCGACTCAGTGTTGATTTGCCGGTACGCGCAATGGGTTGTCTACCAGCCCGCCCAAATCAAGGCGGCCATCGATGATTGCACAGCATCAGATTCGGTTATGACCGACCTCCTTAACTGCATAACAGACTCAAGATGATCGGAATGGGATGGAGCGATGCACACGACGACAACTAATCTGGATCGGGCTCTCTCGCGACAGCAGTGGAAAGATGGAGTGGAACATTTCATCAGCAGCGCTTTGTTCAAGTACGCGCTCGCAGAAGTTGCGGAGCTTAATGGCTATACAACTCATCTGGAACATTGGCGGAAGCACGTGGAGCGCATTATTGACATTGAACTCATGATGTTCCTGGACATGGAAACAACCAAGTCGCGGTTCAATAAATACAGGGCGATTGAAGAGATGGTCAGGGAGGGCGAGGGGAAATTCCCGCGCTGCCTGGAAGCGGCGAGGAAGACTCTGGCAGCGAACTATTACAAAAACACCAAGAGTCCCGCGGATTTCAAGTGTCCGGACCCGGCCGTAAGTGGGGCAGCTTTCTGGCTGATGGTCCGTGAAGCCGTCAACGACGCTCTGGGATGATCCGTGTGCTGAAGACAGCCGAGGTCGATACTTGCGGGGGAAGCTAATGACCGCAAGAGAAGGGAAGCCGGCAGTGGTGCTCCATGTCTTCGGACATGTGCATGGAGGTTCCGGCACGTTCGATTCGCCTGATACGCGCTCCGTGAACGCCGCACTGCCAGCGCAACGGTACGACCTCAGCAATGCTCCCAAAATATTCAGATTGCCGCGGCGATGACGTCAACATCTCTCGTTGCATCCGCAAACGGCCAGCAGGCGAAAGCCTATACTTGGAGCCAATATGAAAGCCAACTTGCTTCAGATGAGGACGGCGAGGACGACCGCCGAGAATTTTCTCCGTAGGGTTCCCACGATTGAGCGGAGCGTGGTTTTCACAATCACAAGTATCGCCAACGAAGATGGCAGTAATCGCATGTGCGAGATTCAGCTTCCCAACCAGGAAGGGGCCGCAGGCAGGCTCTGTATCGCCTTGCTGGCCCCGGAGCAGGTGGATGAGCTGATCGGTGCGCTGACGGCCTGGAAGGCACTGCCATGAACGTGACAACGATGACACCGGTTGTGGTGCCTCCGGAAAAGGCGCAGCATATTGACAACATCTTCGAGGGCCTGGTCGCCATTGGCGCTCAACTGGCCATGTCCAGGGACGGGATCAGGGACGGGATCGCGCTGCGGCGCGTCTTTAAGAAGGACTCGACCGCTGCGCAGGAATACTGCCTCGCGGCCGGGGTACTGGTGGCGGAGGGGTGGCTTTCGATGGTCATGGTCCAAGGTCAGATCAAAGGCTTCATCCGCATGTACCCCAAAGCTGGGGCACCGGCCCTCCCGGAGAACGTGCTGCGGTTTCCCCGAGGAAAGTGTGAGAAAAAGGCTGCGCGAGTGAGGCCGGGAACGGTCGTACCCTGAGGAGATCGTGACATCCTGACCACTTATGGAAACCTGATGTCATTGCGGCGCATTCGCAGGGACTGTTGAAAATAGAGGAAGACGCGATGGCCGTGAGCAGTCGTGCCCTTCTGCCCCTGCCAGCCGACTTATGTGCACCTCAGGGTACAGTTTCCAGCACCCCGGCACCCCACAAGTCCCGGTCCTCGATCTCGATGGTATTGTCGCCGACTTCCCAGTACACATCGAAGGCTCTGAACTTGACTTGATCGAACTTCTGAAACGCCTCGGCAAACATGGGGTTATCTCCCCGCATGGCCCCGATGTCCGCAATTCGGACCTCCCCGTTCTCGAAGAACACCCGAAGGCGGTTGCCTGAGAGGGAAGCAATGTGATCAATAGCGTAGTGGTTGTAGCAGGGACGCGGCCCCAACTGCTTTCTTGCCGGGCCTTTCCGCTCCATAAGCTTGATTTGATCCGGTGTCGGCACTTTTTCGGGCGGTTGGCCATTCCGGACGCGGAGCCACTGATCGTATGCGAGGTCTGAGACCAGACGATCGGAGCCGGGGACGATTAGGTCGAACCAGCCCTTGATCAGGTCCTGAATTTGGCGGTCCCCAATCTCCCCAGATAGCGGTGCAGCCTCGGGAATGGAGAGGCGATGGTTTTTCCCGGCCTCCCAAACATGGATGTGCGGCGCATCGCGGTCGTTCGACTCGGCGACTACCGTGACAGCGGCGAAGCGGGCGATCTCGGCCCTCAGAAGATCGGACTCGCTGTGCGCCGTTCGAAATTCGTCTGGAGCGGGCATATCGTATCCAAGGTACGACACTTGCTGTTATGGTACGACACTTGCTGTTATCGAAAGGGTTCAGCTCGTGAGCGTGGGAGTGAACGGCACCAGCGACGCCGCCCGATTCACGATATCCTCCAAATCCCCGGCCCGTCGCAGTTTGCAGGGCCTCTAAAACCTGCCTTCTTGAATCCATGCCTGCACTTCATCCGCCACAGAGAATTGCGTCTGCGGATCACTCTCGAACCTTTCGCCAAGCCTGTAGGCGTTCGCCTCCAGCGGTATCCCATCGTATCCGCCACCACTGAGGAACCCGCGAACGTATAGGTCGGCAAATCGAGGGATGCCGAGCTGGCGATACTGCTCGACATGTACCATTTCATGGAATAGGAGGCCATCCGAAAAAAGTTGATGCGAAACCACCACGTCGGAGAACGTGACGGCCGCCATGGTGGAGAAGTCTGGCAGGTTCGTGAATCCCAACTGGCGCAGCATCTCATAGAAAGGCGGGTTGTCGAGGCGAGTTCCGTCAAGAACGAGCAGCCGAACTCCATCAAGCAAATCCCGCGTGAAGAACCCCTCCATCGAGCGAAGTTGATCCCTTTCCAACGGGATCGCATACGGGAGAGCCTTGTGTCGCTGCGCGGAAATGTAGTCAGCGACGAAGCCGGACACCTGGCTGATCTGTCCTGTGGTCAAATGAGGGGAATTCATCGCTTGGTCCTGATGTAGTCGAGCACCGTCTGGACCTCTGATCAAAATACCATATGCTGACGCCGTCGAGTACGATAGCAGCGAGGCCGTCTGGCAGTGGATGACTGTCGCTCCGCGAAGCAATTCGTGGGGAGCCGGGGACGCCCATACTCCCCTCGGCTGGCGACCTTTCGCGCACCTTGCATCGGCAGGTGTGTTCTGTGGCTCAGTTAGACCTGATCAGTTGCGATGTCGTTGTCCGCGCTTTCAGCCTTAAGCGCACGGGCAGCGTCCCGGCGAGCGCGAAGAGTTTTCAGTGCCTCCGTGAAAGGACCCTTCACCCCTGTTACGACCGGCGTTTCGCCATTGCCCTCACCATTCCTGTCTGCATCGAAAGCGCATGGCTGCTGGTCGTATTCGTCGAATACGCTTTCTGCAAGAGCATACGGCGGCCCGTTGAACCAGCCCTCAGCCGCTGCTTCACTCCGAGTGAGAGTCCGAAGCGTCTCCGTTCTTGGCGGGCCGGGAGAAACCCTTACGACCTCGTTGTCGTCGAGACATATCGCGACGATCGTGCGCGTACCGACATCTGTGCATCGCCACTCCCGTCCGCCACACCAGAAACTCTTGCCAACGATGAAGTCTGAATGTCTCATGGGGCGATTGTATTCCGGAGTGCAAATTAAAGGGAACTATATACGGCGACACACTTAAAGTGAGGTGGTCCGGTAGACCATGGTGTATCGCGAGTCCGGTATTTTGATCTTGCGGATAACTCCGGCCTTGACCGGCCCGAGCCACTTTCGCTCGTTCAGCTTTGATGATACGAACCGCAGCCCTGACTTCTTCATCGTTGCCACTGGGAAGGTTTTCCCAGAGGTAACTAGCTATCCTATTCTCGTCCCGCTCAGCTCGCTTGGTGAAGATAACATCGATCATCTATCGTACTTCGCGAGGTTTCTCTTGGCCGCGCAGCGTCTCAGGGCCGCCGCTTCCAACTCTGCAAGCAGATTGTCCCCCTCGGCTTTGACCTGCTCGTACGGAATGCCCTTCTCGCCTTCCGGATCATCCTTCAGGATCGCCGCGATCACCGCATCATCTTCTTCTTCCGTGCGGAAGAGATCGGCAACAAGTTCTTCATAGGACATCCCACCGCTCAGGGCGGCAACAGGGTTTTCTTCATTGGCAAGGGCTTCTTCATAGTTGGCGACGGCTTCTTCATAGGACACCTGACCGCTCAGCGAGTTCATGACCGGTGCAGCCGCACCCTGTTTTTTGAGTATTTTGGATTGCATTAAACTCCTCCTCAGTATAGTTCCCAAATTAAACCTGCAATCCTGGCCCGTCGAGTCAATATTATTCGGCCTAGACCATCGAGTGACCTTTCGGCGATCCGGCGCATGAACCGACCTGGCAGCAAGGAATCATGGCCTGGCCAAGCGCCTATCTACGCCGCTTCGAAGCTAGAACCCGCTCTGGGCTTGGCTTCTCGTAAATCCCCTCATCCAAGCCACGCACCAGCTTGTCCATTTTGAGCTCAAACACTTCGCAGATACGTAGAAGAGTGATCACTGTTATTGGCCGTCCCGCCTCAATCTGCTGCCAGTGTCGGGTCGAGAAGCCGAAGGACATCATGTCCTCCTGCGAGTACCCACGCTTCTTTCGGAGTCCGCGGGCTCTCGCGCCAAACAAGCGGAAGAATTGATCTTGACTCTTCACGCTTTGGGTTATAGGGTCTTACGTGCAACTTCACCACGAGCAGATTAGCGTATAGTCAAGATGTCGAAGGGCAGCTTGACCTTACCGGCTGATCCGTGTGATGCCCTTTGGGCGTCTTGACATTCGTCGAGGACGTCGCGGAAGCCTGCCAATCGGAAGGCGTACCAGCGTAGAGATTAAGCGAGGGTGCCGCATTCTCGTGCCCCGTCCCAAGGAGTCTGCACTGGGCTGCGCGGGGAAAGAAGGAAATCGTGCTTGGATTTCTGCTGGAACCTGTCGGCGTATTCTGCGTCATCATGATCGTGATTATGGTCCCCATGCTTCTTTGGAAGCTTTTGGTGGGGACGATCAACGTAATTTCCCCGCCACCTGGGCCTCAAAATGTCCCCTTCACCGAGCAAGTGGCCGCTGACCTGAACGAGCTGCTATCCAAGGAGTACGGGGCGATCCAAGTTTGGAACCGGGAAAAGAGGCACCCTGATCACCCGGATTGGAAGTGGGTGGAGGTCCCTCGGGACCCGGAAGACCCGTTCTACGAGTGGGAGAAGACGCAAAAGCGGAGAGTTGACTATGTTGCATCCGAATTCAGGAAGCTTGGCAAGGCTTTCTCCATCGAGTTAAGTGGTGGTGATGGGCTGACGGTCTATCTGGGCCGAGGCCGGAAGAAGTACGCCTTCTTCTACTGCGGTTTAGCAATGTGGCGCTGCGAATTCAGGTTTGATTTCGCTACTCTGAACTGGCCCCTTTCGATGGCTTGATCTGGCCCCACCTGAAGGCGGAACCCGTTATTGTGTTTCGGGGTTTTTAACCCCGGA
>Ga0302320_10016655_pt1 | contig 14991 bp, 10 predicted proteins | sample Bog_T0_3_FD_202130 | JGI IMG/M metagenome (GOLD analysis project Ga0302320, IMG submission 202130) | Peat permafrost microbial communities from Stordalen Mire near Abisko, Sweden - Bog_T0_3 | ecosystem: Environmental > Terrestrial > Soil > Wetlands > Peat | place: Sweden: Abisko, Stordalen Mire... | reverse complement strand
GCTACGGGGCCGGTAAATATCAATAATAATGGCGTAATAGTGGGAGTCTTCCACGATAGCGTCGGCCGGCAAGCCTTTCTTGCAACGCCGAAGCGACAGCCGAACTGAAGTCCTCAGGCGACACCTCAAAACCGGCCAGTACTGTCACGAACTTCGAGTTGTGTCTGCAAGGAATGAATTGATGAAAAGCCATTCTGGCTTTTTAGCGACGTTGGTTCAAGTAGAGCTTCTTCGCCTTCCCGGCTGGCGAGACAATTCGTAGCGTGACTTCAACTTTGACTCCCCCGGCCAAGACTTCCAGTGGCTTTGCGGCCACCGATGCTTCGATGGATCTGCACCGGTTACCAGACGCCTTTCAACTGCTTTGTGACCGGGACGATGCTGACTCATGAAAGCTACTGTCACCAAGGGACACGTAGCCAACGCCGGCAAAGTGAATGATAGCAGAAACAAACGATCTCTTTGCTTAACCGATATCATAGTGCTTGGTTGGTGCAAGGAACGCCAACGAAGCGCTGTCGCCCGAACGCAAGCGCAACGGCGGCGCAGATCGGCCGGGAGGAACCGGAGAACTCGTCGGGGCCGGTGAGAAATGGCGCCGCGGGCGTGTGTAACCGCGCTGTCGCAGGGGATGCGGGCGCTTCAGCGGGGCGATGCGGAGCGATCTGGAAGGCGCTGTGCGGGGCTGGCGGTGGTGTTTCAGGTCGCCGTCTAAAACGATTCTCCAACGCTGCTTGGGGCTCTCCGGTGGGCTGTGGGTCCAAGTGCCGTTTCGATGCATCGTGGCACGAGAACGGCGGTAGAATGGCAATTACGGCGGGATGGTGAAACTGGTATACACAGCAGACTTAAAATCTGCTTTCCGGCGACGGAAGTGTGGGTTCGAGTCCCACTCCCGCTACCAGATCCGTGATAGAAAGTGAAGAAACTGGCAAATGTGAAAAATGGGGGCGGGAGCACGTTCCGCTACGTTTTCGCCCAGCCGAATGACGCCAACCGCGAGATCATTCTGGCGGTCATTGCGTTTGACATCCCCGCTGAACCCTCTACGGCGTGATAGACCGTGAGACGTAACATGATATGAACTCCCGTGGCGCGATCATCGCAGAACCTTGCGCAACTGCATGCCGTTTCTTTTGCCCGCCGTCGTCATAACGAAGCTTTCGGCACAGCCGGGAGCGGTTCGCCCGCCAGCCCTTTCCGCACAAGTCCGGCAAGAAAGTCCGTAAACGGCACAATATCCTCGCCAACGCTCGCCTTTTCGAGGGCTCCGACATAGGCGTTGCGGTCTTCGACAGGTATGACCGTCCAAGGGTATCCGCCCGACGCCATCATCACGTTCATCAGAAAACGCCCGACGCGGCCGTTCCCATCCATATAAGGATGGATGTAGACGAACACAAAATGCCCTAGCACGACACGAACGGCCGGGTGGGCTTCTTCGCGCAGCAGATTGAAAAACGCCGGCATGGCGTCCCTTACCGCGTCACGGTTCAGCGGCACATGCATGGACTTCCGAATGTAGACCTGGCCGTTGCGGTAACCAGCAAGATCGGCGGATTTCGGCAGACCGGCCGTGACACTCGGCGCAAACAGTTCCCGATACCACGTCCCGTGATCTTCGCCGGCGACCAGACCGGGATTTTCGCGCTTCAGAACCCTGCGGACGCTTTCCTGCACGGCCTGATAAGCCAGCCAGTAGCCGCGCGCCGCCATGGCGTTCCGCTGTTCCCGGTCGTCTTCATGGGCATCCGGATTCCATCGGCCGCCGCGAACAAGTTCGATAATCTCGCGCGAGACACGATAACCCTCGATGGACAGCGAATGATACGCATCCGTGACGTAGGCGTCGTCGACGCGCTTCATGTAAGCCTCGATATTCCGCGGGAGAACCGGCGCTTTCGGGAAGCGGTCAATGACCGGCTCCCGCATCTTCTGCCACAACAACCGTATCCTGTTCACATAAGGAGATGTTTCGCGTGCCGGGATGACCAGAGACACTTTTTCCGCGAAGGGGTCGTTTTCACGCACATCGTATCCGGCGGACATCGTCTTTACAATATCGTCCGCGATGCGATGACGCCCGATGTTGCGGAAGGCGCCGGCTAGACGGCCGGCAATCACCGTGTGGCCGCCCTCCAGGAGATGAGCAAGAAGGGCGGAGGCATCGCGGATCATGAGCAGTACGGCACGGACATCCGTCGAATTCCTGGAAAAATAGTTGGGAGAGCACGCGATCAAGGCGGATTCCGCCGAAAACATGCGCAGGCCTTCCTTCTCCACCCGGTCTCGGGCGGCAGGCAATGCGGCGCGAAGATCCAGCAGGGATGTGCCATGCTGAAGTCCCGTGGCCTTGTTACGGGCGCCTGGCGATCTCACCACAAGTTGCCGGGGAACCGTCCAGTTACCGGCATGCAGAGACAGGGATTGTTCGGGCGAGAGGCACCATTTCGTGCCAAAACGCTCTTCCAGATAGGCTGCGCAAAAGGGCCAGAACGACGCATACCAAGCCGTACTCTCGCCCTTGATTTCGTCCGGGCGGCTTGGGATATACCATCCTTTTATGACCTCCCGCAGAAAGCCATTGGCCAGCAGGCGCTCGCGGTGCGTGCGCGACAGGTTCCTGGCGCGGATGGCGGCTGCGCCTTCTGAAGTCTGGAGCTTTCGCAGGATTTCCAAAGACTGTGCCAGTTTTTCAGGTGGTGTGGCCATGCGCGGCTCCGCAGATTTAGCTTTTTGTGCTGTACGATAATTAGCCTATTCGGCCGTACTATAGTTAGCTTATCATGTCGAGCGAGTATTAGCTTTGCGCCGAATGAACGAACCAAGGGAGCGCTGGACTTCGCCCGGCCTGCTCTGCGCTCACTGCTGCCCGGTCTCGATCTCGATAAGTCCGTCCGGACGCAAGTCGCAACACCGTGCAAACGCGAGTACGAAGAAGCGGGCGGCAGCATTCTGTTCTAGGCTAGCGGTCCTTCAATATCTTTCCATCGCGCGAAAGGCGCATGTGCGCGCCTCTCCATTCCACTTGATTGCCGAACAAGCCGCATAGCCAGATGGCGAATCCCCAAAGGTCGCGAAAGGGAATCCACCAGGCACGCCGCAGCACCAAAGGATCGCGAAGGACGCCCCGGCCCACCCAGATTCCGGCGAGGATGCGGATGGCCAGCGCCGCGAGGCCGACACGCCATGCGCCAGCGGCCAGAGCGACGAGCGACCAAAAGGTGGCGTGGGTGATCAGGTAGCCGAAGTATCCGCCGGGGCGCGATACGCGGATGCCGCGCGACCAGCGCAGTTGGTGACGCCATACGGCAGCCCAGGTAGCTCCGTCCAAGTGGGTTTCGACAACGGGCGGGGCGAACACGACACGCAGCCCTAGAGCGCGGATACGGCGTCCGAGTTGGTAATCGTCCGCGAGGTAGCCGCCGATGGCAGCGAAGCCGCCGATGCGGGACAGGTCGGCGGCGCGCAACAGCATGGTGGAGCCGAGCGCGAATTCGACGGAGCCGAGCAGTCGCGCCACCAGCACGCTGGGCGCGAATTCGGTGGCTACGCCCAGCGCCTCCCAGCGTCCCGGCCAATTTTCGGATAGGGCGCGATAGAGGCAGGTAACCAAGCCGACGCCGGCGCGATCGAGCAAGGGAGCCACTTCGCGCAAATAAGATGGTTCCACGCGGATGTCGCTATCGTTGATCAGCAGCAGCGGATAGCGCGCCTGCGCCGCCAGATCGGCTAGCACGCCGACTTTGGCGTTGGGCATCTTGGTGGAGGTGACGATCAGGCGGATTCGGCGGGACGGAAATTCCGCGATCAGGCGCCGGATATCGCCGGCCGCCGGGTCGTTTGCGCGGCCGATGCCGAAGAGGATTTCGTATTCCGGATAGTCTTGCAGGGCGTGGGAGCGAATGGCATCGTAGAAGTGGGGATCGCGGCCATGCACCGGCTTGAGGATCGAAATAGGTTGGTTGGGTGCGGGGACGGGAGCCGAAACACCGTGCCCCAGGGCTCTTCGCCAGCGCCCCGCCGCCACGATGGCCAGGAGCCAGTAAGCTGCCGATGCGACGGCGGGGAGGGCCAGCCATGCGGTGGTCGGAGTCACAAACGCCTGCCACGCGCAGCTAATCGCCGGAAGAAACCGGGACCGGCGCGGGCCGCTGGCCATCGGCGGTGGCCTTACGTTCGGAAGCCACGAACTTTTTGCGCTTGGCCCGCAACGCCATATACTCGTGCGCTTCTTTCGACAGACGCTTGCGCTCGGTGGAATCGAAGATCGCCTTCCGCACCACGCGCCAGATCACGCGGGGGCGGAAGTAATATTCGCCATAGAAGCGCTCCACCCAATCCACTAACTCGCCGCGATCGAGGCCCGGATAAATAATATTGGGAAGCTGATGCCCAGTCTCATCGGTCATGGCGTCGATGGTGATGAGATTGTTTTTCTTTACGTAGTCGTAGAACTCGGTGCCGGGGTAGGGATGGGCGAGGGAGACCTGAATGGTTTCGGTGTCCAGGCGCTTGGCGAAGTCGATGGTTTTGCGGATGCTTTCGCGCGTCTCGCCCGGCAGACCGATGATGAAATCGCCATGCACGATCAAGCCGAGCTTCTTGCAATTATCGGTGAAACGCAGCGCCATATCGATGGTGGCGCCCTTTTTGATGTTCTTCAGGATTTGCTGGTCACCGGACTCATAGCCCACGATCAACAACCGGCAGCCGGAATCTTTCATGGCCTTCAGGGTGTCGTAATCCGTAGTCACGCGGGAGGTGCAAGACCAGGTGAAATTCAGGGGCTGGAGTTTCTTGCACAGCTCGATGGTGCGCGCCTTCTGATAGTTGAAGGTATCGTCGTCGAAGAAGATTTCCTTTACATACGGAAACGCCTCTCTGGCGTAGGCCACTTCGCGCGCGATATCGTCTGTGGAGCGCAAGCGCCAGCGGTGGCCGGAATGAGTCTGCGGCCAGAGACAGAAGGTACACATGGCTGGACAGCCGCGCGAGGTATAGAGCGAGATGTACGGATTCAAAAGAAAGGGGACGTTGTACCTTCTGATATCCAGATCGCGCTTATAGACTTTGGTGACCCAGGGCAGCTCGTCCAGATTCTCGATGGGCGGGCGCTCCGGGTTATTGACAATGTGGCCATTCTTACGGAAGCTGACGCCGGGCAGATCTTCGACGGGCGTGCCCCGGGCATAGTCGGCGATTTGGTAATCGAACTCACGGCGGACGACGAAGTCGATAGCTGGGGAGGTTCGCAGGGATTTTTCGGGCTCGACGGTGACCGGGGGCCCGACGAAGGCGACCTTCAGCTTGGGGTTCGAGTCCTTCATCATCTCGGCCATCTTCACATCGACGTGAAATCCGGGCGTGGACGTGAAGAGCACCAGCAACTCGAAATCGTTGGCCATGGCGATGGTCTGCTCAATGGACACCTTGTGCGGGGGCGCATCGACAACCTTGCTATCTGGCAGCATGCCGGCGGGATAGCAGAGCCACACCGGATACCAGTAGGATTCGATTTCGCGCGTGGCCGGCCAGCGCGAACTGGCGCCGCCGTCGAAGCCTTCAAAAGAAGGAGGGTTCAGAAACAGTGTTCTCATGAATGGTTCACTCGCGGCGAATTATTGATCGCCCACATCTACCAGACTCGTGCGTGTGGAAACTTCCGCCATTGAATCGGCCAAGGCTACGTTCCGAAACTCAACAGTCAGCTCCGCCGGACCCACCAAACGTGTGTCTACCAAGGTGCGGATCTGGCGCGGAACTGAAATGCCGCTTTGAATATCATACTCTTTCACAAATTCGATTTTCTTCACGAATATCGAAGAGGTTTTCACCAGCCGGCCGGATTCGCGAACGCACAGGAACGTTTTGGCGTCGATCCAAATCTCGCCCCTGAAAAGGCCCACGATCTTATGGCGGGGCGTGACCTGAAATACCTCGACGGTTTGTCCGCCGGATTGCAGGGGTCCCTTGTCGCGGAACTTGTAATTGGCGGGCGTGACCGCCAGCGACGGAGATCCCTCGGCCTGGGCTTCGATTTCGGCAGAAAGATACCGTGCGATCACGTGGTTCTTGACGGAGCTGTCGCCTTCAAAGTGGAGGGATTCATAGGTGATACGGCCCAATCGAGAGATGCGGCGCAGCCCGCGCAATCTGCCGTGTTTCTTGAGCTTAGGCAGCGAAGCTTCAATATCCACATCCATGGATGAGCCCTGGAGCGCATGCTCCTGCTGCTGCGCAGCAGCCCAATAATTTTCGACGACGGAACCCGGTCCTGTCGGCGTGGCGGCGTTCAGCACCCCGAAGGACACGGCAAACAAACAGAGAAGATGCCGGCTCAGATTAGATCTCAAAGTATGAATCCAGGATAGCAGAAACTACCAATACTGTGGATGTTCGCAACAAGCGAGTGGTTGCGGATTCGGGAGATGGGGGTGAATCAGGGCTTCAAGTGGCGATCGAACCAGTCCACCGCGAGCTTCAAGGCTTGCCGATGGGCCTCAAAGTAAATGCCATAGTGAGTGATCTTGGGAATGACCACCAAATTCTTGGTTCCGTTGAAGCGCTGATAAGCCTTGAGCGCATGATCCGCGTTATCGAACAATTCCTCTTTCTCCGCGATGACGAACTGCATGGCGCATTGCGGCGCCTTGTTCACATCCTCCACCGGATCGTAAGGCACAAACTTGGCGCGAACGGGAGCGCCCCGCAAATTACCGATGGCTTTTACTCCGGGCTGGGGATATCCCAACTCACCGCGCGCCATACTGGTTGCCTCCGCATAAGTCTTGCGCCGCTCAGTGTCGTTGGCGATCATGGCGCGCCCGTCCATTGCGCCCACCTGGCTGTGGATGGCCTTTACCCGCGAATCGTGTTCCGCCACGTACACCACCAGACCGCCTGAGAAACTGCTTCCCCAAAGCCCCAGCCGCGCGGTATCGAACTGCGGCTCGGCCTGAAGCCAGGCGATGGCGTTGAACCAGTCGGTGACCTCGTCCATCGGGTCGACCACTTCGCGCACTTCGCGGACTTCGGCGGTGAACAGGCCATGGGCATGTTCGCTCGGCTCCGGCGCGGTCAGGATCACACGCGAATCGCTGTCGCCCCAACCCCGATAATCGAAGGTGACCGCCAAATAGCCGGCACGCGCGAAGGCGATCGCGTCGGTACGCAGCAGCACGGCCGTTCCACCCCACCCGTGCGCCATCAGAATGGCGGGCAGTTTCTTCCCGGCCGAAGCCTTGGGGGCGAACACCTCGGCATACATGCGCGTGCCTTCACTGATAATGGTGGCCTGGCGGAACGAGACGTCATCGGGCGCGGCAAACGGCGCGGGCTGCGCGCAATCTGCCGTGAACGGGACGGAGAACGCAATCGAGATTAGACACGCAAAGCAGCGCATAGCATTGCGAGTCTAGCATGGCGGTTACAGCCTGGCGTATAGCCGGCTGGCACAACCGCTACTGGACTGCAATCACTGCGCCGCTGGGCGAGGCAGTAGCGCCCACCAATGCCACCACCGGGACATCTCCGCTGGCCGCAGAAGCCGGCACGGTGACGTTAATCTGGTAGAGCCCGGCGTAAGTGAGACCTGCGAATGCAACAGGGGCGGAGGTATCGCCAATGGTGACGGTCGGCGCCGCGGCCAGGGGTAGCGCGGTGGTAATCAACTTGCCGGGCGGCGTGGCGGGATTGGTCACGCCAAACCCGGTCCCATAGAGAATGATGGTCTCGCCGGGCGCGGCCGGAGTGGCTCCGGCTGTTCCAGTTGGCCCGATGAGCGAACCATCCGCGTGTGTCGCGGCGAGATGCTTCCCATCGCTTTGCAGGAAGAAGGCCGGCGCCACGTCTTGTATTTGAACGGTGACCGCGGTGCTGGCCAGGCCGAAGTTATACGTCTGTAATTGTGCCGGCCCCGACGCCAGACCCACCGGCAGTAAAACGTTCAGTTGCGTTGGGCTGACATATTCCGTGTATGCGTAGGCGCCGTTTACGGTCACACTGACGTTATCGATATCGGTGGGGAGCAAGCTGCCGACGAAGTCACCGTCGTTCCAGATCCGCTCGGTCGCCGAGAGATTTCCTCCGGTGATGGTGACCCAGGTATTGGGGGCGATGGCGGACTGAAAGCTCGCGCCATTGACCACGTTCGTGGCGCTGACAATGGGCGCCGACTGCAGTCTGCCGAGCAAACCGTGGTTACCATTGTCGGGGCCGGGAATGCCGGCGGTAAAATAAATGGCGTTGGCATCGCCGCCGCTGCCGCCATTGCCGGCTTGTAGCGCCCAAAGATTGGGGATGACGATGGAGGCGCCGTAAACATCGTTCAGAGCGGCAACAAATGCGCCGGTGGTGGGATTAAAGACATTGATGGCGCCGTCGCCGAAATTTCCCACCAGCAGGTCGGCCGCATAATCGCCGAATCCGGCGGGAGCGATTGCCAATCCCCAGGGGGAATTCAGGGGTCCGGCCGATACCAATCGCTGCATGAACGTTCCGGCCGTGCTATACACGTCGATGTATCCGTCGCCCGCGCCAGCCACGGAAAAGCTCTTGCCGGCGTTCTGCAGGGCGTAGGCGACGTATAGGTTGCCGCCCAGGTTCTGAATGTTGAATGGCGCGTAACCGGCGGGAAGCTTAGTGTCCACGAAGGCATTGGTCAAAGTGACCGGCTTATAGTTCGAGTCGAATACGTCAATTGTTCCGCCGCTGAAATTAGCAGCGTAAAGGTATGTATTGGAATTGCTGACGCCGATTGCCAGGCCGGTATACTCGGCCCCCGTCGCGGAATTGTTCACCATTACCTGCGCTTGCGACGCGTTTGCCGTGTGGTTCCAGCCGGATATGGTGCCGTCCAGCGTGGCGAAGATGAACGCCGCGGCATCGCCGGTAGCGACCGCGAAACCGGTGGTGCCGTTGTACACGGTCCCGGTTGGAGAGCCTGTGCCAGGGGCGGCGGCAGGGGGGATGGTGACGACGAGCGGAACGGGCGCGCCGAAGCTGTTATAGAGGGTCGATAAACCCGATCCTGCGTCCGAGATCCAAAATGGACTGGCGCCGGATTCCGAGATGCCCCACGCGCCTTTCAAGTTCGGATCGGTAAAATCCGCCAGATCGGGGACATCCGACGCAAGATTCCGAACTAAATAGGCGTTCGATGCCCATAGCGATCCCGGTAAGCCCGCTAAACACAAAAAGCATCCTGCCAGCAGCAGCGGCCTTTCAAGACTTAGTTTACGCATGGTATAGCTATCTCCTTTGTCATTCCGCCTGCGTGAAGTTATGGCACTAACTTTGGGCACCGACCATCTTGCAGGTGCTTAGTTAGAGTAAGTGTACACCTGTTCCTGTGAGTGGAACTTCGCACGGGCGAGTTTTTACATTCATGACGATTTTCCGAGATTTACCGGCAGGAAATATCATCTTGCCGGCGGGGCGGGGAATTCCGCGGTTTCGGATGGCGCGGTGAGGCAATGGCTGAGCCGCCTCGCCCATGCTACGCTGTTCGTTACTACGCCCATGCCGCTTACCCGCACTAAGAGCCAACTCATGAGCGCGTCGGAAATCGATCGCACGCTGGTGCGTCTGGCGCACGAAATTCTGGAGAAGAACACCGACCTGGACCGCCTGGCGTTTATCGGCATTCGCCGCCGAGGCGTGCCTCTGGCCCAACGCCTGGCGCAAAAAATCGAAGCGCTGGAAAAGCGCGCCGTGCCGGTGGGGATTCTGGATATCAATTTATATCGCGACGACCTTACCACCGTCGATGTCAAGCCCGTGGTGAGCGCCACGGAGATCGCATTCTCGGTGCAAGGCAAAGACATCATCCTGATGGACGATGTGCTCTACACCGGCCGCACCATCCGCGCCGCGCTCGACGCCCTGTTCGACCATGGCCGCCCGGCGCGCGTACATCTGCTGGTGCTGATCGACCGCGGCCATCGCGAGTTGCCCATTGAAGCTCAATTCGTCGGGCGGACGGTGCAAACCAGCGACGACGAAATCATCGAAGTAAAATTCCAGGAAATCGACCAACTGGAGAAGGTGTTGATGGTCGAAAGAGTCTCAGAGAGCGAAGCCGTTTAAGCCATGCCGGCAGGATTGCTGGGAATCGAAGAACTGGACCGCGCGGAGATCGAAGCCATCCTGGCGCGCGCCAAGCAGTTTCAGCCTGTCCAGGACCAATCGCTAAAGAAACTGGACACGCTACGCGGGAAGATGATTGTGAATCTCTTCTTCGAAGCGTCCACACGCACACGCACCAGCTTCGAAATCGCCGCCAAACGCCTGGGCGCGGACGCCATTTCCATCGCGGCATCCGGTTCAAGCGTGTCGAAGGGCGAATCGCTGGTGGATACGCTGAATACGCTGGCGGCCATGCGACCCAATGCCATTGTGATGCGGCATTCGGCTTCGGGCGCGCCGCACTTTTTGGCGCGGCACCTGGCCATGCCCATCATCAATGCGGGCGACGGGACGCATGAGCACCCCACGCAAGCACTGCTGGACGCGCGCACTATCCTCGACCGCCGCCCCCGGCTGGAGGGCCTGCGCGTGGCTATTATCGGCGACATCGCGCACAGCCGCGTGGCGCGGTCCAACGTATACCTGCTGTCGAAATTCGGCGCGGAGATCGTGCTGTGCGGGCCGGCCTCACTGCTGCCGCGCGAACTCTCGCAAATCGCACCTGGCGTCACGCTGACCAACGATATCCGCGAAGCCATTTGCGACGCCGATGTGATCATGATGCTGCGCGTGCAGCTTGAGCGCCAGCATGAAGCGGCGTTTCCCGCGGCCGAGTATTTCCAATTCTATGGCTTGCGCCTGGAGCACCTGGCGCTGGCCAAACCGGACGTGATCGTGATGCATCCGGGGCCCATCAACCGCGGGCGCGAGTTGTCCTCGGAAGTGGCCGATTCGCAGCGCTCCGTGATCCTTAATCAAGTCGAGAACGGCGTCGCCGTGCGCATGGCGGTGCTCGAGCGGGTGATTGGATAGATGCTTCAACTGCTGATCAAGAACGGGCGCGTCATCGACCCGGCTTCGGCCATCGATATGAAGGCCGACGTTTTCATTCGCGATGGCGTTGTCGCAGCGGTTGGCGCGGATCTGGAAGTTTCCGGCGCGGAAGTGTTCGATGCCACCGGCTTGATTGTGGCACCCGGCTTCATCGACATGCATGTGCATCTGCGGGAGCCTGGCTTCGAGCACGCCGAGACCATCGAGTCCGGCGCGCGCGCGGCGGCCGCCGGCGGATTCACGTCCATCTGCTGCATGCCGAATACTTTGCCCGTGAACGACAACGCCACGGTTACCAGCTACATCATCGAACGGGCGCGTAAGCTCGCAGTGACGAATGTCTTCCCGATCGGCGCGATCACCAAGAACAGCGCGGGCGAAGAGCTGTCGGCTATCGGATCGATGAAAGCGGCGGGCGTGGTCGCGATTTCGGATGATGGACGCCCGGTGATGAACGCGCGCGTGATGCGCCGGGCCATGGAATTCGCGCGATCTTTCGATTTGCCGGTGATCGACCATTGCGAAGATCTGAACTTGAGCGCGGGCGGAGACATGCATGAGGGCTATGAGTCGGTGCGGCTGGGCCTGCGCGGCATTCCGGCCAGTGCGGAAGATGTGATGGTGGCCCGCGACATCCTGCTGGCGGAGCTTACCGGCGCGCGCTTTCACGTGGCCCACATTTCCACGCGCAACGCCATGGCCATGGTGGCCTATGCCAAGCGGCACGGATTGCCGGTTACCTGCGAGACTACTCCGCACCACTTCGCTCTTACCGACGTCCAGATGCTGCCCTATGACAGCAATTTCAAAATGAAGCCGCCGCTGCGCACCGCCGGCGATACGGGCGCGGTGGTGGACGGCATTGTGGGCGGCGCAGTGGACGCCATCGCCACCGATCACGCGCCGCATCCCGGCAGCGAAAAGATGCAGGAGTTCGAGAAGTGCCCGTTCGGCATCATCGGACTGGAGACCGCGCTGGGGTTGGCGCTGGAGCACCTGGTGCATCCCGGCAAGATTCCGCTTGCACGGCTGGTGGCGCTGTTCACGACCGGACCGGCGCGCGTGCTGCATCTGGATCGCGGGACGCTATCGGTGGGCGCGCCCGCCGACGTGACGATTTTCAGCTCGGATTTGCAGTGGACCTACGACGTGAACCAGTCGTTCTCCAAGAGCCGGAACTCGCCGTTTGACGGCCATACTTTTCAGGGGGGGCCGGTGGCGACGATTGTGGATGGAGTTATGGTGTGGCGGCGGGACTGCTGATACCGAACGCTAAGTGGCGGGGAGCGATCCTGCTTTACCCACCAGCACGAACCGGTTGTCCACCCAGTCCAACAGGTAATCGTAGCTTTTCGGATCCACATACACCTGGTGCTGCTTCCACACCACCATGCGTTCTACTACTAAGTTTGGGTCGCCGTAAAAAAGGCGTATGACGAAGTAGACGTCATAATCGTCGCGTCCTTCGGCATCGGACAGCAACAGAATTCGGGCACCCTTGCGGGGCGCGGGGATCAAAGCGTGAATCTGATCGATATAGCGGTGATAGCGCGCTTGCATGTCTTGCGCGGCATGGGCGTGCATTTCAATCCAGGTTCTCTGCCACGGCGCCATTTTTGCGACCAGCAGCGCGAACAAGGCCGCCTGCAAGGCGCTTCGCAACCAACTTGGCCATGGCACCCATGTTTCCAACAGCCAATCCAGAAATGCGGCGACGTATACTGCCCATCCGAGCGAGGGCACCAGATACGCGAAGCCGCCCCTGGCGGGAATGAACGCCAGCGGTAATACGCCCACTACGATGAATCCCGCGCCCCACAGCAAGGCACGCCGCCGGCTGATCGCGGCCACCGCTATTATCGCCACAAGTGCCCAGCCGATCTGCCGTGGAGTGATGGTTACGGGGCTATAAATAAGTTGACGGAGATAGTGAGACTGCGATTCGAAGTAGGCGGTGAAAGAGTAATGCGGATGATAGGCAACCTCCTGCCACAAGGAATTCGGGCCATACCGCTTGCCGGCGATGTAGGCGGCGTCAAAAAGGCCGCCAATCCACACCAGCCTGCCTTCATGGGTTGTCCAGCGCCACAATTCCCGCAGCTTCCACTCAGCCGGGGGATGCCAGACTGACTCGTAAAGGGCGATGGCTGCCGGAAACAGCACGGAGATCTCTTTGGCATCCAATGCCGCCACGAAGAGGCCTAATACCAGGGCCAACCCGCCCCAACCTGGGATGCGCCCGGCCATACGCCAGCGCACGTACAGCGCGAAGGCGGCCCAGAAGAACATAAAAGCCAGAATGTCATAGATAGTTCCGGTATCGAAATACGCACTGGAGAACGCCGGATTGATGAGCAGCATCAAGGCCACCAGCGTGCCCCATCGGGCTCCCGTAAGCTGCCACACAGCGACGGCCATGAGCGCGAAATTCACTGCAAGCAGCGCCAGCACAGCGATCCGAAAGGGGAGCGGGTGAAATCCCCATAAAGCAAAGATTGACCGGTAGAATAATCCTCCACCGGGGCGGTAGTAGCTCGACCAGAATGCCAAATTCGCCTTAACCAAAGCGGACCACGGCCGCGACCAGTAGTAATAGCAATTCATCAGGTCGTCGGCGTCGAACCAGCAAGCCAGCCCGCCGCGGATCAGGAAAAGGAACCACGCAAATAGGGCCACTCCCGTGGCGAACGCCGCGGCTCTCGCAAGCTTGTCCGTGTCTGGAGCGGTCATTGCACCTCGAAGCCGTCCACATCGATATAGCGGTCAACGGATCGCGGATTTTTGTCCGGTAATGCGGTGATGACGGCGAGGTGCCGGCCGGGGCCAGCCTTGAACATGGAGACTCTGTGCCACGCCGTCTGGGCAGAGTAGAGATCCACTGTGCCGCGATGCACTCCGTCTATGGCGACATCCGCCATGCCGCGGTTGGCCGCCTTGGTATAGATATAACTCAACAAGCCCCCCTGAAAAGCAAATCGCACCGAGGAGCCGGGTGAGTTGGTGTAAGTCAAAGTATGCGCGAAGGCTTGATCGAAGCTCTGGTCCCTGATCCAAGGCCCGTCGAATACGATGGCTGGATCGAGATCGTCGTATAACCCTGCTTGCACGACCAGGGGCGTACGATTCGCGGAGTCCGGGCGCCCGCACCGCGGTTCGAGGCGCGCCAGATAAAGACCGGTCGATTGATATTCCGGAGTGGCGCAATTGTCGAGGAGATCCTGCAAGGCCCGCGGATCGAGGTGGATGCCATAAGCGGGCTTGGGGGCGGCGACGTAGCGCACATTCCACCCCTCCAAGATGCTATACAGTTCCCGCGAATTGCGAGCCTGTTTCACGCGCGCGGCAATGGCGTACTGGTGCCATCCGTTGGTAAATACTTCGGCGTTAAATGCGGCGATATCGTTTCCCTCCGCCAGGAAGATGGGTGCGCCGGGATGCACGGTGTTCATGTATTGCCCGATCTCGCGCATGGCAGCGGATTTGTGGATGTAAGTCTGGCGCATGGCCGCCGAAAGGGGGGACCGATCATAGAAATCGCCATGATAATAGTTTGAAGCCGGCAGGAACCAGGTGTTCAGAAGCACACACGCGACCGCTAAAGTAATCAGCGCGCGTCTCACTGTTGAAGGCGCGAGCCAGCCGAACAGTGCGGCCAGCGGCGCCAGCATCAGCGGCAGCGAAGGATACAAATAGCGGGCGTTGGGCAGAAACTGAATCACCAGCAGGGTACCGGCGATCGACACGGCTGCCGCGACGCCCGCGGGCGGCCGCTTGATGAACGCGGCAGCAGCCAAACCTAGCGGCGCAAGCAATAAATACTGGAAGCCGAGGGAGCCGGCGCGCCCTTCAAAGTAGCGATCCGTATGGAAGGTCAGGTTGAAGGGAGTCAGTAAGGTGGGCGGCTGCATGTACCTGTAATCCTTGATCATGGCGGCGTGGTCCAGGAGGGGCGATGGAAACGTCTGGTTT
>Ga0302320_10016654_pt1 | contig 14992 bp, 6 predicted proteins | sample Bog_T0_3_FD_202130 | JGI IMG/M metagenome (GOLD analysis project Ga0302320, IMG submission 202130) | Peat permafrost microbial communities from Stordalen Mire near Abisko, Sweden - Bog_T0_3 | ecosystem: Environmental > Terrestrial > Soil > Wetlands > Peat | place: Sweden: Abisko, Stordalen Mire... | reverse complement strand
CCGGACCACTCCACGCTACCCGCGCTATCGGCGCCACCGTACCCTGCGCGACTGTGGCCCAGTGCCCTCCGCGCCTCGAGCCCACGCCGATACATCGCACGCTCCGCGCCATCTGCGTCTCGCGCCGCGCCCGCAGCCCAAACCATACGCGCGCCGGCACCCGGCGGCAGCGCACTGCGACACCCACGCCGGGACACTGCGTCTCGCGCCAGCCCCGTGCGCCCAGCGCCACCTGCGCCCCGCGCCCACGCGCCCGGGAAAGGAGTATAGTGAAAACAGGTCCAACTCATGATTGTCAGGATCCGTTTCGGGCGTGGCCGTCGTGTGACGCGTCGAAAGGGCAAGAACGGCAAAGTGGCGCTCTTGCTTGCAAGCATGCTCACCCTCCTCGCTCTCTCATTCGGTATTCTGGCGCTCTGGCGCCTTGGCGAAGATATGGGCATTACCGGGGACTTTGTCTTTGCCAATGGCCTGCTCTCGCACTGGCAGATCTGGATTGCCGCCGCAGCCGCCGTCCAGTACGCCAGTTGGCGTCTCACCCTCTATTCACGGCTGGCCGACGACGACCCGGAGACAGCGGACGCAGCCGCCGAGGACGGCGAGATCAGCGCCCGGGTCTGAGCGGGTTCCGCAATCTGCTATTCTGGCGGCAGGTCCGGTCGTATTGTTCCATGCCCATTGACACGCGAGATTGGTATCGAAGGTCCGCGTCGCTGTTCTCCCGTTCGCTCACGCCCGGCGTGAGGTGGCTGATCATTGTCAATGTCGCCGTCTATATCCTCCTGTTGTCTTTCGTCGACTCCATGCTTGCGGGGAGGCCGATACTGCTTTCCTTCAACCTTATGCCCTACGACGTACTGCGCCGGGGCGAGTTGTGGCAGTTGGTCACATACATGTTCCTGCATGCCAGCATCGGGCACATCCTGTTCAATATGCTGGCGCTTTGGATGTTCGGTTCGGCGATCGAGCAAACCTGGGGCACGCGAAGGTTCCTCGAATTCTACTTCATCTGCGGAATCGGCGCGGGCATCTGTGTGGTCCTGGCCAACCTCCTTTTCGGTGACATTTACCAACGCGTGATCGGCGCATCGGGGGCTATCTACGGTCTGCTTCTTGCGTTCGGGATGCTGTTTCCGGATCAGGAACTGCTGATCATGTTCCTGTTCCCGGTCAAGGCGAAATACGCCGTGATGATCTTTGGCGCGATCGCATTCCTGAGTTCCTTTCAGGGCGGCGGACCGGTGAGTAATCTGGCGCATCTGGGCGGTATGCTGGTAGGCTACGTCTATATCAAGACCCTTTTCTCGCCCAGCCGGCCTCGCCGGCCGAAACCCGCTTATGCCGCTTCCGCGGGCTGGTCCGGCGGACTGTCCGGAATGTGGCGCGAGTACAAGATGCAGCGCGCCAAGAAGAAATTTCAGGTATATATGAAGAAGCACGGCTCGGACAAAGGTCCCTGGGTGAACTGATGTGGGTGAATTGATATGAAGAAACTGATCGTCGGTCTGGCAGCGTTCCTCGGTTTACTCGCCGGTCTTTCGGCTCAGGACGGGCCGGTTTCGGTCGGCAGCGATACGGTGGCGCGACCTCGCAAGGCGACGGATCCCGCGGCCACAACACCGACTCCCACCACGCCGGCCGCTCCGGCGGCTACAGAGCTGCCTAAGATCCCTTCCAAACTCGCACCTAAGCCGAAGGACGAAGCCGGTCCCGGTTCTACGGTATTCTCCGCCGATACGAGCCTCGTCACGGTCGACGTTGCGGTTTTCGATAACAAGAACAACTTCGTGCCGCAGATCGGCCGTAAGTTTTTCCGAATCCTCGAAGACAACGTCCCTCAGACCATCAAGGAATTTTCCGTAGGACAAGCCCCGATCACGGTGACTCTGGTGATCGAGTTCAGCAAGCTCTTTCAGTGGTACGGCGGGTCGAACTGGTTCATGACGCTCCAGACGGCCAACGCTTTCCTGAACACAATGAAGCGTGACGACTATGTCGCCATCGTGCGCTACGATCTGCGTACGCAGATCGTGTGCGATTTTACCAACGATCGTGCGACCTTGCAGCAGGCGCTGCACACGTTCACGTTCCCGGATTTCTCCGAGGCCAATCTCTTCGACGCGTTGACGGACACTGCGGACCGCATGTCGAAGTTGCAGGGACGCAAGGCGATCCTGATTCTGACCTCGGGGCTTGACACCTTCAGCAAGATCACCTTCGATCAGACGCGCCGCAAGCTCCAGGATTCCGGTGTGCCGATTTATTCGATCGGGCTGCTTCAGATGCTGAACCCCGGCGGCGCGGAGAACATCACGCTGCTCCAGGCCGATAACGAGATGAAGACCTTCACTAAGGAAACAGGCGGGCAGGCATTTTTCCCGCGCTGGTCGGCGGAACTGCCGGACGCCTTTGCGGCCCTTCAGGGCACGATGAGGAATCAATACACGCTGGCCTACTCGCCTTCGAATCAGGAGAAGGATGGCAAGTTCCGCAAGATCACGGTGCAACTGATCGATCCGGAAACCAACCAGCCAATTTCGATGAAAGACGAGAAGGGCAAGCCGATCAAGTACACGGTCGTGGCGAAGCAGGGCTACAAGGCTCCGCGAGCGGTCGAATAGCGCCCGATACCGCTCGATTCCTCTGAAGTCAAGCACTGAATTTCCTGTGCTTTCAATTGGATATAAAAGTGTTGACAGCAGTGTGACAGGTCTGTTAACTTCAACCGTCCCCTTAATGAAATCCGATCCCGCTACCGCTGCCGCTGTTCTCCTTGTCGACGACAATCCCAACGGGTTGACCGCCCGCCGCATGATCCTGGAGGAACAGGGTTTTTGCGTGACTACGTGCGAAACTGCGGAAGAGGCATGGCAGCTCTTTCAACAGACGCGCTTCGACGTAGTGGTCACCGATTACCGGCTCAAGGGCATGAATGGCGGAGACTTGATCCGGCTGATTCGTGGCGCCGATTCTCCGGCGCGCGTCATACTGCTTTCGGGTTTTGTCGGCGTCCTGGGTTTGAGCCAGGAGAACACAGGCGCGGACGAACTGATTCTCAAGAGCAACAAGGAAGTGCCGGAGTTATTACGCGCGGTGCGCAAATTGGCGCAGCAGACGCCGCGCCGTCGGCCGCCATCGGCCGAGAGCGGACGTTCTACGCCGGCGAAGGGGAAAACGCTGCTCGTATCGCGAAAGTCGGCGGGCAGTCGCTGATGCGCAGCGGCGTTCGCGCCCAAAACGGCCGGCGCGGAGTAGTGCTGTTGGGTATGGCGCTTGGCTTTCTTTGCAGTTCGTCGGCGGGCGCGAAGGTTGTCCACAAGGCTCCGGTCAAGAGCGCCACGACTGCCCCCGTTTCCGATGAGGTCGCGATCTCAAGATGGATGGCGTCGCTTACGCTCCGCGAAAAGATCGCACAGCTGGTAGTGATTCCGTTCAACGGGCATCCGTTCCGTCGTTCGCGCGATTCGGCGAAGTTCATGAACCTGGTCACGAAGGAACATGTGGGCGGGTTGATTCTGGTGAACCTGGCTAACGGGAAGATTGTGGCGAAGGCGGATCCGCTCCAGACCGCTACCTTCATCAACCGAATGCAGCAGCTTTCGAAGGTGCCGCTGATCGTCGCGGGAGATTTCGAACGTGGGGCGTCGATGCGTGTTGAGGGGACGACAATCTTCCCGCACGCAATGGCGTTCACGGCATCGGGCGATCCCAACGAGGCGCGCATCGAGGGTGAGATCACGGCGAAGGAATCGCGCGCCATGGGATTCCAGTGGTTGTTCTATCCGGACGCGGATGTCAACAACAATCCCGATAACCCGATCATTAATATCCGGTCATTCGGCGAAGATCCGGCGGCGGTTTCGCGCTTCGTCAGCGGTTTCATCGAGGGTGCGCATGGCGGCGTGACCGCTAAGGATCGGGTGCTGGTTACGGCGAAGCACTTCCCGGGGCATGGCGATACGGCCACGGACACCCACATGAATCTGGCCACCATCACGGCCGATCGGCCGCGGCTCGAAGCCCTGGAGTGGACTCCGTTTCGCGCGGCTGTCAAGAGCGGCGTGGACGCGATTATGACAGCGCACATCGCAGTGCCGGCGCTGGACGATCCCGGTTTGCCGGCGACGCTCTCGCCAAAGATCCTGACCGGCATCTTGCGCGAGGAACTGGGTTTCAACGGCTTGATCGTGACGGACGCGCTCGACATGGGCGGAATCGCGCATGGCTTCGCGGTCGGCGATGCGGCGGTGCGTGCGCTTGAGGCGGGCGCCGATGTGCTGTTGATGCCCGCCGATCCGAAGGCAGCCATTGATGCGGTCGCGGCGGCCGTGAAGGGCGGGCGCATCACGACGCAGCGCATCGACGACAGCGTGCGGCGCATTCTTACCGCCAAGGCGAGGGTCGGACTGGCGAACGCGAAGCTTGCAAATCTGGCGGCGCTCAAGACGCTGGTGAACACGCCGGAGAGCAATGCCGCGGCGCAAAAGATCGCGGATCGTTCGGTGACGCTGGTGCGGAACGAGGGAAGCCTGGTCCCGCTGAAGAATGGCGCGTCGACGGCGTTTTACACGATGGTGGAAGGTCCGGTTTCGGTGGAAGGGAATGCTTTCAGCACGGAAGTACGGAAGCGTTTGCCGCTCGCGCAGACGATTCGGGCGGATTCGACGATGTCGGAAGGCGAACTCGATGGCCTACTGGAGCGCGGCGCTTCGGCTGGCCAGTATGTGGTTGCGGCGTACGCGTCTGTAGCGGCGAATCGCGGGAGTGCGGGGATGGGCGGGGCGCTGCCGGCGCTGGTGCAGAAGTTGATTGCGACGAAGAAGCCCGTGGTGTTTGTGGCGCTGGGCAATCCCTATCTGCTTCGGAATTTTCCGGGAGTGGCGGGCTATCTCGCGATGTACAGCACGGTGCCTCCTTCGGAAGTGGCCGCGGTGAAGGCGCTGTTCGGGGAGATCGCGGTGGAGGGGAAGCTGCCGGTCTCGATCCCGGGGTTTGCGAAGGTTGGGGACGGGATTGCGTTGGCGGCGAGTGCGCGTTGTTGCGCGATGGCGCGTTGACCGGGTGTGGGCGCCCCTCGGGTATGGTCAGCCCCGGTCGATTTGTTCCAGCAATTCCTTCGGGTACATCGATCTGAGTTCCGGCCAGGCCTCGGCCAGACGGATCAGATCCAACTCGTCTTTCTTCCGCTTGCTGAATCGTCGCGTTGGATCGCCATACGCCCAGAGCTTGCCTTGAGTGGTGTCTTCGAGGCAGGCTACTCTGACGGTTGTGCCCAGAACCGTTGACTCCACGGCTCGAACAAGAAATGCCTGGTATCGCGCGTCCGTCGTGAATTGAATCCGAAGATCGCTGCCCGGGCCTTGTGCGTTCAGTGAATGCGGGTGTTCGTCTATCGTGAAGCTCTGCCTGCGAAGTTCTTCCGCCAATGCGTTGAGGCCGCTCGCGATCACAACCAGATCGGCATCAAGGGTGTAAACGGGTTCGACGAAGCAATTGACGGCGAGTCCGCCGATCAGGCACCATGGTCCGGACGCTTCGCACGCGGCGATCACGCGGGCAAAATCGGTCGTGCCTCCCTGAGTGGTCAATTCGTATGCCTCCGCCGCCGTCATAATTTCACTTTAGACCAAATCGTACAGCGGCGTGAATGGGGGGCACTACTGCACCGCCACGGTCACCGTATTGGACGTCACGACCTGTCCGCTTACCGGGTCCGTGGCGGTCAGGATTAATGGAACCGCGTTGCCGGTGGGCACTCCGGACGGCACCGACACGTTGACCTGATAGAGCGAGACCAGAGTTGGCGTCAATCCCGAGAATGTGACTGGTACGCTTACGCCACCGAGTGTGGCCGTTATCTTCCACGTAGTTGAGTACAGGATCGTGGAGGAGGCCGCTGCGCCATCGGCGGGCGGGGCTTCGCCATTGGGTCCGGCTACCGGACCGAAGCCGGTGCCGAAGATCGCCATCGATTCCGAACCACTCTTGACGGGCCTTGCGGAACTGCCGTTGGCGGGTCCGGCGATGATCGTGGTACCCGCGATTTCCACTTGACCCTGGCCACTGCCGGAAGTATTGGCGGTGTAGATGCCGGGCTGGGCCGCGACTACCGTGATCGGCACAGGCACCGACAGTGTATTGCCCACCATCACTACGAGTTGATAGGAGTTATTCGGGTTCAGCCCACTGGGTATCAGTGCGTTGACCTGCGTGGGGCTGGCGTAATAGATCGGCAGCGGCTTGTTGCCGAGCAATACCTGTGCACCATTCAAAGGGCTGGAGAAGGGAACTGAGTTCGCGATGAAGTTACCCCCGTAGGAGAGATTCGTACCGTAGATCGCCACGTAACTGCCCGGCGCCACAACGCCGGGCTGCGCCTGGCCTCCGCCGGCCGCATTCACGATGCCCGTCGGGACGGCTGCCGAACCGACCGCGGATACAGCGACATTGACAGTCACACCCGGGGACAGCGTGGTGAGCGCCGCGCCCTGTATGGCGGCGTTCACTTGAAGCGAAACCTGGGCGGCTGCCGCCGAAGGCGTCCATGTGGTCTCCCAGAATCCGCCCCCCGTGTCGTTGAGATCGAGCGCGAGCGACCCGCCGATCAGGACCTGCGCGGTGCCCCCGTTTTGCTGCGACAGGTTGTTACCGCAACCGTCGATGAGTTGTACCTGGATCGGCTGCGGCACGCCTGCCTGAAGGTTCGATTGATCGAAAGGCTGCCGGAATGCCGCGACGACTGAGTTGGGACTGCCGCTGCCGCATGTAAGCGTGGTTGCTTGCGGCAGGGCGGACTGGCGGATCGGCGCGGAGGGAGAATTGGAGAGCGCCAGCAGTTGGGCATCCACGTTGTAAACCGATCCATCCGAAAGAACGAAGCGAACTACCCCGCTCTGGTATCCGGCGGAGAGTTTGGCGAAATTGGCCTGTAGGGTGACTGTGTTCGCACCCTGCGCGAACGATCCGGTGGCGGGCGAGACACTCAGCCAGTTGAGGCCCAGGTCGTTGGCGGTCGCGCTGTAGGTTAGTGCCGCGGTGACGGGATTGGTGAACGTGATTTGCTTTTGTATCGGCGTGGCCGCACCGGCGGTTCCCACGAAGATTACGCCGCCCGCGGATGCTGCGACGCTTCCGGCGGGCGTGTTCCTGCTGACGTTCAGTAACACGGAAACGCTCTGCGGGCCGTTGGTCGCGGTAGGTGAAGTGAAGCTGATGGAACCGTAATATTGACCTGCCGGGAGGCTATTGGTATTGATCGAAACGGTGATCGGCGTGCCGGGCTGTCCACCCGTCAGACTGCCGAGTGCGGGTGTGACGCCGAGCCAACTGCCCGTGCCCATCGTATTGATCTGCGGAGTCCACGCCATAGTGCCGGTGCCGCTGTTCCAGACCGTAAACGTTTGCGCCGGCGGCCACTCGCTGCCGGCAATGGCGTTAAAAACCAGGCCGGTTTGCGAAAGCTGGAACGTCGGATTCGCCGCGCTCACCGCAAGTGTAATGGGGATGACGGTACTGCTTGCTCCACTCGCGGATGGCGTGATCGTAATGCTGCCGGTATGTAGTCCGACAGCGACTTTGGAAAGATCGGCGCCGAAGGCGATCGAAACCGGGGACGTGGATGTGGCCGTGCCCGTTGTTGCTGCCGTAAGCGAAAGCCAGCCGCTATCGGACGCAGCCGTCGCTGTGAACCCGAGCGAGCCGCCGCCGGTATTGGCAACGGTGACCTGTCCGGTGAGCGCCGAGCCGCCCTGCACCCCGGTCAGGTTGCGGGATGACGGCGAGACGCTCAGGATCGGCGTCGATGGCGCGACCGTCAGCATCACGGAAACCACTCCGGATGTTGCGCCCGGCGACGAGACGGTGATGGCTCCGGTATAAGTGCCGGGCGTAAGTGCCCCGGGACTCACCAGGACCGGCAAGGTGCCGGGCGTAGTTCCGCTCGGGTTCCCGGCGACGAGCCAGTTGCTGCCGGACGTGACCGAGGCCGAGGCGGTGAAGGTGGCGCCCGCGGGCGTGCTGAACACGGAGATGCTTTGCGGGGCAGGCACGTTGGTATCGCCCTGCGCGTAATGGAAGCTGAGCGACTGAGGCGCCACGGTAATGACTGCGGGCGTCAAGCCCACTGCCATGCTGACGGGGATCGAGACGATTCCCGAACCCGCCACGACGTTGACGGTGCCCGTATAGGTTCCAGTCCCGGAGATGGCGCCAGGGTTCACGATGACGTTGATAGTGGCCTGATAGGTGTACTGGAAGCCCGCGTAGGAAGTCTGGGTCATCGTACCCGACGTGGGCGCTGCGGAAAGCCAGCCGTTGCCCTGATTGGTGCTCCAGTTGAGGCTGAAGGACGGCGCGCCTGCGGTGAAGGTCTGATACGAGACGACGACCGAGCCGCTGGCGGGCGAGCCGGAAGCGACTGCGTTAAGGGTGACGCTGGTGGGCGCAGCGGAGAGGGGATTGCCTGCGCCTGTACCACCACCTCCGCCCCCACCACCGCCTCCGCCACCGGATGAGGATGAGGTTCCGGCCTGAGTGACGGTGAACGTCTGGCCGAGGATGCTGATGTTGCCGGTGCGGGATGTTGTGCCCGCGTTGGCGGTGAAGCTGTAATTAAGGGTTGCGCCGCCGGTGCCGGATGAGGCGGAGAGGGTGAGCCAGGCGGAGTCGCTGGTGGCGGTCCATGGGGTGGTGGCAGGGACGAGGGTGAACGTCAGGGTGCCGGTGCCAGCGGTGGAGGGTTGGGAGGCGGAGGTGGCGGATAGGGTGAGTTGGGGAGTCGTGTAATCGACAAAGCGGATTCGTGAGTTGCTGCTGTCCGCGAAATAGAGATTACCCGCCGGGTCGAAGGCCATGCCGCCTGGATTTGATACTTCTGCCGACGTAGCCGGGCCTCGGTCGCCGCCGAACCCGTACGTGCCCGTGCCGGCAACCGTGGTGATGATTCCGGAAACAGCGTCGATCCGCCGAACCTGGTCGTTGTAATAGTCCGACAAAAACACGTTACCCGAGGGGTCGGCGGCCACCCATAACGAACTCCCGATCAAGGCCTTCGTTGCGGCGCCGCCATTGCCGGAGGAGCCGCAGCAGCCACTCCCTCCCACGGTCGAGATGTAGCCTGTGGTCGCGTCGATGCGGCGAATCCGGTAGTTGCCGGAGTCGTTGATGAACACGTTGCCTGTACCGTCGACGGCGACGGAATTTGGCGCACTGAGCGTTGCCTGCGTTGCGGGGCCACTGTCACCGCTGAAACCGGCGGTGCTCCCGCCTGCCACCGTGGTGATGATGCCGGTCGTGGTGTCGATCATGCGCACCTTGTTGGTGCCGTCGGTGAGGTAGAGGCGCCCCAGGCGATCCATGGCGAGGGAGCGGGGAAAGTTCAGTGTCGCTGCTGTGGCCGGGCCGCCATCGCCGGACGACCCCTGGTTACCACTCCCCGCGATGGTCGAAATGAATCCGGTAACCGCATCGACGCGCCGGATGCGGTAGTTATCGGTATCCGCGATGTACAAGTTCCCCGCGCTATCGAGGGCCAGTCCAGCAGGGTAATAAACGTTTGCGGATGTAGCCAGGCCACCGTCCCCGCCGAAGCAACAATTGCCGCTGCCGGCGACGGTTGCAATCACTCCCGTGCCGGAATCGATCCTGCGCACCCGGAAATAATCGGTGAAGAAAACGTTGCCGTTGTTATCGACGGCCACGCCATTCGGGCTACTGAGCTGGGCCGCGGTTGCCGGGCCACCATCGCCGGGACTGCTGCTGCCTCCGCCTGCGATAGTGTAGATGAGACCGTTGCCCGTGACTCCCCAGGGGGTGAAGTTGCCGGCGGTACCCAACTGGATAACGACAAAAGGCTTTCCCGCGATCTGCAGCGTTGCGTAGCGGGCATTGGCGCCGGTGTTAACCGTATAGGTCCAGGTGAGAGTCGTGGTTCCGGTTCCGCTTGCCCCGCTGAGCGACAACCATGAGGCGCTGCTGGTGGCGGTCCATGGGATGGATGACGCAACGGTCAGAGTCACCGTGGCGCTGCCTGCCGCAGCGGACACCGTTGCGGAGGGGGCGGAAAGAGACGCAGTTGCGCCCGGCTGGGTGAGTTGAATTGTGGCGCCATAAACGGAGACAATGGCGGTTCTCGGGAAAACGGTGTTATTCGCGGTGAAGCTGTAGGCGATGGTCCCGTTGCCTGTACCTGTCGCGGTGGTCAGCGTGAGCCAGGGGACGCTGCTTGTGGCGCTCCACGGCGCGCCGGAAGGCGTGACGGTCACGCTCACCGTTCCTGTTCCCGCCGCATTCGTGAGGGCGGTGGAAGTTGCGGACAAGGTGGCCCGAGGAGTGCCCAGATCGACGAAGCGGACTCGGCTCGTGGTCTCGGCAATGTAGATGCCGGCGTTGTTGGCGGCGATGGCGCGCATCGCGTAGATCGAGGCCTGCGTTGCTGAGCCGCCATCGCCGGCGTCACTCCCGGAGACCCCATTGCCGGCGACCGTGGAGATCAGGCCCGTAACAGCGTCCACTCTGCGTACGCGATAGGTTCCGGAATCGATGATGTAGATATTGCCGCTCGCGTCCGTTGCTACTCCGGCAGGGCTGGAAAGGGCGGCCGATGTGGCGAGGCCACCGTCCCCCAGAGTGCAGCAGGAGGTGTTGCCGGCGACGGTCGTAATAATGCCGGTCGTGCCCGCGACGCGCCGAATCCTGCTGTTCCCGGTATCGGCGATGAGCAGATTGCCCGCGGGGTCGAGGGCAAGAGCCTCCGGGCGGGACAACTCGGCCGTGATGGCTTGTCCGCCGTCTCCCGAGAATCCCGCTGCGCTGTTGCCGGCCCACGTGTAAATGTTGCCCGATGCCGCATCTACCCTGCGAATGACGTTATTGCCGGAATCGGCGATGTAGAGACTGCCGCCGGAATCGACGACGACTGCGAGGGGGCCGTTCAGACTGGCCGACGTGGCGGGGCCGCCGTCGCCGGTCCATGCCGCAGTGCCGTTGCCGGCGACGGTGGAAACCAGACCGGAGACAGCGTCGACGCGGCGGATACGGTTGTTGCCGGTATCGGCGATGAAGATGTTCCCGGAAGAATCTACCGCTACGCCCGAGGGACTGGAGAAAGTGGTGGAAGTGGCCTGGCTGCCATCGCCGCTGAAGCCACTGGCGGCGAGGCCCGCGACCGTTGCGATATTGCCCGTTGCGGGATTCACTGTGCGAATGCGCGAGTTACTGGTGTCGGCGATGTAAACGACGCCATTGCCATCGACTGCGATGCCGAGAGGTCCGTTGATACTGGCTGCCGTGGCGAGTGCGCCGTCGCCGGAATAGCCGGCTGTGCCCGTGCCCGCAATCGTGATGATCTGTCCTGCGCCGCCCGTCCCCCAGGGCGAGTATTGCAGGCTGGTGCCGAGTTGCAGCAGCGTGAAGTATTGGTTCCCGATGGTGACGGTTGCGGTGCGCGGGGTCTGGCTGGAGTTGGCCGTGAAGGTGTAGGTGATGGTCTGGTTTCCGGTGCCGGAGGCCGGGCTCACAGTGAGCCATGAGGCGCTGCTGGCTGCTGTCCACGCGATCCCGGCGGGGGATGTGAGCGCCAACGATCCGGTGCCTGCGGCGGCGGTGGTGGTGCCGGATGCCGGGCTGAGGGAGGCTGAACCGCCTGCCTGAGTGACGATCAGGGTTTGTCCGTAAACCGAAATTGCGGCGGTGCGCCCGCTGAAGGTGTTGTTCGCGGTGAAGGCGTAGCTGAGGGTTCCATTGCCGGTGCCTGTGGCGGTGGTCAGGGTCAGCCATGAGGCGGATGAGGTCGCCGTCCAGGGGGTGCCGGAAGGAGAGATGGTGAGCGAGGTACTGCCCGTGCCGGCTGTGTCGGCGACCCATGCGGTGGAGGCGCCCAGGGTGACCTGAGGGGTGGTGTAGTCGATGAAGCGAACTCTACCGCCTTCCGTTTCATACAGGTTGCCGACGCCGTCGAGGAAGACGCTGTTCGGATAAGAGAGTAGCGCGAGCGTGGCGGGTCCGCCGTCGCCCGAAGAAGTGCAACAGTAGTAGGCCGAAGTTCCCGCTACGATTGTGAGTACGCCGGATACCGCATCCACGCGGAACATTTCGGTGGCGATGTAGGACTCGCTGATATAAAAATCGCCCGCTGCATCGGCTGCCACGGCGCGCAGACCGTAAAATCCGGTGGCGAGCGCGGAGGCACCCGACGCGATATTGGCTCCGCAACAATCGCCGTTGCCCGCGACAGTGGTGATAATTCCGGTTGAAGCGGCTATTTTTCGCACCCGATAATTGCTCGTATCGGCGATAAAGATGTCGCCGGCCGCGTCAAGCGAGATCGAGCCGGGTGTGCCGATTTGCGCCTGGGTGGCGAGCGTCCCGTCACCGGTCAGACCGGATAGGCCGGTGCCGGCGATGGTTGTGATGATGCCGGTTGAGGGATCGATCCGCCGGATACGGTAGTTGTTCGTATCGGCGATGTAGATAGCGCCGTTGCCGTCGATGGCGACATCGTTGGGCCCGTTCAGAGTTGCGGCGGTAGCGGGTCCACCATCGCCGCTGTACCCGGACGTGGCACTGCCCACAACAGTCGTAATGATGCCGGTAATTGCATCGACGCGGCGGATCCGGTTGCCATCTGCGAAGTACAGGTTGCCGGTAAAATCAAGGGCTACTCCCTCGGCGCCATTGAGTGTGACGCCCGTAGCTAATCCGCCGTCCGCCGAATATCCGTATGAACCGTTGCCGGCGACCGTGCTGATCAGGCCGGTGGCGGCGTCGATTCTGCGGACCTTATAGCCGTAGGTATCGCATACGAATACGTTCCCATTCGAGTCGGTGGCCACTTTGGAAGGCGATAGCTTAGCTGCGGTGGCAAGCGATCCGTCTCCGCCCGATCCGTTCTGGCCATTTCCGGCGATCGTACGGATGGTGCCGTAGGGGCCGGTGCCCCAGGGTGCGTAGAGCGGCGCAGAAGTGGCCTGTAGAACCGTGAACTTCCGGCCTGCGATCAGGAGTGTGGCTATGCGCGGAGTGGTTCCGGTGTTTGCGGTCCAGTTGACGGTTAGCGCAGTGGTCGCGGTTCCGCTTGTCGGGCTGACAGTTAACCATGTCGCGCTGCTTTGGGCGGTCCACGCGGCCGATGGCGTGAGAGTCACCGTGAGAGGCGTGGTGCCGGCGGTTGAAGCAGTCTCGATGCTGGCGGCTGAGAGAGATGCGAGGGCACCGGACTGCGTAATGATGATGGTTTGTCCCAGGACGGTGATGGCGCCGGTGCGAGTGGCCAGAGTGGTGTTAGCGGCCGCAGAGTAGTTGATTGTGGCGCTGCCGGATCCGGAAGTGTTGGTTACGGTGAGCCACGAAGCGTTGCTGGTGGCCACCCATGCCGAACCGGCGGGGGCGACCGTGATCGTGAACGATCCCGCGCCGCCAGTCTGGGTTGCGCCGGCGTTCTGCGCGGATAAGGTTACGGACGGGGTGGTGTAGTCGATGAAGCGGACGCGCTGGCCGTCTGAGACGTAGACGTTGCCGTTGGGGTCGAGGGTTATGCCCTGGGGATTGAGCCCGGCGGAAAGCGCGGGTCCTCCGTCGCCGGTTCCGGAAGAGCAGCAGCCGATGCCCGCAATCGTACCGATGATGCCGTGGGTGTCCACACGGCGGATGCGGTAGTACTGGGTGTCGGCGATGTACAGATCGCCGGCGGAGTCGAGGGCGATGCCGGCAGGGTTAAACGATGCCGACAGTGCGGAACCGCCATCGCCCAGGGAGCAGCAGGATGAACTTGATCCTGCAACGGTGGAGATATTTCCCGTGGTGGCATCGACACGTCGAACGCGGTTGCCGCCGTCGGCAATGAATAGATTTCCGGCCGAATCAATTGCCAGTGCGGATGGGCCCGCAAGCGTGGCGGCTGTCGCGGGTCCGCCGTCGCCCGAGTATCCGGATGTTCCCGTACCCGCTAAGGTCGTGATCGTGCCCGTGGAGCCGTCGATTCGACGTACCTTATTTTCGTAGTCGGTAACGTAGATGTTGCCGGCTGGATCCAGAACAATTCCCCCGGGTTGGTAGATTGCCGCCGCCGTCGCGGGTCCGCCGTCGCCGCTGGAGGCGGCGGCGCCAATGCCTGCGATTGTGGTGATATTGCCGGAAGAGTCGATCTTCCGGACTCTGTTGTTGCCGGTATCCGCAATGTAGATCGCCGACCCCCAGACTGCGACACCCCTTGGCGAACTGAGCAAGGCGCTGGTAGCGGCGGCAGAATCGCCGCTGAAGCCCGATGTTCCCGTGCCCGCGACCGTGGTGATCAGACCCGATATTGCATCGAGACGCCGGATTTTGTTGGCGCCGGAGTCTGCGATGTAGACGTTGCCGCTACCGTCCAGGGCGATGCCCACAGGTGTGGACAGGGCGCTTTGGGTCGCTGGAACGTTGTCGCCGCCCGTACCTCCGCCGGCGATGGTCGTGATCTCACCGCTGGCGGTCGGGCCCCAGGGGGTATAGATTCCTGCCGCCCCCAATTGTTCGACGATGAAGGCCTTGCCGCCAGCCGCGATGGTGGCGTAGCGGGCGTCGGCGCTGGTATTGGCGGCGGCGGTCCAGGTGATGGTGCCGCTGGCGGTTCCGCTGGTTGGCGAGACGGTGAGCCATGCTGCGCTGCTGGTTGCGGTCCAGGGGGCGGCGGGGGTTACCGTGATGGTGAAGTTGCCTGTTCCGCCGGCGGCGGTTGTTGTGGCGGAGGTTGCCGACAGGGCGACGGTCGAACCGGCCTGGTTCAGCTGGAAAGTTGCTCCTTCAATTGTGATCTGGGCGCTGCGGGCGAAGACAGAGGTATTGGCCGTATAGGTGTAGGAGAGGGTCCCGCTTCCCGTGCCGGTGGATGAGGTTAGTGTCAGCCAGCTTGCATTCGATGTCGCAGCCCAGAACGCGGTGGATGGGGTTATTGTGAAGGCTACGCTGCCGCTCCCGGCTGAGGTGGTGACCGTGGCAACTGAAGCGGATAGTGAGATCT